>Ga0256407_10002857_pt1 | contig 31922 bp, 25 predicted proteins | sample RumenRJG_04DNA_FD_193489 | JGI IMG/M metagenome (GOLD analysis project Ga0256407, IMG submission 193489) | Bovine rumen microbial communities from Lethbridge, Alberta, Canada - RJG_04 | ecosystem: Host-associated > Mammals > Digestive system > Stomach > Rumen | place: Canada: Alberta...
CAGTGCCCACCGGCACCGGACAGTTGCGCAGGATATGCTCACGCGTTTCGTGGATATGGCTACCTGTGGAGAGATCCATCAGCGTATCGCCACCCCATTTACAGCTCCACACAGCTTTCTCCACCTCTTCTTCGAGGTTGGACGAAAGTGCCGAGTTGCCGATGTTGGTGTTGATTTTTACCAGGAAACGGTCACCGATAATCATTGGTTCCGCCTCGGGATGACGGTGATTACAGGGAATGACCGCCCTGCCGGCAGCCACCTCCTCGCGCACAAACTCCGGGGTGATATAGGAGCTTATGCCCAGCGCCTCGTTGTTCATGTTCTCACGAATGGCTACATACTCCATCTCGGGAGTGACAATGCCATGGCGGGCATAGTAGCGCTGAGTGCCTTTGCGCTCGGGCATCCACGTCTCGCGCAGTCTGGGCAGACCTCGCTCCAAATCGATGTCGACGTCAGGATCACTGTAAGGGCCGCTGGTATCGTAGATGAATACAGGAGCATTGTCGTGACGCGTTTCCTTGCCGTCGGTCACAGTTACGGTTGGCATGAGGCTAACGCGTCGCATGCCTACCCGAAGGAAGGGATAGCGCTTGCCTTGAAGATAAATTTTCTCGGAATGTGGATAATGAATTTTGATATTCTGGTTCATAGTGTTGGGTTAATCGTTTTGCAAATCTTGTGCATCTCTTCTACGGGGTTGGCGGCTCGGACAATGCATCCGCTCATTGCCACGCCGTCAACGCCCGTAGACAGGATAACGGGGATGTCGTCACGCGTGATGCCACCGATAGCTATGAGAGGCAGCCGGACTGACAACTTTTTCCGTGCAGCCACGAGATGCCGATAGCCGTCGAGACCAAGCAGGGGCGCGAGATGTTCCTTGGTGGTGGTGAAGCGAAACGGGCCGCATCCTGCATAGTCAGCTCCCTCGTCAACAGCCCTGCACAGATCCTCCACCGTGTTGACAGTAGCTCCGATGATGGCGTGTGGCCCAAGGATCTTCCGAGCTTCGGCCACGGGCATGTCACGGCGACCAAGATGCACTCCGTCGGCACCGATGAGCGGGCAGAGAGCCACACGGTCGTCGAGGATGAGAGTGGCATGTTGATGGTGACAAAGGCGTACGGCTTCCCTGCCGACGCTCAACACCTCGTCGTCAGTGGCTCCCTTCATACGCAGCTGTATCCAGCGGCAACCACCCAGGAGTGCCATCCTCACCTCATCAAGGTCGGTGTAGCGGTCGGTGGCATGTGTGATAAATTGCAGATGCTTCATGGCTGGATGATAAGTTTTTGTGGGTGAAAAAAATGGTTGAGCGGGCCGTGGCCATGGCCTGTCGTCACCTCAGCCCCGGCCTTGATCGCTTGGCTCAGGTATCGTTTACCCTTGTCCACAGCGCAGACAAGGTCCAGTCCCCTTGCGAGATAAGCCGTGATGGCGGCGGAGAGCGTACATCCTGTACCATGCGTGTTGGACGTGGTAATGGTCTGAGCACTAAAGGACTTGACCATGCCTGTCTGTGTGAAGAGCCAGTCTGTCTTTGTCTTGCCGTCGGCATGTCCGCCCTTGATGAGAACAGCTTGGCAGCCCATGTCAAGGATGTGGCGTGCCGCCATGTGGATGTCGCCGGTAGACCGGATGTTCATGCCAGCCAAAGTTTCTGCTTCAGGAAGATTAGGGGTGAGCAGGCTGGCAAGCGGGATGAGCCGGTCGACAAGCATCTGCAGCGTACCTTGCCGCATGAGTGAGTCGCCAGAGGTGGCCACGATGATAGGGTCCACGACAAGAGGCACGCGGGGATAGGACGCGAGGATGTCCGCAATGGCAGCGACCACTTCGGCATTGCCGAGCATACCCGTCTTGATGGCAGAAGGACGTATGTCGCACATGACGGCGCGCAATTGTCGCGCCACCAAATCTGCGGACATATCCTCCACACTGCGCACCCCTGTAGTGTCTTGGGCGGTGACGGCGGTGACTACGCTACAAGCATAGCACCCTAAGGCCGACATCGTCTTGATATCAGCTTGCAGCCCGGCTCCTCCACAGCTGTCAGAGCCTGCTATCGTTAATGTAGAAACGTATTTACTGCACATCTTAACTGTACCTCACTCTGATTTTCTTCTATCTAACTATACGATCAGAGAGGTGCACAGCCAAGCTGTGACCAATGGAAAATACTGGCAACTTCCTACGGCAGCATTACCTGCATCAGGTTCACGGGTATCATCTCAGCTTTGCCTTGTCGCCACAGGTGACACGGCTCCGCACCCCTCTGACGAGCATTTCTGCCCGTCATCTTTCAGTATGCATCAGAGACATTTTTTGCCCCCTTTGCTTTTAGTCGTGTGCAAAAATATAAATTTATAACAAGAAAAAAGCGAATACACCGAATAATTATATCATTTTAACCCTTTCACTGCAACAAAAAGCTATTCTTTACACACCTATATCCTATCACTAACAACAGAAATAATTTCTACAAAAACACTTCCGCGACAACTTGTATTCCAGAGAAAGGAAAATAAAAAAAAGCAAGCAGCAAAACGCCCCAAAAGAGCTTTAAAAGTGAGAAATCAGTGATTTCTTTATGTCATCTCAGTGGTTTTAGCTCATCAAACCACCGTTTTGATGAGCTAAAACCACTGAGATGATTGAATATTCTCTAAAGAATTTCACAAGAAGAAGGTGATTTTGCAAATCGAAACGACGCAAGTATCACACAAATCATTGACAATTAGCAACTTATGTAATATTGCCAAAAGTCGAGAATTCACACTTAAGATCATACTTGCTCGCAAGAATCGCATTCTCATGCCCGCTTTTTTGTCAGTTTTTCTAACAACTACTATTCTTCGACGCACATGCTCAATGTGACTCGTCTTTCAGCAGAGGCAATGAGATATGATACTTCACTGCTAATATCCTGATTGCTACAATAACGACAAATGCCACTACCACGGTAACAGCCACATTGACATGCAACGAAATCATCAGCCAATAGACCAGACCGCCAAGTATGCTCGCCATCGCATAGATTTCCTTACGGAAAATTACGGGCGGCCGATTGAGCAACAAATCACGGAGGACACCTCCGGCCGATCCCGTTATACATCCCATGGCAATAGCCACCCAAAAAGGATGTCCACAGACCAGTGTCTTTTGTATACCTGCTATTGTGAACAATGCCAAGCCAAGCGTGTCAAAGAAAAACCAGGCATTGTTTAAATGACGGAGCAAACGCGCGAAGAGTATCACCATCGCTTGGGCGAGAAAAGTGCAGACGATATACATCGGCGATGTCATCCAGAAAGGGGTCACTCCGAGCATGACATCGCGCAAAGTACCTCCGCCGATAGCCACGACAAAGCCACATACAAAGCCTCCAAACCAATCGTAATGCCTTGCTGCCGCATGACGTATGCCTGAGATGGCAAAGGCCAGTGTACCCAAGATCTCTATTGTCTGCTGAACAGAATGAATAAAAACAGGATCGTGATAAAACATTCTTTTTCTATTATTTCACATATAAAAGCCTTTGCGCCCATAACCCTTCAGACACGAGTTCTGGGCACAGAACCAGTTTCAGACATGATTTAAGTCTCGGCCTTCAACAAATGCCTTTATATTCTCAACACAAATCTCCATCAAACGTTCTCTTGCTTCCTTTGTTGCCCATGCGATATGCGGAGTGATATAGGCATGAGGCTGGGCGAAAAGGGGATTGTCTGCGCGTGGCGGCTCTTCCGTCATCACGTCAGCGCCGTAGGCTGCCAACTCACCATTTGCCAAGGCACAGGCCACAGCCTCTTCGTCCACGAGAGGTCCGCGTCCGGTGTTGATCAGTATTGCAGACGGACGCATCAACTTCAATCGTCGGGCATCTATGAGGTGATAGGTATCCTTGCTCAACGGACAATGGAGCGAGAGAATGTCAGACACGGCCAACACTCCCTCAAGCGTGGTCTTCTGTATGCCTTCGGGAAGATCGGTAGCGTTTTTTGAGGTCAAGGCAAACACGTCCATACCCAGTTCACAGGCGACGCGCGCCACTCTCATGCCGATATGCCCAAGCCCTACGATGCCCATCGTCTTCCCGGCCAATTCGGGCAGTGGCGTATCCCAATAGCAGAAGTCTGGATTGCGGCTCCACTTGCCTTGGCGATTCTCCTCAGCATAGTGAGCCACTTGATTAGTGATGTTCAGGATATGAGCGAACGTCATCTGCACCACGCTGTCTGTGCTGTATGAGGGAATATTTGTCACCACGATGCCTCGACGATGAGCAGCATCCACGTCCACCACATTATAGCCGGTGGCCAGCACGCCTATATATTTCAACTTTGGGAGCTGGGCCATCACCTCATCAGTGATATTCACCTTATTGATCAGCACAGCGTCGGCATACTTGGCACGCTCTACCACGTCTTCAGGAGCCGTCCGAGGATAAACAGTGAGATTACCAAACGCCTTGAGTGCATCCCAAGACAGATCTCCGGGATTGGCGGCAAAGCCGTCGAGTTCTACAATGTTCATGTTCAAAAGTCTTTTCTTTGATGTGATTACCTTGTTAAATACAGTACGACACCTTAATTATATATAGGCATCGAATACTGAAAAATGAGTTTTAATCCGCGTCGCCTATTCCTTATATCGATCACCCCAACAGTTCAGCATGCGCTGATAGAGTCTTTCCTCCGACGGCGAGTGCTGGGCATGCCACAAGCGCAGACTCTTCAGCTGATCGGGAAGATACTGCTGTGGCGTGAAGTTGCCCGGATAGTCATGAGGATATTTATAGCCATCGTGGTATCCGAGCTCGGCCATCAGCTTGGTGGGTGCATTGCGCAATGGCAAGGGCACGGGCTGATTGCCAGACTTCCTGACTTCTGAGAGCGCCGCGTCAATGCCCAGATAAGCAGAATTGCTCTTAGGACTCGTCGCCAAATAGACGGTAGCCTCAGCAAGAGGAATACGTCCCTCCGGCCAGCCAATTTTCATCACGGCATCAAAGGCCGCATTGGCCAAAAGCAGCGCATTGGGGTTGGCCAGTCCTATGTCTTCCGCGGCAGAGATGACCAGCCGACGCGCTATGAACTGCGGGTCTTCCCCGCCCTCTATCATTCTCGCCATCCAATAGAGGGCCGCATCAGGGTCAGAGCCACGGATGCTCTTGATAAAAGCCGAAATGATGTCGTAGTGCATTTCCCCATCTTTGTCGTAGGCCAAAGGATTGGTCTGGAGAAGCGACTCCGTCAGCTGGTCTGTGATAACCACCTCGTTGCCCTCTGTGCTCTTGACAATCAAGTCGAGGATATTAAGAAGTTTACGGGCATCTCCGCCACTGTATCTTAGCATGGCGCCATACTCCCTCAACTCTATATGCCGCTTACAGAGTTCAGGATCTTTGTCAACAGCCCGGTGAAGTATCTTCAAGAGATCCTCCTTTTCCAAGGATTTCAGCACATAGAGTTGGCAACGCGAAAGCAAAGGGCGAATCACCTCAAAAGACGGATTCTCCGTCGTGGCACCTATCAAGGTCACCACTCCCTGCTCCACGGCGCCTAACAAGGAATCTTGCTGAGACTTGGAGAAGCGGTGTATCTCATCGATAAACAGAATGGGCGACTGCTCCTGAAAGAAACGGCCCTGCTTGGCACGCGCTATGACATCTCTCACCTCCTTCACGCCACTGGTCACAGCACTGAGTGTATAAAACGGCACCTTGAGCGTGTGGGCGATGATCTGAGCCAGTGTCGTCTTCCCCACTCCCGGGGGGCCCCATAGAATAAAGGACGAAATACGCCCCGACTCTATCATCCGCCGCAACACACCATTTGCCCCGACAAGATGATCCTGACCTACGTAGTCATCAAGGGTCTGTGGCCGCATACGTTCCGCTAAAGGCTCTGACATATCATTTATCTCCTTATATGTTTTACAATCTACAAATTTACATATTTTCTATGATACCGCATCGTCTTTTCCTTAAAATTATATTAATCAACTTTTATCTAAAGTCTTTCATGCTACAAAGACCTTTCCATCATATCTATTCAATACCGAGAACACTTTAAGATTTCCATCACTTTCTCCCAAACCTACAAATTATTAGACGGAAAGCAGAAGGTTACACAAAAAAAAAGAAAAACTTCTTTGGATTCAACAGATTTTATTATCTTTGCACTAAAATAAAAAGAGATAGAAAGTTTTTAAATCAAATAGATAACATTTTTATGGTAAAGATTACAGAGGAAGCTGCCCTCGCCTACCATGCCAATGGACGACCGGGCAAAATAGAAGTGAAGCCGACGAAGCCTTATCGTACACAAACCGATCTGAGCCTGGCCTATTCACCGGGGGTCGCCTATCCGTGCCTTCAGATACAGAAGAATTCTGACGATGTCTATAAATACACCGACAAGGGCAATCTTGTAGCTGTCATCTCCAATGGTACTGCCGTACTTGGACTGGGAGACATCGGCGCCATGAGCGGAAAGCCTGTGATGGAGGGTAAAGGATTGCTCTTCAAGATCTACGGAGGCATCGATGTGTTCGACATCGAACTCAATGAGAAGGATCCCGAGAAGTTCTGCGAGACCGTAGAGCGCATCGCTCCTACCTTCGGCGGCATCAACCTTGAGGACATCAAGGCTCCTGAGTGCTTCTACATTGAAGAACGTCTGAAAAAGAACCTCGACATCCCTGTGATGCACGACGATCAGCATGGTACTGCCATCATCTCCGCTGCCGGACTGAAAAATGCATTGGAAGTTGCCGGCAAGGACATCACCAAGGTGCGCCTTGTTGTCAACGGAGCCGGTGCTGCTGCTATCAGCTGTACAAAACTCTATGTAGCACTGGGTGTGAAGAAAGAAAATATCGTCATGCTTGACTCCAAGGGTGTCATTACTTCTGACCGTCCTAATCTGACACCACAGAAGAAGCTCTTTGCTACCGACCGTCGTGATGTTCACAATCTTGCGGAAGCTATCAAGGGCGCTGACGTCTTCGTCGGACTGTCTAAGGGTAACATTCTGACTCAGGACATGATACGCTCGATGGCTGAGAAGCCTATCGTATTTGCTTTGGCCAACCCTGTGCCGGAGATCAGCTACGAGGATGCCATGGCAAGTCGTCCGGACGTATTAATGTCTACCGGCCGCTCTGACTATCCTAACCAGATCAACAATGTTATCGGCTTCCCCTATATCTTCCGCGGTGCTCTCGACGTCCACGCCAAAGCCATCAACGAAGAGATGAAGATGGCGGCTGTCAATGCCATTGCCGACTTGGCCAAGCAGCCTATTCCCGACATCGTCAACGAGGTTTACCATGTCAATGATCTGACGTTCGGCCCCAAGTATTTCATCCCGAAGCCTGTGGATCCCCGTCTGATCACAGAGGTCAGTGCCGCCGTGGCAAAAGCTGCCATGGAAAGCGGTGTCGCCCGTACGCCTATCAAGGATTGGACAGCTTACAAGGATCATCTGCGTCAGATGCTGGGTCAGGAGACCAAACTCACACGCACTCTGCACGCCACAGCAGCACTGCATCCGCAGCGTGTGGTCTTCGCCGAGGGTGGTCATCCGACAATGATGAAAGCTGCCGTACAAGCCCAGCAAGAAGGTATTTGCCATCCTATTCTTCTTGGTAATCCCGATCGCTTGGCTCGTATCGCCAATCGTCTGAAACTCGACCTCTCGGGTGTGGAGATCATCGACATGCGCGCTGACAAGGAGCAAGGCCGCCGCGCTACTTACGCTAAGCACCTCGCAGAGAAGCGCGCAAGACAAGGCTACACCTTTGAAGAGGCCTACGACAAGATGTATGAGCGCAACTACTTTGGTATGTCCATGGTTGAGCAGGGCGACGCCGACGCTTTCATCACTGGTCTCTATACCAAATACAGCAACACTATCAAGGTTGCCAAGGAAGTGGTCGGCGTGCGCAAAGACTATAATACTTTCGCCACCATGCACATCCTCAACACCAAGAAGGGTGTCTACTACCTCGCTGACACGCTCATCAACCGTCATCCTGATCAGAATGTGCTCTATGACGTAGCTCGTCTCTCAGCCCATACCGTCCGATTCTTCAACGATGAGCCTGTGATCGCTATGATCAGCTACTCCAACTTCGGTACCGACGAGATCGGCTCACCGCAGAAGGTGCATCAGACTGTAGAGATGATGCAACATGACTATCCCGACCTCGCCATCGACGGTGAGATGCAAGTCAACTTCGCTCTCGACAAAGAGCTTCGCGATGCCAAGTATCCTTTCACCCGGCTCAAGGGCAAAGATGTCAACACACTGGTATTCCCCAACATGAGCTCGGCCAACAGTAGCTACAAGTTGATGCAGTCGCTGGATCCCGACGTGGAAATCATCGGCCCTATCCAGATGGGTCTGAACAAGCCTATCCATTTCACCGATTTCGAGGCAAGCGTCCGCGACGTCGTCAACGTTACTGCTGTAGCAGTCATTGATGCCTATGTAGATAAGGTCAAGAAAGAGAAGAAGTAACCCTTCTCCTTTCTGCACACACACATAACGGATTGTAAAGAAGCTATCTTCTTTGCAATCCGTTTTTATTTCCTACTTTACCCTTGCCCCATACGATGGCAGGCATCTCTCTTGAAAGCTATTATTTCGATTTTAACTTACTTTAGTAGCCTTTTCCTTGCAGTGTATTGTTTAAACCTTTATTTTTGCAACAAATATACCTTGTTACATAAATGTCTATGAATAAGAGAACATGTCTCTACGAGCGGCACTGTCAGGCAGGAGCCCTCATTCAGCCATTTGGGGGCTTCGATATGCCCATCCAATACACATCTATTATAGATGAGCACAATGCTGTGCGGCAGCATTGTGGTGTTTTTGATGTCTCGCACATGGGCGAGATTATCGTAACGGGTCCTGACGCAGAAAAGTATGTCAACCACATTTTCACTAACGACATCACCAATGCCCCTATCCACAAGATCTACTATGGTATGATGCTTTACCCTGATGGAGGAACCGTTGACGATCTGCTTGTCTACAAGATGGCGCCCAACCACTTCTTTATCGTTATTAACGCTGCCAACATCGACAAAGACGACGCATGGATGCGGGAGCAAGCCCAGGGATTTGATGTCACACTCGACAACAAGTCTGATTATTATGGTCAGCTTGCTGTGCAAGGCCCCGAATCGCCAAGCGTTATGGAAGAAGTGTTGAAGATACCTTGCAGTGAACTTGTTTTCTACACTTGCAAAACATTGGAAATCGATGGTGAGGAGGTGATCATCAGCCGCACCGGCTACACTGGGGAGGACGGCTTTGAGATCTACGGCTCCACAGGCTTCATAGTCAAGCAATGGGACCAGCTGATGGCTAGCCATCGTTGCGTACCCTGCGGACTCGGCTGTCGCGATACGCTGCGCTTTGAGGTAGGGCTGCCTCTCTATGGCGATGAGCTGTCAAAGGACATCTCACCAATTATGGCGGGCCTGAGCATGTTTTGCAAATTGGATAAGCCAGAATTCATCGGCAAAGAGGCACTTGTCGAGCAAAAGACTAATGGCGTGACACAACGGTTGCGCGGCATAGAGCTTGACGACAAAGCTGTGCCCCGTCATGGCTACACAGTGCTCAAGGATGGCAAGCCTGTCGGTGTGGTCACTACGGGCTATCGTCTCATTTCTGTGGATAAGAGTTGTGCCGTGGCTTTGGTAGACGCTTCGCTCAAGTTGGACGACCGCGTGGAGGTTCAGATCCGGCGTAAGACGTTCCACGGAACTATTGTCAAGAAGAAATTCTATGATAAGCATTATCACAAATAATATACTCATTAACCATTAATTCCGCACCTATTATGACTTATTTCAGTGAATCACACGAATATGTAAGAGTTGAAGGAGAGTTCGGCTATATCGGCATCACCGACTACGCTCAGAAACAATTGGGTAATATCGTCTACGTCGATATGCCGGAAGTAGACGATGAGATCACCGCCGGTGAAGTCTTCGGTGCCGTGGAAAGCGTTAAGGCTGCCAGCGACTTAATTGCCCCTATCAGCGGCACCGTCGTAGAGGTAAACGAGGCTCTGGAAGATCATCCTGAGCTCATCAACCAGGATGCCAATGATAATTGGATCATCAAGGTGAGCATCGCAGACACTGATGAGCTTCAAAAGCTCATGACAGAAGAAGACTACAACAAGAAAAACCAATAACCTCGTGTACGGAAATAGAATGGCAGTCCGCTATAATTATCGTCTCATCCTTCAAGTATGAGGATAAGACAAGTCATAACGGATATGACATTCTATTTCTGATATTTCAGTAAATCTAAGCTATGTTTAAATATTTTCCACAAACGACTGAAGACATCCAAGAAATGTTGCAGGACATAGGGGGCAGTTCCATTGAAGACCTCTACGCGGATGTCCCTGATTCCGTCCGGCTCAAGGGCGACTACGACATGCCGGAAGCAATGAGCGAGGTGGAAGTGCGCAAATATTTCGGTCACCTTGCCAAGGACAACCGGGAGTTGACGTGCTTCGCCGGTGCAGGTGTCTATGACCATTATATTCCCTCTGTCATCCCGCAAATCGTAGAGCGTTCGGAATATCTGACGAGCTACACGCCCTATCAGGCCGAGATCTCGCAAGGCACCCTCCACTATATCTTTGAATATCAGACAATGATGGCTCGACTGACTGACATGGAGGTAAGCAATGCGTCGATGTACGACGGTGCCACAGCCACGGCTGAGGCAGCGATGATGGCCTGTGCTATCGGTCACCATGCCGAGACCATACTGGTGTCGGCAACTATCGACCCGAAAGTAAGAAAAGTGCTTGATACCTATGCTCATTTCCATGGCATGGTTGTGAAAGAAATCCCGCAAAACGAGGGCGTCACCGACTTTAGTCAGATGGAGGATGCTCTCTATCAGGGTGGTGTTGCCGGCGTGATCGTGCAGCAACCTAACTATTATGGTATTGTTGAGGATCTGAGTGGTGTGACTGATACTTGCCATGCCAACAAAGCACTACTGATCATCAACAGCATTGCCGCCGACTTGGCTCTGCTGAAGACTCCCGGAGAATGGGGAGCTGACATTGCTGTCGGTGAGGCACAGAGTTTGGGCTTGCCCATGGCCTGGGGAGGACCTTACCTCGGATACATGTGTACCACGGAAAAATATATGCGCAAGATGCCGGGAAGAATCGTCGGACAGACAGTCGACGGCAATGGGCAACGCGTCTTTGTGCTGACTCTGCAGGCCCGCGAACAGCATATCCGTCGACAGAGAGCCACCTCCAACATCTGCTCCAATGAGAGTCTGATGGCACTGTGGGTGACTATCTATATGGCACTTATGGGCAAGTTGGGACTCAGAGAGGCTGCACAAACGGGCTGTGATGGAGCACACTACCTTCACGATCAACTATTGGAAACCGGACATTTCACCGATACATTCAAGGGCAAGGAATATCTTAATGAATTCTGTGTCAGATACGACGGTGACCTCGACGCTCTGCAGGCTAAATGGCTGGAGGCTGGCTTCCTCGGTGGTGTTAAGATCGATGACCACACCCTTATGCTGGCGGTCACCGAGCAAAGATGCAAGGAAGAGATTGACGCACTGGTAGCACTTGTTAATTCTTAAATGCTTGACTCCCCATTAGCACTGGTTAATTCTTAAAAGAGAAGGTTATGAACAACAAGTTATATCATCATCTGATTTTCGAGCTGAGCCATCCCGGACGCGTTGGCTACAGCCTGCCACATAATGCTTTTCCTCATCATGCCCTCCCCTCGGATGTCTGCCGCGACAAACCGGCAGAGCTTCCCGAGTGCGACGAGATGACAGTTGTGCGGCACTATACCAACCATAGCGGCAATAACTTCGGTGTCGACAACGGATTCTACCCATTAGGATCCTGCACGATGAAATACAATCCCAAGATCAATGAGGAGATTGCCGCCCTACCCGCTTTCACTCATATTCATCCTCTACAGCCAGAGCAGACTGTCAAGGGATGTGAGGAGGTGACCACAGCCCTGCATCGTCAGCTCGCAGTACTTACGGGAATGCACGACTTCACACTTAAGCCTTGCGCTGGTGCTCACGGAGAGCTCACGGGACTGATGATTATTCGGGCTTATCACGAGAGCCGCGGCGACATGAAGCGCGTCAAGGTCATCGTACCCGACTCCGCCCACGGCACCAATCCAGCATCTGCTGCTGTTTGTGGCCTGCAGGTCGTGGAGGTCAAGAGTCTTGCCGACGGCACCGTCGACATCGATGACCTGCGCTCAAAACTCGATGACACCGTAGCGGCCATGATGATGACCAATCCCAATACACTCGGACTCTTTGAGCACAACATTGTGGAAATCGTTAAGCTCGTACATGACTGCGGCGGACTGATGTACTACGATGGAGCCAATCTCAATCCTCTATTGGGTATCTGTCGCCCGGGTGACATGGGCTTTGACGTGATGCACCTCAACCTCCACAAGACCTTCTCCACGCCTCACGGCGGTGGTGGACCCGGCAGCGGCCCGGTGGGTGTGCGCCAGGGACTGGAGCAGTTCTTTCCTATGGTCAATCCTTATCACGGCAACTTCCTCGTCGAATTGCGCGCCCTGACATATATTCTTTCTTTGGGTAAAGAAAACATTAAACATGTAGGACCGCTTTCAACGCTCAATGCCACCTACATCCGCCATCAGTTGAAAGACGACTACGAGTTGCCGATTGAGGGGCTTTCCAAACATGAGTTTGTTTTCAACGGACTGAAAGATAAATCTACGGGAGTCACCACACTTGACGTTGCCAAACGGCTGCTTGACTTTGGTTTCCATGCACCCACCATCTACTTTCCACTGCTTTTCCATGAGGCCATGATGATCGAGCCAACGGAAAATGAGAGCAAAGAGACTCTCGATCGGTTCATCGATGTGATGCATCAGATTGCACGTGAGGCCAAGGAAACACCTGATTTGGTGAAGACTGCACCACACAATACACCCATCTCGCGTGCCGACGATGTGTTGGCAGCCCGTCATCCTGTATTGACATTTAAGGAAAACAACTAAGAAAGACATACATTAGTAAGTATGATTGAAACAGATTTAATGATCATCGGCAGCGGACCGGGCGGTTACGAAACCGCTCTTTATGCTGTCAATAAGGGATTGAAAGTGGTGTTAGCCGAGGAGAGAGAGGTTGGGGGGACATGTCTCAACCGCGGCTGTATTCCCACCAAATCTTTGCTCCATGATGCTACAAAGGCGGCTTCGGGTAATACAGAGCTCCAAGCTGAAGCTTTCAAGCGAGCCATGGAGAGAAAAGAACAGGTGGTAGCGGGGCTTCGTCAGGGCATCTCCACTTTGCTTTCTAATCCTGCCATCACACTGTTGCAGGAGCATGCAACCTTTGTAGATGCAAAGACAGTCACTGTCGGTGAAGAAATAGTAAAACCTCAGCATGTGATCATCGCGACAGGATCAAAGGTCAAGATGCCACCGTTACCAGGGATTAAGGAGCCGCGCAGCCCCTACGTCTTCACGTCAGACGACTTGCTTTCCTCTCCAATTCTGCCCCCGAATGTGTGCGTCATCGGAGCTGGTGTCATCGGCTTAGAGATGGCAACGATGTTCCGGGACTTTGGCTGTAAGGTAGATGTCGTGGAGTTTCTTAGCGAATGTCTGCCCACCGTAGATGGTGAAATCGCCCGACGACTGCGCAAGACACTGGAGAAGTCCGGTATTAAATTCCATCTTGCTTGTCAAGTTTGTGAAGTCAATGGCAATGAAGTCATCTATCTCAATACAAAAAAGAAAACCGAGGAACATATCGTTTCCGACTGCATACTGGTGGCTACTGGACGGGCACCACAAGTGGAGGGACTAGAGCTTGAGACAGCCGGCATACAGTACAATGGCCACGGCATTCTCGTCGACGATGATTTTACCACCACCGTGCCTGACATCTACGCCATTGGCGATGTCAATGGCCGACAGATGTTGGCTCATGCAGCAACAGCGCAAGGACGCCATGCGGTCAACCGCATTCTTGGCCTTGAAGACCGCATCCGCTTCGACATCATGCCCGCTGCAGTCTTCACCCGTCCTGAGGTAGCTTCCGTGGGACTGACAGAGGAGTTGGTTAGATCTCAGTTCCCCGACTATACCACCCACAAAGGCTTCTACCGTAGCAATGGCAAAGCACAAGCTATAGAGGCTACCGAAGGGCTCGTCAAGATCATCTGCGACGGCAAGCAACCTGATTCAAAGATTGTCGGATGTCATGTCATGGGAGCCAATGCCGCGGCTATCGTGCAAGAAGTGGCTGCGCTGATAAATTTTGACGTTACTCTTGAGCAACTGAGAGACATCATCCACATTCATCCTACCCTCAACGAAGTCTTGCTTCAAGCTGCCAGCGACTGAGACCAAATGCAGAATGTTCCGCCTGCAAAACTTATGTTAATATAACAGGAATAACAAAAGAAGACCGCATTTTAGCATCAATATCGATGCAAAATGCGGTCTTCTTTATATACGATTATACTATGTCTGCTTTTTAATTATTCAGCCTCCTCTGTAGTCTCCTCAGGCTTCATATTTGTATAGACATTCTGTACGTCGTCGAATTCCTCAAGACGCTCAACCATCTTGTCGATCGTCTCACGCTGCTCAGGAGTGACATCCTTCAGATCGTTAGGAATGCGGGTAAACTCAGCGCTAGTAATCTCGAAGCCGTTCTCCTCCAAATACTTCTGGATGTCGCCAAAGCTTGTCGGCTCGCCATAGATAGTGATCTCGCCAGACTCCTCATCCTCGTCGTAGTCGTCGTCCACTCCGAAGTCGATCAATTCCAGAATCAGATCATCCATATTGGTATCGTCCTTCTTCTTGAAAGAGAACACACATTTGTGGTCAAACAAGAAGCTCAAGGAGCCCTGAGTACCCAAGTTACCATTGAACTTATTGAATACAGAACGCACGTCAGCAACCGTACGGGTCGTGTTGTCCGTCAGAGTATCTACAAAGACAGCGATTCCGTGAGGGCCATATCCTTCGTAGGAGACCTCCTTGTAGTCGCTCTGGTCCTTGCCCATTGCATTTTTGATGGCACGCTCGATATTGTCCTTAGGCATGTTCTCACGCTTGCAAGTGGCAATGATGGCACGCAATGTCGGGTTGTTCTCCGGCTCAGGGCCGCCAGCCTTGACAGCAATGGCAATCTGCTTGCCCAACTTGGTAAACGTACGGGCCATGTGGCCCCATCTTTTCAGCTTTGTAGCTTTACGGTATTCAAATGCTCTTCCCATAATTGAAAAGTAATGTAGCTAATCTCGTAGCTTAAATCTTTAACTATATTATTTTTGATTCTCTATTTTGCTTTACGCTTTGCATGGCAGACCTGCCCTATCGCAGCTCTGCACCGAGCTTTGTGGTGAGGTTGTGGATCAGCTTCTTCATGATCGCATCGATCTGCTTGTCGTTCAAAGTCTTCTCCTCGTCCTCAAGGATGAAGTTGACGGCATAGCTCTTCTTGCCGTTAGGCAGGTTCTTGCCCTGATAAACATCGAAGAGCTCAACACGCTTCAGAAGCTTCTTCTCACTCTGGTAAGCGATCTGCTCGATTTGTGCAAACTCCACATTATCGTCGACCAACAGAGCCAGGTCACGGCTGACAGAAGGATACTTGCTGAGTTCCTTAAACTCTACCTTATTCTTCTTGATAGCCTTCAAGATGCCGGTCCAATCAAACTCTGCGTAGAAGACATCCTGGTCGATGCCCTGCGGTGCCAGCACCTTGTGGGAAAGTTTGCCATAGTTGACGAGTGTCTTGCCGGCACGATTGTTAAGTGCGATACCTTCCGAGAAAATGTTGTTCTCGCTGTGAGCCTCGACAAGCATGTGCGGAGCTACACCAGCACGCTTCAGAATATTGTAGACATAAGCCTTCAACTGGAAGACAGAGGTATCCTCATCGGCATGTGCCCAAGAGCCCTCAACAAATTTACCAGTCAGCCAAAGGGCGAGATGATAGTCCTGGGAATAGGCCTTGATAGGAGCCTCGGGCGTATTCTTCTCAGCAGCATAGCTGTAGACATTGCCAACCTCGAAGAAGCGGAGATTCTTGGCTTTGCGGTTGACATTGCGAGCCAGCGACTCCAAGCCGCCAAAGAGCAACGTCTGACGCATCACACCCAAGTCAGTGCTGAGCGGATTCATAATCTTCACCGTCTTTTCCCAAGGATAAGCATTGAGCTCATTGGGCTGATAGTAGGAAGTCTTCGTCAGAGAGTTGTTCAGAATCTCGTTGAAACCACAGCCCACGAGTTGTTCGCTGACAATATTCTCCAGACGATGATCCTTATCCTCCTCACCGGCAACAGTCAGCGAAGATTTCAACTGAGTAGGAATCTCCACGTTGTTGTAACCATAGATGCGAAGGATGTCCTCAACGACATCGCAGGGACGCTGCACGTCCACACGATAAGCAGGTACTGTGAGTTCGAGTCCCTCTTCGTCCTCATGGTCGATGCGCATCTCCAAGCTCTTGACGATACTCTTGATTGTATCGTGACCTAATTGCTTACCAATCAGTCTGTCGCAATATTCATATTTCAGATTTACTTTAAAGTCGGGTAACGGCTCCGGATAGACATCGTTGATCTGCATCGACACCTTGCCGCCAGCCAATTCCTGACAGAGGATGGCGGCCTGCTTCAAAGCGTAGATGGTGCCGTTGGGATCGATGCCACGCTCGAAACGGAAGCTGGCATCTGTGCTCAATCCATGACGGCGGGCACTCTTGCGGATCCATGTGGGATGGAAATAAGCACTCTCTAAAACCACATTCTTCGTCGTCTCATAGGTACCGCTTCCCTTGCCGCCAAAGACACCGGCGATGCACATCGGCTCTTCGGCATTGCAGATGCTGAGGTCGTGTTCGCCCAAGATATGTTTCTGACCGTCGAGCGTGATGAACTCTGTGCCCTCGGGCTGCGTACGTACCACAATCTTATGGCCCTTGACCATGTCGGCATCAAAGCAGTGCATCGGCTGACCATAAGCCATCATAATATAATTGGTGATATCCACGATGTTGTTGATTGGACGGAGACCGATAACCGTCAGCTTGTCCTGAAGCCATTTAGGACTCTCCTTGACATCACAGTCTGTAATGCTCAAGCAGGCATAACGCTTGCAGGCCTCATGGTTCTCAATATCCACCTCAATAGGCAGGTCGTTGTTGTCGACATGAAAACGAGAACAATCGGGACGATGCAAACTGGACTTGTAGCCACGCTGGATGAGCCAGGCATATAAGTCACGGGCAACGCCATAATGGCTGAGAGCATCGGCGCGGTTAGCAGTGATGTCAATATCAATCACCCAATCGCTCTCAAGATGATAGTATTCTGCTGCGGGCGTGCCGACGACAGCGTCGTCAGGGAGCACGATGATGCCAGCGTGGTCTGTACCCACTCCGATCTCATCCTCGGCGCAAATCATGCCGTAGCTTTCCACACCACGAAGCTTTGATTTCTTGATAGTGAACTCCTTGTCGCCGTCATAGAGCACGCAGCCAAGGTCAGCCACGATGACTTTCTGTCCGGCTGCCACATTGGGAGCTCCACAGACGATCTGCTGAGGCTCGCCCTTGCCAAGATCCACCGTAGTGATATGCAAATGGTCACTATTGGGATGCATCTCACAAGTCAGCACCTTACCAACATAAAGACCTTTCAATCCTCCTTTGATTGCCTGAACTTCCTCCAAGGCGTCAACTTCCAAACCTGTAGAGGTAAGCGCGTCCGCTGTCTCCTGTGGTGTGAGGTCGAAATCAACGTATTCCTTGAGCCATTTATAAGAAATCTTCATTATATAATGATTTTATGTTTCCGTGTATTGATAATATGATGCAAAGTTACTAAAAAAAAACGAGCCCTCAAAAGTTACTTTAGAAAAAATCGAAATGCCTGAGAATCATTCTGTCTTATCAAGCCTTCAACACAAAGAGAATGGCGTAAAACGACTCTATTTCTCTCACTCTCAACGGTCAGCCATGATTTGAAAACAAAAAAAGCAGCTCCTACCATTAGATAGAAACTGCTTGAATGAAATGTTTATTCTATGAAAGAGAGGAGCACAACGGCATTCTTTGTTTATTGCGCCATCTGCATCTGACGGAGCAGATCCTTTTGCTTATCGTTGAGATTTGTCGGCAACTTCACTTTGTAGGTGATAATCAGGTCGCCGTATGTGCCGTCACCTCTGTCATAACCCTGGTTACGTACGCGCACCTTCGTATCGTTTTGCGTTTCTGGCTTTACTCTCAGTTTGATTTTCTTGCCATTATTGAGCTGAATGACGATCTCTCCACCGAGCAACGCCGTATAGAGATCGATATAGACATTGGCATTCATCTCGCCATTGCTTGTCCGCATCCTACTACCACCCGCTGACGAACGAGAACCGCCCATATTGCCAAAAAGATCTTCGAAGAAGCTGGAGAAACCTCCACCACCACCAAATTGCGAGAAGTCGAAATTGTCGAAAGGCGATCCTCCACCTGAACTCCAATGGAACGAGCTGCCGCCATTACCTCCTGCGCCACCGGCTCCATTGAAGGCATCGGCCTCTTTCCAGTGCTCGCCAAACTGATCGTATTTCCTACGCTTCTCAGGATCATTGATCACCTCGTAAGCTTCGTTGAGTGCCTGGAACTTTGCTTTTGCCTTTGGATCATCGGGATGCAAATCCGGATGAAACTGTTTTGCACGCTTCAAATATGCCCGACGGACATCCTTCTGAGGGATGTCCTTGTCGACGCCAAGAATCTTGTAATAATCAATAAATGCCATAATCTAATCCTCCTGTTTTTAATTAGCATAGCTACAAAAAATATGCCATACAGCGCTAAGAGAGCGTAAAAAAAAGGATGCACTGCAATAAGCAATACATCCTTTGATTATTTCTTTGAAAGAAAAGTGAGGATTAAGCCTCAGCAGGAGCCTCCTCTGCGGGAGCCTCAGCCTGAGCAGCCTCAGCAGCCTTTGCGGCCTCAGCCTCTGCCTTAGCAGCAGCCTCAGCAGCCTTCTTGTCAGCCACTTTCTTGGCAATAGCCTCATTCACCTTCTTCTCAGCCTCCAACTCCTTGGCAGCTGCGTCCTCACGGCTCTTGGTCTCAGCACTGCGAACAGCGTTCAGCTTCTGCTCCTTGGCTGCTTTCCAAGCGTCGAACTTCTGCTGGCATGTAGCCTCGTCGAAAGCGCCCTTCTTTACGCCACCGCGCAGGTGCTTCATCATGTAGACGCCCTCACCCTTAAGGATGTTGCGGACTGTGTCTGTTGGCTGTGCACCGGTCTCTACCCAGTACAAAGCACGGTCGAATTTCAAATCTACGGTTGCAGGATTGGTGTTCGGGTTGAAAGTACCGATCTTCTCTGTAAACTTACCATCACGTGGTGCTCTTACATCAGCAATCACAATGCTATAGAAAGCATAGCCCTTGCGACCACCGCGCTGTAATCTGATTTTTGTTGCCATTTTGTTTTGTATAAACTATTAATTGTTTGTATCATGCTCCTAACTCGTAGAAGTAGATGCAAAGTTACTACATTTTTCTAAGAAGCTGTATGTCTACGGCTTTCTACCTCTAAACATTTAAGTATTATTAAGCTACAACGGTTATCTGTCTTTAATGGGCACATAACTTTTCTGCTCCAAGATGTTCTTGTAAGCAGGACGGATGATGCGACGGCCTTCAAAGTTCAGTTCCTCGATACGATGGGCTGTCCAGCCGACAATACGTGCCATAGCAAAAATAGGCGTATAAATCTCCTGTGGAAGACCTATCATCTCATAGATGAAGCCACTGTAGAAGTCGAGGTTGGCACAGATTGGCTTTGTAGTCTTGCGGAATGCGGAGACACACTTCACGCCCTCCTGCTCGATGAGCTTCAGGAAGTTGTACTCCTTGACCATTCCCTTCTCCTTGGCTAACTCACCGGCCAACTTCTTGAGCTCCACTGCTCTCGGGTCGCTCATGGTGTACACGGCATGACCAATGCCATAGACCAGACCGGTCTTGTCGTAAGCCTCCTTGTTGAGCATACGATTGAGATAGGTATCGATCTCGTCGATGTTGGTCCAGTCAGAGATTTGCTCCTTGAGATGGTGGAACATATTGATCGCCTTGATATTGGCGCCACCATGCAGAGGCCCCTTAAGAGAACCTATTCCCGCGGCAATGCTGGAATAGGTGTCGGTGCGTGTTGAAGAGGTCACACGCACCGTAAACGTGGAGTTGTTACCACCGCCGTGCTCAGCCTGGATGATAAGCAGCAAATCGAGCATACGCGCGTCGAGCTCGGTGAAGTCCTCGTCCTTAAGCATATAAAGGAAGTTCTCAGCAATTGTCATATTCTCACGCGGATGGCGGATGTTGAGGCTACTGCCCTGCATGGAGTGGCGATAGATGTTGTAAGCGTAGGCGATGATCGTCGGGAACTTGGCAATGAGCTCGATGGACTGCCGCATAAGATTGTCGCGTGAGATGTCATCGGGATTGGGATCGAAGGTGTACATCTCCAGCACGCAACGGGCCAGGATGTTCATGATGTTGCTGCCCTCCAAGTCGATGATGTGCACAATCGTACGATGGTCGAGCGGCATATTCTCATTGATCAGCTCACGGAAAGCCGTCAGTTCCTCCTCGTCGGGCAAATTGCCGGAGAGGAGCAGATAAGCAATTTCCTCAAAGCCAAAGCGTTTCTCTTTCAGCAATGGAGTGACAAGGTCGTCGAGCTCATAGCCGCGATAATAGAGGCGGCCCGGACAAGGGCGCAGCGAACCGTCGTCATTGCGCTCGTAGCCAACGACATTACCGATATTGGTCAGACCGACAAGCACACCTGTGCCATCCTCATTGCGCAATCCGCGCTTCACTCCATATTTAGTAAAAGCCTCGCGAGGAATCTTGCAAGAGTTCTTCACCTCATCGCTCAACTTGTATATCAGATATTCCTTTCTCATAACACCGTAACTTTTGCTTACTTCAAAATACCTTTGATGACAGCGTCACCAAATTCTCTCGTACCCAACGACTTTCCGTCGGTCATCATCCGCGCAAGGTCAGCCGTGGCCGTATGGTGGCGGTAAAGCTCGGCCAAACTCTGCTCAATGGCCTGTCCTGCCTCTTTCCATCCAATGTAGTCAAGCATCATCACGGCAGAAAGCAGGATGCTCGACGGATTGACAATATTCTTTTCTGCTATGTCGGGAGCGATGCCATGAGTAGCCTCAAAGATAGCATGCCCCGTCTGGTAATTGATATTGCCACCGGGAGCAATGCCAATGCCACCCACCTGAGCCGCCAACATATCAGAGACATAGTCACCATTGAGATTCATCGTGGCGATGACACTGTAGTCTTGCGGCTTCAACAGAGCGTTTTGCAAGAAAGCATCACAGATGCAGTCTTTCATCACCAAGCGACCGGACTTCAGTGCATCGCCGTACTCGCGCTCTGCCAACTCGTAAGCCCATTTCTTGAATCCGCCTTCGGTGAACTTCATGATATTGCCCTTGTGAACCAATGTCACTGACGGAAGATTGTGGGACAGGGCGTATTCTATGGCCGCACGGACAAGACGCTCCGACCCCTCACGGCTGACGGGCTTAACGCCAAAGCCAGAAGTCTCAGGAAAACGAACTTTCGTGACGCCCATCTCATCATGAAGGAAGCGGTAGAACTTGCGAGCATCATCCGATCCAGCTTCCCACTCGATACCTGCATAGATGTCCTCCGTGTTCTCACGGAAGATGCACATATCCACCTTCTCGGGATGCTTCACCGGGCTCTCTATACCTTCAAACCAATGGACAGGACGCTGGCAGACATAAAGGTCAAGACCTTGACGGAGTGCTACGTTCAAACTACGAATACCGCCTCCGACTGGAGTCATCAGAGGCCCTTTGACACCCACAAGACACTCACGGAAGGCCTCCATCGTGGCCTGCGGCAGCCATTCACCGGTCCGCTCGTGGGCTTTGCCACCGGCGAGTACCTCTCTCCATTCGATCTTGCGCTTACCGCCATAGCATTTCTCCACTGCGGCATCCACGGTTGCGCGCATGATGGGTGTTATCTCTTTGCCAACGCCATCTCCTTCGATGAAAGGAATAGTCGGCTGATCGGGTACTACGAGTGCCCCGTTTTGTTTGCTGATATTCATAATGGTATCCTGTTTATGATCTTAAAAGGTTGTTCAGAGCCGAGCCAGCCTTGAACCACTCGATTTGCATTTGATTATAAGTGTGGAGAGCCTCAAAGCTGTCGATCGACCCATCCTTATGCTTTAAAGTAACAGTCAACGGCTTGCCGGGGGCGAACGCCTTCAGACCGGTCACTGAGATGCGGTCATCCTCCTGCACCTTGTCATAGTCATCTTTATTCGCAAATGTCAGCGCAAGCATGCCCTGCTTCTTCAAGTTAGTCTCATGGATGCGGGCGAAGCTCTTTGCCAACACCACCTTGACATTGAGAAAACGGGGCTCCATAGCTGCATGCTCACGCGAAGAGCCCTCGCCATAGTTGTCCTCAGCCACGATGATGCTGCCCATGTTGTGAACTTTATAATCTTTCGCTGCTGCGGAAACAGCTTTATACTGGCCGTCGATCTGATCCTTCACGTTGTTACTCTCATCGTTGAAGGCATTCACTGCTCCCATCAGCAGATTGTCGGAGATGTTTTGGAGATGACCACGGAAGCGAAGCCAAGGACCAGCCATAGAGATGTGGTCAGTCGTGCACTTGCCTTTGACCTTGATCAACAACGGCATATCCACCAAGTCATTTCCATCCCAAGCAGCGAAAGGCTCCAACCGTTGCAGACGCTTGGAACCGGGAGCGATGACGACTGGCGCATCGGTATGCTGATCCGTAGGAGGAACGAAGAGGCCCTCCTGCTCCAATGTAGTGATGGCATCTCCTTCTTTTCCACAGGTGAAGCCCTGGGGTGGGAAGACAAAGCCCTGAGGCTCCTTGAGCATCACCTCCTTACCTTCTTCATTAGTCAGTTTGTCTGCTGCAGGATTGAAATCCAGCTTTCCGGCTAAGGCCAAGGCCACCGTCATTTCAGGCGAGCCTATAAAAGCATAAGTATTGGGATTGCCATCAGCACGGCGACGGAAATTACGATTGAAAGAGGTGACGATGGCATTCTTTCGGGTGTTGTCGTCGGTATGTCGTTTCCACTGACCGATACACGGGCCACAGGCGTTGGCCATGACCACGGCACCAATAGCACGGAAATCATCCAAGATGCCATCACGTTCTGCCGTACAGCGGATCTGCTCCGAACCAGGGCAAACAATAAGTTGCGCCTTCACCTTCAGATGCAATGCCAAAGCCTGACGGGCAACAGAAGCGGCGCGCAACAAGTCTTGATAAGAAGAGTTGGTGCAGGAGCCAATCAGCGCAACCTCTACGTTCATCGGATAATCGTTGGCCGGACCTTTCTCACGCATCTGAGAGATCGACGTGGCAGCGTCTGGCGTAAAAGGACCATTAAGGTGTGGTTCTATCTTGGAAAGATCGAGGTCGATGACCTGATCGTAATACATCTCAGGCTGAAGCTCCACATCAGCGTCGGCTCTAAGATCCGCAGCATGCTGACGTGCCATCGCAGCCACCTGTTCGCGACCGGTCTGACAGAGATACTCATCGGCGTTATCGTCGTAAGGGAATAAAGAACAGGTTGCGCCCAATTCTGCTCCCATGTTGCAGATGGTGGCCTTACCTGTGGTAGACAAGCTCTTGGTGCCTTCACCGAAATACTCCATAATTGCATTGGTACCGCCTTTGGTCGTCAACAGTCCGAGGATCGTCAGTATGACATCTTTGGGTGCTGCCCATCCTTGAAGCTGTCCATGAAGATGAACGCCTATGATACGAGGCATACGCAACTCCCAAGGCTGTCCGGTGAGAACATCTACGGCATCCGCGCCACCTACGCCGATAGCAGCCATGCCCAAACCTCCCGCATTGGGCGTATGAGAATCGGTACCGATCATCATACCACCGGGGAATGCATAGTTTTCCAACACCACTTGATGGATGATACCTGCACCAGGTCCCCAAAAGCCAATGCCATATTTCTTGGATGCAGACCGAAGGAAATCATATACCTCGTGGTTCTCTTTACAAGCTACTCCAAGATCGGCCTTAGCACCTTCGTCAGCACGGATGAGGTGGTCGCAATGAACCGAGGCGGGCACAGCGACATGCTCTCTTCCCGCATTCATAAATTGCAGCAAGGCCATTTGAGCCGTAGCATCTTGCATCGCCACACGATTAGGACGGAAATCGGCATAATCGACACCACGCTTCAATGGCTTCAACGATGCTTCATCATAAAGATGAGTAAAGAGTATTTTTTCGGCATAGGTCAACGGTCTCTTCAATGTCCCTCTTACCGTTGAAATCTTGGAAGAATAAGCAGCGTAGAACTGCTTCATCATTTCGATATCCAACATATAATTCCCTTTATTGATTAAACTTGTTGCAAATATAGTAATTTTTCTTTGAATTGATACTATATTTGAATAAAAATTAATCAAAATGAAAGGAAATTCTATTAAAATTCGATTTTATAGCCATTAAACACGTTAATATCTACCGCACCGTGAATACCGTCGACCCTCCCGTCGGGTGCCAACTGCCAAATCTTCAACTTAATGTCCGGCTTATATTCACCATAGCGAGCGATCCAAACGGGATAACTGTGCTTAATGTCCGGAGCCGAGTCGAGATAGCGGTTGACAAACGTCTGACTGATGTAAAGAATCGGCCGTTTGCCCGTGCGGCGCTCTACCATACGAAGCCACGCCCTCACATTTTGCCACATTACTGTCACACCACCCATCTTGCGTATTTGACTGGGCAGCAGTTCCAAGTCCAGCACCGGCGGCAAGTCGTTCTGCGCCACGCGGCTTTTAGACAAGAAAAAGGCGGCCTGCTGACTGCCGGACGAGCGATGCGTAAAATAGTGGTAGGTACCCGTAGGATAGCCATGCTTACGTGAAGCGGCATAATCCGAAAGGTAGTAAGGATTCAGCATAGAGCTGCCTTCGGTGGACTTGATGAAGATAAACGAGATCTTATAGTTCACATGTCCACTCACATTTTTCTTAGACAGAGTACCCAAATGGATAATTCGCAGTCGTGACCAGTCGATACTATAACGATGCTTTCCTTTCACATGCTGATATTTCGACAAGTCGATTCCATAGAGCCGTGAAGAATTATAGTTCAACCGCTCTCCTTTATACACATCATCCTTCCACTCTCCTACTCTGAAAAAACGATGCTGACTGGAAAAGCCAAAGCCTCTGCGACTTCCCTTTTGCCAAAAGCCCTCATAAAGCGTGCCCTGGTTATCGATCAGTGTGCCATAGCCATTGGCCTGCAGCTGACGGTTAAAGTCACCCTTATAAAGTCCGGCAGAATCCCTACGCACACCACTCGTCAGTGTGTCATGGTTCCAAACACCGTCTATTCGGTTTCCTAATGAGTCCAATGTCCAGCCTTTGCCCTGGCGCAATCCATTCTTCCATATACCACTATATATAATGGAGTCGCCATTCGAGAGCGTACCCAATCCGTCAGGCTTGCCATGGAGTGTCTGTCCCTGGTAAGTCTTACCCTGCCACGACATTTTAGCTACATCTTTGGTCTTCACCGTACAGCCGTTGAACAGAAGAGCCAAGAACGGCAGGAAAAGGAAAGTAGAGAGAATATGTCTCAAGCCTGATTTCATAACGCCCCCTCCTTATCTACTAATCCCACAAAACGGCCATGAAGCGTGAAGACTGCTGTTCCCGGCTGGGCAAAGGCATGAGCCACCCCAATTTTCTGCCCACGATCATAATCACCGCGGGTAAGAATTGTATGGTCTTTCCGCCGGATGTCGGCAGGTGACAACGTGACGGTGATCACCTCTTTGTGACGAGACACTCCCCAAGGCACATTCTTCACCGCCCGGCATCCCCAAGGAATGACAGTTTTATCGGTATGCACAATGACAGGAAGGCTGATGCTGTCAGACGGAATGCGCAGTAAGCGACAAGAGCGACGATGCAGCTGTCCCTTATCATCATACCACGACACCGTGAAACGACACTTATAAAGCAAAGTCAAATGACGCTGACCCAACTTGCTGGTCGCCGCGCTTAAACGCTTCAAAGAGTCGAGTTGCTGTTTCTGCCTTGCGCTGTAAGCGGCGATACGGTTGTATCCTTCGTCCTGGACATTATGACAGCGCAGATAGTATTCCAACTCCTTTCTGACCATTGTAGAGCGATGCAGCGCCACAGACAAAGAGTCACGCTGACGTTTCAAAGCTGTATCAGGCTGTATTTTTGCAAAATGAGAAGAAGGAAAAGAAAGCAATGTCAACACACGACCATCACAACTCGGCCACCACCAATGGCGGTTGATCCATACTCCTTGCTGATGGACAGGATACACTTGTAAGTCAACGACATGGCGGCCATCGCTCAAGCAAATCGTAGCTGTTCCATCCAACATACAGACAGACTTTCGCATGTCGTTTTCCGTTGCAGGCAAAGCCATACAAGTAAGCCAAAACAACAACATCAAGGGGAGAATCACCGCAATATAGACTCTCCGTCTCACAATGAATGGTATGATCTTTCTTCTCAGCATCACTCTGATCTCAATCCTCCAATTCTATACTCCTAAATACGAGTGCAAAGTTACTAAACATAAATGAGAATCCTTTGCAAACGGAAGAGTATTTTTTATTGGTCGGCATCGTCCCAGAGATGATTGGCCTCTTCAATCTCGTCCTCATCAAACCATTTCGACAGTTTGTCGTAAGCACGCTTCTTCACATCGTCGGTAAGGTCACCCTTGATTTTGCGTAACACATACAACAATACTGCCACATCATCGCCCAATCCAGCGATAGGTATTGCGTCGGGGATAACATCCAAAGGACTGATCAGATAGCCCAAAGCGCCAATGATAATCGCTTTGTCCTTCAATGGTACATCCTTGCTCTGAAGCGTGTAGTAAAGAATGAGCGCAGCATATACAAGTTTGGCTCCTGCCCGCTTGGCGATATGAGAAATCTTCTCGACAAACCCTGAAGCAGTGTATTTGTCGCTGTACTTCATAAAATCCGGTAACTGTAAGTCTTTCATATAGTTTTAGTCGTTAAGTTTAAGTATTCATTCTGTTTAGGCATCACATACTCACATGGTTTTGTCCATCAAATATTGGTCTACTGCGTCTGCATATTGTGCGTAAGCTTTCTGCTCTCTTCTCAACTGCGACAGTCGATAGCGCGTCACCAACATCCGCACTCCTTTGGCCATGAGCGCCAATAACAGTCCAATACCAATACCAACGAACAGCGACTTGTTGCCCCAAGGTAAACTCTCCTCAGGAAAGGCACTCAGTACAAGCACAGGTAATACGGCAATGATTCCATAGACCGTCAGCTGCTGCCGTTGGGTACCCTCACTGTCAAGAATATCCTGATAAGCCGACAGAAACCTGTCCAACTCTTCACGCGCCACGCCATACTGCTTCATCCGGGGAAACGTTTCCTCGTCGCCGTAGTGTTCAATGATTCGAGCGATGCGATGCTCATAATCGTTAAGTATATTAGGCTCTAAATCCTTCATAGATGAGAATCTTTAATTAAGTCGTTGTCTGGAATTTACTGCCTCTGTCCAAGGTACTATCCCCAAGTGAGATAACCCTTTTTCCCTCCTTATATTGTATCGCGATAACAAAAAAGTAAGACAGTGCTCTGATAAGCCGGGTTCCGTAACCGCCACTTCTCAGGAAGAGGCGGCGCTCTGTCATTTATCTAGATAATGAGTCACCCCATCACTCAAGCGTTCTACCCTCTATCGTTGCCATCGAAGTGGCATCGGGCGGACAACCCTGACATGACGATAGTTTACATGAACTTGCAGCCCTCAGACGGCACAGCCCGACGATCACCCGCCGGCTGGTAGTCTCTTACACCACCTTCTCACCCTTACCGCCCACAAGGAGCGGCGGTTATTTTCTTCTGCCTACACCTACTGTTGCCAATAGCTTCTATTTTCGGAAGTGAGGTGTCCTATGCTGCCCGGACTTTCCTCTCGCATCTGTAGCGATGCCAGCGACGAGCCGGAGCACTGCCTTACATCTTGCAAAAGTAATAAATAATCTCCAAACTGCCAACCGGCTGATTAATATTTTGTAAGTTTTTAAAGGAATGTAAAATCAACTTTTATTCTACTTAATAGCAGTTAAGTGCAAAAAAGAATGTGTTAAAGTCAGATAAAGTAATAGAACAAAATGACAGTCATTCATCTTTTGATGCTATATTTGCAAGTGTTTCAACAAAGATTGTCAGTTCTCTGTCAAAGATATGAGGAAACTGATAACAAAGTGAAACAAAGATACAAAGTGGAAATAAAGACCATATAAACATAAACTATAGAAAGAATGAAAAAGTATTCCAGTTATTTGCTCGTAGGACTTTGCACCATGGCACTGACCCTACCCGTCGGCAAGTATGCCAATGCTTCTGCAGCCACCAACAAGGTGGAAGTGGCAGGACAGCCGGTTGATTTGACTTACGCTGCCGAAAAGGCACTGCCTGCCGTCGTCTATATTAAATACGTACAAAACTCCAAGACAAAGACCGTGGAGGTACAGAGTGATCCTTTCTCCGATTTCTTTGATCCCTTCGGATTCTTCGGTAATCCCAGTGGCGGTAATGGCGGCGTACAAAAGCGTCAGATCAGAACTCCCAAGCAGGAGGCTGCCGGATCGGGAGTCATCATCAGCCCCGACGGATATATCGTCACCAACAACCATGTCGTCAATGGTGCTGACGAACTGACCGTTACTCTCGAAGACAACAGAGAGTTCAACGCCCGCATCATCGGCACAGATCCAACCACCGACCTTGCCCTGATCAAGATCGATGGCAAGAATCTCCCTACTCTGCCAATTGGCAACTCCGACAATCTCAAGGTGGGAGAATGGGTCATCGCCGTGGGTAATCCTTTCGGACTCAACAACACGGTGACAGCCGGCATCATCAGCGCCAAAGCCCGCACACTCGGTGCCAATGGCGTTGAGAGTTTCATTCAGACCGATGCCGCCATCAACAAAGGCAACTCGGGTGGCGCTCTTGTCAACACCAAAGGCGAGCTCGTCGGCATCAATGCCATGCTGTTCTCTGAAACCGGCTCCTACGCCGGATATGGTTTTGCCATTCCTACAGCCATCATGACAAAGGTCATTGACGACCTGAAGAAATACGGCACCGTGCAGCGTGCTTATCTGGGCATTCAAGGCCAGGATGTACTCAACTATGTCAACAATCTGAAGGATCAGAACAAGGATATTCCTGACCTCGGCACAGTAGACGGTGTTTATGTCGCTAAGGTAGAGGACAACAGCGCAGCCTCAGCAGCCGGTATCGAGAAGGGCGATGTCATCGTTGGCGTTGACGGCAAGAATATCACTAAGATGGCTGAACTACAAGAGGTCATCAACAGCAAGCACCCGGGCGACAAGATCACCATCACTTGGCTTCACAACAAGAAGAAGATGAGCAAGACGGTCACTGTCAAGAATATGCAAGGCAATACCAAGGTGATCAAGACCGCCGACTTGGATGTTCTTGGTGCCAAGGTCATCCCTGTCAGTGCTGAGTTGAAGAAGCAATTGGGCATCAGCTATGGTCTACAGGTCAAGGATGTGAAGAACGGTGCCTTCAAAGATGGTGGCATCAGCAATGGCTTCATCATTCTGACTGTCAACGACAAGCCGATGAAGACCATCTCTGATCTTCAGGATGCTGTCAAAGATGCTTCTACCAGCAAAAATCCTGTGCTGTTCATCACTGGTGAATGGCCATCGGGCAAGACAGACTACAAGGCTGTGAATATCGGTACCGACAAATAGTATTCATCATCCAAGCAAAACACTATTTAACTAAAGTTTCCCACCCCTATTTTATGGGCACTCTCGGCTTAAAATGCTTTGTGAGTGCCCATAAATACTGGAAATTAACACTTACTTAAAATGTGTTTGCGACTACATGTTCTTCTTGTTGCCTGTCTTCTAATGCTTTGGCGATAATTTCAAAGTTCTTTCGCATTTCTGTGTCGGTAACAATCAACTGCTCTATCTCGCCAATGGAGTATCCAAGTACCTCACAAAGTGAAGCGAGCAGTCTTTCGACACATTTCAGTACACGTCTCCATAACGTAAGTGCCATGACATCCTCCTCCATGTTGGCAAACAACTCGCCCATGGTCTCATAGTCAGACATTTGCTTTTCCAGCTACATCACAATGTATGTAATGTAACAAAGCGTTGCATCGGCAATCTGACCGTCAAAGTCCCTGTCCATACACGAACCGAGTCCGAGGTATCCTTTTGTTTCCTTGTTGACCATATGACACAGGAATCCTCGCTCTCTGTCTTGATGCCATTCTTTCGAAGAAGACTCTCAAAGCGAAGAACTGTATAATTGAGCAGACGGCGCCAGTCCATTGTCTGACGGACCATCATACGGTAATAACAGTTCTTTCCAGTTTCGAGAAGATGATAGAAGTTCTTCTTGTATATGGAGTGTATTGTTTCGCCGTTAATGCGGAAAAGACAAAGGGAAAGGATTAATTGAACAGCTGAGATGCCATCATGCTTCTCCAACGACAGCCTGCAAAGCAGATGTCCAAGACCGAATTTTGAGAATACTGACAGAATATCGCCGCTCATCTTGCTTTTAACACTCAATAGTTTGGATATCTCACTAAAATTTGCCTAATTTTGCATTCATAACAGTTTCTCTTTAATTTATTGATAATCATTGTATTTGGACACTACAAAGTTACCAATAATTATTGAGAAACTGTTATTTTAAGCCTACTTTTTGAGGGTGGGAAACTTTAATATTTAAGAGGCGTATGGACTTTGTTCCATACGCCTTTTTTATCAAGAAAAAAAAACTTAGTCTATAACCAATAGTTTGAAAACTGCTTTGTGAAGACTTCCCTCGGAGATGCATGGTGCATGACCATCCTGAGGGAAGAATATAGCAAACTCACCAGGCAGCAACTTTACATAGCAACGTGGACGGACATTGGGCACTTTGGCAATATCTTTCTCAGTATCAAAGGGAACATTAGGCAGGTCGCCAACGGGAATGTAGCCATAAGTCTCGTAGAAGTTCATTGGCACCTGAATGTCTATCATCTTGCGATGATACTCAACGACGGCTTCATCCTTTTGTTTGCCTTGATCGTCTTCTATGTTGACAAACAGTCGGTTAGGAATGATTTCATAATGCCCGTTGGCCATATTTTTCCAGTCATGAGTTTGCATGAATTTCCACACTTCTTCGATAAGCGGATTCAGTGGTGCATACTGCATCAGATTCTCCAAATTGTCTATGATCATGATTGTGTAAGAATTAATGGTTGATGAATTGATTTTGGATTCTTTCTTCAACTACAAAAATACGAAAAATCTCTTGCTACGATCATCTCTCTTTCATAAAAATCATTAAGCTTACCCTAAACTTTGGTCTTGACAGTTAATTGGACTAAGATTATCATCCGTCGCAGTGTCGCACCGTCGCACCGTCGCATTTATAGCTATCGCATATTGGAAAACGAACAAATGTGGCTCACCCGATAAACCAGGGGGATTAAGGCCCAAGGGGGATTGTCCGTGGCGGGCAGATGCCGCTGCCTAACCAAAGACAGTAACACATCTATAGAAAAAGAAGGGTATATCCCTTATTCCCTTCAGGCATGACCTAAAGGCTTTCATCTTGGA
>Ga0256407_10002859_pt1 | contig 31890 bp, 28 predicted proteins | sample RumenRJG_04DNA_FD_193489 | JGI IMG/M metagenome (GOLD analysis project Ga0256407, IMG submission 193489) | Bovine rumen microbial communities from Lethbridge, Alberta, Canada - RJG_04 | ecosystem: Host-associated > Mammals > Digestive system > Stomach > Rumen | place: Canada: Alberta...
CGGCGTCTTCCGCGACAACTCGCTCCCGCAGAGCGGCGCGCCGCTCATGCGCATCGACCGCAAGCGCTTCGCGGAGCTGGCAAGGCGCAAGGGATATCAGGCGGCGCGGAACTATGGACGTCAAGCGCATTTCCAAGAGCTTGTCAACAGTGCTTTGGTTCGTCATATTTTCACCTCCGGTAGTAGTCAGCGCCGCGGGTCATGGCGTGCGGATTCTGCTCAGCAGCATGAGCATCGTCAGCAAAAGCCTTGTCCCTCCCGGAAGCGAGAATGTCCTTAATATTCTTGTAACTGGGCGAAACCGTATAGGACAACGCCAGTTTGCAGGCGGCTTCGAGCCGCTTCTCGGAATACTTTTCTGTCAGCTTCAGCAGCGCCATGCAACTCCGGTAGGACTGCTGTTCCACCCGCTGCGACGAGAGGATTGCCTGCACCACTGCGCCGGTGTTTGTCCCAATCTGAGCGCCCCATTTGCGGAAACGGTCTCCGTTCCACTCCAGATACCGCTGGTGGTCAGCCGGCATATGCTCCGTAATTGTGCTGTACTGGCCCTTTCTGCCGCGCAGGCGTCGATGCGAGGCAATTCTGGTGTTCTTGTAGAAGATCTCAACCACTGTGTCGGTAACGCGCACATCCACTTTCCGCTTAATGTACTCAAATGGAACCGAGTAGTACATGCTATCAATGGCGATGTGGTAATTGAACTGGACGGTCGCCTGTTTCCACTCGGCAAGTTCATACGGATGCAACGGGAGCGGATTCAGCAACGGCAGTTCTTCCTCATGGAAAACGCTGTAACGCGAGCCTTCGCGCTTCTGGAAGGGCTTGTTGGCGAAGTCATACAACTTTTCACGGATTGCCGCATTTAGCTCAGGCAGCGAGAAGAACTGCTCGTTCCTGAGAGTTGCCGTAATCCATGTGGAGATCTTGCCGACTGAGCCTTCCACATTGGGTTTGTCCTTGGGAGCACGGATACGCGCCGGAATGATGGCACAGCCGTAATGCTCAGCCATCTCACGATAAACAGCGTTGATACGAGGATCATGCCAATCGCCGCCATGGTTGACAGCCGTGGCGCAGTTATCCGGAACCAGCAGCTTCGCGACGCCGCCAAAATACTCGTACATATGGATGTGGGCGGCGATCCACGCCGACTGCTGTTCGTTGAGGAACGCCTCAACGTAGGGATACTGGCTATAGCTCAGCACGCCGACAAAAACAAACGCTTTCGTTGCCTCGCCGGTATCCGGATCGATGATATATGCTGGGTCGCCGGCCCAGTCGACCTCGACCTGTTCGCCCGGCTTCCGGTCAATGTGCATGGTAGCGCGGCGCTTCTGCTCATCCTGCTGGATGTAATAGCAGAACTGAGAATACATCAGCGGCATTTCACCCGACAGGCGGCATTCCTCCAAGTACTCCGTCCACAGCAGCTTTTTGTTGACGCCGTTGCGCTGAAGCTCCCTGCGAATATAAGCAAAATCCGGCATTTTACGCGGGGTAACAGGCTGGGCAGCCTTGGGAAACAGGAGCCGATCCAGCGTTTCGTCCGTGTAGCTCTTGTCAAGCGGCCACGATACGTCCTTTTCTCTTGCGGCTTTCAGCGTCTTGCTGACGCTTTTCTTGGACACGCCGCAGCTGGCGGCAATGGCTGCTTGGCTGAGACCCATACTCGACAGGCGCAGGATTTCGCGATGCTTGGTCATGTTGATGACCTCCTTAAAATGAATTTGCGCCGTTTCTGACGCATGGATTCATTTTAAGGCGAGGAACCAGCGGTTTCCACTGACCGGAATGACGGTTCCCGTTTCGCCGGACTCGCGGTTTCCATCTCACCGGAACAGCGGTTTCCATTGGCTGGATTCATGGGGAACTTTCAGCCGGAATAATCAAGTGGCTTTATGAATAGAACGGATGATTGATATAAAAATAAGGAAAGGATACCAATATGCAAGTAGTAAAATATGTATTCCAACCACACGGCGATGATCGAGGTCAGTTGGTTGCTTTAGAGGAATTTAAAGATATACCATTCCGTATCAAACGTGTTTACTATATGTACGATACTGGTGAAGGTGTGACAAGAGGATTTCATGCACATAAGTCGCTTCAACAGATTCTCGTATGCATTCACGGATCCTGTAAGATAAAACTGGACAATGGTAAAGAAAAGAAAATCATTCCATTAGAGAAGCCATATGAGGGACTCTACGTGTCGAATGCAATGTGGCGAGAGATGTTTGACTTCAGTCCGGATGCTGTGCTTATGGTTCTGGCTTCAGAACTATATGATGAGTCCGATTATATAAGAAACTATGATGAGTTCCTTGAATATGTAAAGAATTGCGGAGATACGGAAACCGCAGAGGAGGTTTGATGATGAAAGTCCCTTTTGTATCATTTCTGCCGATGGAAAGAGAACTGAACGACGTCCTGAGAGGTGCGTTTGACCGTGTATTCACTCGGTCCTGGTATATCGAGGGTGTTGAGGACGAAGCTTTTGAGAAGTCGTTTGCAGAATATTGTGGTACACAGTATTGCGTAGGTGTGGGGAATGGTCTTGATGCGCTGATGCTGAGCCTTAAGGCTCTCGGCATTGGTGAAGGCGATGAAGTCATTGTTCCCTCCAACACATATATTGCGACAGCTCTTGCGGTTACTTACGTTGGTGCGATGCCAGTGTTTGTGGAGCCACATCTCTCGACTTTCAACATCAACCCGGAGAGGATAGAAGAAAAGATTAATGAGCATACAAAGGCTATAATGCCGGTTCACCTTTACGGTCAAGCTTGCGATATGGATCCGATTATGTCTATAGCAAATAAGTATGGGCTGAAGGTTGTCGAAGATTGTGCTCAAGCTCATGGGGCTACATATAAGGGACAGAAAGTCGGTACATTTGGTGATGCAGCTGGATTCAGTTTCTACCCCGGAAAGAACCTAGGTGCTCTTGGAGATGCGGGAGCGGTGGTGACAAATGATAAGGAGCTGGCCGATAAAGTTCGTGCCCTTGGCAACTATGGCTCTGATTATAAATATCATCACATTTATAAGGGTAATAACAGCAGGTTAGATGAACTCCAGGCTGCCTTCCTCTCTGCGAAGCTTCCACATTTGGAAAGGATGAATGTCGAGAGGAGAAGAATTGCGGATAGATATTTAGTGGAGATCAAGAACCCGAAGGTAATACTTCCGACAGTAGGTGATGAGTTCACTCCTGTTTGGCACATTTTTGGGATAAGATGCAAGGAAAGAGATGCATTGGAGAAACATCTAAATGAAGCTGGCATCGGAATCAATAAGCATTATCCCATTCCGATGCATTTGCAGGAGTGCTATGAGAATCTCGGGTTTGAAAAAGGCGATTTCCCGATAGCCGAGGAAATAAGTAAGACTGAACTTAGCATCCCAATGTATTATGGAATGACTGATGATGAGATTAGTTATGTAATTGAGAAGGTTAACAACTTCTAATGATGAGGGGATATGCTGATGGCAAGCAAAGAACGGCAATCAAATATTGAACTTCTCCGAATTCTTGCGAGTATGGGGGTTATAGTGCTGCACTATAACAATCCGCTAATTGGGGGGGTATTACGTATGCTAAAGAAGGCTCGTCAAACTTCTATATTCTATACATACTGGAGTCCTTGTTTGCATGCGGTGTAGATCTCTTCATGATAATCTCAGGATACTTTATGTGTGAATCAAAGAAGAGGAACATTTGGAGACCTATAGAGCTAATAATACAGGTAATGATATTCCGCGAGGCAATATATCTCGTGAGGGTTGCACTACACGCCTCGTCATTTTCAATTAAAACGGTCATAACAACTTTCATTCCGTCCAATTATTTTGTAATCCTTTACTGTTGTGTGTTTTTGATTTCGCCTTTTATTAATATCCTGGTAGAAAAGCTATCTATGAAGAGCTTTAGAACACAGGTGCTATTACTAATGATTCTATTTTCTGCTGTGCCTACAATTGTTGATGTACTTGGAGAAGCTCGGGGCAACCAGTTTATAGGATTAAGCACGGTTGGAATGTATGGAAGCCAGTGGGGTTATACCATTGTAAACTTTATCCTGATGTATCTCATAGGAGCTTATTTGCGAAAAGGCCAGAGCAGGATTATAGAATGGAAGAGCTGGAAACTTATCATCTGTTTGATCGTTGATGTTTTAGTTCTTGTTTTGTGGGCAAGAATAAATGACAAGACAGGATTTTTCACAGAGCGCTCTTCTTGGGAATACTGCAATCCGTTGATTATCTTTGAGGCTGTCATTATATATGTATTGTTTAGCAGGATAAACATTGGTGTTAATAAGGTGATAAACCATTTGGCAGAGGGTGTATTTACTGTGTTTCTTCTTCATCAGGTGTTTATCCCACACCTTCAGATCGAAAAGTTTGTAAGAGGGAATGCATTTATAATGATTCTTCATGTTTTAGGATGCGCAGTAGGTTTGTATTTGTTCTGTTGGTTTGTTCATAAGATTTATCATTGGATTAGTGACCCGATATTCAAAAAACTTTCCTCTAATCATCCTATTACACTGGAAGTGGAGAGTTAGACAGGAGTTTTGTTTTGAACAAGCTGAAGCTATTTATAGAGAATTTTCTTGTATATGGTTTGGGTGGAATAATCAGCAAGCTAATACCATTGATTATGGTTCCCATAGTCACCCAGATCATGCCTACAACAGACTATTACGGAATCAGCGATCTGTCAAACACAGTTGTTCAATTTGGAAGTGCTATTGCAGTAATGGGGATGTACGATGCAATGTATCGTATGTTCTTTGAGAAGGATGATGAGGAGTATAAACGAACTGTTTGTTCAACAGCTCTAGTATTTACGTGCTTCACCTCTATTATCGTATTTTTGATAATGCTGATTTTGAAGGACACAATTGCACAATACTTCTTCAGTGACCGGCAGTATGCATACGTTGTTTACCTCTCAGCAATGGCGACATTGGTTGGAGCTACTAATAGTATAATCTCAGCTCCAACGAGAATGCAGAATAAGCGAAAGGTGTTCCTGGTAACGAATACAGTAAGTCCGCTGTTATCATATTCAATATCTATTCCAATGCTGCTTGCTGGACACTATGTTATAGCCCTTCCTCTTGCAGCAGTAATATCAGGTGTTACAATGGAAGCGGCATTCGGAGTAATGAATAGGCAGTGGTTCAGGCCAAGGCTCGTTGACAAGAAATTGCTGAAGCAGTTGTTAGTTATCGCCATACCACTGCTACCTAATTTCCTGATCTACTGGGTTTTCAATTCCTGCGATAAGGTCATGATTACGAATATGATCGGCATAGGTGCGGCGGGAATCTATTCCGTTGGATCTAAACTAGGTCATGCCAGTCAATTGATTTACACAGCATTTGCCGGAGGCTGGCAGTATTTCGCTTTCTCCACAATGAAAGAGGACAATCAGGTAGGGAGCAATTCAAGGATATTTGAATATCTGGGAATTATATCTTTTGCTGCCACTAGTTTTATCTGTGCATGGAGCTTTGGAATTTTTAAGTTGTTATTCAAGCCGGATTATTTGAGTGGCTATATTGTAGCACCATATCTTTTTCTGGCACCACTACTTCAGATGCTTTTCCAAGTTGCAGCGAATCAGTTTCTTGTGGTAAAGAAGACATGGCCAAACTTATTTATCCTCTCAACAGGTGCAGTACTTAACATTATCATCAATTATTTCCTTATACCGGTGCTTAGAATTGAAGGCGCTTCGATAGCTACGTTGATGGGATACGTGATTTCGGATATAGTATGTGTAATTGTACTCTGCCGAATGAAGCTGATGGTTGTTTCTAAGCGGTTTATCATAGCATCGTTAGTCATGGCTGGATTTATGGTGGTTTGGCGATTATTATTCAGCGACCTGATCATTGTCGGAACTATAGGCGCGGCGGTAGTAACAATTATGATGCTCCTTCTTTACCGTGAAGAGATAAAGAGGATTATCAGTATGATCAAAAACAGAAAGGCGAAAGCTTAATGCACTTAAGAGAACTAAGAAATCAGGATGCGCCTCTAATGTTGGAGTGGATGCATGATGAGTCAGTTGTAAAAGATTTGCAGACTGACTTCACATCAAAAACACTAGAGGATTGTGAGAAATTCATTGCCAATAGTTTGTTGGAAAGACACAACCTGCACTTAGCTATAGCGGATGATGAAGATGTCTATCAGGGGACTGTAAGTCTGAAGAATATCATTAACGGTATAGCTGAATTTGCAATCACCATTCGGGCTTCAGCTATGGGCAGTGGAATTGCAGCAGAAGCGATGAAAAAGATTTTAGAAGTTGGTTTTGAAAAAGAAGGATTACATACAATATACTGGTGCGTATCTCCCGAGAATAAAAGAGCTGTCAGATTCTATGATAAAAATGGTTATCGTAGAGTGGATTCTGTGACCCTAAGTATTAGGGGGGTACAGCGAATCACAGATTCGAGAGTATTATTGGTATCTCATTACAAGAGAGGAAAGGAGGAACAGAATCTCCGAATAAAAAGTCGGAACAAAAAACTGAATACGGATATTCTTTTCCTTCATTCTGTTGCTTGAAGAGATAGATTTCTATTAAAGCGGAGGGAAAGAATATGGCAAGCATTATAAAGCAGGGCGAGCATTGTGTCATAGCAGAAAACGTTCAACTTGGCGAGAATGTATCAATCGGACACAACTGCATTATAGAAGAAAATGTTAGTATTGGAGCAAATACCTATATTGACAGCAATACTACCATTCGTAGCGGCGTATCGATTGGGGAGAATTCATTTATCGGAGCCAATTGTATTATTGGCGAATATTGGATGGATTTCTGCCTTGATAGAGAACCATATGATCATCCTTTAACGATTGGCAAGAAGGCGTTAATTCGTAGCGGATCTATCATTTATGCAGGATCTCAGATCGGAGAAAACTTCCAGACAGGCCATCGGGTAACGGTAAGAGAGAAAGCGGAAATAGGGGATCACGTCAGTGTAGGAACATTGTCTGATATTCAGGGGAACTGCAAGATTGGGAATTATGTAAGACTTCACAGTAATGTTCATATTGGACAGTTATCTGTAATAGATGATTTCGTTTGGATTTATCCTTATGTGGTGCTTACGAATGATCCGACACCACCGTCTAATGATTTCGTTGGTGTACACGTTCATTTCTTTGCGATTGTAGCGACTGGATCCATAATAATGCCTGGACTTGATATCGGACAGGATAGTTTGATAGGTGCGGGAGCAATTGTAACTAAATCCGTAGAACCATATGCCGTGGTTGTTGGAAATCCGGCTAAGACAATTTCTGATGTTAGAAAAGTTAAGAACAAGATTACTGGCAAGCCGGTTTATCCATGGCGGGAGCATTTCAGTAACTATATGCCTTGGGAAAAGGTGGGATTTGAAGCATGGTTTTCTTCTCTGGATTTGGATGAGAGGAATCATTTCTCTTTGAATGATCTTACGTAAGGAAGGTGACTGCCATGTTGAAAATCAAAACTGTTACCGTCGTTGGCGTCACCGGACCCATGGGTGCGAATATTGTTGGTATGAAAAAACATGTATTCGTGGTTGGAAAGGAATAAAGAAAAAAGTGGGCGATGACGTAAGTATGAAATACAATACAATTGAAGAAAGGCATATAGGATGGGACATTCTCAGAATTATGCTTGCAATTATTGTTTTTGCGTTTCATGCAAATATTCATCTCCATTTGACATTTGGTATACTAAATGATGTTGTTTCTGTCGGTGCATTCTGTATGACAGGCTTTTTCATGTTAAGCGGTGCAGTACTGTACTTGAGATATGGAGGTCAGCGGTTTCAAAAAAAAGACTTACTAAAGTTTTATAAGAAGAGGGTTATTGGAATTATTCCCTTATACCTTGTTGTGATGTTGTTGTTCTATTTGGATAATACATTTTCTCGAGATGATTTAATTCTCCTGCCTGCGGAAATGTTGGGTATTCAATCATTCTTCTCAGGAAGTTTCTCATTTGGCCACAATGGAGGCACATGGTTTGTATCGTGCCTGCTGATTTGTTATTTTCTTTTCCCTTTTTTCAATGAACTGATTCGAGGAATGCGAACAAAAGAGATATTAATCCTTTGTATTTGTTTAGGAATAGTTGATATTTACTCACAGCTCATAACAGGACGGTATGGTTTTGCAGAATTGTATAGCGCACCGTTTCTACGATGCATTCAATTCATGATAGGTGGCGCTATAGCTTCTCGTATAAATAGGGATGCTGGCAAAGTCAGGAATTCGATTGTAATTGCTTGTGCATTAATTATAGCAATCATCACAGCTGAAGTGATTACTTCAATGGTACGTGCTGATGCTTTTCATAATGCTACATACCTCCAGCGATTAGCAATGTACGATGTGGTTGCTGTTCCGGGCTTTGCACTGCTTCTTTACTTATCAGGACAACTAAAGGCTACCAATTCCAAATGTGGGGGGGTGATAGCCAGAATTAGTGGCCTTTCATATCCGTTTTTTCTTGCACAGTTTTTTACATGGAGTAGATGTCAGAACCTATTTGTGCATTTCAGGGTTGAAAATAATAAAGTAAAAATAGCAATTGCATTTCTGATGTGTATAGGTATAGCGGTATTATTGCATATTACTGTGGAAGAGCCAATAAGAATTATTAATATGAAGGACAGCAAAAAAGATTGACAGGGGAAATAAGCATGGTCGATAATCCTTTGACCGACAGACCGACAGACCGACAGACCGACAGACCGACAGACCGACAGACCGACAGACCGACAGACCGACAGACAGCGCCTATCATCGCTTACTGGAATCAGAGGAATAGCGTGTTTGTTCATAGTCGTATTTCACTATTTTTGCGTTTTCTATGGAGCTGATGCCAGTAAGATAAGTTATTCAGAAGTTATAAGAAATCTGTTTCAATACAGTCAGTATTGCGTAGAGCTTTTCTTCATGCTGTCAGGATTCTTAATGGCATACAACTATAAAGAGAAGATTCAAGAATACGGAATAATTGAGTTTGTTAAGAAAAAAATTGAAAGTCTAATCTTACCACTAATTATTGCCAATGTCTGGTCTCTGATAAATAACATACTAGTCCAAGTGCTTGTTCAAAAAACAACACAGATCACAGTCAATATTTGGAATCTTTTGATTTCCATAGTTCCGATTCATAATGGCTGGATAGAAAGCCAGAAAATAATAGGTTTACCAACGAATGGAACCATGTGGTTTATTGATGTTTTGATTCTTTGCTATATCATTTATTACATCATTGGAAGATTTACCCGAAGCAATGATCTGTATATGATTTGGTGTCTGATAATGACTTGCCTTGGTTATGCCTGTATTACATACAATTGGGAGATGCCATTTCTTTATTATGAAGATGGAAGAGGCTATGCACCTTTCTTCTTTGGAACGCTATTGTACGAAATATATAGCAGGACAAAAGAAAAAATCGGCCGTAGTTTAGCGATTGGTTTGTTGATATTTAGTATTTGTGGTCTTATCATTAGAATATGTGTTGGTTTAGAAAATGCATATGGAGATTTCTATAAATACTTCATTTTTGTTTTATGCCCAACATTTATCATGTCTGCATTATATGTTGAACCAATCAAGAGATGGTTGTCAATGAAAGCATTTATTTATCTCGGCACAATTTCAATGGGAGTTTACTTTGTGCATGATGCTCTTTTCAGAAGTATAAATCTGTTAAACACTCTCGGAGGCAATTGCATTGAGTTCCGGAATATTATTTGGTTACCGGCTTTTCTGCTTGTTGCTGTGGTTGGTGGAATGACGCTAAATATGATACTGAAAACAAGAGTCTTGAATGACAACTAAAAAATAAAGAGTAAAGAAGAAAACAATATGCCCGTAATCGCGTACATTAATGGTTTTATCTAGTAAGAGAGTTGCTAGAAAGTGCGAGAGCTTATGCTGGGATTCCAGAGGAGGAGCATTTGAAAGCTGTAGTCCAAAGCTCCGGCTCGTCGTAATGAATGGTTGGTTGGGATGAAGGACATAAAGATGCAGCAATTATCATGGGCGCTGCGTTGAATCAAGCTCTGATAGCTGGATTAAAGACCTGAACGGCGAAGCTATAGGCAAATGTGTTCATCGGCACGAAGTGCCGCAGAGCATGGTAAGTTATCCAGAGTAAGAATCCCGAGAACGTGAATACTTCTCAACACACTGTGGTCGACAAGAGCTATGATAAGGAACCTAACAATTTATTTTTCCCCGGAGAGATTTCATGAGTACAATCAATGAATTAGCGTATTACTGCAAATTGAATAATCCGGTTGGAGCGCTTCTCCTTACTGGAGAATGGGGCTGTGGTAAAACTTGTATTATTGAAAACGAACTGAAGGAACTTCTAAAAGATACTCATATTATTATTAGAATATCTTTTTTTGGAATTCCAACTATTGAGGAATTACATAAGACAGTAAAGTCTTCTTGGATTCACGCAAAAGGTGGGTTTGTTGAAAAGGCCTCTAAGGTAGGAAAATTAAGCGAGTTCATTAATAAAGCTAAAGAGTTAATACCAAATGATATAGCTAAAAACACAGTTGGTGCCGTGCTTTCAATTAATCTTTCGGATTTCATTAAAATCGAAAACACAATTAAAGAAAAGAAAGTTGTCCTTGTTTTTGATGATCTCGAAAGAAGCAAATTAACAACAGAAGAAAAACTGGGTGCAATCAATGAGTATTGTGAGAATCAGCACTTCAATGTAATTATTGTCGCTGATGAGAATAGATTGAATGATAAAGCTTATGATGATTTTAAGGAAAAGGTTGTACAGCGTACAGTTCATCATGTCCCGAATTATGAATTTATTGTAGAAGGTGTCATAAAAGATGTTGTTAATGCACAATACAAGTCCTTCTTAGAACAAAGAACAAAAGAAATCACAGCGTTATTTGCAGGAGTAGATTTAGAAGGGAATTCCTTAGATAATCAAGTAGCTGATAGACTTCAGAGATATGTTTCATTAAGAAGCAACGATCGGGAAAAGGATAAAGAAAGAAAATTAGAGCTAATAAAAAAACGGCCACATAATATTCGCACACTTAAATCCGCACTTCAAGATTTTGAACGAGTTTATACTATTCTTGTCAACCGAAATATAGAAAATAGTCATAAGTGGCTATTTTCGTTTATTTCATTTAATTTGGCTGCTAAGGCAAATCTTGTTCATAAGCATGAAAGATATGGAATGCTACTTGGTAATCAGGATATAGACCTTTTGTATCCTGGTTTCTTTGACCCCAGATTTTTACCCACTGTGCTATCAGATTGGATATTTGATGGATCATATAGGGAAGATGCTTTAATTTTATATATTGACGAGCATTATAAAGCTGCCGAAGATTTATCACCAAAGAATCAGGTCAAGAAGAACAGAATAGACTACTTAGAAGAAAGTGTCGCTATTCAGGGGATGCATGATATTCTACCTGATGCTTATGATGGTAGCCTTGAATTGAATGAGTATGTAACGTTTATTACAAATTCCAAATTATCAAGATACTATGGTCTTGGTGATTTTAATATCGATTGGGATAAGATTAAATTCGGCATTGATCGCAGAATTGAATTGAGCATTGCCAAAGGGGAGAAGAGGGAATTACATACAGTTTCAATTGGCGAACTAGAGGACTATTCAGAAGATGAGATAGCTGCTTATTCGATTATAAAGGAAACGAGAGATTCTTCATTTGCTATGTTTGAAGCAAATCGAAGAGAATATATACAAGAAATGAAGAATTCTCCGTTTGAAGCATATACTCATGTGTATAGCAAGCGATATAACTGCTTTGATGAGGAAATGGCAACAGCGACCCTTGAAGCTTTCAAAGCTGTTGATAACCCAACGAAGGCCCAGTTTCCAGGTTATTTTGAAGGAATGTGGCTTAACTATAGTAATTCTTTTGACGTTGGTAAAGAGGGGATAGAAAAAAGCAGAAAAGGTTTTACAAAACTGAAAGATGAGTTGGCGTGTCTCAGTGATGAGTATTCGGATCAACCATTTAAGAAGAAATTTACCGAAGCATTTATTTCAGTAATTCATAAACTGCTTAAAAGTGAAGAGGAACCATCGGAGGAGCAAGCCGATGAAGATGAATAAAATCCTCCTCACAAACATCCAGCGTTTTTCCATCCATGACGGTCCTGGTATCCGCACAACTGTGTTTCTTAAGGGCTGTTCTTTACGTTGCCCGTGGTGTTCTAACCCAGAGAATCTAACTAACCAGCCACAGTCTTATGTCAAAGACGGGATTGAAGGTACTTACGGACGATACTACGAACCTGAGGCGTTAGTTCTTGAATGCATGAAAGACAAAAACTTCTATGAAGGGAGGATCAATGATCCTTCTCCCTGGAACATCACAGATCCTTCAGATATAGAACTCTTACCCGGTGGAGTAACATTCAGTGGTGGCGAAGCATTGCTTCAAATGCCAGAACTTGTGCCGGTAATCACTGCTCTGCGCAATGAAGGTGTGCATGTGGCGGTCGAAACATGTTTGTTCGTACCATCCGCCAACCTTGAGCAGGCGATACAGTTGATTGACTTCTTCTATGTGGATATGAAGATATTATCTCCTGACCGCTGCAAGGAAGTAGAACACGGGAAGCTGGCCCTCTATTTATCCAACCTCGATACACTATTATCTTGGACGGATTCGAATGGCCGCCACAAGCCTGTGGTAATCAGGATTCCAGTAATCGGTTCTTATACGGACACTCCTGACAACCGCAGCCTTGTACATGACTTAATCAGCAAATATAGAGAGTCCGTGCTGAAGATCGAACTCATCAAAGAGCATAATCTGGGAGAATCGAAGTATAAGAGCCTTGGAATGCAGCCTGATTACCATGGTGTGAAAGATGAGTTGATGGAAACCTATAAGGATGAGTTGAGCGATCTGGGAATATTGACTGAGATCTGTAAGATATGAAATTTGATAGTGATAGTTGAGATAATGATGTTTCAGCCGCTTCAACCTTGATAAGTGATTTAAGGGCATATCTTGATTGAAGCGATAGCAAACCCCCATCTGAGATGGGGGAACCGGCAAAGCCGTGGCGTTGCGTAGAGTATAAAATGAAAACCTCCTGTGATAGAATTATGTGGGTTTCGCGATCCACAACTATCACTGTGAACTTCCCGGATAATTAACTCTCGAAACGAAAAACGGAGGAAGAAGAATATCAGAAAATATTGAATTTATGCGGTTTTGGGCTTGATATCTCGTGCAGATGTGGAATACGTGGTAGTTATATCCTACCACAAAAACTATTGAGCTTCACTGACATCTATTCTGACACACGGGGTATACTTATAGAGAGTTAATTAACTCTCGAAGGAGGATGCCATGTACGAGAATTATCTTGTCAGGATTCCGGAAGATACCGAGGGAATTTCGATAAAAAACATCAAGGGAGCCGACTATGTTTACTATACATATGACAGGGTGTATGACAGCGTCAAGAAGCATACGAACCCCCTGAATAAGACCATCGGGAAGGTGGGTGAGCCCGGGAAGATGTATCCCAACGCCACATTCTTCAGGTTCTTTTCGGAAGCGGAACTCCCTGAAGAGGCGGAGATAATCCCGGGGAGAAGCAGCTGCCAGCACATCGGTTCTTTTATCATAATCCGGAAGATCATTGCAGAGTACGGCTTTGATAAGATAGCAAATGATATATTTGGAAAGAACGGAGGATTGTTCCTTGACCTGGCAGCATACAGTATTATCATGACTATGCCTGGAACCATCCGGTATTCACGGAGGGGATGAAGGTATATAGTGATTCCAAAGTCGGCACATTCCTTTCATCATCAACTGCGGATGAGAGGATAGAATTCCTGAACCGGTGGAATGAAGGCAGGGAACATAAGGAGACCATATATGTTTCCTATGACTCCACAAATAAGCATATACAGGCCGGTGATGTTGAACTCTCTGAGATAGGACATGAGAAGGATAAACAGGGAAAACCGGTATTCAACTATGCCATAGCATATGACCATAATAACGAGGAGCCTCTGTTTTATGAGGACTATCCGGGAAGCATAAACGATGTGTCCAAGTTGCAGTGCATGCTGAGCAAGGCCGAGGGATATGGATATAAAAATGTTGGGTTTATCCTTGACCGTGGATATTTCAGTGAGCCGAACATAAGGTATATGGATAAGCACGGTTTCCCGTTCCTGATGATGGTAAAGGGAATGAAGACGCTGGTGCGTTCCATTGTCCTGGGGGTAAAAGGAAGCTTTGAGTTTTCAAGGAAATACAGCATACGCTCCTATAAGGTAAGCGGGATCACGGTCAGGCATAAGCTTTTTGAAACAGATGAAAAAGAGAGATACTTCCATGTGTATTACAGCGACAGAAAGGAAGCGGCCGAACGGGAAGTAATAGAAAACAAGATAGACCGGATGGCGAAATACTCAAGCCTTGCTTACGGTCGGGAGCTGTATGATGTTATAGATGAGGACATATCCCTATGCGGATATTTCACACTGATATCCTCCGAAAAGATGACAGCAGAGGAGGCTCTGGATCTGTATAAGAGCAGGGATGCTTCAGAGAAACTGTTCAGGGGAGATAAATCTTACCTTGGTAATAAGAGCAACAGGGTGTACTCCGGGGAATCAACAGAGACCAAGATACTGGTGGAATTCGTAGGGCTTATAATCCGGAACAGGATATACACAAAGCTTAAGGAGGAAACAAGGAAGGCGGGGAGCAAGGCCAACTACATGACCGTACCTGCCGCCATAAGGGAACTGGAAAAACTTGAACTGATAAAAACGCCGGACGGAAGCTACCGTCTTAACTATGCAGTAACTGCCACACAGAAGGCCATACTTAAGGCATTCGATATGGATGTCGGAAACATAAAGGAACAGGCAAGAAAGATCGGCTTGGAACTTGATGGAAAGGAGGCTTGAGATGGTGAGAAGAAAACAGAGTACGATAGAAGGACAGGATAAAGAAGGCAGAGACGGTTCTGGTAAAGGCAAAGGTGAGATATGATACCGCCCTTGAAAACCTCAACCGGCTGGTAAAGAAAAAGAAAGAGATGGAGAGCAGGGAGCTCATGCAGGCATATGAGAAGAGTGACCGTTCCATTGAAGAAGTACTGGCATTCCTCAGAGGATCCGCAAGCGGGGGTGAGGACGAAAGTGAGTAAAATCCATCAAGTTTACATAACTCAGAAACCGGAGGAAATGCAAGCGTTTTTGATAACGAGAGTTAAAAAGATAGGAAGTTGACATTTCTCCACTTATACCTATTTGAATGTTACGATTTGAATATATGTATTCTTTTGAAATGCCTTTAGTAAAGATTCGAGGATATTTGACATTTGCTGTAGATGAATTAGAATTGACACAAAGAGTGACGGGGAGGGAGAGAAAAATAAAATGAAGATTCTTATCATAGGTAATGGATTTGACATCGCTCACACCCTTAATACAAGGTATTCTGATTTTCAGTCATTCGTTGAACGATTTGAAACTGAATATGAGAGGAAGAATGCAATCCCTGAAGATGCTCTTTTTAGGGCGGCAATTGGGAATCCACACGGTCGTGCGATTGCCCGTCTGGAACTGTTATGTATGGATGATATGCTGCACAACGAACCAAAGATGGGTGATTTCTTTCATCATTGTGTTTCGGATAATCTGTTACTGGACTATTTTAAGAGCCGCTCTTTTGCTCCCGGATACAGATGGATGGATTATGAAGCGGAGATAGAGAAGCTGATACTTCTAATTGATAGCAGTGTAGGGAGTGGATCAATAGACAGGCAGGTGGAGTCGGGGCTCTCGCAGATAGTCGATGATTTTGTGATTAAAAAGACAATTAACCCCGAAACTTCAAATCTATCTATGGAAAATGAAGTGTTTTCATACAGACTCTTGCTTTCCAGACTTAATGATGACCTTATACGGCTGACAAATGCACTGGAATTATATATGTCACGTTACGTTCAGGATTATAATTGGCGTGATGATTCATCACATAGGGACAGATCCAAGTATAAACCGTTTTCTTGTTTCAGAGATGTAGATAAGCTTTTGAACTTCAATTACACAGATACATTTATGCGGCAATATAATAGGGATGTAGATTGCTGCTATGTTCATGGTAAGGCTCAAATTAAACTGAAGGAATTGTATTCTGCGATAAGGGATGGACATACAGTAAAACGAGATCCGTCCATAGTTTTGGGTATTTCTGATGAAAACGAAGACGGGGAAATAAAGTTTCACGCTCCGGAGTCATTGTATTATGACTTCCAGAAATTTATGCTAAGAGAACAACACGGGGATAAGCATTGGAAAGAGTGGATAAAGGATAAGAGTGAAATATTTGAAGTCCATGTTGTTGGACATTCATTGACATATTCAGATAAGGACATATTGGATTCTTTTCTTTTATTGCCGGAAACAAATCCGGGCTCTACTGTTAAGATATATTATCTCGATGCGGATTCTAAAAAGGATCTTCAAAAGAACCTGGTCAAAATGATCGGAAAAGGTGAATTTAAGGAATTAAGCCGGATCGGGATAGAGTATTTGCCAGTAGGCGATATTATTCGAGGAAGGCTGTAATTATTTTGTATAGCATTAAAAATAGAGGGAATCAGAACATGATTTTAATGTATCTCCATTTGTTCTTGATGGTAGCCAAAGAATATTCAATCTGGCTGTTATGACAAGACATATATTTCAGCTAAAAAATGATGATGACGTTCATTGTTGGATAAAACTTCTTGTTCTTATGATTGCCACATCATACAAGATCGCAGATCCGAACAGAGTTTTTAGGTCGGAGTACATTATTTCTCAAAGCATTATGCTTGCCTGTAAACAGTTAGGATATGACGGTGTAGCATATTTTTCAAAGCGAGTTGAGAGCGAGCTCTTTGCTGTTAACGCTATAAACCTTGCACTATTTGCAGAATATAGAAAAGGCCATGAATATGCTGAAATTTGTGAACATATCAAAGTGGATGAATCGCTGAACTATCAGCTGTTTAGGCAATTAACTCCTGCTGCAACTTATAAGAAATACGATCATTTACGTTCGGTGAGCACGGGCTTGATTACAAACATCGGAAATTTTAAGCATCAGTATGGTTATCGTGATACAGAGTTTTTCCGATTTGATGAGCATCTGTTTGCAAGATGGGAAGATAAGGATAAAGTTGACTGGGGAAACGCACTAAAGGATTCTTGATAAAGATCATTTGACACCCATACTTCTTCTCGGATATAATCCACACATTAAATCCCCCCCCGCCCCGATCCTAATCGTCGCGGATTGCGCGGTAGTGACGAGCGGGGTGACAGATGTGGCAGCGGAAAAGCGTAGCTGCGAAAAAAAGAACTCTTTGGCTGGGTGAAAGACCCGGATGGCGAAGCTATATCTTCAGTGTGGCCATCGGCGAAGCCGCCCATCTTGGTAAGATATTCAGATCCAGCGCCATAGATCATCATTACTGACGAAACTTTAGAACACATTGTGGTCGCCAAGATTGTAATAGGGAACCAAGATGAAATCCTACACAATCCTATCAGCCGGAATCTGTAGTCATGAACTGCTTGGTTCATATCGATGACCGTTGGGTTTATCTCCCTTCGGTCGCTGTATCAGTATAAGCTGAACCCTTATGATGCTCTGCCCTCGCTGCACTTCGTTATGCTTCGTCGATGTCCACAAGTGCGGCTGGCAAGTGCCAAGATCTTTTGCTTGATTATGGCTGTGAAAAATGAATTGATGTAAAAATCAGATGATGAAAACTATAACCCCTACATTCCCAACCCAGACCTCCATAAACAACGCTGTCCAGTGTTTATCGGAATCTGATAAATCTCGCTATATGCAACTTCTGGAGGAGTATAATCGCGAGACCAGGGCAGCGGAGAACATTAACCACGAAAAGATAGCATCACTAATCCGTGAAGCACAGGAGTTGCTGTCTGAGTAACTGATATCAATTTCTTGCATACTCTCTTTGATTCCTGTGTCCATTGGCGAAGCCGCAGAAGTTGGTAGGGGATTAAGCGAAAGCAGTGTCAGAACTTGGCTACTGGGAAACTTGAATACACCTTGTGGCCAACAAGATCCATAATAGGGAACCAAGCGTTTCTACCTTCACAATCCTATCATTGTGCAGGCTTAAATAAGTTAGATAATTAATGACACTTAAAATACAATTAAGATGTATAAATTATATAAATGGTTAAGGGGAGTGATAACAGCTGGAGGAGACACTACTTTAATTGTATTTGCGGATATAGATGATGAATTGCAAAATGGTGAAGAACTAAAGGAAGAATACTGGAAAACTGCACAGCGTCAGAATATAAAGATAGAGGATTTTAATAAAGTTGTATTTATATTTGCTAAGGACAGGATTGAAAACTGGGTTGAATTTTTGCTAAGCGGATCAACAGATGAGTATAAAGAAGGACAGAGGATAAAGGATAATTCCATGGTAAGGCAAGCAGCGAGAAGGCTGGCAAGTATGTGTTTAAGCGGTTTCTCAGAGAAACTTCCGCCTTCGTTGGAATGGTCCTGTAAAAACTGGCATTTGTTTGTGAGAAGAATGAAGGGTGAAGGAAAACTGTTTTAGGTATTGGATGTCTTGAAGCAAAAAATATCGGATAGCCATTCAATATTCCATCAGTTGGATGAAAGAATGGAGGAATGGAGGTCTGTGAGATGGGTACTTATTTGAATCCGGGCAATAGCGGATTTGCGGAAATACTGAAATCAGACTATGTGGATAAAACAGGTTTGATCAGCATCATTAATTCCACAATTGGAACAAAGCAAAAGTTGACCTGCATCAGCAGACCCCGCCGTTTCGGAAAATCTTACGCTGCTCAGATGCTGTGTGCATATTATGACAAGACATGTGATTCACATGAATTGTTTTCAGGCTATCATATTTCGGAAGACGCAAGCTATGAAAAGCACTTAAATAAATATGATGTTATCTATCTGGATATGACGGGGATTATCGGTGAAACAACATTGAATGATATTGTTCCTTACATGAAGCGCAATATAATAGATGAAATTAAAAAAGCATATCCGAAGGTGACAGTTGAAGAAGGCTTTGCTCCAACGCTTGTCAATGTCGTACAATATACAAATAACGGAATAGTGATGATAATTGACGAGTGGGATGCTCCGATCAGGGAAGCCGGAGATAAAACGACGATACAGAAGGAATATCTTGAGTTTTTACGGTCACTTTTCAAGAATAGCGGAACCACCTCAAAAATATTCGCTGCAGCTTATATGACCGGTATTCTGCCTATTAAGAAAGATGGTTCCCAGTCAGCGATATCTGATTTCAGGGAATATTCTGTTCTTATGCCGGGAAAATTTGCAGGCTTTGTTGGATTTACTGAAGAGGAAGTGAAAAGGATTTGCAAAGAGAAGGACACAGACTTTGAAAAGATGAAGTTCTGGTATGATGGATATACTATTGGCAAAGAGCGCTCAATTTATAATCCGTATTCCGTTATGCAGGCTCTTGAAACAGGCGTATTCTCATCCTACTGGAAAAAAACATCCGCGGCGGAAACGCTGATAACCTATATAGATATGGATCAGGATGATCTGCAGGATACGATCGCAAGGCTGATCGCCGGTGAGAGTGTTATCGTGGATACCGACTCTTTTCAGAATGATGTGGAGACATTCACCTGCAAGGATGATGTGCTGACATTGCTCACGCATCTTGGTTATCTGACCTATGAAGAGGAGCCGGATTCTTATGATGACGATTCGGTGGTCGGTCTCGTGAAGATCCCGAATGAGGAGGTTCGGTCCGAGTTTGATAAGATCCTGCGCAAAGCGAAGCATAAGAGCCTGATCGAATTGGTGAAAAGATCGGATCAGCTTCTGAAAAACACGCTCGATGGGAAAAGTGATGAAGTTGCTAAGGCAATAGCGGATGTACATGATTCCGAATATGCCCCGACCTACTACAGCAACGAACAGAGCCTGAGATATGTGGTGAAAATGGCATATATCTCCTGTGTCGATCAATACGCAAAGGTGGAAGAACTTCCAAGCGGTCACGGAATAGCGGATGTAGTATTCCTGCCAAAGTTGAGATCCACACTTCCGGCAATGATCGTAGAGCTGAAGTGGAACAGGGACGCGGAAGGAGCAATAAAGCAGATAAAAGACAGAAAATATCCGAAGATCCTTACCAATTATGGCGGCAGGATCATCCTGGTTGGCATAAACTATGATGTGGACACAAAATTTCATGAGTGTGTGATCGAGGAATATAATAATAAGGAGCAGGGCGAAAAAAAGCTATAGCCCGGGGATGTGCCGGTCACTTACGCTGACAGCAAGGGCTTAGAAGGGGATTATGGGTTCACTCCGTATAGTGTGTTTATGTCAGCTGGGTGATATTTGGAGCACGGTTGTTAAAGCGGAGGAGAAGTAAAGATAATATGGGAGTAGAAAATACGAGGAGGAGAAATGCTCCCCGAAGGGAGCATGAAAACGAGTATCAGGCATGTATTGCGTTTAGACGTTCTTCGACCGCTTCCTCGATAAAGCTGTTTAAGCTTTGACCATGTGTCATAGCATAGATGGCAGCTCTGCGGTGGTTTTCTTTCTTCTTAAAGCGAACATTGAAGCTTCCCTTGTAGGCAATCTCGGGGGAAGTATTTTCTTCATCGCAGAGAGCAAGATAATCATCAACTGCTCCGTGAAAGTCGTTGATCAGTTCGGTAGCATTGGTGCCTTCATAAGAGATAAGGGAACGGATACCTTGGACTTTTCCGAAGAAAACACCATCGTTTTCAGAAAATTCTACACTGCCGATGTAGCCTTTATATTTAATCAGATTATTCATATTAATCTCCATTCCGCCGCCTTCGGCCGGCGGCACAAATAGTGATGAAAAGTTTTTTTCACACTAATCCCTCCTGTTCAAGCTGATTGATCAGTTGTTTGATCTGGTATTCCAATAATTCCTTACGAGGATGTGGCTTATGTAATAAGATTTTAGTATTATACTCATCACTCGTGAACATGATTCGGGATCCACTGGTTTTACCTTTGTTGCTTCTTCTGTATGAGAAGTAATTCAATAAAGATTCGGCATCGTCGAGTTGAGAATAGCATTGATGACGAAAAACGCAACTATATTTAGTTGTAAGCCTCTGGTAAAAATCCCTGAAACGGAATATTATGTTTTTTATAATGGCACTGAAAAGAGTCCGGAGGCCATTGATCTGAGACTGTCGGAGGCTTTCGAGGTTCCTTCTGAGGGTTACGAGTTAAGGGCTTTGAGCCTGACTTCCATTGAGAAAAGGATTTATTTTGAAGGTGCGGGTGCACAGGAGGATGAAAATGACCGGGATAAACAGAAAAAAAATAGCTGTAGCTTTATTAATATCAATGCTTTTTTCCGCACTTCCGACAGGGATCATATGTGCTTCGGAAATAGAGGAGAGCAGCATAGAGTCCTATTCGAGGGGCGCGGAAACAGAGGATGGCGCCATAGAGTCCTATTCGAAGGGCGGGGAGTATCATTATTCAGAGGGAAAAAGCGCTGTGGAACAGCTTGAGGATCTGTTCACAACGATAGACCTTCAAAGCGCCACTATTACGGATCTACAGCACGAAATGGAAAAGGGAAATCTCACGTCCGAAAAGCTGACCCGGATGTATCTTGACAGGATAAATGCCTACGATAAGAGGAAAAACCTGAATTCAATTATCTGGATAAATGATAATGCTTTGTCTGACGCAAGGAAGCTTGATTCAGAAAGAGCCGGAGGCAGGGTGCGTGGAAAGCTCCATGGTATTCCAATTATCGTTAAGGACAATTATAACGTGGCGGGAATGCCCACTTCAGCCGGTGCCGTGGCTCTTGCCGACCTTGTTGTGGATGAGGACGCGGGTGTCGTTAAAAAGCTGAAGGAGGCCGGAGCAGTAATAATTGCAAAAGCCAACATGTCGGAATTTGCCATGAGTGCAGAAGACTCCCATTCTACTCTTGGTGGTGATGCCCATAATGCCTATGATCCTTCCCGTTCACCTGCGGGTTCTTCCGGAGGTTCTGCCACTGCTGCAGCATCAAATTTCGCAGCGGCTGCTCTCGGAACCGATACCGGAGGTTCCATCAGAAACCCATCCTCCTGGTCGGGGCTTTTCGGAATAAGACCCTCAAAGGGCTTAACCTCGATTGACGGAGTTCTGCCGCTTACAGCTACAAGGGATACAACGGGTCCAATGGCAAGAAGCGCCGAAGACATGGCGATCGTTCTTGAAGCAATGGCAGGAACGGACGAAAATGATGATTATACCGTGGAAGCCAGTGCTGACGGACTGCGTGGCAGCGGCTACACAAAGGATCTTTCACCGGATTCACTTAAGGGGAAGAGGATCGCTTTCCTCACTTCATCTTTTGATTATCATATGCCAAGCTGTAATAAGATCAATGAGTATTACCACGAGTTTTATCCTTCCAGCCAATACTGGTATAAGGAGTCGGATTTACGTAGTGACGAGAAGCTTCCTGCCGGGACTGAAATACTTGCAAGACAGGCAAGAGCAGTATTAAGAAAAGCAGGGGCTGAATTTGTTTCTCTTTCTGATGAAAAACTGTTCAGTGACGAATTTCTGTATATTGTTGATGATTGTGCATGGAATGATCCCAGTAATTATAATTATAATAAATATGATGCTGAATATGACATCAATTTGTTTTTAAGTAGATTCGGAGAAAAAAGTGAAATAAAAACCTTTAAGGATATTCTGAACAGCGGAGACGATATAGGCTGCTTCTTTGCTTCTTTTGGAGAAGCTCAAAAAGAGAACGGATATGATCTCGCTGATCATTTTGAAAAGGATGAATATGAAAAGTACGGTTATTATGCCGACAAAAATACCGGTTTTCTGAGACCGGGACAATGGGATGCGGTCCTCAAATATCAGAAGAAGCTTTCCGACATCATGAAGGAAAAGAATATTGATGCGGTAATGTATTTGTATTTTACGGATTTACCGATGCATCAGAATCAATCTGATTATTCTTGGAATAGCTCCCCCTATGATCGTGCTTTCGGTCCTTCTCTGGGTCTCCCTGACATGAATATTCCTATGGGCTTCAGGGCTGCAAGCTCTGATGATGCCGGAACTCTGCTTCCGATGGGACTCAGCATGGTCGGAAGATTCGGGGGCGAAAAGGAGCTGATGGAGATTGCCTATGCTTATGAGAAGGCGGCGGGAGATTCAATAAAGCATGCTCCGGGAAATACGCCTGCTCTCCGGGACGAAGAACTGAATTCATATCTCGACGCACTGATGGAGGAAGCCTGCCGCTTAAATCCTGTGAAAATGGGTCTTGACGGGAATTCCTCGGTATTTAAGAAGCTTAATGATGCGTATGATAAGGCTCTTAACGCAGACTATGACAATCCGTACAGTGTATATAATGCCTCTTATGAGCTCGCTCAAGCCTATGATAAAATCACATACAGATTCCTGGAGAAAAGGAAAGCAGCCGGTACTGTACTCTTAAAAGGACAGAAGATCAATAATATACCGGAGCTTATGTTCAAGGGTATAGAGGGAATATCAGGCTTTAATACGGATGATAAAAAAACCGCATCGGTATCAAAAAAAGGCGTGCTGAAGGGAAAGAAGGAAGGAAAAACAAGGGTTAATGCCCTTGCCTCCGGTGACAGGAAGAATGCTGCTACCCTGTCCTCCTGTACGCTTACTGTCATTAATAGGCCAAAGCTTGTTTTTAAGGATATTAAGCCTGATGAGAACAGCGGAAAGATAAACGGCTATGATGCATTTGTATCCGATGATACACTTCTTTTAGAGCCGGACAGCTGGAAAAGCAGCAAAAATAGTGTTGCCGAGGTGGATGAGAACGGAATGATAACAGTAAAGGGCAAAGGAAAAACAAAGATCACCGCGGTTTTCGGAAATATCAAAGTGAAAGGGACATTGAAGATACAATAACGAAATACACTCTTATGACGCTCCTCTGCTGAAGATCACTACAAAGACGGTCTTCAGTATGAGTTTTGCGTCCAGAAGCAGCGACCAGTTGTCTATATAGTAAAGATCCAGTCTCACCACATCATCAAAATTCTTTATCTCACTTCGCCCGGAGACCTGCCACATGCCGGTTATTCCGGGCCTTATGGAAAGACGCCTCATATGGATATTTCCATACTTCTCGTATTCATCCTCCGTCGGAGGTCTTGTTCCCACCATGCTCATATCGCCCATCAGCACATTCCAGAACTGAGGCAGCTCATCAATGCTGGATTTCCTTAAGAATTTGCCCACGGGGGTTATCCGCGGGTCATCCTTGATCTTGAACATAAGCCCCTTCATCTCATTCTTCTCCATAAGCTCGGCCTTTCTCTTTTCCGCGTCGGCGTACATGGTCCGGAGCTTATAGATCTTGAATCTCCTGCCGTTTATCCCCACCCTTGTCTGGGCAAAGAATATGGGACCGGGACTTGTGAGCTTTATCACGGGTCCGAAGATAAGGAGCGATATACCGCAGATAATAAGGCCTACGAAGCTGCCGATGATATCAAAGAGGCGCTTAATGAAAAGTGCGCCGGGGTTATGTATGGCAGCGGCAAAGCTCACCACCTGATATCCGGCAAATTCCCTTATTCTCCGTTCTCTTGCATCCAGATTGAATTCGATACTAAGGTTTACCGTTACCCCCATCTGTTCAAAGCCTGTGATGATCTTTCTGAGCTTCACCTCATAGCTGTAGGGGATATTGATGAAGACCTCATCATAGACGTTCTGTCTGTGGGTAAGTAGATAATTTTCCTCATTTCCTACTACGGGGATCCCGTTGATATTCCGTCCCACCATATCCTTGTCAAGAATGGTGATACAGGAGATCCGCATAAGATATCCCTGTTTTTCCTCGAATTGTGCGAGAATATCCTTTGCGAGGAAGGAAAGGGTGACGAGCATGACATTATTGATCTTTTCACCGTTTTTCGCGTGGTTGATAAGGACCGCCCTGAAGACCATACGGAAGATATAGTCCAGCACGAAGGAGAAAGCGAAGACCAGTCCTATCACATAACGCGAAACAATGCTTCCCTGCTGCACTGCGAAGAGATAGATCATTGTCATTGCGAGAAGGGATACATGGTTTTTCAAAACGGATGTGAGATTCTCCAGAGGACTCTGGTGAACCACCGAAGGCCGGTTATTATCATAAAATACAAAGATCACGACATACATCAGAATGATAACAACCAGCGCGGACAAATAGAGATCAATTATCTCAATTGAAAAAGGATCTTCAAATCTTAGGTATAAGGATATAAAAAAGGCGATCAGCAGGCTTATGATATCAATTACCAGAACCACACTTCTTCTGATCTGGGACGAACGTAACAGCACTTCACAAACTCCTTCTTATTTTTAATGGTATAGGGTTGATTGTACTCTATTTTTACCATGTCTGCAAATATTTACCGTTGTGTGTTATACTGAAGAACAGAAGTCAGCGGGGGACTGTTCCAATGACAGGAAGTGATGTCATTCTGAGGGCGCTCTCTTGTCATTCTGAGGGCGAAGCCCGAAGAATCTTACATACGTGGGGAAGATTCTTCGCTTCGCTCAGAATGACACAGTGTGGGCTTAGAATGACACGGTGTGGATCCGGAATGACATGAAGTGATGTCATCCTGAGGGCTCTCTCTTGTCATTCTGAGGACTCTTTCTTGTCATCCTGAGCGCCAGCGAAGGATCTTTCCAACCGGTTGGGGAAGATTCTTCGCTTCGCTCAGAATGACACGGTGTGGGCTTAGAATGACACAGTGTGGGTGCAGGATGACAGGAAGTGGGGATGTCTCCGGTGACTCCAAGGAGGATTAGAATATATGAGAAATGTTGCACTTATTACAGGTATTACAGGCCAGGACGGTTCGTATCTTGCGGATCTTCTGCTGGAAAAAGGATATGAGGTTCACGGTATCATCCGCCGGCAGTCCAGCATCAATACGAAGCGCATAGACCATCTTTATTACAATAAGGAATTGAAGGACAAGACCTTCTTCCTGCATCATGGCGACATGACGGATTCCAGCAATCTGAACCGGATGATAGAGCAGATCCAGCCGACGGAGATATACAATCTCGCGGCCCAGTCCCATGTGGGAGTTTCCTTCGAGGTGCCGGAATACACCGCGGAAACCACCGGAGTGGGAACCTTGCGTATCCTCGATGCCATAAAGAAAACCGGGGTCAAATGCCGTTTTTACCAGGCTTCCACATCGGAGCTTTTCGGCGGAATACCGGAGACGGCACCGCAGTCGGAGAAGACACCATTCTATCCGAAGAGCCCCTACGGTGCGGCGAAGCTCTATTCCTACTGGATTACCGTGAATTACAGGGAGGCGTACGGCCTTTACGCATGCAACGGTATCCTCTTTAATCACGAGTCACCGAGACGCGGAGAGACCTTTGTGACAAGGAAGATAACTCAGGCCGTGGCGAGGATCATTAACGGGGATCAGGATACCCTTCCCTTGGGAAATCTGAATGCGAAGCGTGACTGGGGCTTTTCCGGAGACTATGTGGAGGGAATGTGGCGGATACTCCAGCAGGATAAGCCGGGAGACTATGTGCTTGCTTCCGGAGAGACCCATTCCGTACGGGAATTTGCCGAGCTTGCCTTTAAGGAGGTTGGTATCGATCTCGAGTGGAGGGGCACCGGAGTCAATGAGAAGGGATACGACAGGAACACCGGAAGGATCTATGTGGAGGTGAATCCGAAGTACTTCAGACCCGCTGAGGTGGAGCTCCTTTGGGGAGATCCCTCCAGGGCGGAGAAGGAGCTTGGATGGAAGAGACAGACCAGCTTCAGGGAGCTGGTTCATATGATGGTTGATTCCGATATGAAGGACATCACCGGGAAAAGCATAGAGGAATACCTGCAAACAACCCTTTGACGGGTATATGTCTTGGAGATATAATGATACAAACGGCAAAAGTACAAATAGAAGGAGGGGAGGGGTATGGACAATGTTGATCTGACAAGGCTCGAAGATGCGGTTGACGGCCTGAGGCAGAATCTGAGAAGTGTAAGGCATAATGTTAACGAACTGATAAACAAGGAGGAGGAGGTTAAAATGAGAGAAACAAAAAGAGATCCCATTCTCTGGGCATTGGCGATCATCGGAGTGATCGCAGCGGTTGCGGCTATTTCCTATGCGGTATACCGTTATTTCACACCTGATTATCTGGAAGACTATGATGATGACTATGATGACAGGTTTGATGATGATTTCTTTGATGATGAGGAAGAGGAAGCTAAGCCCGCGAAGAAGGATGAGTAGAAAGATCATTCTGAGCGAAGCGAAGAATCTATTTTTATGAAGAAAAAAGAAATATACACGGGAACCGTTAGAGAATTAAAGTTCCCGAATAAGGGAATCGTCTGCACAGATGAAGGGGACGTGACGGTAAAAGGCGTCCTTCCGGGGCAGACGATTTCTTTCATGCTGACAAAAGTGAAGAACGGCCGCTTCGAGGGGAGGCTTATTGAGGTATTGGAACATGCTCCTGATGAAAGGGTGAGCCCCTGTCCCCATTTTGGGATCTGCGGGGGATGCACCTATCAGAATCTTCCCTACGAAGCAGAGCACAGATTAAAGAATTCCCAGGTACAGACCATATTGGACAGAGCGGTTAAAGGGGACTATGTATACGAGGGCATTATTCCTTCTCCCTTAGACGAGGAATACAGGAACAAGATGGAATTTTCCTTCGGTAATGAAGTTCTCGACGGTCCGCTTACCCTCGGAATGCACAGGACGGGGCGTTTTAATGATGTGGTTACTGTTGACGGCTGCCGCATTGTTGACGGGGATTACCGGCTTATAATCAGAAAGACCCTGGATTTTTTTAGCTCGCGAAACATTCCGTTTTACAGAAAGCATACGGAAGAGGGGTATTTACGGCATCTTGTCATCAGGAAGGGAAGGAAGAGCGGCGAGATACTTCTTTTGATAGAGACCACTTCGCAGCTTGACTTTGATATGGGGGAGTATGCCAAAATGCTGCTGTCGCTTGAAGGCCGTGGGGAAGATCCTTCGCTGTCAGGGAAGTTTGCGGGTATTCTTCATCTACGTAACGACAACCCTGCGGATAATGTGCAGGGAAGCGACATTACGCTTCTTTACGGCAGGGATTATTTCTATGATGAGATACTGGGTTTAAGCTTCAGGATCACACCTTTTTCCTTTTTCCAGACCAATACCTGCGGCGCGGAGCTTCTTTATTCAAAGGCCCGGGAATATGCCCTGTCGGTGATGAACGGGGACAAGGTACCGGTGATATTTGACCTCTACAGCGGAACCGGCACCATAGGGCAGATAATGTCGAAGGCCGCGGATAAGGTTATCGGTATCGAGATAGTTTCGGAGGCAGTGGAGGCTGCAAGGGAGAATGCAGCCGCAAATCACCTTGATAATACTGAATTCATAGCGGGGGATGTGCTGAAGGAGCTTGACCGTATAGAGGAAAAGCCGGACATCATTATTCTTGATCCTCCGAGGGACGGTTGCGCCCCGAAAGCCCTTTCAAAGATCATTGACTACGGATGCAGACATATCATTTATATCTCTTGCAAGATTACAAGCTTTGAGCGTGACCTGCTTCCCCTTCAGGAAGCGGGCTACAGGGTCATTAAGGCCGCCGCAGTGGATATGTTCCCAAACACGGCAAATATCGAAGTCGTGAGCCTTTTGCAGCGAGTGAGCAACACCCGGGAGTGAACGATCACTCTTGATGCCGAGATGGAAGACTATCATAGGATCAAGAACAGAACGGAGGTGACTGCAGATGCCACGGAATGATAATGAAAAATGGCAGATGGATCTTGAAGAATATATCAGACAGGGAGAACCTGAGCAGTCAGAGAAATCCACTGCGTGGAAAACGGCTATTGGTCTTCAGGATGTTGATGGATTAAAGACCTCTGAGTATCTGTTAGAAACGGCCAAAGAGCATATTGAAGGTCGAATAGATATAAAGACAGCGCAGAAGCGTATTCAGTCGTACTATGAACAAAGGCAGACCCGAACCGAAATCGAAGAGGGGACAAAAGAAGCTGACATTGTTTCTGCCAGAATCACTGAACTTCTGGGAGAAAGAACCTTTCAGTTTTCACCGGCAGAGTGGAAGACTATTCACAAACGGCTTTTCAAAGATACCTTCCCCCACGCGGGAGAATACAGAACTTATAACATTACAAAAAGCGAATGGGTTCTTAACGGAGAGACCGTTCTGTATGCTTCGGCTGACAGTATAAGGGATACCTTGGATTATGATTTCGGTCAGGAAAAGGAATTTTCGTATGAGGGTCTTTCCGCCGGTGATGCGGTGAAGCATATAGCGAAGTTTACCTCAGGTATATGGCAGATTCATCCGTTTTGTGAAGGCAATACAAGATCTACTGCGGTGTTCATCATTAAGTATCTGAAGACATTCGGCTTTTCGGTTAATAATGAGATATTTGCCGAGAACTCATGGTACTTCAGAAACTCACTTGCCAGAGCCAATTATAATGATCTGGGCAAGGGTATCAGCGCTACTACAATATATTTAGAACGATTTTTTGAAAACCTTCTGATGGGGTATCAGAATGAATTAAAGAATAGATTTATCCATGTGGATTACAAGGAACAAAGTGCAATTCAAAGTGCAATTGAAAAAGATTCAAAGTGCAATAATTGCACTTTGGAGGAATTGGCGATTTTAAAGGAATTACTAAAGAATCCTTCGATAACGCAGAAAGAATTGGCCGGGATAATTGGAAAATCGGAAAGAACGATAAAGACACGCACAGTTGAAATGCAGGAAAAAGGATTAATCCGCAGAGAGAACGGTAAGCGTAACGGAAGGTGGGAGGTACTGGTAAAGCTATGATGAATACAGCGGCTGATCCTTTGCTTTACAGGACATCCGTTTCCGGTTTGGATCTGGACTTCGGATGATGCTGCAGAAGAGGAAATGGAGAAGGCATATCAGCTGGCCAAAGAAAACAAGCTGCTTTCCGGGAAACATCATTTTAATATCAAGTATTCTCTGGCGGAGTATTTTATAAGACGCGCAGCGGAAGAAGGATCGGAGCTGAAGATCATTACAAATATGTTTGCTTATGACTGCCTTGTTCCTGTCAGACCTGACACAGAGGCAGATGGCGGCATCTACCAAAAGGATATTTCAGGTTACCGGGAAGATGCTGAAGAGCTTATCCGAACGGGGAATATGTATCTTTGGAAGGATGAACAGGGGCGCAACGTAACGGCCTGAATTTAGAAGAAGACATTATGCGGAAAATCTTGTGTATCAGGTGACGATGTGTCAATCCACAGTGCCTTTGGTTATTATGCTGAGACTATGAAAGGAAGTGCCCGATATGGATCAAATCAAAATCGGCAAATTCAAACCTCGAGAAGGTGATAGTTTGACGTTGATTAAGTCTCGAAAAGGTGATAATTATATATTAAATTGATTTTGAAAAGGTGCGTTCCATGAAAAGAAAAATATTCGAAAAGATGCTCAAATGGAAAGAAGACAGCGCCGGAAAAACTGCGCTGCTGATCGATGGGGCCAGGCGAGTTGGAAAAAGCTATATTGCTGAAGAATTTGCAAAAGAGAATTATAAATCTCATATTCTGATTGATTTTAACAGGACCGGAGATGAAGTGAAGGACCTGTTTTGCAATAGTCTGAATGATTTGGATTCTTTCTTTATGTATCTATCAGCAATTTTTGGCGTTACCCTCTATGAACAGGAGTCTTTGATCATTCTCGATGAGGTGCAGCTGTTTCCAAGAGCACGGGCTGCAATAAAGTATTTGGTTGCAGATGGCCGCTTCCATTATATGGAAACAGGATCTCTGATGTCGATTCGTGAAAATGTAGAGGATATTGTAATACCTTCAGAGGAACGTCATATCAGGATGTATCCGATGGATTTTGAAGAATTTCTTTGGGCAATGAATGAACAACCGCTTATAGACGTCATTCGTTTATCGTTTGATAAAAAGAAAGCAATGGGGCAGGCCCTTCATAGAAAGGCAATGACATTGTTCCGGCAGTATGTGATCGTTGGCGGAATGCCGCAGGCGGTGAATACATATATTGAAACAAGAAGTTTTGAAAAAACTGATGAAATAAAAAGAGATATTCTCTCACTTTACAGAGAAGATATAGCGAAGCATGCAAAAGGATACGAACGAAAGGTAGAGTCTGTATTTGATGAAATCCCTGAGCAACTGTCAAAACACGAAAAAAAGTTTACATTGTCTTCACTTGGGAGAGGGGCGAAGTACCGAAGCTACGAGAGTTCTTTCCTTTGGCTTGAAGACTCTATGATCTGTAACATTTGTTATAATTCCACGGCTCCAAACGTTGGCATTAAATTAAACAGGGACAGGAATACATTAAAACTCTATATGGGAGATACCGGACTCCTGATCAGCCATGCTTTTGACGAAAACGGTTTGGTGAAAGAAGAAATATATAAAAAACTGCTGCTTGGAAAACTGGAAGTAAACGAGGGAATGGTCTTTGAAAATGTAGTTGCTCAGATGCTTACAGCTTCCGGACATAAATTATATTTCTATTCCAATTCGTCCAGAGAAAATAAAGATGAAAGAATGGAAATCGATTTTCTTATCGCTAAAAAAGATCCGACGAACAGACATAATGTATCGCCGATTGAAGTGAAATCCGGCAAGCGATATACATATTCTTCTTTGGG
>Ga0256407_10002860_pt1 | contig 31888 bp, 23 predicted proteins | sample RumenRJG_04DNA_FD_193489 | JGI IMG/M metagenome (GOLD analysis project Ga0256407, IMG submission 193489) | Bovine rumen microbial communities from Lethbridge, Alberta, Canada - RJG_04 | ecosystem: Host-associated > Mammals > Digestive system > Stomach > Rumen | place: Canada: Alberta...
GCCGGCATACTTGTCCATTTCGGCGCGGAATTCCTTCACCATCTTCTTCCAGAAGGCGAAGTCTCCGTTCGTGGAGGCCCAGTTTCCGTCGGGCTCATTGAAAATCACGAAATGCCTGATGCAGTCGAAGCCATTCCCGTTGACCAGCCAGTCAAGATGTTTCACCGAAGCCTTCACCCAGGCTTCGGAGCCTTTCATATCCCAGGACGGAGGATTGTATTCACCATAGACGACCATCACTCCACGGCTCTGGCAGTATTGCAGCAGTTTCTTCAGGCCGTCCGAATTGCGTCCGATATCAAAGCCTTTGCCGTCGTAGTAGGTGAAGGGGCTGTTGATCATGCAGCGCACATACTGCGGACGCATGTAGTCCAGGCGCTCGTAGAGTGTGTTCCAGTCAGCGTCCGAGAGCGGGCTGCCCCAGGAGAGCGCCTCATCGTATGGGTCCCATTCTATCCCGTTTCCGAGATAGCAGGGATTGATGACATCTCCGGTAACCGTGACACGGGTGATATCGGTGCAGGAAACGGCGGCCATTGTCAGAAATGCGAGAAAAACGGACAGTCTTTTCATTTTACGGATATGTTTTCGGCTGGGACGTACATGTCGGGTAGATCATTGCAGAAGAATGTGTCCGAACGCTCATACATGGTTTTGAACGAATTCTCGGACACGTGTCCCGGGAAGACCGAGAAATAGTGGCTGCCCTGTTCCATGGGGTCGTATTTGTTGCGCCATGTAACCAGCAGGCTCATCTTGCGGTTCGCCATGGGAGCCGCTATGTTGGTGGTCCAGTAATCTTCCTGTTTGAAACCTTCCACTCCGGTTTCGGTGACGCCGGCAGGTTTCATCTTTGTGGAGGACAATTTGCCGAGCACCTTGAGATTGTTCACGAAAACATTGTTGTTGATGCCCTGATAACAGTCCATCCCTATGAAATCGACATATTCATCTCCAGGCCAGCGGAAGAGGAAATCGGATTCGGTTTTGGCCTTGTCCATCTGGGGAGAGATCGCATAGATGAAACTGTGCACTCCGGAAGCCTTCATGTAGTTCACGAAATACTGCCAGAGTTCCTTGAATTCCTTTTCGGTCGTGCAGGAGGATCCCCACCAGCTCCATTCCTGGGTATGCTCGTGGAACGGCCGGATTATTATGGGGATATTCTTGCCGTCGGCCCCTTTCAGGTTGACCGCAAGCCTTGCAAGACGGTCCAGCCAGGAATTGAACTTGGTCCTGACGGCGCTGCCCTCCTTGAGTATTTCGGCGACCACCTGCCTGTTCGAGTTGTCCCAGGCATCTCCACCGGTCAGAGGGTTGTTCAGGTGCATACAGGCGATAATCACCATTCCGCGGTTGTAGGCATCCTTCATGCACCTTATCCGGAGAGCGTTGTCATCGAGTTCGGTCTCGGCTCTCTCGTCCATGAATGAAGCCAGGTCCAGGGCATATACTGCAGGATAATCCCCGCATACAGCCTTGGTGTCCGAAGCTCCCTGTTCGCCATACCATTTGCGGCCATACATCAAATCGTCGTGATGGCCGAACATCCAGCCCTTGTCCCTGATAGCCCAGAGATTCGAATAAAGGGCCTTGGTTTCGGCGGTGGCGGAAGGATCGGCCATGCTCAGCACCACTTCCCCGACTTCCGCAGGTTCTTCTTTGCCGCTTTCCGGTTTGCTGCAGCTCAGCAACAGGGGTGCCGCCATCAGGGCGGCGATAACTAAACTCTTCATCATTCAACTGTTATGTTTTCCGCCATGACGTACATGTCTGGCAGGTCTTCGCAGAAAAAGGTGTCCGGACGGGAATACATTTCCCTGAAAGATCCCTCCGACGGATGCCCGGGGAATACCGAAAAGTAGTTCCTGTCCTGTCCCATCGGAGAGTATTCATTCGTCCATGTAACCAGCATGCTCATCTTGCGGTTCGCCATGGGAGCCGCGATGTTCTTTATCCAGTAATCCTCTGCGGAAAAATGCTCTACGCCGATTTCTGTCACGCCGGCAGGCTTGAGCTTTTCTTCGGACACCTTCTTCAGGAGTTTGAGGTTGTTAAGGAATTTATTGTTGTTCAGTCCCACATAGCAGTCCATTCCCATGAAATCGACGTAATTGTCCCCTGGCCAACGGTAGGTAAAGTCCGATTCCGTCTGCTCGGAGTTCATCGCGGGAGAAGAGGCGTAGATGAAATTATGCACTCCCCTGGCAATCATACCGTCCACCAGATACCGCCATAAAGCCACGTATTCAGGAGCCGTGGTACAGGAACGTCCCCACCAGCTCCACTCATGGCCATGTTCGTGGAAAGGACGCAGGATTATGGGGATCTGCACCCCGTCGCCGCCTTTCAGGCTCCGCGAAAGCGCGGCCAGATTGTCCAGCCAGCTGTCGAACAGGATATTGGTTTCACTGCCCTTTTCGAGGATGGAAGCGGCCACCTTGTTGCTGGAGTTGTCCCAGGAATCGCCCCCGGTAAGAGGGTTGTTCAGATGAAGGCAGGCCATCACCACCATTCCGCGGTCGTAGGCTTCCTTTATCGTACGGCGTTTCACCGGGTTTTCCAGAGTGTCCTGGAAAGCCGCCTTGCGCCCGTCCATGAACGAGGCTACGTCGACGGCGAAAACTGCAGGATAATCCCCGCACACCGCCTTGGTGTCGGATCCGCCCTCTTCATATTCCCAGTTCCTGCCACAGACCAGGTCGCTCTGATGCCCGAACATCCATCCTTTCTCCCGGATGGCCCACAGGTTGGAATACAGGGCCTTGGTCTCAGGGGTCGCTTCGGGATCGACCAGCTTCAGGACTGTCGTTTCCACTTCGTTGTCATCCTTCTCCGCAGGCCCATCCCCCTTGCAGGAACAGCAAAGAGGGATGGCTGCGAGAAGAATCGGTATCAGGTAACGCTTCATCAGTCGCCCGCCTCCAGTTTTTCGAACACCATCACATAGAGCAGCGGGCTGTGTACGAACCTGTCATAATCGGTCCACTGATAAGTAGTGTCCGGCGAGGCGCTTTCCGACAAAGGCAGGGCGAGGGCGATGCAATTGTCGCTTATCACCAGCTTGGATTTTCCGAGGAACACGTATTCGCCGGGAAGAAGCAGAGGCACATTGTAGCTGAGCACGCCCCTCATCTTGACCACCAGCACTCCCCCGTCGGGATTGGATTCGTCCTTGGGATTGTAGGTGTAGGAGGTCTCTGCATGAGGCAGCCATCCGTACCACTCACTGCAATCTATGTTCTGGGGTACCCCGGCTTTATTTCCTACATACATGTAATCCCAGTATATCCCGTCGGCGCCGGCAGTATAGTTGAGTTTGCCGCTGAGGGAACCTTCGGCAGAAGGAGTAAAACTGAGAATGTTGTCCAGCTCGTTGTTGCAGTTGTTCCAGCACCAGCTCTTGCTTTCCGCCTTGTCCTTGGTCACGCATCCGCTGGCTCCGCCATATACCCAGAGTTCCTTGACCTCCCAGTCGCCCGCCAGGTCGAGGGCTTCCTCGGGAGTGTCGTCGGGAGGGGTGACAGTGTTCTTGCCCTCGGTGCCCTCGGTCGCGGAAGCGGAAGGGATGCCGTCCACGGGCTCCACCATGATGAAATACGCACGCGGCCTTGCAACCAGCATGTCGTAATTGCTGTAGATGTTGGTCCAGTCGTCGGCGGCACCGTCTTCGAGGGTGATGGTGAACAGGAAGGCCTTCTTTTCGACGGTAATCTTCATGTCCCTGGTTTCGTCTTTGTAGACCTGATACTCGCCGGCTTCCACCATGACACCCTTGCTGACGGTCCCGTCGGCGGCAGTGAAGATGATGTTGCCGCTGGCCACATCATGGGTCCAGGTGCTTTCGCCCACGGGAATCTTGCGATACCATTTGTGAACGTCGATATCCATGACCTCGAGAGGATTCTGATCCGCCATGAACAGGCAGTTCCAGTGCTTACCGTCTACGCCGCCGTAGTGAATGCATTTGCCGGTGGGATTGCCGTCCGGAGTGAAATCCTCCAGGGTGAATTCCAGATAGTCGTCATACTCGGCGGCAGGGCCATAACCTTCGGAATTCCAGCAGGAGGCTTTCGCCACGGGATCGAAGAGTGCGGAGCCGCCGTACATGGGGCCCGTGCCTCCCCAGATCTTGGAACCGGTTATGGCATACTTGCCGATGAGAGGTTCGGTAAACTCGGTCATGTCTATTGTATACACGCGGGACTTCCCGGTGGCGGATGTCACCTTGATGGTGGGGGCGTCACCGCTGAAATCCATCGTCTGGCCACGCTCTACGTCGGCCTTGGATTTGTACGACAGGTCCAGGACCTCGATGCCCACCTTGGACTTGTCGGTCACGAGGTTGGAGACAAGCTGGACGGTAATCGTTCCGGTAGTTTCGTCGACCTCCTTGATGGCGGCCTTGCCGGCCTGTCCCGAGAACTTGATGTCGAGAATCTTATGGTCGTTGTTCCATTCTCCTTTCTCTACATCCGCCCAAGGATCCTTGGTGCATGCGCTCAGGAGGGTTAGAGCGCTCAATGCTATGAATAATAACTTGTTTTTCATGATTACTGGATGTTAGGATTGAGATCCGTCTCGATGGAAGGTATGGGATAGAAGAGAACATCTTCTTCGTTGGTGATACCCTGCCCCTGTACGGCAGCTACGGTGTGCAGGCTGCATGTACGCCGGAGGTCGTAGGTTATGTTGCCCTCGAACGCGAGTTCATAGACGCGCTCCTTGATCACAGCCTTGCGGAAATCCGCGACGGAAAGGCCGGGAGCAAGGTCTCCAAGACCGGCCCTGTGACGTATGTAATTCACAAGTTCGTAAGACTTGGCGCCGGGGCCTGCGGCTTCGGCGTAAGTCAGGGCGATGTCCGAGAAACGGATCAGGAAAGGTTTCGTGGACGTCTTGTCGCCGTTGAATGCCGGATCGATGTACTTGCGGCAGAACGGATAGGTCAGGGCTCCGGGATAGGAAGCGGCCACGGCTCCGGTGGCATCGTACACTTCCCTGCAGATGAGCCAGTCCTTGCGGAGATCGCCCGTCTCGTATGAATTGTAGAAATCGATGTTGGTCTTGTACTCCGACCATCCGTCGTGGGTAGGGACCAGATTCTCGGTATCTCCCTGCTTCAGGTAGACGGTACTTCCGGAAATGTACGGAATGTACATCTTGGAAATCTTCGAGTACTGTCCTTCCGTCTCTCCGGTACGGTCCATGCTCATTATAAAGATGTGCTCCGGCCCGTCAGGGTAGTTCACATCGTAGATATGCATGAGGTCGTCGTCGAAGTGATAGGTCGTCTGTTCCGCATTGTCCACCACGTATCCTGCATACTCGGCCGCCTTGGCGTAATACTGGTCCACATCAAAGGACATGGAGGAATACTGGGGCGTATCGTAATCCTTGGCCGAGGCGAGATACAGGTAGGTCTTGGCAAGCAGGGACTGCGCCGCGGCCTTGTCCGCACGCCCGGGTTCCGGCTTGGCATAATAGGGCAGGAGCCTGATGGCTTCTTCGAGATCGGAGATCACGTAGTTCCACATGGCGTCCAGACTTTCGGGGAGTCCGGCCTGAGTGTCTTCAAGCTTGGCGACCACATCCATGTGCACGGGAACACGTCCGAAATTGCGGGCGAGATTGAAATACGAGTATGCGCGCATGAAGTAGGCTTCGCCCACATAACGGTTGCGCAGATTCTCGTCGAGATTCATGCCGGAAACGTTCTTGATTACGGCGTTCGCCCTGTTTATGGTGATATATGAATACTTGAAGAAGTTGCCCAGCGTGGTATTCGTCTTGAAGTTGTTCTGGCTCCAGGCGTCCAGGTCCCGGACCGAGGGCGTGGCGTCACCTTTCGGATCGAGTTCATCGGAGTTCATGCCTCCGAGGAATACGATTGCGCGGGAATACTCGATATAGGTGATGGCATCGTAGATATACATGGTGGCAGACTCCGCATCCGCAGGGGTCTTGTAGAAATTGCCCTCCGAATAGAAGCCGTAAGGATATTCATTCAAAGAACAGCCCGCAAAGAGTAAAGCTGCAATCAACAAAGCTGAAATCTTGTTATTCATGGCTGTATTCATTAAAAGTTAAAGTCGATTCCGAAAGTCCACTTTCTCAGACGGGGATATCCCCCGCTGTAAATCCCGTTTGCGCCGACCTCGGGGTCGTAGCCTGTAAATTTAGTGAAAGTGTAGAGATTGTCAATATTCACGTAGAAACGGAGGCTGTCCATGAAGGACAGTTTTCCCCGCAGCGGAAGCGTGTATCCGAAGGAGACTGTCTGAATGCGGACGAAGGAACCGTCTTCCACCCACCATTCGGAAAACTTGGTGGAGCGGTCGTCACGCAGGCTGGGATAATCGTTGTTCGGATTGTCGGAAGTCCAGCGGAGAGGGTTGTTGGAAGGCAGACCGAAACGCTGGGTGTTGATCACGTCGTTTCCGAACACGCCGTTGAAGAAGATGCTGGCGTCGAAATTCTTCCAGCTTACGTCGAGACTCAGGGAAGCGAGAAAATCCGGATTCGGATCGCCTATGATGGTACGGTCGCTTTCATCCACGGTGCCGCTGCCGTCGAAGTCGACATATTTGAACTCGCCCGCTTCGGCGTCGTTGCCGGTAAGTCCGGCGGTAAGGCCCTCTTCCAGGCTCTGCACTATACCGTCGACCTTGTATCCGTAAAATACGAACATGGGCTGGTCGATGGCAAGGATATTGGTATATCCGCGGAACTGCCCGAGGCTGTTTCCGGAATACTCGTACTGCATTCCGGTATTGGGATCGGTCATGAGGCCGGCCTCGATGGCGTTGCCAAGGCTTACAACCCTGTTGCGGTTGTGCGAGAACACCGCGGTGGCTCCGATTTTCCAATCCCTGTCAGAGTAGATGATACCGTCCAGGGTGGCCTCCACGCCACGGTTGCGTATCTTTCCGTCGTTCACCCACATACGGTCGAAACCGGAGGAAGGGGCGATGTTACGCTCGCGGAGCAGGCCGTCGGTAATCTTGTCGTAGACATCTACGGTGAGATTGAGCCTGTTGCCGAAAAGGCTGACGTCCATGCCAAGGTCGAGCTGGGAAGTCGTCTCCCATTTGAGATTCTCGTTGGCGATACCGCTCCAGACTGCATAAATGCCGCTTTCACCAGTCGTGCCGGATTTGTAACCGGGGCCGATGGCGGTCATCCACGAGCCATTGTAGTAGTATTTGTGCTGACCGAAACGGCTGAGCGTCTGGTAGGGCGAAATGCCCTGGTTGCCGGAGATACCGTAGGAAGCACGGAACTTGAGCGCGTCGATCTGCTTTACATACTTGAGGAAGCTCTCGTTATGTGCGTTCCAGCTGAAGGCCCCGGAGGGGAAGAACGCCCATTTGTTGCCCGCACCGAATTTTGACGAGCCGTCCGCACGGGCGGTGAAAGTCACGAGATAACGGTTGTCGTATCCGTAGTTGAAACGGGTGAGCCCGGAAACCAGTTCGCTCTCGGAGAGCCCGTTGGTAATCCTGTAGAGTTCGGGATTTCCGGCCTGCAGGTTTTCGTTGCCGAGGGTTTCATTGACGAATTCCACTCCCGTAAGGCTCGACGAACGGGACTTGTAGTGCTCGTAGGAATAGCCGAGCATCGCGGTCAGGTGATGCTTCTCCGCGTACACTTTGTCGTAGGTGCCGTAGACGTCGACCACCAGATTGTCGTCCTTCCAGTTGCTTATCTGGCCGTAACCGTTGTTGAAGTTTCCCGTTTCGGAATACACGTTGGGGTTGTAGACGTCCTGCACAGTCTCGCCGTGCTTGTAGTTGAGCTGGCTGGTGAGGGTGAAGCCTTCGAACATCTTCCACTCCATACCTGCATTCGCAATGACGTCGGTGCCTTCCTTCGTGTTTTTGGAAAGCTCCTTCAGAGCTATCGGATGATAGTAATCGCTGGCGCTGTAAAGCCAGTAGTTACCTTCGTCGTCGTAGACCGGGAAGATGGGGTTGCGGTTGAAGGAACGGCCGGGATTGTAGTTGCGGTTGCCGTGGACCACGTTGGCGCCCAGTTTGAGCGTAAGGTTGTCGAACACCTTGTGGTCTACGGAGAACTTTCCGCCGTACTTCTGGTAGTAGTCGTCCACGAAGACGCCGTTGTCGCGGAAGTAGTTGGCGCTTGCCACGAAGTTGGTCCTGTCGTTGGAACTGCGCACCTGCACCGTGGTGTTGTCGGACACGGGAACGTCCCTGAGAACGAGGTCAGCCCAGTCGGTATTGGTTGTCCAGGTAGTCTGCAACTCCTCTATGGAAGGATAGTAAATACCCGCAGAGTTCACTGCACCGACATACAGAGGGGTGAGCCCCGCGTTTGTCTTGGCTTCGTTCTGGGTAATGGCCATCAGCACCGGGTCACGCCAGATATTGAGTTCCGAGGTCATCTGCGAGAGGGTGGTCTGCTGGCGCACGCTGATGCTGGTACGGTTGGCGGAAGCCTTGGTGGTCGTGATGAGGATCACGCCGTTGGCGCCTCGGGAACCATAGATGGCGGATGCGCTCGCATCCTTCAGGACCTCCATCGAAACGATGTCCTGAGGGTTGATCTGCGCCAGGTTGCCTGCATCGCCGAAAGGGAATCCGTCCACGACGAGCAGCGGAGCGTTCGATCCCCTTACCGACGAGTTGCCGCGGATGCGCACCACGGAAGCAGCACCGGGTTCCTGTGAGTTGTTGGTAACCTGCACGCCTGCCACACGTCCCTGCATCAGGCTTTCAATGGAATTGGAGGGTTTGGAAACGAGGTTTTCCGGATCAAGCGATGCCACCGAACCGGTGAGGTCGCTTTTTTTCATGCGTCCGTAACCGATAGCGACGGTCTCTTCGAGCATGAAGGAGGATTCGTTGAGAACGATGTCGATGACAGCCCTGCCGTTGACTGCAACGCTGGCATCTTCATAGCCCAGGCAGCTGACGGTGATCACGGCGTCGGAAGCCACTCCGTCGATAGCCCAGGATCCGTTTGCCGAGGTGACCGAGTACTTGTTCGTGCCACCTACGAGCACGGCAGCTCCTACGACGGGGTTGCCGTACTGGTCATTCACCTTTCCGGACACACGGCCCGTGGTCTGGGCAAGGGCCGCGCTCGGAGCCAAAAGGCAAAGGACCGCAAAGAAAAAGCATAAAAGACTCTTTTTCATTGTTGTTCTGATTATTGATTATCCATAAAATCAAGTAGTTCGCTTACCGGACATGTGGCCACTCCCACATATCTGTCGGCACCGCCGTAGTAGACGTAGAGAATACCGTCCTTCACGACATTCCCCGTCGGAAAGACGCATCCCGGGTAGAAGCCTTCCCTTTCGAAAGGAAGTTCCGGTTCAAGTATCGGTTCCCTGGTACGGGCCAGCACCTTGAGCGGATTGTCGCGGTCCAGCAGCATGGCCCATACGGTATAGTCGGCAAGTCCTCCGTCCGCAACTCCGTGATAGAGAACCAGCCAACCGCGGTCGGTGAGAATGGGAGGCGTGCTTCCTCCTATCTTCTCTTCCTTCGTGCCCGGACGGCCTTCGATGAGAAGATGATCTTCGGCACTTTCCCAGTTCAGCAGATCGTCCGAGAATTTCAGCCAGATCGAAGGGAACCTGGTGGCGGAAGTCTGCTTCGGCCTGTGGAGCATCGCAAATCTGCCGCCTATCTTCTGGGGGAACAGGATCACGTCCCTGTCGTCCTGGACAGCGGAAGTGATGCGTCCAAGCCGCCTGAAATTGCGGAAATCGCGAGTACATGCCAGGCCTGTGTTCCCGAGGTTCTCCCTCAGAGCAATGGGGGCGAACTCGTCCACGTCCGGTTTCAGCACCATATCGTGAGGGAAAGTCCAGTAGCGGCCGGGAGCCATGGGCCTGTATGCATATGTGACATAAAAAGTATCACCGAACTTTACGATCCTGGCATCTTCCACGCAGCCGCTGTCCGGGCCGTCGGCGCTGGGGCCGAACACGGGCCGGTCGCTGACACGCTGAAAATGGAATCCGTCGGTGCTGGTGGCCAGTCCGAAGCGTATCACGTGTTTCTCATCGTCCCCTGCGGCACGGTAGAGCATGTAGAAAACGCCGTCGTCCAGAATGACTCCCGGATTGCAGACCACCAGATTCTCCCACTCGTTCGCGGGATTCGGAGAGAGGATGGGGTTTCCCCCGTATCTTAGCAGTTTCATTATCTGAAAATAAATAATAGTATAAAACTCATTACCATGAGACCGGCGGCCATGACCCTGTAATTCTTCCACCACTTTTCCTTTTTGAGTTCGATGGTCTCGGCCCTGTAGTCTTCGAGACTGAAGGTGGTGTTCTCCAGTTTTTCGGGAGAAGGCCTGCCCGTGGCGAGGCTCACCAGCCAGATTACCAGCATGCTGAAAATCAGCAGTATGGGCACGATGAACAGGAAGTGCATGTTCCCGAAGATGGCATTGCGCCAGAACAGCAGGACGACAGCCAGCGCAAGCCCCGAAAGAAGGCCGGCGAACGCCCCGCGGGCATTGGTCCGCTTGAAGAACACGCCCATCAGGAAGGTGGCCACAATGGGCGGGGAAATGTAGGAAAGCATCTCCTGATAGTATTTCAACAGGGAACCGAACTTCTCGATGTTAGGAGCCCACAGGGTGGCTATTATGATTATGACGAGAGCGGAAATCTTTCCGACCCGCACAAGTTTCTTCTGATCCGCCTTCTTGTCGAACTTGGCATAGAAGTCCATGGTGAACAAGGTGGAAGCCGAATTGAGAATGGCGCTCAAGGTAGAGGTGAGAGCAGCCAGCATGGCGGAGAGCATCAGCCCGAGGATTCCAGCGGGCATCAACTTGAGAACCATGGTGGGATAGATCATGTCGGGATTATCGATGCCGGGGAAGAACTTGCGCGCCATGACTCCGGGGATATTGAAGATAAACAGCGTGCAAAGGGTGAGGAAGCCCGCCAGCATCACTCCGATGCGGCCCTGGTTTACGTTCCTGGCGCTGAGCACCCGCTGCACCAGAGTCTGGTTGTTGGCCCAGAAATAGATGCCGAGCACTGGCATGCCTACAAGGAGACCCAGCCAGGGAGTGGAGGAGTCTGAAAGCGGCCTGACGAGTTTCGCCGCCACATCGCCGTTCTCCATAAGACCGGCGAAGTATTCTCCTCCCCCCTTGGCATAGCAGATTATCATCATCGCGACGGAACCTGCAAGAAGGACCACAGCCTGAATCAGGTCGGTGTTAATGGCTGCGGAAAGGCCTCCCGGGATAGTATATGACGCAGCAATCACTGCGAATACAAGTACGAACACCCATAACTCGACTTCCGGAAAGAGGAGCTTGAGGATCAGGGCCGCCGAATAAAGGGCTCCGGCGGCATCCAGGAAAATGTTCCCTATGATGCTGATTGCGGAGAAGTAATAACGGGACCTGCCGTCGAAGCGCTTCTCCAGAAATTCAGGAATGGTGAAAACCCCGGATCTGATATATAAAGGTAAAAGGAATATGGCGAAGAAAACCAGGACCCATACGCCGGTAAGGTTGTAATTGAAAACGGCTATACCGGTAGCGTATGCGTCGCCGGTCTGCCCGATCAGCGTGGTGCTGGAAATGCTGGCCGCAAAGAGCGACAGCCCTATTATGAACCACGGCATCCCCCGTCCGGCAAGAAAGTATGATCCGGCATTCGAACTCTTGCCGTTACGCAGCCCCCACCAGATGATGAAAAGCAGGTAAACGACAATGATTATCACATCGATGGTGCCAATTCCTGAACTGTGCATTTTCATTATAGTTTAGTGCGATACAAATATAAGGGACATTTTCGTGCTTTTTTTTTACAATAGAGTAAAAGATTGATACTATTTTGAATTTTTCCTACATTTGCAAAGATGAAAAGCATACAAGAGGAAATAACGCCCGTCGAAAGCGACGACCTGTATGTAGTCCTGGACCACATAAACGCCAAGTTCGACTACCCTATCCATTGCCACGAAGAATACGAGATTAATCTTATTCTCCATTCCGACGGCACACACATCATCGGAACACGCCAGGAGGCGTTTTATGGCATGGATCTGATAGTTATCACCCCTTTCGTGCCCCACGTATGGAAGGCGCGGGAAGAGGGGAACCGCGTCATAACCGTACAATTCTCCGGGAAAATGCTGGAATTCCCCATGATAAGGCTGAAACAGTTCCGCAAAATAGAATCATTCCTCAAAAATATCGTTCCGGCAGCAAAGTATCATCTTTCCGAATCGGACCCTCTGGTGCAGGAAACCCTTGCGCTTGCAAATGCAAAAGGCTTTGACGCCACCCTGGCCTTCCTGCATCTGCTGAACTCGATGGCGGAAAGGGAATTCTCGGTGCTGGGAGATTCCGACTCAGGCATCAGGGCGTCCCGTTCACGCAGGATAGCCAAGGTAATGGACTGGTCCAGAAAGCACCTCGGCGAAACCATCCGGCTCTCGGAAGTAGCATCGCTCGTAGACATGTCCGAATCGGCTTTCTCGCATTTCTTCAAGAAACACACAAACCTTTCCTATATCAGCTACCTCAACGGGCTGCGGATATCCAAGGCCTGCCGCGAACTTGAATCCAGTGCCATGAGCGTCAGCGAAATCTGCTGGAACTGCGGCTTCAACAACAAGTCCAACTTCAACAGAAAATTCCTGCAGGCAAAGGGCATGACCCCTACTGCCTACAGGAAATACATCTCCGAGATTCTGATCTAGCCTACCTGGGCTCCGTTGACCACGACTTCCTGCGGAGTGATGAAGCGCATCTTCCCGTCGTTCTGCTTGGCCATGAGAATCATGCCCTTGCTCTCGATTCCCTTGATGGTGCGGGGCTTGAGATTGGCGAGGATGCAGATCTGCTTTCCGAGCATATCCTCGGGGCTGTAGTATTCGGCGATGCCGGATACGATCACACGCTTGTCGATGCCGGTGTCTATGGTAAGCTTGAGCAGTTTGTCGGTCTTGGGCACACGCTCCGCCTCAAGGACAGTCGCGGTGCGGATGTCCATCTTCTCGAAGTCCTCGAAACTGCATTCTTCCTTCTGCGGAGTCACCTGCTTCGCAAGCTCGGCCTTGGCCTCGGCCTCCTTCTGTGCGCGGATTGCAGCCAGACGGTCCAGCTGCTTCTGGATGGCATCGTCCTCGATCTTAGCGAACAGCAGCTCGGCTTCTCCCAGCTGATGTCCTTCCGGCAGAATCTCGGCAGAGCCCAACTGCTCCCACTCGATTTCGGGTGCGTCAGGAATCGGAGGAGCAATGCAGGTACCGGCGTCCCCTTGCGGGACACGGACCTGCCCTTTGCTCCTCGCGGAGGGCTTGATGTTGAGCATTTTACGCAGGCGCTCGCAGGCGAATGGTGTAAACGGCTCGAAAGCGATGGCAAGATCCGCGCAAAGCTGCAGGCATACGTTCAGTATGGTGCCCGTACGCGCCAGATCCGTCTTCGCAATCTTCCACGGCTCGCTGTCGGAAATATACTTGTTGCCCACGCGGGCTATCTGCATGGCGTCCTTGAGCGCCTCGCGGAAACGGTAGTTCTCTATGTTCTTCTCGAGACTCTCGCGCAGGGCGGGAACCTCGGCAAGGGTCTCCCTGTCCACATCTGTCAGTTCTCCCGCAGCGGGTACACGCCCTTCGAAATACTTGTGAGTCAGCACGACAGCACGGTTCACGAAATTGCCGAATATGGCGACGAGCTCGGAATTGTTGCGGGTCTGGAACTCTTTCCAGGAGAAGTCGTTGTCCTTGGTCTCGGGAGCGTTCGCCGTGAGCACGTAGCGCAGCACATCCTCCTTGCCCGGAAAGTCCTGCACATACTCGTGAGCCCAGACCGCCCAGCCGCGGGAAGTGGAAATCTTGTCGCCTTCCAGATTCAGGAACTCGTTCGCAGGCACATTCTCCGGAAGGATGAATCCGTCGCCGTAGGCCTTGAGCATCGAAGGGAACACGATGCAATGGAATACGATATTGTCCTTTCCTATGAAGTGCACCAGCTTGGTATCGGGGCTCTTCCACCACTTCTCCCAGTCGTTCGGCAGGAGCTCGATGGTATTGGAGATATAGCCGATGGGAGCGTCGAACCACACATAGAGGACCTTGCCCTCGGCACCTTCCACGGGCACGGGGACTCCCCAGTCGAGGTCGCGGGTCACGGCGCGCGGCTGCAGGCCTCCGTCAAGCCAGCTCTTTACCTGACCGTAGACATTGGGACGCCATTCCTTGTGACCTTCCAGTATCCATTCACGGAGCCAGGGCTCATAGTCCTGCAGGGGAAGATACCAGTGGGTGGTCTTTTTCTTTATCGGCTCCGCGCCGCTCAGTTTGGAATGTGGGTTGATGAGCTCTTCCGGACTGAGGGTGGATCCGCATTTCTCGCACTGGTCGCCGTAGGCATTCTCGTTGCCGCACTTGGGGCAGGTGCCCACTATGTAACGGTCGGCGAGGAAGGTCTTCGCCTCCGGATCGTAGTACTGTTCGCTTTCCTGCGTGACGAACTTGCCCTCATCGTAAAGCTTGCGGAAGAACTGCGATGCATTCTTCTCGTGAATCTTCGACGAAGTGCGGCCGTAGATATCGAAATTGATGCCCAGGGCCTTGAAGCTGTCGCCTATTATGCCGTGATACTTGTCCACAATGTCCTGCGGAGTGCAGCCCTGCTGGCGGGCCTTGATGGTGATGGGCACGCCGTGCTCGTCGCTGCCGCACACATACAGCACATCCTCTCCGCGAAGACGGAGATACCTCACATAAATGTCAGCCGGGACGTACACTCCGGCAAGATGCCCGATATGCACCGGGCCGTTGGCATAGGGCAACGCACAAGTCACCAGGGTTCTCTTGAACTTCTTTTCCATATATATACTTAATCTTCTTTTTTCAGAGTTTCTTTCAGTTTCTTCTGTCTTTTCTGCAATTTGGTCATCTCCTGCATGAGGACCATTTCTTCTTCCCCGGAAGCACCGGAAAGCGCCCGGCGTATTTCCTCGAGGCGCGATGCCACCCGGCGCTCGGCAAGCGTGAGCATGGCCCGGGGGACGTATGTCACCAGCCAGGACTGTTCCGATGTCATGGAACTCTCCAGGCGTTTTACCGACAACTGATACGGGCGGGTCGAGAATTCTCCCGCTATTTCCGCAAGCGTTCTGTCGGGAGAGTCCAGGAGGGTGCGGACAATCTCGTCCTGATCCTTGCCTTCGTCGTAAAGGTCCAGATATGCGTCGTATACGCGTCGGAATCCGCTGTTGGAAAGCGGCTGTCCGGTAGATTCTATTGCCGATGCCATGAAGCCTGCGACCGTGTCGACCGCCTCCGGGTCGTAGTACGGAGAGTCCGTCTCGAAGTGCAGTTCTTCGCATCCGTGCTGCAGCAGGAAAGTCAGGATGTCGCCTTCCACCGCCGCAAGGGTGCGGTTCTCCGGGATGTACCTCGCAGATGCCGAGGGAGCGGATCCTCCCTCTGGAGCATTTTCCCGTACAGGATTGCGAAGCAACGCGGAAGAGGGGGCGTCCGGTCCCGCTCCGGCAGATGCCTGGCGTCCTGCACGCTCGCGCTCACGGCGCTCGTCTTCCAGCAGGCGGTCGCGGGTAGTCTTCACTCGCGCAAAAAGGATGTCCGGAGCCACGTCGAACTTCTCGGCGGCCGTGTTCACATAAACAGAGCGCTTTACCGCATCGGGTATGCGGGCGATGGTGTCCGCTATGTCGTTTACGAAATTCGCCTTCTTGAGAGGATTCCCGGCGGCTTCCCCGAGGAGGATGTCCGACTTGAAATCGAGGAAATCCTTTGCATTGGCAGCGATGTACGCCTGCACTTCCTCCAGGCTCCTGCCCCTGCTGAACGAATCCGGGTCCTCCCCTTCCGGAAGAAGCACCACGCGCACGTTCAGGCCTTCATACAAGATGAGGTCGATATCCTTCAGCGAAGCGTGTATGCCGGCGGAGTCGCCGTCGTTCATCAGCAGCACATTCTCGGTGAACTTGTGTATCAGGCGGATCTGCTGCACCGTAAGCGCCGTTCCGCAGGGGGCCACCACATTGTGTATGCCCAGCTGCTGTAGCATCACATAGTCGATATTACCCTCGACGATAATACACTCATCCTGACGGGATATCTCGCTCTTGGCGAAATAGATACCGAAGAGGATGTTGCTCTTGCGGTAGATTTCGGTATCGGGAGAGTTGACGTACTTCGCAGGATTGTCGGCCTTGAGAGTACGGCCGCTGAAGGCGATGGTACGTCCGCTCACCGACTGTATCGGGAACATTACGCGTTCGCGGAACTTGTCGCCAAGGGTGCCGTCATCGCGTTTCACCACGAGTCCGGCATCGAGCAGGTACTCTTCTTTGTATCCGGCTGCCTTCGCCGCCTGCAGGAGGGTATCCTTGCCGGACGGGGCCCATCCGAGCCCGAATTTCTCTATGGTTTCGTCTTCCAGACGGCGGGAATGGTAGTAGGCAAGGCCCACGTCCTTTCCTTCGCCGGACTTGAGCTGTTCCGCAAAGAACTTCTGGGCGAATTCGCTCACGAGCATCAGACTTTCGCTGCGCTGGCGGCTGGCAAGCTCTTCCGGGGATTCCTCCTCCTCGACGATTTCTATATTATAGCGTTTCGCAATGTAGCGCAGGGCCTCCACGTAGGAATTATGCTCGTGCTCCATCAGGAAGCCTACGGCGGACCCGGACTTCCCGCATCCGAAGCACTTGTAGATACCTTTCGAAGGCGACACGTAGAACGACGGAGTCTTCTCCTGATGGAAAGGGCAGCAGGCCACATAGTTGGCCCCGCGGCGCTTCAGCGTCACGAAGTCCCCTACTATGTCCTCTATCCGTACGGTATCCAGGATGAGATCGACCGTTTCTTTGGGTATCATTGCCGTTCTATGATGCTATATCACACAGGAACTTGATGCGGATGAGGCGGATTTCGAGTTCTTCGAAATCGCCACCGAGGGCGGAGATGGCCTCATCGACCGAGTCGGATTCGGCTTCGCTTCGGAAGTATTCGTAAATCTCCTCCACATCTTCCTCGTCGTAATTGTCTTCAATGTAATAATCCAGATTCAGCTTGGTTCCGGTGGAAACTATGCCCTCTATTTCCGTCACCAGTTCATCGAGGTCCATACCCTTTGCGGAAGCGATGTCCTCGAGGTCCATGCGCCGGTCTATGCTCTGGATGATAAAAATCTTGTTTGCGCTCTTGTTGGGAGCCGACTTCACCACGAAGTCGTCCGGGCGGGTGATGTCGTTCTCTTCGACATACTGCGCGATAATCTTGACGAACTCGGCGCCGAACTTGCGCGCCTTGCCTTCGCCTACGCCCTGGCAGTTCTTGAGTTCATCTATCGTGACAGGATACAGGATGGCCATATCCTGCAGTGCAGGATCGCCGAATATGATCCACGGCTGGAGCTTCAGGCGGCGGGCGACATCCTTCCGGAGGTCCTTGAGCATCTTGAGGAGGTTCTCGTCGCATCCTCCACCGCCGCGCACCGCACCTGCGGCAGCGGCCGCCTCTTCGTCCTCGAAGTCGTCGGAACCGTCGTCGCTGAATACACCGTCCTGCACGAGTTCAAGCTTGCTCGGGGCGATCAGGAACTCAAGGCCGGCTCCGGTAACGGAGATCAGGCCGTAGGACTCTATCTCCTTCTCGAGCAGATGATGCACTATCCCCTGGTGGATGACGGTGATCCAGAAGCGTTCGTCGTGGGCGCTGCCCTTGCCGAAGAATTCGAGTTCGTCATGCTTGTAGCTCTTGATCAAGGCCGTCTCCTTGCCAGCGAGTATGCATGCGAGATGCTCGACCTTGAAGTGCTCCGGAAGACTGGTGATGAGGTCGATGACAAGCTGCATGTCCTTGCGGCCGTCGAATACGGGCTTCGGGTGGAGGCAGTTGTCGCAGCAACCGCAGTTCTCCTGAGTGTATTCTTCGCCGAAGTAGTTGAGCAGCAGTTTCCTGCGGCACTGGCCCGACTCGGCGTATGCCACGACCTCGTTCAGGAGCTGGCGGCTGATTTCCTGCTCGGCCACGGGCTTGCCCTGCATGAACTTCTCCAGTTTGCGTATATCCTTATAGCTGTAGTAGGTGATGCAGAGGCCTTCTTCTCCGTCGCGGCCTGCGCGGCCGGTCTCCTGATAATAGCTCTCTATGCTCTTCGGGATGTCGTAGTGGATTACGAAACGCACGTCCGGCTTGTCGATTCCCATGCCGAAGGCGATCGTGGCCACTATCACATCTATCTCCTCCATCAGGAACTTGTCCTGATTCTCGGCACGCACCTTCGCATCGAGACCTGCGTGATACGGCAGCGCCCGGATGCCGTTGATGCTGAGGAAGGCGGCCATCTCCTCGACCTTCTTCCGGCTGAGGCAGTAGATGATGCCGGACTTGCCGGGATTCTGGCGAATGAAACGCACTATGTCCTTCTCCGGCTCAACTTTGTTACGGATTTCGTAATAAAGGTTGGGGCGGTTGAAGGACGACTTGAAAATGACGGCATCCTGAATACCCAGATTCTTGAGTATGTCGCTCTGCACTTTTGGAGTAGCCGTTGCGGTGAGGGCGATGATGGGAGCGCGGCCTATCTCGTTCACCAGACTGCGGATTCGCCTGTACTCCGGTCGGAAGTCGTGTCCCCATTCCGAGATACAGTGCGCCTCGTCCACAGCGTAGAAAGATATCTTGATTTCCTGCAGAAGGGCTACGTTCTCTTCCTTTGTCAACGATTCGGGAGCGACGTAGAGTATCTTGGTGCGTCCGGCGAGAAGGTCGGCACGGACCTCGTCTATTTCCTGCCTCGACAGCGAGGAATTCAGGAAATGGGCGATGCTCTCGTTGCTGCTGACAAAGCCGCGCAGCACATCCACCTGATTCTTCATGAGCGCAATCAGCGGAGAAATCACGATAGCCGTGCCCTCCGCCACAAGGGCAGGGAGCTGATAGCAAAGTGATTTGCCTCCTCCTGTAGGCATCAGGACAAAGGCGTCGCCTCCGTTGAGGAGATGGTTGATCACCCGTTCCTGGTCCCCCTTGAAGTTGTCGTACCCGAAGAATTCCTTCAGAGTGCTGTGTATTTCAGCGGAATAGTCCCTATGCATACCCAAATTTAACAATTATTTCGTAAAAACAAAAAAGAAGTGCCCGCAAAAACGGGCACTTGATTTCAGTCGAGTGAATGAATCGCCAAACCGGAACGGAGCTTCGGCTCGAACCAGGTGGTCTTGGGAGGCATTATCGCCTCAAAAGGTTTTACCGTTACCATTAACCATTAACCATTAACTATTAACTATTAACTATTAACTGTTACCTGTCACCATCATTCCCATAAATATATCCATCCGTAACAAATGATTCTTCCCCATCAGCTGACATTACGCGAAACTCAAACAAAACAACAAGTGGTTGATACACACTTACTTTTTGTTCGTTTTGATAATACTCGGTGTATTTGTTTCCATATTTGAATGAAACCCATCCATCCATTACTTTATAATAATCGGTTCCGCATACAAAATTTATTTCGCAATCCTTAACCAAACTATATTCACCTGATGAGCTAGCATTATCACCAACAGGATATTTAATAGAGTCAGAATAAAGCAAAGAATCCACCAACAAATGTATGTCCAAATCAACCGTTGTACCGCCCCTTTTTGGTTTCGATGCGAGTCTATATGAATTATAGTGCAAAGCGACCACACTATCAGATATCGCAACAAGAAGATTTCTGTGCATCATTCCATTCCTGACAATAATCAATCTTTCATGATATTCCTCCCCTTTCCAATGAAAGCCCTCCTCATGCGAATAAAAATCACCTTTATCCTGCCATGTAAGTGAAGATGGTGAATGTATTTTTAAACAAGACGGGCATAGCGCAACAATCAGACAGACTGCCAAAAACTGCAACCCGCCCTTTTTACTTCTGTTACGATTGTTGTAAACCATATCCATCAATACAGTCCGTTATTAATCCAACGAGTGGATTGCAAGGCCGGAGCGGAGCTTCGGCTCGAACCATGTCGTTTTCGGCGGCATGATGTTGCCGGTGTCCGCAATGTCGGTGAGCTGTTTCATCGACACGGGATAAAGTGCAAAGGCAACCGCCATCTCGCCGCTGTCCACCCTGCGCTCAAGCTCTCCGAGGCCGCGAATGCCGCCTACGAAGTCGATGCGCTTGTCGGTGCGGAGGTCCTTGATGCCCAGGATCCTGTCCAGCACCAGATTCGACAGGATGGTTACGTCCAGCACTCCTATGGGGTCGGAATCGTCGTAGCGGCCGGCCTTGGCCGTGAGAGAATACCACTTGCCGTCGAGATACATGCTGAAATTGTGCAGGCCGGTAGGAGCCGGAGATTCCTTCGCTGCGCTCGGAATGACAGTGAAGTCTTCTTCGAGGGCAGAGAGGAACTGCTCTTTGCCGAGACCGTTCAAATCCTTCACGACGCGGTTGTAGTCGATGATCTTGAGATGGCTTTCAGGGAAGCATACGGCCATGAAGTAGTTGTATTCTTCCTTTCCGGTATGACCGGGGTTGTGGGCCTTCTTTTCTTCGCACACGCGCGCTGCGGCAGCCGTACGGTGATGTCCGTCGGCGACATAGAACGCAGGCACCTGAGTGGTGAAGAGTTCGGTGATGCGCGCCACGACGGCGTCGTCGTCGATAACCCAGAACTCGTGTCCGAAATTGTTCTCGTCCGTAAACTTGTATTCAGAAGGTCCGGCGACGGTCTTTTCGACTATAGCATTGATTTCCGCATTGTCCTTGTAGGCAAAGAAAACGGGCTCGATGTTCGCATTCTGGATGCGCACGTGCACCATACGGTCGTCCTCCTTGTCCTTGCGGGTAAGTTCGTGCTTTTTGATGAGGCCGTTCGCATAGTCGGCGGCGTGGGCGCAGAGCACGATTCCGTACTGGGTGCGGCCGTCCATAGTCTGTGCATACACATAGTAGCAGGGCTTGGAGTCGCGCACAAGCCAGCCGCGCTCCTTCCAGAGCTTGAAGTTCTCGACAGCCTTGTCGTAGGTGCGCTGCTCGTGCTCCCCTGCGATGGGTTCGAAGTCGATTTCGGGTTTGGTTATGTGCAGCAGGCTCTTTTCTCCCGCCATCGCCTTTGCCTCGGCAGAGTTGAGAACGTCGTAAGGAGGTGCCGCGACTTCCGTCACCAGATTCTTGGGAGGCCTGATGGCCTCGAAGGGTTTGACTGTTACCATACTCTTACTTGTTTACCTGGAACCTGGTATTTCCTGTTGCGAAATAATCCACGATCTGCCTTGCGGCTGCAAGACCGGCGTTGATGTTGGCTTCTGCGGTCTGCGCGCCCATCTTCTTGGGAGTGGCGAACACGCGGAGGCCGAACTTCTCCTGCAGGACCGCGAGATTGTCGGGAGCGACGTCGGTGACGTACTTGATGTCCGGACGCTCTTCGAGAGCTTTCTCAAGGCCTGCTTCGTCGATCACCTCCTTGCGGGCGGTGTTCACAAGAGTCGCGCCCTTGGGCATCTTGGTGATGAGGTCGTAGCCTATGCTTCCGATGGTTGAAGGGAGTGCGGGGATGTGCAGGGAGAGATAGTCGCTGCCTGCGTAGAGTTCATCGAGGCTATGCACGGGCTCTGCTCCGCCCGCGGCGATCTGCTCGTCGGAGAGGAAGGGATCGAGGGCCTTGACCTTCATCCCGAGGGCCTTGGCCTTTGCACCCACCAGACGGCCGACGTTGCCGAAGGCCTGGATGCCCAGAGTCTTGCCCTGGACCTCGCTTCCGGTTGCAGGAGTGAACTGGGTACGTGCCATGAAGATCATCATGGCGATTGCAAGTTCAGCAACCGCGTTGGAGTTCTGGCCGGGGGTGTTCATCACCACCACGCCGTGTGCGGTGGCTGCTGCAAGATCGACATTGTCGTATCCTGCGCCTGCGCGCACGACTATCTTGAGTTCCTTGGCAGCGTCGAGAACCTCGGCGGTCACCTTGTCGGAACGGATGATGAGGGCGTTGACATCCGCAACGGCCTTCACGAGATCGGCCTGCTCAGCATATTTTTCGAGGAGCAGGACTTCGTGTCCGCCCTTTTCGAGTATTTCCTTGATCCCCGCCACAGCTGCTGCGGCGAAGGGCTTCTGGGTAGCTATGAGAACTTTCATTTCTTGAGTGCTTCAAAATCCTTCATTGCGGCGGTGAGGGCCTCGACATCTTCCTGGGTGCAGGCGTTGTAGAGCGATGCACGGAATCCGCCCACGCTGCGGTGGCCCTTGATGCCCACGATATTCCTGCTCTTCGCGAATGCGAGGAATTCGTCCTGCAGGGCCTCGTAGCCGGGAGCCATCACGAAGCAGACGTTCATGATTGAGCGGTCTTCCTTCTCGGCGGTGCCGACGAACAGAGGGTTGCGGTCGATTTCGGCGTAGAGGGTTGCGGCCTTCTTTTCGTCGATCTCGTGGATGGCGTCGATGCCGCCTATGCCCTTGAGCCATTTGAGGGTCTCGTTCATCACGAAGATGCTGAAGACGGGAGGGGTGTTGAACATCGATTCCTTGTCGAGGTGCACGCGATAGTCGAGCATCGTAGGGATGTAGCGGCTGACCTTTCCGAGGCTGTCCTTGCGGATGATGGCGAATGCCACGCCTGCAGGGCCGGCGTTCTTCTGGGCGCCGCCATAGATCATCGCATACTTGCTGACATCCACCCTGCGGGAGAGGATGTCGGAAGACATGTCGGCGATGAGGGGGACGGGGCAGTCGATGTCGTGCTTGATCTCGGTGCCGTAGATGGTGTTGTTGGTAGTGATGTGGAAGTAGTCGAGATCGGTGGGGATTTCGTATCCCTTGGGGATGTAGGTATAGTTCTTGTCCTTGCTGCAGGCGATTGCATAGGCGTCTCCCAGACCCTGGGCTTCCTTGAGTGCCTTGTGCGCCCATACGCCCGTATCGAGGTATGCGGCCTTCTTCTCGAGGTAGTTCATCGCCACATAAAGGAACTGGAGGCTGGCGCCGCCGCCGAGGAAGACGGTCTCGTATTCATCGGGGATGTTCAGGATCTCTCTCCAGAGAGCCCTGGTCTCGTTCATCGTCTCTTCCCACTCTTTGGTTCTGTGTGAAATGGATATCAGTGACACACCGGTGCCCTTAAAGTCGAGGAGGGCTTCACGGGCGTGTTCTATGGCCACCTGCGGCAGAAGGCAGGGGCCTGCATTAAATACGTGGATTTTGCTCATGGCATTAAAATGATTTTATCCTTAAAGATACCTATTTTTTCTATATGTTCCAAAAATTGCTTCTCTTTTGTAAGCGGGACCGGGATTTCAAGTAAACATTTGTCAGTAAAAACACGCTTGGCAATCTCGATTCCGGAAGCCTTGAGTTCTCCCATCACCGCAGGCATCAGTTCATACCCAAACTCCATACTCCAGCGGCGGGTGGCAGTCTTTTCGATGACCTGCGCCTTGTCGAGGGCGTCGGCCGTTGCGCTCTTGTAGGCTCGGATCAGGCCTGGCACTCCCAGCAGAATCCCTCCGAAATAGCGTACTACCACTACAAGAACATTGCTGAGCCCTTTTGAATCAATCTGCCCCAGGATAGGGCGCCCGGCAGTGCCTGATGGCTCTCCGTCGTCGTTGGCGCGCCAGATTCCCTCCCGGCCGAGCACCGGTCCTTCCGGGCCTTCCTCGATTTTATTTATGCGGTAGGAGAAGCAGTGATGCCTTGCTCCGTGGTGTTCCGCGCGCAGTGCATCCACTATGGGCTTGACATCTGATTCTGAGGTGATTGGGTACGCATAGGCGATAAAACGGCTGCCACTGTCTTTGTAGAGGCCTTCGGACGGGACTGCGATGGTGCTGTATTTATCGCGCGAAACCATGTCCAAAATTAGCAAAAATCTTGTATATTCGCGTTGTATTTAGAAATTAGTTAGAAGATGACTTACCGTTACCGCGTCACGCTCGAAGGAATTAAAGGCTTTTTCAGGGTATATCTCGTAAATGCCTCGAACAGTCTGTATACTTTGCACAAGCAACTCCGTGCCGATCTTGAATTCCCTCAGGACCAGCAGATACTCTTCAAGGCCTTCGACGAGGCCGGAAACGTTGCCGGGCGCTTCGCGCTGATGCCCCTTCCAGGCAACAAGGCGGTAGACGAGGTCAGTCTCGCCGATACGGTGAAGGCCGGAATCGTCAAGTTCCAGTACTTCTACGACGTCGTTTCCAAAAAGAGCGTGACGGTCACTTTCGAAGGAGAGGAGCCGGGGCGCGAGGTCCAGCTTCCTGAAATCATAGAATCCAAGGGACCCCTGCCCATTGAATTCGAGCACGGTTACGTCGCCTTCGAGGACCTCCCCGACAACCGCAGACGCCTTCCCGGCGAAAAGCCCTCCGGCATCCTCGGCATGCTCGGCCTCGACGAGGATGAAGACATTGAAGACGAAGACGACGAAGATCTCGACGACGAGGACGAAAACGAAGATGACTCCCCCGAAGAAGAGGAAGTCATCTATGATGAAAACGAATAAGCGCTAATTATTCTTCACGCCCATGAAGAGGATGGCGTTGGAGCCCTTCTCCCGGATAAAGAATACAAATGGTCTGTCGGCGATGAATTGCTTGACAGGGGGTTCACTTCCCGGGCCTGCTGAATAGGCCATAAGGTTAAGTGTGACCGCGGCCGCTTCCGTGCCTTTTTCATCCACATTAACAACGGCCTCCTGAATTATGCGGTCGATATATACACGTTTCTCAGAGATATTGGAGAAGTCAGCATCTTTGGCGCTGAAGGGCGTGGTGGCCCCAAGAGCCTGAAGGACATCTGCCACATCTTCATAGCGGCTCTTTATCTCGAATTTCGGAAGCAACACTTCCACCAATTCGCCATTCAGCCCATTGCCGCTTATGCCAAATTCAGCCAGGAACTCTCTGCCTTCGGTGCTTCCAAGAGCCTTTAATGCATCTGCGGTTGTTGAACCACTTGCAGGAAGAGCTACTACAAGGTCATAACTGCCATTTCCATAAGGAATGCTGAGCAACTGGATATTATTAAAATCGTTATAGATAAATAGAGCCTTTTTTCCGAAGAATGAAGCTTTCGCGTCTGCGGACACTCCATGGAATGGCATTTCTTTAAACTCTTTATCGAATTCCACACCCCATTCCGCCTTATAATACAGAGCATTTGCTATCACCAACGGAGGAAATGGCGCCTCCTTCAGCATCTCGGGGACCAGCCCCTCTGTCTTTTCTTTGCACCAGTCATTGATTGCTTTCAGTAGCGATTCTCCGTTGGAAAAATCTGCATTGAATGCCTGTGCATTAAAGTATTGAACAGCATCGTTGGTAAAACTCTTCAGCACAGGGAAACCATTGTCGATCCACATGCCATTTGCGGAGCCGAACTTGACTTTGTTGTCTATAGTGAGCAAACGGCCCACGACTGTCTTATAATAAGATGCAATTTCCTTGGAAGAATAGTCACTGAAACCAAGCAAGGCCGACAACTGCTTCTCCGTCTCCCCTGCGGCTCCAAGGTCGCAAAGTGAGAGGGATAGCGAAAGGCTCAAGGGAGAGAACAAGGCATTCTCACCGGACTTTCCGGCAATCAACTTGCTGAATGTATCGAATCCGAAACCAAGCACGGCATCGCTCATGGAAATCTGGCTCTTGGTCATCTGAGGCGGAGTATCCGGTACGCTGAACTCCAGGCTCTCCTGTTGCTCCTTAACCTCAGTTTTATCGGCAGATGACGGACTGCACGCCACCACGGCTGCAATCGCGATTAGAAATAACGGTAATCTCTTTTTCATAACTCTACAAAGGTAATTAATTATCGATATTAGTATACATGGACACACCATTTACTAGTAGTTACAAAAGCAACTACAACAAGAATACAAAGAAACAATCGCCTGTACATAATTATGTGATTTTGAACATCACAAAATTAATTGCAAGCAGTGTCATCCTATTATTTCAAAGTGTCATATTTCACAGTAAATCGCCATTAATATTCAAGCAGTTACAGCAAAAAGTGTCATACACCAATTATTAAGAGTCATTTCTGCTTTACCTGGAGATAGATTCTTTTAAGTTCATCTGACAAATATCCGGAGTCCTTGCTGATTCCCAACTTCTTTCTTATTTCAGAACAATCATTTCGAATTCCATTCCGCTTGAGTATAAAAGATATCTCTTTTGTTGATAACCCTATTAAGAATAACGAACAAATCGTTGTTTCCATATTATCCAATCCTCGGTTAATAAGTATCCTGTGGAAATTTTTACAGTGAATAGCTGTCAGCAATGAGATAATCTCTACATATTTCTCCTGACCGAGTTTGTCAACTATCATTGCGGACAATGTGCTGAAATCAATATTTCCCCTTGACGACAGCGAGGATCCTATCCCTTCTATACGATCCTTGACTTTAATGATGTCATCGCTGACATAATCCTTACCCCATAAAGCATCATTCAGAATCCTGTACTGCGCAGAAATGGTTTCGTACTCCTGATTCAACAACATATTCTGATACTTGCGTTTCCTCAACAATGAAACATACCAGAACACAACTGACAATGCAAGGATTATTACACATAACAGAACCGACAACAATTTCGCCTTCTGAAGTTTTCCGTGGTATTTTTCTGCTTGTGAAGAAATATCATTATAAACGCTATATGAATATGTATTATCTAATAACTCAACGCTCTTTCGCATATTCGACAAAGCCGTGGAATAATCCCCTTTCCTTTCATTTATTATAGAAATGAAGTTATATAGGGAAGAGGCGGTCAATCCCGTTGCAGGAATGCTGTCACCGTACTGCTTCAATAGTTTTTCGCCATACTCGTAATCTTCACGCAACATACAATTCATCAGACAAGATACTATATCTTCTTCAGCGCCCCCAGATTCCACATACTTGTATAAATAAAGTCTTGAACTATCTCGCATACTTTCCCTCATTTCGTAGCAGCGCATTCTTGCATAGTAATAATGGCTGTTGTTATGTGACAATCCACCACCATATTTCCCTTCATAAATCTCAATATATTTATTTGCGGTAGTATGATTGAGAACAACAGAGGCGGTCGATGCACAATCCAACAATGCTACTGAACAATTGTAATTATCATTGGATAATTCTGCATATCGAAGGGCTTTTTGCGCACTTTCGAACCCTCTCTGAAAAGAAAGTGTTTCCATATACACCCTCTCAAACCCGAAATATAGTCTGGTCCGATAAAGATCATTAGTCGCACCCATCAGTCGCTCGGCTTCAAGGTATGAATGTAGCGAGGCATCGTAGTCTTTTGCATTCTCCTCTATACGGGCCTTATAGTACCAAGTGTAGAATTTGTCTGACCTGCGAGGGTAATACCATTTGGAATAATAATCGAATGCCGGTGCTATCACCGACAGGTTTGTGGTGTCTATATCATTCTTGTCCAGCGCCATCGCATGCAACAAGGCATATTTGGCCTTGTCGGAGGGGCGGGTCAAAAGCGTGGTGTCGATGCCTCGTAGAACCTCCAGACAACTGTCCACCTTTTCCGAACGCAGCAGCAGCGGCTGGAGTGTACGGAGGGATTCCCGGACGGGCCGGGATGCGCGGACAACTTTGCATGAACAAAAGGCCATGCTCAGCATTAGCGCTGCCGCTATGGTTATCAGTCTATGCGGTTTCATCTGTACAAAAACAATTAATACAAGAACCCAAACAACCAGAGGGGAATCTTATTCCCGCGCCCAAACTCTACTCCATCTATCGCCAGGAAACTGTTTTCAATATCCTTGATCTGTTCAAAACTCTTTCCAGGACCACCCACCTCGAAGAGATATTTCTCGTCCACAAGGAAATCCCCTTTTGCAGGGTAATATACCTTGCATACTCTGCTCAACTGATTATAGAAGAATGACTCTCTTATGGTTCCTATTTCCGGGTTACCGGACAAGGCATACATCAAATTGGGATTATCCAGATAGAGTTTGTCCGGTGAAGACAGTTTCTTCACGGATTTTGGTTTAGTCTTGAGCTGACCGATAAGGGCTGCCCGTTCAAGCAGGTCCATCAACTTAAGCCCCTGCTCCCGGTTGGTCTCCAACTGATTATAAATCTCTTCCATATTGGGGACAAACGGAACCTGGGCTGCTATGATATAGAGCAGCTTCTTCAGTTTCTGGATAGTAGCATACTCCACCTCCGTAACAGCCGGGATATCCTGCTCAATCACCTGGCGGCATACCTCTGCCAAGCGGTCGTTAAATCCTTCCGTATCTTCCTTGTAGAAGGGGTAATATCCATGCTTGAGATAATCCGTGAAGTAATTCAGAACATGGATTTTGTTGGTGATTTCTGTAGCGATTTCAACATGCCTGGTAAGGATATCCTCCAAACTGACCTTTTCCCAGGATAGGAGGCCTTCAAAGGCAAGATACTCCCGGAACGACATTCCGTGGACCGTGTTCATGGAAGTTCTTCTGGAGAGATCCACGTTGCCCTCGCCAATCTGAAGCATGGAGCTTCCCGTGAATACGACATTCATCGTGGGATAATTATCGTAGATATTCTTGATTCCCCACTGCCAGTTCTCGTACTTGTGCACTTCGTCCAAAAACAGATGAGTTCCTCCATGGATATAGTGGTACTCAATCAAATCGTCCAGACTGTTCCCGTTGAACCAGATATGGTCCAGCGAAGCGTAAAGGATTTTGCTGTCATCTGCGAATGTCTCCCGGATATGCTGTTTGAGGAGAGTGGATTTACCTACACCCTTCGGTCCCTTGATTCCAATAATTCTAGGCTTCCAATTGATGTGGTCATATATCTCACGTTTGAAGTCAAGGCTCACCTGTGTCACAAGTCTGTGTGAGTTTCTGTAGAGTATGTCCGGATTTAGTTCCATGTCTTTATGCGTTTAACCATCGCAAAGATATAAAACAATCTTGGAAGATTGAAATTTTTCTCAAAAAACAATCTTGGAAGATTGATTATGGTTGTGGCCTTTATTTCAAGGTAACCTCGCCAAGGTAGTAGCGCTTGTGGCCGTCGTCCCCCTTGTAAGGGAGGGAGATGGTGGGAGAGCCATACGCGGTTCCTACCGAGAAGTAGATTCCGGCTTTGCCGGAAGGGCAGGCGCGGGAGAAGGAGCCGAACGAATCTGTAAAGACCCTGGCGATCGTGAACTCGACATCCCTCCGGAAAGGAACTCCCTCGCCAGGAGCATCGACACCAAGGTCCTTGATGTTGAATTCCGTGTCGACAAGCACGGCCAGGATGCCGCCCTTCCGGTCTTTTAGGGTAAAACAGGGATAGCCGCCGCAATAGCAGGGCGCAACCCCCTGGTTTTTCCAGGCGCTCTTGATGTGAAACGGCTCGTTGAGATGTATCTCAGCCGGCCATTCAGCCTCCGTCATATTGATCCGGTATCCAATCCGCCGGTTGATTCGCCCGATTGCATCCTTGTTGGCCTGCAGGAACTCGCGCGGCCACCAGTGGATCGAGAGCAGGGATGCATGATAATCCTCCACGGCCTTGAGAAGGAGGTCGGCGTCCCACGCATCGAACTTGACGCTGATGCCGTAATGCTCGTGCTCGAGGATTACCGGCATTTCGGGCCAGAAGATCTGGGCCATTCCGCTGTGATACCACGAATCAGGAGGATTCATCACCAGGATGCTGTCGTCCTTGATCGTCACACCCTTGGACTTGGCGTAGTCGATGATGGGAAAACGCGCCCGCCGGTCATCGTGCCCCGCATAATCGTCCGAAATACAAAGCTGTGTCTTCCTGAAATGGCGGGTATAGATGTCGATGATGCGTTTCTGGCTCTCGAATCCCCAGCTATGGCCATGGGTCGGGGTCGTGCGCACCGTGTGCCCTTCTCCCCACATCCCATAGGCGCCTATAGCAAAAAAGGCAACCGCCGGATCGCCGTCATAGCGCTCGGCCATCTTTGCCACCATGTGTTCCACTGCGGCGAGAAAAACCGGATCGTCGTAATCCGGCTCCAGAAAGCCTCCTACTTCATAATACTTCGCCCCCTCGTCGAACACCCACTGCGGCGTGCCCTGGCGCGTCCAGTTCTCGGTGGCGGTAATGCAAAACGCCACCTGCCGGCCCTTCTCGAGCCAGCGCTGTGCCGGAGTGTCGATAATCTCCCAGTTGAATTTGTCCTTTTCCGGCTCAACGAAACTCCAGGGAAGACGCAGGAACACGGTGCTCATCCCGGGGAAATCCTCCACTATATCGGAAGGCTCCAGTTTTGAGCCGTAGTTTTCCAGGACATTGGAATAGTAAAACACCATCCAGCCCATTCCAGGATTGACGAGAGCTATGCCGTTGTCTTCAGGAAGCGCTTTCCTGTTCTGGGCGAAAATGCCGGAAGCGCCTTGCAACGACAAGATGACGACAAGGGCGGTTCCCGCTAAACGATTGCATATCTTATTCATGACTTCAAGGCTTTTTAGAAACAAGATTCCATGTGCAAAAAACGCTTGTTTTGCACATGGAATCCGATTTGAAACCGACAGGAAGATTATTCAGCTTCCTTCTCCACGAAAGGAGCAACCTTGCAAAGGTCTACCGTAAAGATGAGGGTGGCGTTGGGTTCGATGCCCTGGTTGCCGCGCTCACCGTATCCGAGTTTGGCGGGAACATAGAGTTCGATGGTTCCACCTTCGCCCACCTGCTGGATGCCTTCGGTCCAACCTGCAACTACGCGGTTGAGGGTGAAGCGTACGGAATCACGGTCGGGAGTGACCTCGTCGAATACATTGCCGTCGAGGGTCTTGCCCTGATAGCGTACCCATACGGTGTCCTTGTCGGATGTAGGCTTCTTGCCACCTTCCTTGATGATCTTGTACTGGAGGCCGCTCTCAAGTTCTACGACACCTTCCTTGGTCTTGTTCTTTGCAAGGAACTTCTCCTCTGCTTCCTTGTTGGTGAGGAGCTTGAGGGAACGCCTGTTCTCGAGGAATTCGCCGAAGAGACGGTTCATCTCGTCGGGGTTGATCTTGAACTGCTCGCCGAATTCAGGGTCGCGCATGTTGCCCTTCGCCTTGATGAAGTCGTTCATACCCTTCTTGATCTGGGCATAGTTCAGGTCGCCGAAGTCGTATCCCTTGATGAAGGAGCCGAAGTTGATACCTACGAGGTAGGATACAGAGTCGATCTGCTTCTTGCTGGGAGTGTAGTCCTTTGCGGTCTTGACCACTTCTTCCACTGTTTCGACGGCTTCCTCGCCGTCTTCTACTTCTGCTGCCTTCTCAGCCTTGGGTGAGCAGGCAACGACTGCAAGTCCTGCTGCGAGGATTGCGAACAAAAAATTCTTTTTCATTGCGTTTATAAGTTTTAAAAGTTGTTTCTAAAGTTCCCAGGCAAGGGCCGATGCGCCGAGGATGGCGGCGTCGCTTTCCTTGAGCTGAGAGAAAAGGAGTTTCACCTTACCCTTCCAGAGAGGCAGGACATTGTCGTTCATGCTCTTGTAGGTGGGCTCGTAAATGAATTCCTTTGCACGTGCCAGTCCGCCGAAGAGAACTATCGCCTCGGGAGCGGAGAACTGGATGAAGTCTGCAAGTTTCTCGCCAAGAATGCGTCCGGTATAGTTGAATACGCGCAGAGCGACAGCATCGCCTTCCTTTGCAGCTTCGTACACATCCTTGGAAGTGATATTCTGGACTTCACGGAGCAGAGAAGGTTCCTCGCTCATATCCAGCCACTCGCGGGCTGTACGGGCAACTCCGATTGCGGAGCAGTACGCCTCGAGACAGCCGTTGCGGCCGCAGCCGCAGAGCCTTCCGTTGTGACGGACGGCTATAGTGTGGCCGAGTTCTCCGGCGAATCCGTCGGAGCCGTAAAGAACTTCACCGTTCACGACGATGCCGGAACCTACGCCGGTGCCGAGGGTGATCATGA
>Ga0256407_10002875_pt1 | contig 31793 bp, 20 predicted proteins | sample RumenRJG_04DNA_FD_193489 | JGI IMG/M metagenome (GOLD analysis project Ga0256407, IMG submission 193489) | Bovine rumen microbial communities from Lethbridge, Alberta, Canada - RJG_04 | ecosystem: Host-associated > Mammals > Digestive system > Stomach > Rumen | place: Canada: Alberta...
TTGAATGTTCAATATCTACTCTTTTTACTCCAAATTCAAATCCTACTGTCATTATGAAACCTTGAACAAAACAACAAAGGAAAAATAATAAAAGGATAAAATAAATTCTGCAATGTGATAATATAATTTTTAATGGTATTTCATCATTTTTTTTATTTGTTTCATCGTTTGTAATTTCAGTTTGTAATTCTGTATCTGAAATATTATCAGAAGTTTTTTTATCTTCTTCTTCATTATATACAGTAATAAAAATAAGAGCAAGACAAGTACCAGAAATCATAAAAATAATATGAAATTTAAGATATTTATCACTATCTTGTTCATAAATTGATATGAAATAATTACATAAAGCAGAACCTATATTACCACCAATTCCACCACAAATTGCAGTTATTAACCCTCTAATATTAGGGAAATATCTACAAGCATTACCCACTGCTGCAGTCATAGAGATTCCAAAACCTAATCCATATAAAATTGTAATTATGAAATCTAAATATATACTCGATGATAGATATAATAAATAACTACCAAGTGATATTGATATTCCACTTATTATTATTGTAATATGTATTCCAAAATGTCTTACTGAAAATCCACCTATAAAACAAAAGATACACATATATATATTTGTTATTGGATTTAAAAAAAAAGATAAGGTTGTATCTGCATTCGTTTTTTTTCCTATACTTGTACAAATATTTGCAAATGAAAATAAAGAAAATAATGTTAATTGTTGGAATAATGCACCTATTACACTAAATATTCCTTTGTATTTCCCAAACATTTTTTAAATGATATTATTTTGGTTTAAGAAATATTTATAAATTGATTAATTTAATTAATAATATATTAAAAAAATGAATATTTTTTATATTTTATTTGAAATTAAATTTAATTTATTTTTGTAATCTTTATTCATTATATCTATTAACTTTAAATTTTTTTCTTTTGAACTATTATTATTATAATTATTATTTGAAAGTTGGATTCTTTTTATTTTATTATCTTTTAAATTCTCAAATAAGCATAATAATTCATTTTTTTTAATATGATTTACTTTATTTTTATACATATGATTCAATGATTTATTAATACTACTGTTGAATGTACTATTTATATTTGTATTTGATGAAGTAATAACTTTTTTTTTAATTGAATTATTTTTAGTATTTTTTTTAATTAAATCAATTTGTTTTCTCCTTTTAATAGAAGGACAATTATTATTATTTTTATTTAATGATGTATTATTACATTTACAATTAATACTATTTATATTTCCATTAATACTTTTTATTAATTCATTTTTCTTTTTTTCATTATATTGAATATTACTATCTAAGAAAACAGTAACATTGGGTGTGGCAATTTTATTTTTTATTAAACTTGAATTTGTTTTGTTTATTGAAGTATTAATATGATAACTTGGTGAAGAATATTTTAATTGATGTTTTAAATTTTTATTTTTTAATAAATCTTTAGTCATTTTATTACTATCATATTTTGAATTTGATTTTGAATTACTTCTTGAATTTATTTCTCTTTGTTTACTTAGAGAACGAGTTTGAGATTGAAGTTTATTTTTTTTAATACAACTATATGTATGATTATTTTTATTTTTTTCTTTATTTAATATATTAATATTATTTCTACTCTTTTCAATTTTATTATATATTTTATTTTTATCTTCATCATTTGATATTGATTTATTATTATCTTTACTTTTACTATTTTTATTTGATTTTTTTTTTGAAAAAAGATCAATATGACTTTTTGCAATTATTTTTATACATTTTGAAGTAGTAACTGCAATTTTATTTTTTTGATTTATATTATTTGCTTTTCCATAACTTAATTTTAAATTCTTATTTTTATTCTGTGAAGTAGAATGTGCTTTTTTATTATTAATATTAGGATTTACTTTATTCAAATTTTGAAAATTACATTTAATTTTTTTATTTATATTATTTTTTTTTGTTATAATATTTATTGTTTCATTATTATTATTATTTCTTGATTTTTCATTTTTACTTGATTTAGTATTTGAATTAGAATTTTTTTTATTATTATTTTTAAATAAATTGGAAAAAGTAACTAAATTTGTTCTTTTTGGATGACTAGTGGATTTTGCTTCAACTTTTTTATTATTTATAGTATCTTTACTTTTATTTTTTTTTCTTTTTTTATTATTTAATTTAATATTATTATTCTTTTTCATGATATTTTCTCCATTTGAAATTTTTTCAATTTGACAATTTAATTTATGTTTGATCCCTTCAGTTTTAGGAAAAATAGAAGTTTTATTTGTTCTTGTTTTTAAATTATATGGATTATTACCATTTTTATTTTTACTTTTATCTTTTAAATAAATATTAATTGAACGTATTTGATTATTTAATTGAATATTTCTTGATCTAGGAGGGATTCTATTTGGATTATTTGATGAATTACGATTATTATTTAAATGATTCATATTATCAAAATTTTTTTTTAATTCTTTTAATTGATTATATAAATCTTCATATTTAAAATGTGCTCCATATTCATAAAATTGATGTGCAATTGTTTGTTCATTATCGTTATCTATATCATCTATTTCATTATTATCATTATTATTTAAATTATAATGTCCTTGTGACATTTAATCAAATTAAATTTTAAAAAGAATTATAATATAATTAATTATTAATCTGAATTTCAAATATATTTTTTAAAAATTATTAATTAATTAAAAATCAAATGAACAATTCAAATTGTTCTTTTACAAACAATTCAAATTCTAATAATCAAAATAACAATTTGATAAAATTACCTATTTATAAATATAATATTTCAAAAGCAAAATTAAATTATAAAATGATGAATAAAAGTATAAATAAATCACATAAACCTTTATTAAATAATAATAAAAAAGTTCAAAACAACAATTATAATATAAAAAAAATTGAAGGTGCAACACAAACTATTGTTTTAAATATAAATTCAAAACAATTAAATGAAACAAATTACAGTAAAATAAAAAGTAAATCAAAAAGTAATGAAAAAGATAAAAATATATCATATAATAATCTAAATTCAAGAATTAAAATGAATTCAAATTCAAATTATAATTCATCAAACACTACAATAATGTATAATAATATTTTAAAACCAAAAGATGAGATTATAAAAAAGAATAAACATAGAAATCAAATAACAAATATTTGTTTAAAAAAATATAATAATGGCAAATATATTCATTATAATAATATTAAAACATCATCATCATTTTCAAATAATAAATCATCCCAAGTTGATTTAAAATATTTAAATAATATAATGAAAAAAATACATATAACTTCATATAAAACTGCAAATCAATCAAGAAAACATTCAAATGAAAAGAATCAAATAAAAAAAAATAATGTTGTTCCTATTTCTTCACAATCAAATACAAAACAATCAAATATAAAAAGTAAATCTACTTCTATTACAAAAGTTAAAAATATTGGAATTACTAGAATGGGGAATAATAAAGGTTTATTAAATAAATATTCAGTTAATTTAAATTTAACAACTCAAACAATAAATAATAATATGTCTCATAATGAAAAAAGTGAAAAAAATTCAAAATTAAATAGATCTTATTATCAAAAAAATAATGATGAAATAAAAATTACTAATAATAAAAATAAAGTAGAAAAAAAGAAAAATGGAAATTCACAAAATTTAAGAAAATACAACAAATATTATTATGAAAAAATTAATATAAATTTAGCACATAATAATATTCATCCAGTTAATTTATCTCATCATACAAGTAAAAATGAATCAAAAAGTAAAAGTGAGTTAACAACTATGAATAAGAATATAAAAAAAGCATCAAATAATAATACAAAAAATAATAATAATATGTTTAATTATAATATACATTTAAAAAATAAAGGTTTGACTGGGAATAATAATACAAAAATAATAAATAAAATAAATAACAAATTTGGAAAAAATAATAGTCTAAATATTCATGGTTTAAGTTCAACATTAACTAAAATAGATACAAAAGACAAAAAAAATAAAAAAAGCAAAAATAAAAAAACAATAACTCAATCATTACTTTATGATATAGCAAAAATAAAAAAAATAGATCCTAAAAATAAAAATAAAGAAAAAGACAATGAAAAAGAAAAAGAAAAAGAAGAAAATTCTCTTTCAATATCAATATCATCAAATAAAGATTACAATTACTACAAAAACGAAAGTAAAAAATTATCAGAAAAAATACATAATTATGGAATAGAAAATAACTTTAAAAAATATCCAGAAACAACATTAGAATATTACAAAATAGGAAGAAGTATCGGACATGGTGCATTTGGAAAAGTAAACATATCTCTTCATGTATTAAGTGGGAGAATAGTAGCAATAAAATCAATAAATAAAAAAAAGGGAATATTCTCAAAAAAAAATATATTATATGAAATAAAATTAATGAAAAAATTAAGAGGTCATAAAAATATTGTAACATTATTTGAAACATTTGAAAATAAAAAATACACTTTTATAATAATGGAAAATATAATAGGAGGAAATTTACTTCAATCAGTAAAAAAAATGACAAAATTAACTGAAAATCAATCAAAAAATATATTTAAACAACTAATAGAAACAATAAAATATATTCATTCAAAAAATATAGTACACAGAGATATAAAACCACATAATATTTTATTAACATTAAATAATGAAATTAAAATATGTGATTTTGGAGTTGGAAAAGAAATTAATAAAGGAAATTTAATAAATGAAACATGTGGAACTCCAGCATATATTGCACCTGAAGTTTTATTAGGAAAACCTTTTGATCCTTATAAAAGTGATATTTGGTCTTGTGGAGTTGTTTTATATTTTATGTTAAGTGGTATTGTACCTTTTAAAGGAGATAATGATTATGAATTAAATAATAATATTATTTTAGGAAATTTTCCATCTATTGATAATATTAGTAATGAATGTAATGATTTAATTAAAAAAATTTTAGAGGTTAATCCTATTAAAAGATTTAGTTTAGATGATATTTTAAATCATGTTTGGGTTAAAGATTTTAAAAAAAATAATTGTAATTGTGATTTGTTTACTAAAGCTGAAAAAATTATTTATGGGAAATTAAATTCTGATTATAGAATTTGTAGTAAAGAAAATTTAGTTGAAGATTTTACTTATAAAAATTTAGAAAGTGAATTTGATGATAGTAATCAATATATTAATTCTTATATAATTACTCCTAATAATAGTAAAATTAAACCTAATGATGATGAAGATATTTATTATTCTGATTTAATTATTAAAGATAATATTATGAAATTTAATTTAAAAGTTAAGGAATTAAATTTAAATTATGAAGTTAAATATAATGCTGATGTTGATCAAGGATTTATTAGAAATGAAAATAGAGGAAATAAATTAATGAGATCTTTAAATAATTCAATTGAAGAAGAAAAAAAAGAAAATAATAATTCTAATAATTTTGAAAATGTTATAAAAGATAATGAATTAAATAAAGAAGAAAATCAAATTGATACTCAAAAAAATAATGAAAAAAAAATTAAAAATAATAATAATAAAAACCGTTTTCATATTGATGAAAATGCTTTAAATTTTGTTGAAAATTTTGGTTATGATAGAAATTTTATTATTGAATCATTAATGAATGGTGAATTAAATCATTCTACTGCAACTTATTATTTAAAAATTTCATTAATGAATGATTGATAATTTGTTTTATTTATAATAAATATTATTTTTTTTCATATGAAGATTGTAAATTAAATAAATTTAATATAAGATGGAATTTTTAACTAAATTAATCAAAATAAATATTGAAAAAAAAAATAAATAAAAAAATCTAATTTATACATATTGTAAAATAAATATTTTAATTTAACTTAAAATTAATTGTCTGAAAAAGAAAAAATAAGAAAAACATCAAAATGTCAAATAAAGAAGAAATAAAATTATGTCCAAATTGTGAAGAATTAATTCCAATAAATACTTTTATTCTCCATGAAAGAATGTGTATAATAAATATAAAAAAATGTGAAAAATGTAATAAACCAATTAATATTGAAGATTTAGAAGAACATAATAATGAATTTCACAATGATAAAGAATGTGAATTCTGTAAAAGGAAATTTTCAAATGAAGATATAAAAACTCATTCAAATAATTGTAATTATCAAATGGTAGAATGTAAATATTGTAAAATGTTAATTAGTAAAATAGATTTATCTGAACATGAATATGTTTGTGGTTCAAAAACGGAAATATGTGATATTTGTAAACAAATAATTAAAATGAAAGATTTAATTAATCATAAAAAAATTGGTTGTTATTCACCAGATGATGATTTGTTAAATAAAAAAATTGTTATTAATGATGAAAAAATTGAGAAAGAAAATAAAAAAAGAATTAAAGAAATTGAAAAAATGGAAAAAAAAGCTCATTCAAATTATATTAATTCGTTAAATAATAATGATTTAAATTTTCAAAATATTGTAACTCCTGTTAAAAATAAAAAAAATAAGAAAAAAAAAAAGAATAAAAAAGGGAATTTTGTTGATTTAAATATTGAGAATATTGAAAAAAAAAATGATGATTTAGATATTGAAAAAATTGAAAATTTATTTGAAGAAAATAATAATAAAAATAAATAAAAAAAAAATGAAACATCTCTTCAAATAAATTCTGAAAATTTAATTGAAAAAAATGATAATATAACTATTGAAAATTCAAATAATAAAAAGAAAAATATTGGAAAAAATAATAATAATTCTAATCAAATAAAAAAGAATTTTAATAAAAAAAAGAAAAAACATAAAATGTTTTTTGATATTGATGATTTTGATGATACAAATTATAAAAAATATGATTTACATGAATTAAAATATGGTGAATCAGAAGATAAATTTGCATATTTAAATAATTTTAATTATTCACAATATAATTATTATTCAGTAATTCAAAATCAAATTGAAGAAAGAAATATTCAAGAAGCAATTAAACTCTCTTTAATTGAAAAATAAATCAATTAAAAAATATAAATAATAAATTTTTAAAAAATAATTATAAATAAAATTATAATTGAAAAATGTTAGATGATTATATTAAAAAAATAGAAAACTTAATAACACCAAATCACTATGATAGAAATAATTACAAAGAAAAAATATTATCAGGTAGAGATGATAATTTTGAACAAGATGAAAAAGAATATAAATTAAAATTTATTAGAAAACCAAAAATTGAAAAAAAAGAAAAGAGAAGTTCAAAAGAATATGAAAAAAGGAATGAAATTGAAAAAAAAAGACAAGAAAATGAAGGAAAATTAGAAAATCCAGAATTAGATAATTTATTACAAAGATCAATAATTAAATCAGAAGAAATGAAAGAATCTACTAGAAAAATAAATGGAAAAGAATATACTGATGATGATATAGAATCACTTTTAGAAAAAGTTAAAAGTTTAAATATGAAAAATATGAATTATAGATATGAAATTGAGAAATATAAAAATAAAATAACTCAATTACAAAAAGATTATGATTCTCAAATTGATTTACAAAATAAAATGGAAAAAGAAAAGGAAAATTTAACAAAATATTTATTAAAACTTGAAAAAATGTTACAAAATCAATCTCAAAGACAAAAAATGATGAATACAAATAATTCAAATATAAGTACAATTTCAAATAATCAAAATATGTCATTAAATGCTACAAAAAAATCAGTTTCAATTTTTAATACTTCAAATATTAATATTAATGTTACCGGGAATAATCCAATTATTACTATAATTGATAATTCAAAAAATTCAAAATATACAATTTTATCTAGAGAAGAATTACAAAATTTCCTTTTAAAAATATATAAAGAAAATCAAAAATTAAAAGCTTTTCAATCTCAAGTTTTTGAATTAAGTAAAAATTATGATGATGTAAATTCAAATATTGAAGAAAGTTTGAAAAAATTACAAGAAACTATAAAAAATAATAAAAATATTAATAATAATAATGAAAATAATCAAAATAATAATATTGAACAAGAAATTTTATCTCAATTTCAGGATTTTACTAATAAAATTAATAATATTTTAGAAACTAAACAACTTGAATATAATTTATTATTAAAAGGTAAAGATGATGAATTAAATATTATAAGTGAAGAATTAATTAATGTATCAAAAGAATTAGAAGAAAGAAAAAGTGATAGATTAAAAGAACAAAAAATTATTTTTGATTTAGAAAATGAAATAAAAGAACTTAAAATGCAAAATATATATAAAGAAAGTAATAATAAAAATAATAATAATTATGATATAATAAATATGAAAAGTGAAAAAGAAGCAAAAAAAGTCACAGAACCAGCAAAAAAAGCAGTAAACAATATTATTAAGAATATTGAAGCAAATTTTAATATGAATGATAAAGCAAATGTAAAATTAATTGGAGATATTAATAAAACAATTAATAAGAATAATAATAATTAAATATTTGAAATAATTTATTGATAACTTTAATATAATTTTTTATTTTTCAATTATATTTTCTTTTTTTTCATCTAATATTATATTTGTAATTCTATTTTGTTTTCTTTTAATTTCATGTTTTCTTTTTTCAAATTGATTTATTTTATCTTCTAAAGTATAAAAATTATCTGAATTAAATAAATTACCTTTATTTATTTTTATTATATCTTTAGAAAATAAAATATCATTTAATCCTTTTAATTTTTGATTTATATCCTCATTTCTAAAATTAATTTTTTTATAATTATTTTTAACATTATTATATAAATTCATATTATTTTTTTTTGAAGGGGAATGATGATTTAAATTATTAATTTTATTATTTATTTGTATAAAAAAGTCTTTATCAACTTTCCTTGGACTTGGAATAAATATTTTATTTTTATTTATTATATTTTGAGTTGAATTATAATTTTTTGAATTAAAAACAGGATGAATATTATATCTTTTTATATCATTTGGTTTATGAATTTGGAAAAATACATCTTGTAATTTTTGTTTTATTGATAAATGTCTTTGATTATGGATTATATTATTTAAAATATTTGTATTTGAATGATTTTTTATAATTTTTTTATATTTTTCATTTATCTTTTTTTCATCATTATTGTTTTCTTGTACTATTTCTTTTTTAATTATATCATCTGTAATTTTTAAATTTTTTAATGTATCAAAATTAAAATTATTAGACGGTCTTATGATTGAATTAAAATTATTATTTTGAAAATTATTTTCATAATTATTTTTAAAATTCATTTCTTTGAATAATTCACTTGGATCAATTGAATTATCATCTTCATATTTATTTATTAAATTATCTCTAATTGGACTTCCAAATTCAATTTTATTTATTTCTTCTTCGTTTATTGAATTATCCTTTTGATTTTTTTCTTTATTGTCTTCTTCACTTTCATTTGTATCTAAAATTTTTAATAAAGAAATATATTTTTCTAAAAAATGATTAGTTGGAACATTGTTTTTATCTTCTTCATTATCATCATATATTAAATCTAAAAAGTTATTTATTATTATTAAATCTATTTTCATTGTTTCTAATAAATAATTTTTTAATTCTTCCTTATTAATATTTTGTTCCATAGTTTTTGGTAAATTTGAAAAATCATTACATCTTTCTTTTATTATTGATAATGTTTGATTAATATTCATTTTTTTCAAATTAATTAATTTTTAAAACAAATTTTTTAAAATTTAATTTTACTTAATTAATTATATTATTTAATTATTTGAAGAATTATATATTTAAATTATTATGGAAAGTGATAGAACTGGAGGTTTTAATGAAGAAAATGAAAATCAGAATAATACAAATAATTTTAAGGAACTTTTAATGTCAAATGGAAATAATAAAAATTTTATGACTTTTAATAATACTAATACTATTAATACCATTAATGAAGTAATGAGAGAAATGGATTATTTAAGTTCAACAATTCCAATTGAAACACCAATTAATACTTTTAATATAAATACAATTTCAAATAATTTAAATTATAATTTTAATAATTTTACACCAAATTTTAATTATACATCACAAAATATTATAAACATAAATAATGATTTAGATTATTTAAAAGAAACAATAAGTAAAAATATTTTAAGTAATTATACTTATAATAAATATAATAATTATGGATGTACTTTTACAAAAGGAAATGATATGATAAGTACTGGAATGAATACTAATACTTTCAAAAATATAAGTATTAAATTACCTGAAAATACTTTATCTTCTTATAATTTAAATAAAAGATATAACAATTTATATAATAGTCAAAAAGTTAATTCAAAAGTTTTATATTTATCACAAAATTTTGCTCAAACAAATATTTTTTCATAAAATATAATTTTTTTTTATTATTTTAAATAAGAATAAAATAAATAATATGTTTTTAAAAATGTTATTAAATAAATAAATATCTTTATAAAATAAACCTTTCATTTATTTTTTGTTTTCAACTCAATTTTTCTTTATTTTAGAAATTTAAAAAATTAATATAACAGAAGAAATAATAAAAAAAAATCCAAATACCAAATTTAATTTTTCTAAATAATATTTTGGACCAAAAAATTTTTCCTTTTTCAAAAAAAGGAAAAAAAATGCTGGTAATAAAATTGCTAAACAATTTGAAGATAATATCCCAAATACATAAATAATATTACAAATACTTTTAAAATAAAGTGTAAAAATAATGTAAAAGAAAAAAATAATTACATCAATAATTAAAATTCTTTTATCGATTTCTTCTTCCTTTAATTTTTTGTCATTATCTGTTTTTTCTAATTCAATAATAAATTTATTAGCATAATCTTTTATTAAAGAATTAATTTTTTTTTTCAAATAAATAGATGTACTAATAAGATAAAAACTAGATAAAATCATAAAAAATATTAATTGAATAATAATTAATATTTTCAAAAAAATTGATGTATAATTATTATAATCATAAAAAAGTTTATCAATTAAATCATCAAAATTTTTATTTTTTATATTAAATGAATTTGAAAAACCAATTAGTGAAATTAATAAAATTGAAGATAATATACCAAAATGTACTGAATTTTTCATTTCAATATTATTTCTTTTCCTTAAAGATAAATAAATTTTAAAAATTTTTGACTGATAACAAAAAATAAATAAACAAATTCCTATTGATTTAATTATTTTTCTAAAATGAAATTCCCCTAAATTAACATTATTAAACTCTGTCATATTTATTTTTTTCATTAATATACAATATAATAAATATAATATTGAATTTATAATTGTAATTCCAAATGTTATAATATAACATATTTTAAATATTTCTTTTTTAACAGTAACTTTTTTCCAATATAAATAAAAAAACAAAGAAGAAATTAATAATAAACTTAGATTTTCTCTTTTAACAAATTGTTTATTTGCTATAAATTCCAAAAATAAATAGAATAAATTAATAAAAATTTTATTACAAACTAAAAGTGAAACACAACAAATAATAACAGGTTTAATTAATAATAATATTTGAACAAAATATTTTCCTCTTAAATTAAAACATAACTTTCCATAAACAGTAAGAGTATATCTAGATGTAATTTTTTTACAATTTAAAACATTTCTCAAAGAATTCATTTGTAAAAAATAAATAAATAAAATAATCAAAAGTGATGGGATAAAACCATTTAAAAAAAAAATAATAGGAATTGCTACAAAATCAATTTGAATTATTCCATTAAAAATTTCAATTGAAGCATTTTTTAATGATAATTTATTTTTATCTGATTTAGCTTTATTAATACATTCTTTCTCAATATCTTCATCAATATATTCAACAATTTTATTTCCAATTGTCCCATCATCATAATCAGTAGGATATGTTAAAGTTTGATTCATTTCTAAACTTTCCATTTTTTTAATTGAATAAATTTTTTTTAATTATTTTATTTTTTAAAATTATTCATAGATGATTTATCAAAAAAAAAATAAAAATGTTCTAAAGTTTGGGGATATGAGTAATAATAATAAAGTTAATTCATCTACTCAAACAATAGTTAAAAATAAGAAAAATAATAGAGATAAAATAATGTATCATAAAACACCAATTTATGATATTTTTTCAAGTTCTTTTGAACAAAAAATGATAATAAATTCATCATATAAAAGTATTTTTAATGATAAATCTTTTTTGAATATGTCTAATCCTATTTCAAGAACTCCAATTAAAGTTGATATTAGTATATATAGAAATTTTTTCCAAAATAAAAATGAAAAAAAAGAAATTAAAGAAAAATATAATAAAAATAAATTACTAATTTTAGGGAAATATTCTAAATTCCAATTAGATTTATTAAGAAGAAATTCAACTAATACACTTAAAAAAAATTATTATAGAAATGAAACCCCTCAATTTTTATATTATAATATTAATAAAAATAATTCAACACTTTTCAAAAATTATTTAATGAAATCAAGATTAAAAAAATATTATGAAGATATAAAAATTTATGAAAATAGTAATAATAAAATAACACGTGAACAAAATTTTGAATTTTATTTAAGAAATTATATAAATAAAGAAAAAGTAGAAGGTAAAATATTTCATAATTTACCTTTTACAAAAATAAAAAAGAAATGTTTAAGTGATTAAAAAAAATAGGTTTATGTATATATAAAAATATATTTTTTTATTTTAATAAATAATTAATATTTTTTAGGCCATTAAGTTCAAAAAAAACATTCAAAAATTTAACATAAATATATTATTTTAATATTATTCATATTTTATATTATTTTATATAAAAAAAAAGAAGAAGTTCAATATGCCCAATTAATTTTATTAATATATTTTTATATTATTTTTATAAAATAATATTTATTTTATTATTTAAAAATAATAAAAAATTCAAAATTCAATACAATTAAAAATTAAACAATAAATTTGAAAATAAATTTTATATCAAATTTTTTTGATCAGTTAAATTTAAAAATAAGAAAAATAAAAAAATATAATCCACCTAAATAGATATGAACATCTTCAATTAATAAATAAAAATATTTCATTTAACCAATATAAACATTTTGATAAAAGAAGAAATATATAAATTAAATTTAAAACTTTAAATTGTTTTAATTTAATGCAAATTAAAAAAAATTCATAAATGATAGAAACAAGTATAGAAACTTCTAAAGAATCAAACAAAGAAAAAGTTCAAAATACTAATTTAAAAAATAAATTATTCCAAAAAGATGATTTAACATTAAATAAAGAACAAAATATAATAGAAGAAAAAACTCAATTAACTCAAATAACTGAAAATGAAGATAATAAATATCAAAAACAAGAGACTGACTTTTTAAACAAAAAAGTAAAAAATCCAAAAAGAAAAATAAGAAAATTTATAAACATTCTAAAACAAATTGATCTAGATACAAGTAAACTATATCCTGATATAATAAATAAAAAAAAGAAAAAAGAAGAAAATAAAAAAATACAAATTGAAAAATTTGAAAATGAAAAAGACGAAAAAGAAAATAAAGAAGAATCAACAAATATAAAATGTACAATATGTCTTGAAAATATAAATAATCCTGCAAAACTAGATACATGTGAACATGAATTTTGTACAAATTGTATTAAACATTGGTCAACTTTATCAAGTGAATGTCCTTTATGTAAATTAAATTTTCATAATATTATTTTTTATGATGAGAAAAATATGAAAAAAGAAAAAAAAGTAAAAAGAAAAAAATTTAAACCTGAAGAAGAAGTAATTGAACAATGGTATAATAATTGTGATGAAAAGTGTTTAATTTGTAATAAAAAAAATAATACTTCTTATTTGTTAATATGTGATAAATGTAATTTTAGAGTTTGTCATACTTTTTGTGTTGGTTTAGATTATATTCCTGATGGAGATTTTATTTGTCCTGAATGTAAAATTAATGCAGGTTTTGATAAAGAAAATGCCTTTAATTATTATAAAGAATATAAAAATGGATTTTGTAAAGTAAAACAAAGTGATATTAAAATTAATGAAAATGAAGGAAATGAAATTAAGAAAAAATATCATTTGAATAAAATAAATAATAAAAAGAAAAAAAGAAATAAAGTTTATGCTTGCTTTAATGGTTATTATTTAAGACAACATCCTAAGATTTATACTTTGAGGAAAAAAAAAAATAAATAATATAAATATGCCAATTTTTTTTTTATTTTTAAATATCTTTATACAATAAATATTATTTTATAAATTGATATATAAATTATATTTTTTATTTTACTTTTTATTTATAAAAAAAATTTTCTTAGTTAATATTCCTTTTTTTACCTAAATAATTATCTTCTAGAGAATGAAAACTAAAATTAAGTTGTGTTGGTGATGGTAAAATAAATTCTTTTTCATAATTGTTTTCAAAAAATGAAAAATTATTATTTATTGGAGATATTTTAGTATCAAAATTATTATAAAAATCATTTTCCTCATCTAACATAATAATATTTTTTATTTTATTATCTTTACAAAAAATATTATTATTAAAATCTTTTATTTTATCAATATAATTCAATTCATTAATATAATTAATATTATCATATAAATTATATTCATTTTTACAAATTTGAATATTATCTTTTATATTATCATTATGTGATTTAATATAATCATTAATATTAGTAAATAAATGATTAATTAAATTTATTTTTTCATCTTCATTATCAAAAAGAAAAAATGATTTTATTTTGAAATTAGGTAAAATTTCTTGTAATGTTGATATAAATATTTTTTCTAATTCTTTTGAACGTTGATTTTGTTTTATTAATTCATTTTTAATTAAATTCATTCTTTTATTTAAATCAGTTTTACAACAAGATAAAAAATCGATTTTTTTTTCTAATTTTTCTATTCCATTCTTTACTTTTGTACTTTCATTTGTTACATCTATCATTTTGGTTTTTAAAGAATCAAACATTTTTTGATTTATAGAACTAAATTGTATATTTTCAGGAAATTTAAATAAAGAAATTCTATTTTCTAATTCATTGAATTTAATTTTTGATCTTTGATTCTTCTGTCTTTTGATATTAAATAAAAGTTCTGGATTATCTTTTTGAAAATATTCATTTTCAAATTCTTCAAAATTTTTATCATTTTTTTTATGGAAGTTATATAAATTTAATTGACGAACAAAAGATGAATAATTATTACTTTTGAATGAATTTTTGAGTATTTCATTACAAAAGTTTCTATGATTTTTAATAATGAAAAATAAACCTGATTTATCCCATGAGATAATATTTTTATTTTTTTTATTCTAAAAATATAATTCAAATTTTATATTCTTACAGATAATATTTCATAGAGTTTTCTTATAAAAGGTGATATTTTCTTTTTTCTTTGAGGCATTATTAATTTTTTTTTTTTTAAAATTAATATTTATATTAATTATTAAATTTGTAACTTACATTTAATAATCATTTTCAAAAAATTAATTTTTGATATTTCTTCCTATTACTAATCTAAAAATTTATATCATAAAATTTAATTTTGTATAATATTATAGTTTCATAATCTATTAATTCCATTATAATTATTTTTTTGGTATTATAAAATTAAAAAAATTTAAAAAAATAAAAAAAAATATTTTTTTTATTTATTTTATTTTTATAAAAAATATATATATTACAGATTTAAAGTTATAATTAATAGAATAAAAAGTTAAATACTTTCAAAATAAAATTACATATTCCCTACATTAAAATAAATTTAAAACAAATAACAAATTGATAAAAATTAAATTTTAAATTTATTCAGTAGGTAAATTAGATGTACTTTGATATCTTTTAAAAATTTCTTTTTCTGGATTTTCTAAAACAATATTTTTAAATTGTTCAAAATTAATTTTTTTCAAATTAAATTTTTGAAAATAACCTAATAATCCTTTTTCATCAACAGCAACTTTACTAGACTTTAAAGCCATAATGACACTTTCATAAGTAATATAACCAACATCATTAACATCAAAATATTTAAAAGCAGATAAGATTTTATCTTCTTTAAAAATTTGAAGAGAAGAAATAGTTCCAGCTAAAAATTCAGAATAATTAATTTTACCATCACAATGAAAATCAAGACTATTAAAAATATTTTTTAATTCCTTATCACTCATTTTAATATTTAATTCCTTAAAAATTTTTGGTATTTCTTCATATTCAATTTCACCTGAATTATCTTTATCAATTGCATCAAATGCTTTTTTTAATTTTAATAATTCTTTATCATCAGATAATTTTGCTAAATAATAAAAAGTTTCTTTTTGTAATAAATTTATATATTGGAAATTTTTAAGTGATTGAATTATACTTTCATCAACGCATCTAAAATCATTTTTATTATTATCAAATAATTTAAACCAATCATGTTTTAAAGCATTTTCAACATTAATTCTTTTTTTATAATTTTTAACTAAACATTTCTTAATAAAATCTTTCAATTCATTAGAACAATTACATTCATTTAAGCTTTTAATATCATAATTAGCATCAGTAATTTTTTTAAAAACACTTTCTTTATCTTTTCCTCTAAAAGGTTGTTTTCCAGTAACTAAAATATATAAGATAACTCCAATAGACCAAATATCACTTTCAAAAACACAATTTCCTTTAATCATTTCAGGTGCCATATAAAAAGGAGTACCAACTCTTCTATTATCATTTTTACTATTATTAACTTTTGATAAACCAAAATCAATTAATTTCAAAGCATTAAAATCACCTGGAACTGAAAATAAAATATTTTCTGGTTTAATATCTCTATGAACAATTTGATTATGATGAAGAAATGATACTGCTTTTAATATACATGTTATAATTTGACATATTTCTCTTTCTGTAAATTTAAAATATTTCTTATTTGTTATTAATTTAAATAAATTATCACCTGGAATATATTCCATTACAATATGAATGCAATTTTCGTCTTCATATGTTTCAAAGTATTTTACTATATTTGGATGGTCTAATGAACAAAGAATGGCAACTTCTCTTACTATTGATTCTAAATTATGTTTATTGAAATAATCTTTTTTTAATGTTTTAATTGCATATTTAAATGCTTTACATTGACGATCTAAATATAAACGAACTTTACCAAAGGAACCAGAACCTAACATTTGGATATATTGATATTTTTTTCTGTAGTCTGTTTGCTTTGAGTGATTTTCTAATATTATTGAGGAACTTCTTTTACTACTTGGTGAAGTTTTTATACTTTCTATTTCTATTATGTGATTTTTTCCACAACAATTACCCATTGTTTTTTTATTTGGGTTTTTTTAATTTTAATTTTTAATATAATTAATATTTTTTTTTTTTGGATTTTTTTTAAATAAAAATGACTATTTTTATTGGAGTTCTATTATAATATGAGATTTATTATTTTTTATTTTTTTTATTGGATTTATTTATTTACATTATAAAATTATAAAGTTATTTTAACTAATTAATAGTATTATTTAATTGTGATATGAAATATGAATGATATATTGTAAATAATTTATTTTCAATATCTTCTTCATATACTTTTAATTCTTTTGATAAATTTTCAGTGTCTACTGTTGAAAAAATCATATTTGCATTTTTAATTGAATAATAATTAAAATATTCTTCACAATCTTTTAATTTATTTGATATATAAGAACATAATAAATCAAAATTTTCAACATTTGAAATACTTGTATAATATTCATTCTCGAAATCATATAATTTTCCTAATCTTATTAATTCATCTATATTATTTTTTGGGTTAATATTGTTATTTAAATTAGTTATTAACCAAGTATGATTTATAATTGTTTCAATATTAAAAGTTTTTCTATTAAATAATGTTAATTCATGAAGAAAATCAAAATAATCATTTGTAAATTGAATATTTTTAAATAAATCTGTAAACAATTCATTATTATTTGAAATACAATGAAACAAACAACAACATTTTTCATTATGGATATGCTTATTATTATTATTCATAATTAAACAATCTTTAATTGTGCAATTTAATATTTTTAAATTACAATTTAAAAGTGTAATACCTAAATTAAAAAAGTCAATAATTAATTGATAATTTGGATCTTCTTTATTCAAATTTAAATTATTAAAAAAATCATATATAATATTATTATCTTCATTTAAAATAATACCTCCTGGAAAAATTTTTAGATTATATCTATAATCAAAATATACATTATTTAAATCAATAATATTATAAAAAGGTTGTTCTCTATTTATTATTTTTTTATTATAAATTTGAATAATTAAAATAAATTGTTTAGTCATATTTTTTAAAATATATTCATTTATATTTCCCATTGTATTTATTAAATTTAATATATTTCCATTTTTATTTTTTTCAATCATAATTTCATAATGTTGTTCAGCTTCATTATCAAAAATAGACATAATATCAATTGAAATTTGTTCAATTTTCTTCCATTGGATAATATATTCTTCTATTTTTTCAAAATTTTTATATGAAACAATAAAACAATAATATAATTTTAATGTTGGAATATGTAACATTAAATTTTTATTTTTATTAATTGGTATAAATTCTTTAATTGAGTTTAAATAATTTTTCCTACTTTTATTTAAATATGTTGTTTTATTTGCATAAATGCTATTATTTGATTTATATGAATTAATATTATTAATTGATTGTTTATTTTTTAAAATAACAATATTTCTATCAATCATATTTTTATTTTGATTAATGGATATATTATTCATTTTCATATCTCTTAAACTTTTTTCAAGTTTTGAAATTTGAGTTTTTCCCATTTGATTTTGCATATTTTGTATCATTTGATAGTAATATTCACTTGTTTTGGCAAATTTTTCTAAAGATTTATTTCTATTATAATCAATATTACTTGTTTCATTTTTTAATTCATTATTAATATAATTATGATTAATTCTTGTTATTTTTTTTCTAGATTCATTCATATTAATAGGTTTTAATAAAGGTTTCCCTCTAATTTTAAAAACTGGATTATCATATGTAGAATTATTCATATAAGTTACAGGAATTATATTATTACTTTTATTATTTTTTATTGGTTTTAAATTTATTTTAGGATGAATAGTTATATTTATATTTTCATTTCTCATTATTTTTTGTGGAATTTGAAAAACTGGAGGTAAAGATGATGTGTTTAAATTAGTACTTAAAATCGGTGATATATCAGACATTATTTTTAAAATTTCGTTTTTTAATTATTATATTTTATTGTTTATGTATTTAGTCTTTTAAAAAAATTATTTTATATACTTTTAATTTTTTTATAATATATTTTAAGAAAAATATTTCATTATATTTTTAAATATTTTTTGGCTTTTTAAATATTGATTTTTGAACTTTTATTATTTGAGTTGTTTTATGTGTTTGTCCTGCTGAAAAAATCTTTTTAGATGATTTTTCTTTATTTATTTTGTTTACTATTCTAGGGGACATATTTTTATTTGTTGTAATAGGTGAAATAAATACTTTTGGTTTTCTTGCTGAATAAGGAATATAATTTGTTTTATATATATTTGTATCATTTTTTAAATTTTTAATTTGATAATTATTAGTTTTTGTTTTTTTTATTAATTCAGATTTCATATTTTTTATATGATTATTTCTTGATTTTTGAATACTTGAATTAATTTTGTTATCAATATTATTAGTATTTATACAAATATTATTATTTATATTGATATTTATATTATTTATTGTAGGTGAGTTAAATGTAAGAATATTATCTTTATTTTGATTTCTTTCTGTGTTTGTATGAAATATATCAATTAATTCATTTAAATTTAAATTACTTTTTATTCCTTTATTATTTATAATTGTATTATAAATATTTTCATTTTGAGTTATAGTATTAAAATTCCAATTTAAAGATAATTTTTTTCTATTTGAATTTCTAGATTTATTTGAGGAACAATTTTTTTTTGTTTTCGTTTTTAAATTTTCTTTTATTTCTTTTTCATTTTTATTTTTAGAAACATGTCTAAATGTTAATTTATTATTAAAACTAGTATTTTTTTTAATAGAATTATTAGTAGATAAATCAGAGAATATTTTAATAGACATTTTTTTATCCATTTGAGATAATCTATAAGTATGAGAAATATTTTTATTATTTGTAGAATCATTTTTTTTAAGTTGTAATTGTGAAATAGGTTTTTTCTTTTTATTAGGTGAAGTTACAACATTAATATCTCTTTTTTCAACTTTAATAACTTTATTAAAATTTTTAATAGCAGGAACAATATTTTTTATATTTTTATTATTCTTATTATTTTTATAATTATTATTATTATTTTCATTATTAAAACAATTTAAAATTGATTTAAATGAACTTTCATTTGAAAATTTATATGAATTTAAAGTAATATCTGGGATTGAAATACTATAACTTTTATTAAATTCATAAAAAGTAGAAATTCCATCAATATCTTTTATAATATCATCATTAAAGATTTTTTCATATTTTTTATTTAAACTTTTTTTTCTTTTTTCTTTTTTTTCTTCATCATTTCTTTCATAATTATAAGTATAAAAATATTTAGCTTGTCTTTCACCATTTTCTCTTAAAATTTTATTTGCATATGAAACTCTAAAAGTAGGTTTACAAAAAAATAATGAATAATTATGATAATATTTTGATATTTTTGGAAGTCTATCTTTTGATTCTTTTTCATGATAAAATCTCCTTAAATATTCATCTATAAATCCTATTAAATTATGTTCTTTATAACATACTAAAAAATGAGATGAATTTGAATTCATTATATTATTTATCATAATTATATCATATTCTTTTTTTGTTATATTATGATTTTGTAAAGTTTTTTTAATTATTAAATAATTTGATTTAATTTTTCTTGGTTTTATTATTTTTTGGGATGATTTTTTTTTTTTTGGAAGTACATTTTTCATTGGTTGATTTATTTTTGATATTTTATTAATTTTTCCATATGTATTATGTTTTTTTATTTTGTCGTTATCATCTTTAGTAAACATATTAAAAAAAATAAAATTTAAATAGTTATTTAATCACAATGTAAAAAAATAAAAAAAAATTTATTTCAAAAAAATTTTATTCCAATTATTTAAATAATTTTTTTTGAAAAATAATTTTATATATTATACATCCTTATATGAATTATCATAAAACTCTTTATTAATTATTATGAAAAAAAATTAATATTATATGTTTATATATAATTTAATTTCTTTAAATATTTATATTTTTATTCTAATGAATTTTCAAATAATCTTTACAAAATTTGTAAAAGTAATATTTTAATCTATAATTTTACAAAAATAGAAAAAATTTAAAAGCAAAAATAATTCAAATAAAATATTAATTTTCCGTAATAGAATTAATTCTATTTTCAAGAAAACTTAAAATTGAATTAACATGTTTAGTATTTTCCATAGTCATATATCTATGTTCTTTCCTATATTTATTATTCCTATCAACAAATAAATTTTTATTAAATTTTCCATCATTTAAATTAATTTTAGGAATTAAACCAGAATAATCTTGTAAATCTTTAACTTGACTTTTAATAGAATAATCATCATTATTTAATTTCATGAAAACAGAATTTGCTCTTTTTCTAATAACTTTAAAACTTTTTCTCATTTTAATTAAATCATCATTATTAATATCATTTAAAACAACATCATCATTTTCATTATCAGAAATTGAATTTTCTTCTTCTTCACATTCACTAAATGCTAATTCTTCATTATTATAACTTTCACTATCACTTTCACTTTCCTCTTTATTATGAATATTAAATACATGTAAAATTGTATTTTTTGGTATTTTTTTTTCTTTAATTTCTTCATTTTTAAATTTATTATTTTCTAATCTTATTGGACTTGGACATAAATTACTTTTTTGTGGTTTTAATTGAGGAACAAAATTTTTGGGAAGTTTAATTATTAAAGAGAGACTTCTTAATCTTTTTTCAATAATATTTTCTTTTCCTCCTTCAATTATTAAACCTTTATATGATTTATCATCATTTAATTCAATTGAATAATGTTTTTCTAATTTTAAACTATTTCTTTTAAAATTATCTTTTTCTTCGATCATTTCAATATTATAATTTTTTTCAATAATATTTTTGATAAAAAAAAATTTCTAAAAACATAAAAAAAAAAAAAAAAAAAAAAAACAAAAAAAAAAAAAAAAAAAAAAAAAAAAAAAAAAAAAAAAAAAAAAAAAAAAAAAAAAAAAAAAAAAAAAAAAAAAAAATAAAAAAAAAAAAAAAAAAAAAACAAAAAAATGTTAACAAAATCAGTAAAAGATGAAATAAAAATAATAGTAGTAGGTCAATGTAACACAGGAAAAACATCATTTTGTCGTTTATGGACAAAAAATGAATTTTCAGATAAATACAAAGCAACAGTAATGACAGATTTCAATTATAAAATATATCAATATATGGGAGATTATTACAAAATCCAAATATGGGATATTGCAGGTCAAGATAGAAATATTGGAGTAACTAAAATTTTAACAAGAGATTCTCATGCTTGTTTAATTTTTTGTGATATTACAAATAAAAAAACTTTAGAAGAGACTTTAAAATGGAAAAAAGAAATTGATGAAAATTCAAGATTTAAAGATGGTTCTCTTTTACCTTGTGTTCTAATACAAAATAAAATTGATTTAGTTAAACAAAGTGAAATTAATGATGATGCATATTTTAAATCTTTTTCAAATAGAAATAAATTTTTAAAAAGTTTTAGAATAAGTGTTAAAAAAAAAATTGGTGTTAATGAAGTTATGGATTATATTATTGGTCATATTATTGAAAAGTTAAAAGTTATTAATCAAAAGGAAGATACTCCTAAAATTAATGAGAAACATCCTTCTATTTTTTATCGATTGAGTGCTATGAGTCAAAAAGAAAGAGAAGAATATATTAAAAGTGGAAATTGTTGTAATATTCCTCAAAATGATAATAAAGATAAAAAATTTTAATTTTGTTATTTTTCTTTATTATTTATTTGTGAATTTATTTTATTTAATTTTAAGTTTATTTAATATAAACTTTTATGTTTTTTTATAATTTTAAATAATGAAAAATGTTAAAAATAATTCTACAACAAATTCAACAAAAAATATAATTGAAAATAATAGAAAAAAAAGTACTGGTAATTTTTCTCATAAACAAATTCATCCTTCTAATATTATAAATAATTCTTCCTTAAGTCAAAAAATTTCAATGAATCAAATAAATAATAATCTTTTAGATGATGAAATTGAAGAAATTGATATGAAAATACCAACTCCTTATCCTAAAACAAAATATTTTACTATTGATGATCCTTCATTAATGAATTCAGAATATACTTCAATTTTAAATGAAAAATATCCACCTAGAAAATATTTATTACATAATCAAGATTCTTATAATAAGATAAATAAAGATAAAATTAAAGAAATTAAATTTACTTTTCTAAATCCAAAATTAAATTTTAGTGATTATAATTTAAAAGAATTAACTTTTAAAGGAGAAGAAATTGATGAAAAAAATATTACTAATTTAAAAGATGCATTAGATATTATAAATATATTAAAAGCAAAATTAATTGAATATGAATTAGCAAATAATCAAAATATTAATAAAGCTAAAGATATTATTAATAATTTAAAAGAACAAAATCAATTATATTTAAAAAGAATAAATGATTTATATGATGAAATGGAAGATATTGAAAAAAAATTTGATATTGATTTTGAACATCCTGATCCAAAAGATCCTATTAATTTATTAGTTAAAGATTTTAGAGGAAGATGGTTAAAAAAAAATTTTATTAATAATTTTAAATTAAGAATTAAAAGACAAAAATTTATTAATAATGGAGTTAAAAATTTACAATTAAAGCATAATGTTTTATTAAAGTTAAAAACATTTATTGCTTTTGAAAAAATTCAAAATATAAATGCCTTTAAAAGAGCTTTACAAAATAGAAGAGGAATAAAATTAATTAATAATGCAATTGATTCATTAAGATTAAATTCTGTTCTAAATAAATTACAAAAAAAATTTTATATTGTTCAACAAAATTTATTTCAATTAATTTATTTAAAAGAATTGAAATTACAAATATATGAAAAAAAAAGATATAGAAATAATAATAAAAAGGCATTATTATTTTATTATTTGAAAACATTAAAAAAAATTATGAAAATTTTAAAAGCATATGCAATTCATAAAGATGAAATAGAAAATAATAACAATAAAATAAAAAAAAATAAAATAGAGTATTTAAATTTTATAAAAAATATTAATAATAAATATAAAGGGAAATTACCTTCTGAATTAAAAGAAAATAAAGTTAAAGGATTAAAATGTTTAAGAAAATTAATCCAAAAATTTGAAGAAAAAAATGAAAATAATCAATTTCTTAAATCAAACAATAAAAAAATTTCTATTTTATTTAAATATTTTAATTTATGGAAAAAGGGACAAAATGAAATTGATAAAATAATGTATATTAAAATTCTTCATCAAAGAAATTTAATTAAATCATTTTTTAAAAATGCATTAAGTTCATATAAAATGCATAATTATCTAATGCTAAAAAACAATAGAAAAGTAAGAAACAATTTAATAAATAAATTTTTCTATAATATAATTAAAAAAATTAATTTAAGGAAAAATAAAAGAAAATTTGATGAAAAATTACCTAAAATTAGAATGTCTTTAATATTAAATAAAATTTTAAAATTAGCTCAAATTGATCCTTTTTCTAGATTTGCAAGTTTAAGGAAAAAATTAATTTATTCATATGTAATTGATAAGTTAAAGGATAATAAAAAATATTCTAATCAAAAATACCATTCAAATAATAAAAAAATTAAATTTCAATCATTGTATCCACAAATATTTTATAAACAATTTTTTATGAAAATAAAAAATAAAATTATCAATTATAGAAATAAAAAAAGAAAAATAAATAAATTAATTCATGGACATTATTTATCAAAATCATTAAAATTACTATTAATAAAATCATATAGATATAAAGAAAGGAAATTAAGAGAATATTATGAAAATACAATATCATATATAAAAAAAATATTAAATGAAAAATCAATAGCAATCAATAAACTACAATATGATAATAATGACTTAATTGAAAATTATGAAAATCTTATAAAACAAATAGAATATCTTAAAATAGAAAATAACAATTTAAAAAAAAGAATTTCTGAAATAAGTAGTAATTATTATAATGATAAAAAAGCTTATTCAGATGTTATAAGAAAAAACCAATTTGAATATCAAAAAATGGATAGTAATATGAAAAATGTTCAAAATCAATTAAATGAAGCTTTACAAAGAGAAGATTTACTTCAACAAAAATATTGTAATGAAATTCAAAATTCTATACAATTAAATAAGAATTTAAATGATATCATTAATAGAAAAAATCAAGAAATTTATGAATTAAATGCTAAACAAGGAAAATTAGAAAATAAAAATAATTTTTTAAATGATAATTTTAATTCTTTGGGAAATCAATCTACAAAAAATGGATTTACAAAAAGTAAATTTTAATTTTTTTTAAATTAAATTTTTTTTTTTAAAATAAAATTAAATTTAAATAAAAAGAAATTAATAATAAAAAAAATAAATAATAATATTGAATATATATTAATTTTCAAAAGAATAAATAAAAAAAGTATAAATGATAATATCATAAAATAAAAAAAAATTTGAATTTAATTTAAAAAATAAAATTTTTAAAATAATATGAATCTTTTTATAATAAAAAATTTTATTAATATTTATATTTAATATTTAAAATTTATAATCTAATAAAAAACAAAAACTATTTATTTAAATAATTTTTTCATTTTTATAAAAGTAATATGATTTGAAGAACTTCTATTTTTTAAACTTTGAATATGAGTTGGAGTAATGGATGTTCTTTTATTATTGTTTAATCTTATTACTTTCATATTTGAAGTATTTCTTAAAAATAATTTATTATGATTAATTGTTTTTAATTTATCTAATAAATGAATTAAACTAGGACCCCATTCATCAATATTTTTAGTAAAATTGACTTTTTTTAATAAAGATATTTTTACATTATAATGTATAAAGTTATTATTCATATAATTTTCAATATTATTATTCATAGAACTATGATCAATTAATTCTCCATTAAAAATAGAATGAAGAGTAATTGAAGTTTTAGTTAAAATTATTTTTTTTTCATCATTTCCATCTTCTTCTGTATCAAAAGAAGATGAATTATCATTATCAATATTCTTCTCATTATTATTATTATTATTATTATTATTATTATTATTATTATTATTATTATTATTATTATTATTATTATTATTATTATTATTATTATTATTATTATTATTTTTATTATTTTTTTTATTATTTTTTTTATTATTATTATTATTATTATTATTATTATTATTATTATTATTATTATTATTATTATTATTATTATTATTATTATTATTATTATCAATATTCTTTTCATTATTATTATAATTAATTAATTTTAAATTTTCTTCTTTTACTGAATTGAAATTTTTATAATCAAAAGTAATTTCACCTGTTATTGAATTATATTCAATAAATTTGTTTAAATATTCTTGTAAATCAACAAATTTAGATGACTCTATTAATGTAAGTAATTCTCCTATTGTAAAATAAAACTTAATAGTTTTATTTAAATATTTTATACTTGGTTTCTTATAAGGTATAATTAAATTCATTGGAATTAAATTTAATATATAATTTTTATTTTCTCTATTTGTGAAAATAAATAAAGCTGTTTTATCATTTAAATTATTTTCTTTTATTCTATTTTCACTCATTTTAATTTTTTTATTAATGTAAAAAATATGATTATTTGTTTTTACTTTTGAAGAAATTGAATCAATAATTTTCCTAAATGATTTAAATGAAAAAAGATAATTTATTAAATAAAAATCCCAATTAAGCATATCTTGACAATATAAAAAAGTAAATAATTTTTCATCAATGAATTTATGAATAACAGTTTTTGTTTTTGTAACAATCAATTGAATACAAGGCATGATAATTTTAACTTCAAAAATTTTCCCATAACTTATCCATAAATATTTATAAATATGATACTTTTTATTTAAATTATTTTCATAAATTTTATAATTATTTGGGATGAAATTAAAAAATTCATCATTCTTTTCAAAAATAATATCTTTACAATCATTATGAAATTTAAAAAGTGTAATTAAAAGTTTATGTATATTAACTTCAGAATTATAATAAAATAAAGGTACTAAAAAAAAAGGTAAATAAAATTCTTTTTTATATGAAGAATCATTTTTATCTATAAATTTAATTAAAATTGATGATAAATTAATATTTATTTCTTTTTCTTTTCCTTTATGAATAATTTTATATAATTTTTTTAAAGAATAAGGAGGAGCTTTAATTTGATTATTTTTATAATTAATTAAATTCTTAATAATAAATGAGATATTTTCATTAATTCTTTCAATAAATTTTATTTCATTAAAAAAAATAATTTTTTCATCATAATCTCTTTCAGTTTTATTCCCATGTGTATCAAATAATATATCATTAACTAATCTATAACTTCCTAAAAAATGATCTAGACTATGATTTATTGCAATATTTTTATTTATAAATAAGTTTTTTAAATTTTGTGTTTTTTTCCAAAAACTATTTTTTCTGTGACTATGACTATTACTAAATATATTTTTTGGTGTTGGAAAAAAATTAATACAAGAAACATTTTTTAACATTCTACATTTTTTAATATCATTTAATTTATATTTCCTAAGTTGAGGTAATAAAATAGGTAATTGTTCTTTAATCATATCATTATTATCTTTAAGCATATAACCAAGAAATTTATTTTCGGTTCTTATGAAATTTTTTGTAATATGTAATATTTTATTAATTCCCTTTTCTTTATTATTCATTATTTAATAAAGAAATAAAAAAACTTTAAATAAAATACAATTATATGAAGAAAAAAATAAAAAATAAAATTTAAAATTCAAAAAATTAATTAATTATTATTTTCATAAAACTTTCCAAAATTTGCATAATACTCTTCAATTTGTCTAGGAATTTCTTTTAAAACCTCTTCATTTAACTCAGTAATATTTCCTTTTTTTTTAAATTTTTCATACTCAACAAATTGAACTAAATCTCTTTCAGTAATTCTCCCATCACAATCAGTCAAAGGTATGTCATCCCCATCTAAAGTAACCATCATAGAGAAATCAGCATCACCAATACCAATAATAATAACACTTAAAGGTAAAGAAGCACAATCAACTAATAATTTAGTAGTTTCTTGCATATCATTAATTAAACCATCAGTTAATATCATTAAAATTTCATAATGATTTTCTTGAGGACATTCATTTAAATTTTTTTTAATTTCAGACATAACTTTCTCTATTATAGGAGCAAAGAATGTAGGTCCACTTAAAGTAACTTTATTTAAAGATTCTTTATATACTCTTATTACATTATCTATTAATTGTATATCTGGAGATTCTTCAAAATTTATATTAAAACAATGTGATACTTTATTTTTACCTGGTGGTATTCCACCAAAACCAAAAACAGGGAAAATTTGATCTTTATCATAATATCCTACTATTGATCCACATGATAATATTGCATTTTCATAGTCATTTGGCATATCTCCTAAACAATAATGAAGTGAATTTGGATTGTTTGGATTTTCATTTGATGCTGTATAGTCTATTGCTATATCTAAATTTATATTTATTCCTCCTCTTATATAATCTATAAATGTTTTTATTGTTTTAAATGTATGATTTATTATTGCTTTTCCTATTTGTTTTGAGGAATTTAAGTCATCGTATAATGAAACCATTGCTCTATTTTCTAATTGTTCTAATGTAAATTGGGTTACTCCTTGTAATAAATTTGTACTACGATTATATAATTCCATTAAGATATAATCATTTTTTGAATCACATAAAATTGTTGAATCTAATTCAAAATTTCCTAATGTATAAACACCATTTTTCGGAAAAAATTCATTACTTTTATAACATACTCTCCATGATGAATTTATATTATTTTTCTTTTTAAATAATATAAAATATTCTCCATATGTTAGTTTATCAAATAATTCAACTCTTATTAAAAATTGGGATTTAAAATTATTAAATTGGTTCTTTACTTTTTTTTTTATTTCAAATTGAATAGTTCCAATATTTATTTCATTATTTATCATATCTTTTGTATAAATAAAATTATTTTGTCCCATGATAATTGGGACATCAACTTCAGTTTCATATACTTTTTGTTGATCTTGAAATAAATTTATTCTTAAAATTTGCCTTCTTTCAAAAAAATAATCAAATTCAAAACATTGTCCAAAATCTATTCTTTCTTCAGAAATTTCTTCAGTTGTACCTAATATTTCATAATTATTTATTCTTTTATTATTACATAACCAAACTTTAATCTGATTTTTTGAAATATTTTGTAAATTAAAAAGACTTAAAAATAATTCAACTTTCATAGATAAATTTTGATATTCTTCATTATTTATTCCTTGTATATTGTTATCTCCATCCATTTTTTTAAAAAAAATTTTTTCTCCTCTTTCATAATTTATACCAGTGCTTTTTTTATTTAACAAATTATTTCTTAATGATGGGATTGAGGTATTAGTATTTTTTCTTTTCAATTCATTTTTTGATTGTGTAGATTTTGTTAATAATACTTCATTGTAAGTATTTTGAGAATATTTCTCTGAAACACTCCTTTCTTTATTATTATATTCATTTCTTGATTTTTTCCTATTGTTTGATGAACATGCACCCATTTTAATTAATTTATATCAATTATAGACATTTAAAATAAATCTAAATAATTAAATTAATTTTGATTTTTTTAATATTTTCTATTATTATATAATTTGGATTAAAATATTTTAATTTTTTAATAAAATATATTAAAAATATAAATATATTCACAAATATAAAGTATAAACAAAATGATTCCATACATATTTATATTAAACATGAAATTATTCTTTTTCAATATATAAAATTTAACGTATTTTTTTACATAAATTTATTTTAATTTGATTTCAAAACCAGTAATAAAATTTTTAAGTTTATTTCTATCTTTATTGTTCGTAATATTTAAATTACTTAAATAAAAAGACAACTCATCTCTTTGATTTTTATTTAAAGCCTTAACTGCTTTTTGTAAAACATATCTTCCATATTTATTTTTTAAAATACTCATAACTTTATTAGTATAAAATAATTCATGAATTAATAAATAAAGATTTTTTTCATCAAGATATTCAATAATTTTTTCAGAAACATTAGAAGAAAATTTTTGTGTAGCCAAAATACAAATATTACTAATAATAATATTAACAATAGAACAACATTGATTAATTCCCCAAAATTCTAAAATATATTGAACTGCATAATTCCCAAAAGGACTTTGTGATATTTCAATACAATTTTTAGAAATTATTTGAATAATTTTATTTTTAATAGGATTTAAAATATTATTAGCAATAAATTTTTTAACAAGACAAATTCCATTTACATCTAAAGAGAGATTTTTTAAATTTTCAATAATAATATTATTTAAATTTTGTCTTCTACATTCATTAATAGTAGTTATTATTTTTTGTAAAACATGAGTTGCATTTGAGTCATAAGCCATTTCTAATTCTTTTCCTTCAATTGAATTTAAAATTAAATTTTCTTCTTCTTGTGATGTTATCATATCACAAATTGTTTGAAGAACATGTGTTCCAGAATAATTTTTTGCAATATTTACATATTCTTCACTTATATATTTTAATATTAAAACTATTTGATTTTGATTACTTCCTTTTATTATATCTTGACAAAAATAATTTCCATATATATCTGTCATTAAAAGATTTAAATTTGAGTTTAATTTATTTATTAATATTGTTTTACATTCTTGAGGTGATTTTAATATGTTTTTTTGAACTTCTTTTGCACCTTTTTGAGTACGAAGATAATCAATTAAGGAAAAGGGAAGATTATTTAAATAATTTTCAAATTCTTTTATTTCATATTGATCTATTTGATCATAATTATTTCTTCTTCTTATTGTTGTATTAAATGATGTTTTTTTCTTATTATTTATATTTAATTCTGTAAATTTTCTATTTTGATGTTTTGTATTTTCTGTTCTTTTTCTTTCATGTGGAATATTAGTATAAGGAAAATTAATAATATTTAAAATATTATTTGGACAATTTTGAATAAAATTTATATTTTGATAAATTGTTGGTTGACTTTGAGGGAAAAATAAAAAGTTATTTTGATTTTGAAAAAACTGGTTTTGTTGATTTTGTAATATATTATTTTGGTTTAAATTATTAAATATATTTACATTATTTTCATATGAAAATAAATTTTGTTCTTGTTGTTGTTTTTTACAATATTCAATTTGTTTTTTTGTTGGATTTATTTTATATGATAAATCCTAAATTTTACATTATAAAAAAAAGTATATTTTACATCTGTTCCTTCATCCCAACTTTCACTTTCATCTGTTTTTTCCTCTTCTTCAATATAATCCATTTCAGAAAGTAAATTTGAAGGGAGTAATTCATTTAAATTTTTATT
>Ga0256407_10002877_pt1 | contig 31775 bp, 22 predicted proteins | sample RumenRJG_04DNA_FD_193489 | JGI IMG/M metagenome (GOLD analysis project Ga0256407, IMG submission 193489) | Bovine rumen microbial communities from Lethbridge, Alberta, Canada - RJG_04 | ecosystem: Host-associated > Mammals > Digestive system > Stomach > Rumen | place: Canada: Alberta...
ATTCTTTTACATACTAAAAATCTGTTAATTTTTTTATGTTTAAAATATTTTTATATGTATTATACATTTTTATTTTTTATATATTTATATCCAAATATATATATTATTTTATTAATAAAATAAATATATTATATATTTTATTTAATAAAATTTTTTACTTACTCATCATTATTTTTTTAAATTCATCAAAATCAATTCTCCCATCATTATCTTCATCAATTTCTTTAATCATTTCATCAACTTCTTGATTAGTTAAACCTTCCTTTAGCATCAAGTATCTTAATTGATGACTTGTAATATAACCAGCACCATCAATATCTAGGAAATTAAAAGCTTCTTTTAATTCTTCTTCTTCAGAATCAGTTTGATTCATAATTTTAACCATTAAATATAAAAATTCATCAAATTCTATTTTTCCACTTCCATCTAAATCAATTTCTTTTACTAATTCATCTAATTCATCTTCATTTGGATATTTACCTAAATTACGTAAAACTGTTCCTAATTCTTTTGTTGATAAAGCACCATCTCGATCTTTATCAAATATTTCAAAAGCTGCTAATAATTCTGTTACTTTTTTTTCTGATAAATTTTCTACCATTTTAAAAAAAAATATTTAAATTTTTTATAATTATTATTTTTAAAAAAAAATATTTAGAAAATTTCTAGTATATAAAATAATTGATTTAAACATATTTTATTATTTAATTTTTATTCTCATATTAAAATCTAGCAACAACCTTTTTTTTCATTTCCAGTTGCAGTTTCCATACCACTTTTTAATTTCATATTAGAATTATTATTACCATTAATATTAGGATCTTTTTCAACATTATTCAAAATACAACTGGCACTTAAATTAAATGCTTCAACAACATTATAAGCAGTTTTAGCACTAGTTTCTAAAAACATTAAACCATTTTCTTTAGCAAAAGCTTCTCCTTCTTCATATGAAACTTGTCTCCTAAAAATATAAAAATAAAAATAATAAAAAAACTTAAATTTTACTTATCTTCTAAATCTTTTTTATTTCCAATTAAAATAATAGTAATTGATTTAGATGAATTTGATTTAACTTCTTCTAACCATTTTCTAACATGTGTAAAAGTATCTTTTCTTGTTATATCATATACTAATAATGCCCCGTGTGCACCTTTATAATAAGTTCTTGTTATTGCTTGAAATGCTTCTTGACCTGCTGTATCCCATATTTGAATCTTTACACTTTTCCCATTTAAATCTATAATTTTTGCTCCAAATTCAACACCAATTGTTAATTCATGTTGATGACGAAATTTATTATCTGTAAATTGAAGGAGTATACATGATTTTCCTACTGCTATATTTTATTTTATATTAGTTTTTATTTTTACCCATGTCTCCTACTATTATGTATCTGAAAAGTTGGTCATAATTATTATTTCCTGATTTTTTCATTTTTTTGATATGTAATTAAAATATATATTTTTTTTCAAAATTCTTTATTTTTATAAATGTGAAAAATAAAAAATTTAAATATTAATATTTTAAGGAATTAAATATTTTTTTATTATTTAATTTAAATTTATTTTATTAATTAATAAAAATTTTTTGTGGGAAAATTCAAACAAACAAATGAGAACAAAATTTGTATTTTTTTTATTTATTTATTAAAAGTTACATTAAATCATTTGAAAATCATCTTCTCTTTATCAATTAAAATAAAAATACAAAAGTTATAAATGAATTAAGATTAAATCAATTATTTATTTCAAATCAAAATATTTTAAAAAAATTATATATTTGTTTAATTTTAAATATATTTAATTAAAAAATTTTTTTTGACAATGTCAAGTTCTAAGTCAAGTCCAAAATCAATAAAATTTGATAATATAAAATCAAAAGATTTAGAATACACAAAATTAAAAAATAATCTTATTCAAAATAAAATTAATTATGAAACAGCAAATAAAAATATAATTCTAGATAGTAAATTAAATAATTTTAGTCCAATAAAATCAAAATGTAATAAACAAGATTTAATAACAAAACCAATGATTTATTTTCCAACAACAATTACATCTAAAGAAGGAACAAAAGATAAATTTTCTATCCATTCAATTACATCTCCAGATAATATTTTTTTTGGAGAATCAAAACCTTCATTAACTTCTTTAGAAAGTAAAAATGAAATGGTAATTTTTAATAAAGTCCAATTAAAAAAAAATAATACATTATCACAAGAAAAACAATTATTAATTCCAATTGATAAAAAAAATGATGAAAAATATAAATTATTAACAATTCAAAAAATCAAAAATAAATTTCCTCCTTTTAAATCAGCCAAAAGATTTGAAGAAGAAGAGAAAAAAGTTTTTAGAAATTCTTTAGATGAAGCTGAAAAATATGCAATATTAAAAAAGAAAAAAATTATATATTCAAATAAAAAAGATATTTTTGTTTTTGTATCATTATTTAATAATAAAGAAAAAGAATTTAAATTTCCTCTTTTTAGAGATAATGATATTGGAATATATAAATATTGGCAAGCTAAAATTGTAGATTCACAAGTTGATGAAGATGATGATACAGATGATGAACAAGAAAAAGTTGCTAAATATTATTGTATAAAAGAATTAAAAGAAGCTTTTGAAGTTCTTCAAGATAAAGGGAATAAAATTGTTCAAAATACAAAATTTCTTGATTGATAATATATATTTTTTAAAAAAAAAATTATTTTTTTTAAATATTTTTTTAAATTATTTTTTGTTTTATTCATAGTAATAACATAAATATGAATGATGAAAAAGATGAATATAAAGGATTATATTATGATGAAAACAATTTTTATAATGAAAATAATGAACATATTTTTGAATATGGTGCACATTTCAAATATGAAGAATTATATAAAAAATTATATGAAATTGAAAATGAAAGAAATATTAATAATAATAATTTAAATAAAAAAAGGAGGGATAATGGAAACAATAAAGTTCTTAAAGGAATAAGTAGAAATAAAAATATCAATAAAGATAATTATAATGAGGAAAATATTTCAAATTATTTAAAAAATATGAATAATATTTCTTTATCAAAAAGTAATAAAAGTTTTAAATCTGCTTCTTTTAATAAAATTAATGGAAGAAAAATAAAAAATTTATCAAATAAAAATACAATAAATAACATAAAAAATACTCGAATATTATTAAGAAATGTACTTTTGCAAAATATAAATAAAAAAATTAATAATAATAATATTTTCACAAACAATAAAAATTATAATTCAAAAAATTCATTTTCAAAAAAGAAATTTACTCAAAAATTATTAAACATTGATAATTCCTCTAAAAATATTTCAATACAAAATCAAACTAGAAATCTTTCAACTTCAAAAAAAAGAAAATTAAATAATAAAATATTTGAAATTCAAAATAGCAAGTTTAACACCCAAATAAAAAATTATTTTAATGAAAAATATTTCAAATTATTAGAGAATGATTTCAATAAAAAATTATCAAATATTAAAAATAATACATATATAAATAATAAAGAAACAAAACAAAAAAATACAATTCCTATCTCTAGAAATAATAATATTATTATAAATAAAAAAAAATTAAAAAATAAGTTAAATATTTTAGATAATAAATTACTTAACAAAAATCTTTCAACTCAAAGTTTAACTAGTAATGATAATAATAATTTAAATCAAACAAATAATAAAAAATATGCAAATAAATCAACAAATATTAGTAATAATATGTATTATAATACAATACAAACAAATTCAGGATTATCTGAAATTAATTTATTAAATATTTCTTATTCAAAAGAAAAAATAAAACCAGAAAAAATTTTTTCTATAATATAAAAAAAAAAAGAAAAAAAAAAAATACATAATTCATCATCTTCAAAAGAAAGAAGTTCAATTAATTCCAGTATAAAACATTCTCTTTTTCCATCTAATAAAACTGGTTCAACAATGAATTCTTCACAAAAGGGAAAAAATAAAATAAAGCAAAAAATGAATAAACCTTTATTAGTTTTAAACAATAAATAAAAATATATCTGTTTTTATATATTTTTTATTGATTAATAAGACTGTTTATATAAAATAATAATATATAAAAATTATTATAATTTCTTTATTTTATTTTAATTGGAAAGATTGAGATAACAACAAAGTTTATCCTTTATTTTTCATAATATATTAATATATTTAGATAATGTTCTATTTATTTTTTCAATAAATAAATTCCCTTTATCTTTTTTCTTGATAAATTATTACTTTTTTTCTTTTTTTTATTAAATTATTAGAATGGATAGTATATTGATTATTTAAATAAAACTCATAATTTTTTATTTTATTTTAATGTTTTTTAAAATATCATAATGATTATCTAAAGATATTTTCATTTGATTTTTTTTTCAATTCATTTTGGATAAATTTATTCAATTTCAATCAATTATATTTTATATTTAAAGTTTCAGCTTATTTACTCTTCTTAATATTAATTGTTGATATTAATAAAGTACATTAGAAGAAAATAATTATTTCTACTATATTTAATTATATTATTAGAAAAAATTTATGTATTAAATCTTTATTTATAAATTTATTTTAATATTTTCAAAATATTTTTTTATATTGAATTTACTAAATCAGAAATATTAATTAGCTTTAATACATTTATTATTTACTAATTACATTATTAATTTATTAAATAAAAAAGAAATTAATTATAAAAAATGATATATGAGCCTATTAATTCAAATGAAAATTTAATTGATAATGAAATAAATGGAAGTATAAATAAAAATGATAAAATTCCTCAATCAATTTTAAATTTTTTAGCTGAAGAAAATTATACCTTAGTAACATTTAATGAAATCAACTCTATTCAAAAAGTAAAATGTGCTCATTTTAAATTAGATAACAAACATTTTACTTTTGATTTTGAAGAAAATGATAATTATTATTTTTTTATAGTAAAACAAGAAAATGAAAATTACATAAAAAGAAATCAAGAAAATAATCTTAGAAAAACATTTTTCAAAAATGAAAATAAGCAAAAATCAACAGGATTTTTTTTTAATTTTGATTATAATAAATATAATTTTTATGCAATTTTAGGTAAAATTGATGAGAATAAAGAATTTGAATATGATATGAATAAAAAAATATTATTAAATAGAGAAATATGTGGTGTAAAGCATACTGTATTTGAAGGAATTAACTATTTTAAATTAACAAAAAAAATTCAACCACCACTTGCAAAAACAAAATTTACTTCTTTTCCTAATTGTTTAGAAAAATATTATTTAATAGAAATTGAAACAAAAAAACCACCATGTGATACTACAATTAAAGAAGATGGTGTAATCTCTGTTTTATATTTATTATCAAGTACAAAGAATAAAATTTATCATTTGTTTATTATGTTAAAATATACATTATATTTTATAAAAGAAACCTTAATTAATTATATTGGAAAATATCTTCATGATATAATTTATGATTTTTGTAATTTACCAAGTGAAATTTTAGTGGAATTTTTATCACATATTGGAGCAATGAATTCAAATATGAATGAAACCAAAATAATTTATCCAATTAGAAATCAAATTAAAACAATTATGGAATTAAATAGGAAAAATATGATTCATTTTACTTATAGAAATTTATCAAATATTAAAAGACCAAAAGCTTTAGATAAAATTCCATTTTATAAATTCATTCAATTATATGAAAAATATAATATGTTTCATCAACAAGATGAATTTAAAATAAAAAAATCTAAAGTAGATGAATTAAAATTTTTAAAAGATTGTTTAATAATAGAAAAAGGAGATAATATTACAAGAGAACATAAAGTTAACTTAAAAAAAGTGTTAGAAAAAATATTTATAGATTTAACTAATTCATTAAATTATTATATGAATAATAACTCTCAAAACATAAAAAGATATATGATAGAAAGTTTAAATAAATTTTTAATTCAATATATATCTTTTAAAGGATTTTTTAATATTGATATTGTAATAAATGAAGAATCAATGTTTGAATTTGATTGTTTTAAAAATAAAAATAAAAATCAGAAAATGAATGAAAATATATTTTCTTGTGTTACAAAAACTTTGAAATTTATAAATTCATTATTTGAATTTAATGAAGGGTTTTTTCATAAACATTTTAGTATTTTAGATTTTAGTTATAATTTTAATGAAAAAAATATAATTCATACTTTTCCATCTTATAATGATTCATCAAAAAAAAATAAAATCAGAATATTTGATATTCCATTTCTTGATAAATGGAATTTTCATATAGCAGTATTAATTATGTTAGTTTATAAAGAATATTATGGATTTTTAAATAATAATAATAATTATAAAAATGAAGAATATCAAGAAAATTCACAAAATAAATTTTTTAATTTATTTTCAAAAACACATGATTTAATTTCAAAAGAGTTATTTCAATATTATGAATTAGTATTACCTAATTACTTTAGTTTATGTGATAGAATGTCAAAATATCCACTAGATAAATATAATTGTATTGATAGTTTATGTCAACATTTTACAAATATATCACTTGAAATATTATTAAGGAATAATTTAGTTTTTTTTTCACCTTTTAATTCTTTATATGATATAAAAGTTAATGATATTTTTAATGTTCCAAATTTAAATGATATATTTGAACCTTATTTAATACTTGTAGATAAAGAATTAAAAACATTTTTAGATAAAAAAGAAAAAAAAGAAGATTATTTAAAAAAAAAAAATTATAATATAAAAAGTTATTTTAATGATTTAAAATCAATAAATAATGAAAAACTTCATCATTCTATATTTCTTACAAATATTTTAATTGATGATGATGAAGAAAATGAAAATGAAAAAAAATTTAATAATAATAATGAAAAAAACATTAATGAAATAAATACAAATAAAGAAAAGAAATTTTCAATAAAAAAATATAAAGAAAGTCAATATAATTATAATAATAATAAAAATACATTTGATTTTTATAATTTATTTAATTTATATTATTATTTTACTTATAAAACAATGTTTGAATTAAAACAAAAATTTTACAATTATGATACTATGAAAGGATATATTGACTATCTTGAAAGTTCAATTAGTATTTCAATTGATCAAGATAATTCATTAATTAATATAGCTAGTAAGGATGTTGGAAAAAATAAGGAAACTAAAAAAGCTATAAAAGAAGGAATAATTAAAGATTTAAAAATAATTTATAAACTAAATAAGATGAATAGAATAATGAATTATATTTTTATGGATTATTTAAAACATGCTGTTAATGATATAATATTAGACCCAAAAAGTGGATGCATTAAAAAAGAAAGTGATAATGAATTTTATTTTATGAAAATCGGTCATTATATAGTTAATTTTTTATTATATGGGAATAATGATAATAATATTAAAACTTTAGAACAATTTTATCAAACTGATTTTTTTCAAAATGCTGGAATTTAACTATTAAATAAAACAATTAATTTATTATCTAATATTTAAATAAATTTTAAAAATCATTAATTTTTTTTAATCAATAATATTTATACTTAATTATTAGTTAATTCTTTTTAAATTTTTTAAATGAAAAAAAATAATTATTTTTTATTTGGAAATTGTTCATTTATATAATCATTTAATTGTACAAAATCACACCTTTTATTTTCATCAATTTCAAGCATTAAAATTAATATTTTAATAAATTTTTGAGTATATTTATTTTTTAAATGTTTATTTATTATTTTTTCCATTCTTGACATATCAGTAACATCTCTTACTTCATAAATCATATTAAAATTCAAACTAGCAGCATACATTAAGCAAAAACCTAATGAAAAAACATCACTTTTATAAGGATTATGTCTAACATCATCTTTATCTTTTTTTAATCCATCATATAAAACAGGACTCATATATAATTCAGTACCTCTTAAAGTATTTAATTGTTTTGCAATTTTTGCTTCTTTTGCTTCACCAAAATCAGCAACTTTATATATTTTATTTTTAAAAATTAATATATTTTGAGGTTTAATATCTCTATGAGCAATTTTCATTTTTTCTTGCATAAATAAAAGAGAACTAACTATTTGTTTTAAAATATTAATTAAATCATCTTCTTTATAGTGTTTTCTAACACTTAAATGTTTTTTTATTTCATCATTCCAATCACCTAAAGCAAGTTCCATTAAAACATATAAAGCAAAAGTAGTAGAATCTAAAATATTAACACATATACCAAAAATTTTCATTACATTTGGATGATCACATATATAAACTAATTCAAATTCTTCTTCAAAACCTTCTAATTCATCTATATCATGTGCTATTATTTTTTTCATTGCATATTTTTTTCTATCATTATTATTATATGCTTGATATATTACTCCATATGAACCTTCTCCTATTTGCTTATATAAAGTATAATCTTTTATATCAAATTTTGGTAATTTTGATTCATTTAATATTTTTTCTATTTGCTTTTCATAATTTTTTAAATTTGATGATGCATTTTTTAAATTTGATAATGAATTTTTTTTTTTTATTATATTTTCTTTTTCTATATTTTCATTTCCATTTTTTATTAAAGAATTCTTATTTTTTATATTCACTTTTTCATAAAATATTAATTTATTATTTTCTTTTTCCTCTTTTTCTTTTCTTTCTTTTTCTCTTCTTTCTCTTCTTTCTTCTTTTTCTTTTTCTCTTTTTTCTTTCTCTTCTTTTTCTTTTCTTTCCTTTTCTAATTTTTCTTCTCTTTCTTTTTTTCTTTTTTCTCTTTCTTCTAAATATTTTTTTTCTCTATCAATATCATCAGAAATATATTTATTCAATTCATTATGATGATCAGAATTAAATCTTCTAATAACTTTAAATTTATTTTTTTGATTTTCATTTTCATAATTATAATTTGTTTTTGATTGTCCTTTTGTATTATTATCATCATTTCTTTTTCTTATTGGAGAAGTGTATGCTTCTAAATTTTTTCTATCAAATTCATCACTTTTTCTTTTTTCTTCTTGACTATTTTCTTTTTTATCTCTAAATTTTGTTCCACATTTTGGACAAGTCCAAATAAATCTATCATAAAAATTAAAAGCTTTACACTTTTCACAAACTACAATTATATTATTATTTAATTCACCAAAATATAAATTTCCTCTACAATCATTTTTATGATAAAAATTAGTAAAAAATATATTTAATTTGCAACAAGGCATTTTATTAGGATGTGCTTTTCTTTTAATAAATAATGTTTGAGTTATAATTTTTTTTAAATTTTCATTATCTCTTGGATTAAATACAATAGCATCACTTCTAAATTCAGATTTACAAACATTACAAATCCATAACATACTTTCTGGTTTTGAAGAAAAATTACATTTTGAATTTAAACAAACTAATATTTTTTTTTTTAAATTTAAATATAATATTGAATGACATTTTACACATTTCATTTTTTCATTTATTACTTTTTCACAATGATATTTTTTCCATGTTGCTGGTAATAAATTTCCATCTTCATTTTTTCCTAAAGTACTAGAATAATAATCTTCATTACAATTCTGACAATGACATAAAATCATATTATTTAAATATACTTTATGACAATTTTCACAAATTACATATTTAATTTCTCCATTTTCTTCTATTTGATAAAATCGACTTAAACTATTTTGACAATTATGATATGGAATATCATCTGTTTCAGCACAATGTTTTACAAAATTTGTTAAATAATTTTTTTCATTTATTTTCCCTCTTCTATTTTCTCTTTCAAAAATTTTAAGAGATTTGTTTAAAAGTTCAAAAGAATTTTTATATTTATCTTCTACATCTTTATCATAAATTTCACAAATTTTTATTAAATTATCATCTGAAAGACATTCTTCAGAGTACATATCTGTTAATAAAGAATTTATATTATCTGATATATTTGTTAGAAATTCTTCTTCTGTTGATATTAATATATCTTGAAATGAATCATCAAATTCATTATTAAACATATTTTGAATTTTTCCTGTGATTTCTCTTTCATTTTTAATTTCTCTTTTAAATTGAGCAAATTTTCTTTTTTCATTTTCTTCATTACTATCCATTATTTTTATACTCATTATTTACATAATTTAATTTTATATATAATTTTTATTTATTATTGATAATTATTTTAAAAAATAATACAATTTTTAAAACTTGTTTTAAATTTAAAAATTGGTTTAAAATAATTAATTTTATTTTTAATAATATATGAATTGATACAAAAATGAATATTTATAAATAAGAATAATTCTTATTTTCAATTTATTCTAAGAAATTTAATGAATTTTTATTTATATTGTTTAATTCTTTATTTGTTATTTTTTAATATTTTTAATATTTGATTTTTATTTTTAAATAAATGTTTATTTTCTTCATAAATATCAAATATTGTTTTTGGTTTTAATTTGATTTTTGGGAATTTAATTTTATCATTTAATAAATTTACTATATTTAAATAATTTTTATTTTTATTTCCATTTTTATTATTTATTTTACTTCTTTTAAATATTTTTGAAAAAGAATAAAATGTTTTTGAACTAGTTTTATATTTATAATTATTATTTTTATTTTTTGGAATTTCTTTGCTTGAAAAAACATATCTGAAATTCTCCTTATTTTCTGGATTATTTTTTGAATTTATCATTGATTTATTTGTTTTATCATTATTTATATTCTTTATTTTTTTTTTAGAATTAGTATCTATATTTATTGAATTATTTTCTCTTTTTTTTCTCTGTTTTTGGCCAACCATATGATTATTATTTATAAATGATGAAAAAAAATTATAATTTGAATTATTTGGATAATAACTTTTAGTAATAAAATTATTTTTTTCATCTTCACTAGAAAGAGAACTATTATTTATAACCATATTAATGGATTTTGAACAAAATGAAAAATTTGATTGATTTACTTTATTTTTATTTACTAAATTTTGATATCTCGAAAATAAACATGAAAAATCATTATTTTTATTATTAAAATATTTTGGCTTTATTAATTCACATATTTCATTTGTTGGACAAATCTCTACTCTGTTTATTTGATTTAAACTTTCATTTAAATTTTCTACTCCTTTTTTTTTATCTAATGTTTTGAAATATTTTTTTAAAGAATTTCTAATTGTAATATTAGAAAAATAAATATATCTTAAATCTAAAGAACTATTATTTGAATTATTAATTCTAAATTCCTTGTTATTTATCATGTTATATAAAAAAATTTTTAATATTAAAATATTAAAATTTAAAGCAATTAATTTTATTATGATAATTTATTGATTATTACATAAAAAATTATTTTAATTTCCATTAATTAAATTATTACCAGCATTTTGAAGTGATTTTTCTGTTACTTGATTTTGAGATTTTTCCCTATCAAAATATTTATATCCAAATGAAGGTGAAGGATTTAAAATAGGATTATGCTTAAGAAAAGTATTTCCAAGAATATCACTTGAACTTCCTTTATTATATGGATTTACATCAATATCTTTCTTTTTATAATAATTTTTTTGTATAGTTAATAAATTATAATTCAAAAATTTTTTTTGTTCTTGTCTATAATTATAATAATCATCACTTGCCTGTTTATAATATAAATCTGGATTAGTTATTTCAATAGTTCTTCCTTTCATTACAAAATCATCTCTAAAATTACTTTGAGGTTGATATGATTGAGAAAGTTGATTTGAATTATATAAATCATTAGGACTAAATTTTGAATCATAATTATAATTTAAAGAATTATTTGGCATATTAATATTTTGATTTTGATAAGGTGTTCTATATCTCATATTATTAATTCTTTCATTTTTCATATAATCAAGATAATTTTGAGAATATTTATCAATTGCTTTACTTTTATTTTGAATATATCCTCTATAATATTTAACGTTTCTATCATTTTCATAAGAAAAAGTTGGTTTTTCTTCAATGAAATAACTTGGATCATATTGATCAAAAGCATTTTTTTTTCTATTAAAATTAAATTGAGGATTATCATAGAATTGTCTAAACTTTATAGGATTTTGATTTTGACCTAATCTATCCATTAATGAATTATCCGTTTCATTATTATTTACTTTTGGAATATTTTGTTCATAATTTTTCTGAGAATGACTTGTTTGAAGATAATTAAGCTTTAATTAATAAATAATAAAAAAAATTTCTTACTTGTATATTATGTTGAATTTGATTTGGATAATGTCTTTGACTCATACTTGAATAATTTTGATTATTAAACTCCATTTTTATTAAATTTATTTTTTATAAAATTAAGATAATTTTTATTATGAATTAAAATATAATTTAATTTTAATAATGAGTTCAAAAATATTTTTATATAAATACAATTTATAATACTAACAACTCATAAAAATAATAATATAGCAAAAATTAATCATTAAAAAATAATTTTGGTTTTTCCCTACTAGTTTTAGGATATTCTTTAAAATCATTTTCAAAAAAACTCAAATTCCCTTTATGATTTATGTTTACCTTTTCTTTTTTATTATTCCACATTTTATGAAGTTGTATTAAACTTTGTCTATGTTTTTTTTTATTATTTTGTTCAGTTTTTAGTTCATTACTTTTTATAGATAAAATATTACTATTACTTCCTATTTTATTATATTTTTTTCTACGTAAAACATCACTATTTGTACGAATTATTTTAGGTTTAATATCTTTTAAATGAGAACAAAAATATCTTAATGATTTAATTGAATCATTAATAAATTTCCTCATTGTTTCATATTCAATTCTATTATAAACTTTTAAATGTTTAGTTTTTTTCCTTTTAACATTATATGATATATTTTTTGATAATCTTATTTTATTTGTTGGAATAATTGATTCATCTAAAAGAAAATGCTTATCTTTTTTTGGAATTTTATAAAATGAATAACTAAATGTTTCATTGATATATGTTCCAATTGTCCCTGTTATTGAATCCTTTTCTAAAATGAAAAAATTATTATATGATTTTTCATATTCTTTCAATGGTTTACCATTTATTAAAAAATGATTATGATTATGTAATTTATTAAGATTCAATTCATTGTTTATTACAACTAATAGAGAAGTTCTAATATGATTAGGAGAATAAATTGACATTATTTAATTATAAATATTCAATTAAACATTTAAAAATCTATAAAATTAATATAAAATTATAAAAACTCTTAAAGATAAAAAAATCAAAATGTTAAAAAAATAAAATGAGATTAAAATTTTCAATTTTTTTTTTTTCTCCAATTGTATCTAATACAAAATATTATTAAATGGAAGAATCATTTTCATTGTCAAGAATATTATTTAATGAATCAGATTCAATATATTATATAAGTAATTTTGAAAATAATTTAAATATATGTTCTGAATATATTTTTCTATTAATTTAGAATGTTGAAACTTTAAAAAATTTAATGAATAAAAAATGAAAAAAAATTTCAAAAATATATTTTTATTAAACCAAAAAACAAATTTTTTAAGACTTTAGATAATATATCAACTCAAACTGAAGATTCTATAATAAAAGAAAATAATATCTAAAAATAAAATAAGTAAATATAAACAAATAAAATCTTATAAATGTATATATTGAAATGTATTTTGTTAAAAAGAGAATAAAATTATTTATTTTAAAAATATATATTTAAAACAAAAACCAAATAAATGTTCATATTGAGATTCTAAATTTTCTCATAGAAATGGGAAAACATATCATGAAAGAATATTTCACACTTTTATTCTTCCTTATAAATGTAAAGTAAAAATGATAATTGCAAATTACCATTCGCATCAAAATCAGCTTTGACTTATAATATAAAAAATAAACTTAATAAATCTTTATTTTGATTTATTATTTTTTTTATTTATATTTAACTATAAATTAAAGTTTAGAAAGTAATATCTTAATTTATAAATAAATGTTTGGTTTGTTTAAGATAATTTAACAAGATGTGTGTTAATTAATTTAAAAAATTGTTATATTTAATTATATTTTACTTTTATTTGTTATATAAATTAAACTAAATTTTTTAAAAGTATTTTTTTTTTCAATATTGATATTTGAATTTATTTATTAAAATGCTTTAATCTAAATTTTGTGATTCTGTTGAAATTATTTCCCATTTTTCATTTTCATATTGATTATATCCTTTAACTACTTCAAAAGAATTATCTGGTAATTCTAATTCTTCAAAATCATTTATAAATGCTTCTTCTTTTTTTCTTTTTTCTAAATCTATAAATGAATATTTATCATATGCATTATTATTATTATTAATAATATTATTATTTTTATTTGTATCAATTTTATCTTTTGTTTTTTCAATATATTCTTCTTTTATATTATTTTGAATTATATTTTTATTAATTTGATCTAATCTAACACCAACTTGATTATTATCTTGAAAAACTATCCAGATAAAATTATCATAATTTTTACTATCTAATTCAATTAATTTTAATTTTTCATCACTTTCTGGAATATTTAAATGTAAATTTAATTTATGGAAATTTTCATAATTATTTTTAATAAAAGGATGTTCTTTAATATCATTCCAATTAAATCTTTTTTTAGGATCAAATTGTAATAATCCATTAATAAAACTAATACTTTCAATAGAAATATTAATATTTTTAGGATAACTATAAATTCCATTTAAAATTTCAGAAAATAACTTTTTATAATTTTTATTATAAAAGGGTGGTTTTCCTATAAGTAATTCATACATTACAGTACCTAAAGACCAAAAATCAACACTATTGTTATATTTATGATTTTCATCACATTGAATAATATCAGGTGCCATTGAAATTGGTGTTCCACAAATTGTAGAAGCTACATTATTTTCATTTAATTCTCTAGAAAAACCAAAATCTGCTATTTTAATTGTAAAATTATTTGAATCTAAAGGTAAAATTAATGGTGAGACATCATTTAAATCTGTTAAATTTTCTAATTTTTTTTCATATTCTGAATCATCATAATTAATTAATATATTTTCTAATTTTATATCTCTATGTATAATGTTTTGGTTATGTAAATGTTTTATTCCTTTTACTAATTGGATTATTATTTTTTTTACTATTGATTCTTCTAATGGATTATTATTGTTTTGTTTCATATAATTTTGTAAATAATCATATAAATTTAAGCCATTTGAATATTCTAAAGCTACATAAAAATTATGTTTCGTTTTTTCAAATCCTACTAATTTTGTTAAATTTTTATGATTTAATTTATGGATTAATTTTATTGTTTTTTGAAATGATTTTATTGATTTTTCATTTTTAAAATTTTTTTGAGGGATTACTTTTACAGCAATAACTTTATTAGTCTCTTTATCTTTTGCTAAATATACTTTTCCTACAGCTCCTTTTCCAATTTCTTTATATAATATTAAATTATTAATTTGTTTAAATCCATTTTCCATTATAAAAAAATTATCATTTTTAAGTATTATTATATATTTAAAATATTAATTTAATAAAAAGTCTAATGTATTATTGAAGAAGTATCTTTTTTTTCTTCATCATTTTCTAGTTCATTAATTCTTTTTGTTATTTCATCATAATTTTTAGCATCTCCATATAAAGAAAAGATTTTTTGAGCTTTTTTTAAATACTCTAAACATTTATTTTTATCTCCATTTTCTAAATAAATATAAGCAATATTAACATTAATCTTTGCTAATGTTTTTTTTGATTTATCCTCTTTTTCTAACATTTCTTCTAATTTTAAATTTTCATTTAAATACAAATCCATATCTTTTAAATTTGAACAAAGATCAATTCTAAGTTTTTGTAAAATAACTCTATCTTTTAAACTTCTATTACATTTATTAGTATATTTATCATCAGTTTCAACAATTATATTATAACTGTCAATGACATTATTTGTTTTTTTAAATATTTCTGAAAGTTTCATAGCAATTTCAAATAATATTTCATAATTATCATCTTCTATTATATTTTCCCATATTTTATATGAATTAGTATAATATTCAATTGTTTCATTCATTTTTCCCCATATTTCATATATTCTTGCTAATTCCATACAAATTTTTGCAATTCTATCTGAATTAAATCCATAAATTTTTTCAAATATTTCATACATACTTCTTAAATTATCAATTGCTTCATTATATTTTTCATTATTCAAATTTACTTTTGATAAAATATAATAAATATCAGCATTACTTGGATGATCTTCACCAAATAAAATTTTATTAATATATAATATTTTTTCACATAATTTTCCTGCTTCATCATATTTTCCATTTTTTAAATATGATCTTGCCAAATTTACTGATATTTTTATTTGATATTCTTTCATTGTTAAATTATTTTCACTACTTAAATTTTCATTTAATTTTAATGCATCTATTAAATGTTCATTCGCTTGTTCAAAATAATCATTTTCAAGATAACAAATTCCTAATTCTGTATGAGCTTCTATTAAAAATTTTATGTCTTTATTATATATATTAGTTATAATTTTAGCATATGCTAATTGATCTTTTCTGTCATTTAATGTTTCTTCACTTGTATTACCCTCACATTTTTCTTGTATATTTCTTATTTTTTCCATTATATTATTTACAATTTCAGAATCAAGGGTATGTTTCATTGGGGGATATGTATTTTCATAATTAGTATTGGTTTCCATTAAATTATTATTTAATTAATAATTTTTATAATTAATTTTTCATAATATTAGGTTTATTCTATTTATTATTAAATTTATATTTTATTTTTCAATAATTAGTTATATTTGAAATTGTGTTAATAATAATAAAAACTAATTTAAAAATTTTAAACATTTAAAAATTTAATTTTTTTAAAATCTACTATATATATAAATCTTAAGAAAAATAATATAAATTCAAAACATAAAAAAAAATGAGTCAAAGTTCTGCTATCTTAGAAGAAATGAACAAATTCCGTCAAAACCCAAAATCAATAGAACAAATACTTCACACATTTAAACTAGGTTTATCTCGTTTAAGAGCTCGTGACCCATTCATAAATGAAATAGAAGCATTTATATCAACATTAGAAGTAATGAAACCAATGCCTCCACTTGAAAAAAATGAAGTATTATGTTTATCAGCTCAAAGTCAAATTGATGATTATTGTCGTGATGAAGATAGTTATCCAAATTATAAAGTAGGAAAGGATTTAAAGGGAATAATCCCAGAACAATATTTAACACAAGAATGTGCTATAATAGCAGAATCAGCAGATCTTCCATCAATGTTAACAATTAAAATTTTATTAAATAAACAAGATAAATTCAAAGTTGGTAGAAGTTATTTTACAAATCCAAAATATACACAAATTGGTATTGCAGATGTTAAAAAAGATAATGATATTTATATAATATTAATTTTTGCTCAATTTGAAGCTAAAATAAGAAAAAGTGTTCCATTACCAAAAGGTGATTTAACAGAATTAAAAAAAGCATTTGACTTTTTTGACTTAAATAAAATAGGTGAAATATTACCAAGAGATACAGTAGAAGCAATGGAAGCTTTAGGTTTTCAAAAGAGAAATCCAAGATTATTAGAAATAATGAGAAAATTAAGTGAAGAAGAATTTGATTATGTTGATTGGCCTACTTTTGCAGATTATATTATGAAATCTATTACTGATAGAAAATCTGATGAAGGTTTAAGAGTTATTTTTGATTTATTTGTTGATGATAGAATTGATGATACTATTTCACTTTTACATTTAAAGAAAGTTGTTGAAGATTTAAAAGAAGAAAAAGGAATTGAACAAGTTAGAAAGTTATTATTGTTGAAAGGTGCTTCTAATGCTAGATTGACTTTTCCTGAGTTTGTTGATTATATGAGGAAAACTTATACTGAAGATGAAATTCAGAGTAAAGTTAATAAAGTTAGTGAAATGATAAAAAATGAAAATGAAAAAAAAAGTAAAAGGAAGAAATAATATTTTTTTTTATATTTATTTTTTATTTTTTACTTTTTTTATTTAAAAATTTTTAACTGTTTTAAAAATATTATTTTTATATTTTTATACTCTTAATATAATATTTACAAAAAAGGATTTAATTGGAATTTGAAATGATTATTTCTAATTTTTCATTAATGAATTTGATGAAAAGGTTTTTGATGTTCTATGACTGTTAAAAATTTTATATAAATTTTCTTTTTTATGTTTATTCTCATTTTCTTTATTTACTTTTACTGTGTTTAATATTTGAGATATAATTTCTTCTTTTTTATTATATGATTTTGATTTTTTATGTACTAGATTTGTTTTTGAAAAACTAATTGAATTATTCTTATTTGGTGATAAAATTTTCTTTGTTATATTTTTTTTATTTATGCTATTCCTATGAGTCAAATTATTATTAATATGATTTTCTTTTATTTTTGGTTTATTTTCAAAAAAAATATTTTTATTTTTTGTGAAAAGATTATTTAATAAATTATCTTTATCATTATATAAAATTTTTTTACTATTAATGATAAAATGTCCATCTTTTGTTATTTGAATACTATCAGTTAAATTATTAATTATTCTTTTCCCTTCAATATATAATAAATTATCATATAATATATCATTTTTATCAATATTATTATGTATAGTATTTACCATAATTTTTCCATTAGACTTATTTATAGGTGGATTAATTAAAGAAATAATTTTTGAATTATTTTTATTACTTTTTCTTGAATTATTAGAAACATTACTAATAATTGAAGGTCTTGATTTATTAACTTTTGAGGTAAAAAAATTATTTTTTTCCAATTTATCATTGGTAAAATTCATTATTAAATTAATATTTTTAAATTAAAATAACTTTTTTAATTTTTTATACAAAAAATTTTTATAAAATATTATCACTTCTACAAACAGGACAAGTTAATTTAACATTTAACCAACTTTTAATACAATTAGCATGAAAATAATGACGACCAGGACAATTTAAAATAATAATATCTTCTCCTAATTGTATATCTTGAGCACAAATTACACATAAAATACAATGATTTTGAGTAGCAGGAATAGAAGGTAAATTTCTTATTATTTCAGGATCAATACCAAAATGAGAATAAAATTGATTTGGATCACTTATAAAAATACAAACTAAAATAGGGAAAGAAATTCCTATTAATAATATTTTTAATATTTTTTTACATATTACTGTTATTCCCATTAAGACAAAACAAAAAATTAATATGGTTGGATATATATTTTCATCAAAACATTTTTTTTTTCGATTAAAATAATATATACATGTTATAATTATAAATATTAAACCTAGAAGATCTAAAAATATTGAAAAAAAACTTGTAGTTTGCTTTAGTTTTTGATTTGTTGAATAATAATTTAATACTATAAATCTTGCCATACAATTTATTATAAATAATGTAAATAAACTTGTCATTAATTTTATTACTGTTGAAAATTCATTTGAACAAAATTTTTTTGTTTTTATTAATGCAATTATTGAAGCTATTAACTATATAATTTTTAAATATATTATTTTACAAATATAAAAGATGGGAAAAAAATTTCCATTATTTTCTTCATTTCTTTTGGATTGATATAATGCTCATTTTGTAATAATTGTATTGAAATATCATCATTATCTATTATATTATCATTATTATTTTGATTATTATTTCCAATTTCATTTCCATTTAAAATCTCATTTTCTTGCATTATTATAAAAACAAAAAAATAAAATAAATATTACTTGTTAGATAATAAAAAATTAATAAAAATTATTATTAGAAAAATAAAATTGTTAACTTAATTTGTTCAAAAATGTTATTGTATTCAATTGTATAATAGAATAATTATAAATGATATTAATCAATAAAATAAAATAATTAATAATTAATTTATATTCAGTTTGAACATTTTATAATTATTTCCACATTTTTTACTATAAATTTTTAATATTTATTTTTTATTGTTAATTAAATAAAAAATAACTTTTGTTTAATAAAAAAAATGACAAGACATTTAAAAGATTCAATATCAATATCACGTGATTTAAAAATTGATGAAGATTCAAAAGATAATCTCCGTTACAGTGAAATTCCATTACAATCTGTAACAAAAAAATTCTTAAAAGAGCCATTAACAGTTGAATCAGTAGATAAAAAATTCCGTCAAATGTATGAAAGTTCAAAAAGAGATGATGATTCATCATTAAAACAAAAAAAAAAAAAGAAACATGAAGAAAAAGCAATATTTTATGATATTTTTGTAAAACCAAAAGAAAATAAAATAAAAGAAATAATTGATAGAAGAAATCAAAAAAATTTAGCAGCTTCAGTTACAATTCCATCAACAAGAAATAAAATATATATTTCAAATAAAATTACAATTGAAGGTAAAGTTGTAGGAATGAATATAAATATAAATGGACCTAAAGTTGATTATAGTAGTTTATCTTTAATGGATGATTCAATTAGGAAAAAATTAGAAAAAGAAAGAAAAGAAAAAAAATTATTAAATGAATCATATAAAAATTCTGAATTATTACAAACAAATTTATCATCATATATTAAATCAGATGAAGAAATTGATACTATATTATTAAATAAATTACTACATAAAAAATTTATTATTACAAAAATTTCCCCTGATGAATCAAAAAAAAATTACTTTAATCAATTAATTCAAATTAGACCTCCTGAAGGAATTAATGCTGTAGCAGCTTCACCATTAATGGATAGTTCAGGTTGGGCACCTTCAATTCCTTCTTTAGATATTGAAAAAATTAATACTAATTTAAAAGAATTATTAACTAGAGCAAAAGGTGGTATTAAAGCTGGGGATATTACTAAAGAATCTCATATGGCTTTTTATTTGGGAATTATGTATGAAAATGAAAAAAAATATGATCATGCTTTAAAGTTTTATAAAAAGTTTTTCCTTTCTGCTAAATTATTACAAGATATTTATGGTACTGAATTAGCTTTGAATAGAATTGGTGTTTTATATAGTAATATTCAAAATTATAAACAAAGTTTATATTATAACGAAAAACATAAAGAAATTTCTACTCATAATTTAAATAGTTTTGTAGCTTTTTATAATTGTGGTTTATGTCATAGAATATTAGAAGATTATGAACATGCACTTCAATATTTTGAAGGAGCAATTAGATTAGCTGAAGAAGAAAATGATTTAGAATCATATACTTTATGTTTGGCACAATTAGCTATTACAAATTTATTTTTGGGATATTTAAATGAATTTATTACTTATTCAAATGATTTTTTCTCTAAAAATAAAACATTAAATCATAAAGATATGGAATTAGAAATGCAATTATTAAATGGATATGTTAATAATTATTGTGGTAATTTTGATGTTTCAAAAGATTTTTATAAAAAATCATTAATGAGAGCTGCAAATATATCAAATGAAGATAAAGTTAGGCTTTCATTATGTAACATAGGATGTATAGATGCAGAAAGAGATATTAATGATTATGTAAATTGTATATCTGAAAATAAAGAATGGAATAAAGGTACAGAACCTGAAGTAATTTCTGCACCTCAACTTACAACAAAAACAAATAAATCTAAAAGATATGATACACATTCTCAAGAAATGAATGAACAAGAATACAGTGATGAATATTATAAAGTTAAAAAAACTGATAATAGTACTGTAAGTAAGAAAAAAGATATTAAAGATAAAAAGAATTATGTCACTCGTGTTGAAAAAAAAGAACAGGAAATTATAATAAAAAGTAAAATAAAAGGAAATAAAGCAAAAAAAAAAGAAATACCAAAGAAAAAAGAAAAAAAAGAAGAAGTAGTAGAAATGATAGGAGGTGGAGTAATGATAGGAGATGAAGAAGAAGAAGTAGTAGAAATGATAGGAGGTGGAGTAATGATAGGAGATGAAGAAGAAGAAATAGTAGAAATGGTTGGTGGTGGAGTAATGATAGGAGATGAAGAAGAAGAAGTAGTTGAAATGATAGGAGGTGGAGTAATGATTGGAGATGAGGATGAAGAAGTAGTTGAAATGGTTGGTGGAGGTGTAATGATAGGAGATGAAGAAGAAGAAGTAGTTGAAATGGTTGGTGGAGGTGTAATGATTGGAGATGAAGAAGAGGAATTAGTTGAAATGAGTGGAGGTGGAGTAATGATTGATAATGAAAATGAAAATAAAGAAGATGTTATAGAAATGAGTGGAGGTGGTGTTATGATTGATAATGAAAATGAAAATAAAGAAGATGTTATAGAAATGAGTGGAGGTGGAGTAATGATTGATAATGAAAATGAAAATAAAGAAGATGCTATAGAAATGAGTGGAGGTGGTGTTATGATTGATAATGAAAATGAAAATAAAGATGAAGATATTGAAATGAGTGGAGGTGGAGTAATGATTGATAATGAAAATGAAAATAAAGATGAAGATATTGAAATGAGTGGAGGTGGTGTTATGATTGATAATGAAAATGAAAATAAAGATGAAGATATTGAAATGAGTGGAGGTGGTGTTATGATTGATAATGAAAATGATGAAAATCAATTTAAGGAACCTGAAGAAGTTGATTAAAAAATATATAAGTTTTTTGAAGAAATATATTAAAATTTTATTTGGTTTTATAATTATAATAAAACAAATTTAAATTTGTAAAAAAAAATAATTTAAAAAACAAATAAAGATTAAATTCTTTTATAAACTTAATTAAAAAAAGAAGAAAAAAAATTTTTTTACTTAATCAGTTTGTCTTCTATAAAAAAGAACATAAGCAGCAGAATTAACAATGTCATCTTTATTTGCATATGCAATAGAAGAATCATTATATTCATACCATTTATCATAATTTTTACAAACTGCAGTATAATGACCACCATAACAAGAACCAAAATGTTGACTTACTGCAAATAAATCATATTTAACATTATCATTATCAGGTCCACAAACAAAATTTTTCATATCCATATTATTAATAGGAAAATCAACAAAACTTTCATTTTTATCCCAATAACGACCTTCAATTGTAAATCTTTTTAAACATATTATTAATATTTTAGGTAAATAAAAAAGTTCCATTTTCTTTTTTGCTTTTTGAAAATTTTTACATTTTTTACAATACCATTCATTTCCTTTATTTAAAGTTTCTTCTTCTCTAAATTTTTCAAAACAATCTTCTAAAGTTATATTATAGTTATTAGAATGTTCATTTTCTATATATTTAGGAGTTTTTATAGTTGAACATAAATTAAATTTTAATGATTCTATTTCAATATATGAGGAACGTTTTTTAAAAATTAAATATAATTTAAATATACCTTTTTTAATTAAATTTATTATTGTTTCAACATTTATTTCTCCTTCTTCTTGTATTCCTAAATCAATTAATTTTATGTTTTCGATATTTTTGTCTAATATGTTAATTATTCTTTCTCCTTTTTTTAATAAAAATGAAAAAGGAATATCTTTTTCAAATTTTTTAATTAAATCTTTTTTTTCTTTATTTTTATTTATAAAAATTTCTTCATATTCTTTTTTCATATATGAAATAATTTTTTCAACATCATTTGATTTACCTTTATAATATTCATCAAACATTTCTTTAAATTCATCTTCATCATTTTTTAAACCAAAAGGATTATTAATATAATGTCTTGCAAAGAAATATATTCTCATTTTAAATTCATCAAAACTCATTGTTTTATTTACATATAACATTCTAGGATAAGCACTTAAATCTCTAAAATTATCTGAAGAAATATATAAAGGTAATATGGTTTTGTATTTTTCATCTTCTTCAGAACAAAATATAAAATTTTTATTTTTACATAATATATCATCATCATCATAAAATTCTTTAAATTTTTTTTCAGAAATATCCATAAAATTTAATTTTTTTGATTCATATCCTGATTCTCTAAATTCTTTAATTTGATTTAATTTATTTGCAACATCTTTAAATTGTAAGTCTCTATTAATATTAAGCATAATTTTAATAGTACTTCTCATTGAATATTTAGGAATATAAAAAATAATTTTATTAATGCTTTTTATTTTATAACTTTTTTTAGCAATAGGTAAAATTAAACTATTAAAAGTATCATAAGTTCTACTAATCCATTTACAATCAGGACAAGAAATAGTTGATTTAAATTGTCCAGAAAATAAATCAGTAATAATAGAATCATTTCTCTTTAAATTTAATTTCCAAAATCTTTGAGCACATTCAATATCTTTTTCATTATCTTTTTGTTCTTCAATTTCTTCATAAGGAGCTATAGTCGTTTTATTTAAATCTTCATTTAAATAATCTAAAAAAAAAGTCATAAATTCATTTGAATCTTGTTGTTCAAATCCTTTAAATCTTTTAGCCTTTTTTGAAATAATCTTTTTAAAATTAGAAGGTTCTACAACTCTAGTATGTTCAACCCAACATTGATATAATAAATTATACCATTCATTTGCAAGTTTACCTTTCATTCCTCTTTCATTTTCTTTATTAATATCTTTTTTATATTCTTCTGTTAAAAAATATGTTGTTAAATCTATAGTATTTGATAAGCATGCAATTGATGAATTCATAAAACATGTATTTCCTAAATTGTAACTACCACATAATCCATGTGATGATGTTCTATTTAATATTTTATTTAGTTTTTGTATATCTATTATTCTTCTTGTATATAATGATTTTTGATGAGGATTTTCTGAGCTTTCATATGAATCATTTTTAGTTGAGTCATCTTGCATACTTTATTAATTTTTTAAATTAATTGATTATTTAATTCTAAATTTATATTTTATTTTATCCATAATATATTTAATTATACAATGTTTAAATATATTAAATTATACCAAAAAAATAATTAAATTTTTTTTTATTTTTCTTGTTTTTTTTCACTTTTGTTGTTTGATAAATCTTTTTGTTTGGAATTAGTTGAACTTTTATCACTTTTTTTTTTAATATTATATATTTTATTATAATAGATTTTATTATCATTATGAATATTTATATTAATACTTATTTTATCATTTAAAATTTTTGAACTTTTTTTATTTTTTATCATTTTTTCATTATTTTTAGATTTAGATGAACTATAATTTTTTTTATGAATTTGATTACTATTTAATTGACTCATTGTAAATGTATTTATTCCAATACTTTTTTTTAATTCATTAATTACATTATTTCTTGTTTTTTGATAAAGATTAAATTTAATATCAAGATATGTTTTAAATTTATTACTTCCTGATAGATTATTTTTACTATTATTATTATTTTTCTTAAGTGAATTATTATTTGAATTTTTCTTCTTTTTTTCTTTTGAATTTTTCTCTTTATCTTTCTCATTAAATATTTGAGAAGTTCTTATTTTTTTCTTATTTTGAAAATAAATAGTTTGGGTTTGTAACATAATTTTTTTATTATTAATATAATAAGGTCCTTTTTTATTTTTATCTCTATCAGTTGGTAAATTAGTTTTTGTTCCTGTTAAATTAATTCCTAAATTATTTTTATTTCTACTTTTATTATTATATGAACCAGATGTAATTGAATCAATCATTTCTTGTAATATTTTAGAATGAAAATCAGGGAATTTTTTATTAAAAATTAAATTTCCTTTTGTTTTTATTTCTTGTGTTTTATTATGATTTTTCCCTTTTCCTTCTGTTGATATTGTTAATTTTTTTTTTAAAGAAGATGATGAATTTTCTTTACAAATTTTTTTAATAAATTTATCTACTTTTCCTTGTTTATTTCTATTTTTATTTTTTGATACATTTGGATTTTTATATCTTTTTTTTTTAAAATTTGGATAATTTTGTTTTGGACTTAGTTTAAAATTTCTTTTATTTTTATAACAAGATAAAATATTATTTAATGAATTTGCAATTATTTGACTTTGAATGTTTTTTTTTGTTGTTTTATTAGAATTATTATTATTATTATGATGTGATGAAGAATTTTCTTTACTTTTTGAAAAACTTTTTTTAAAAGTATTATTTACTGTTTTAATTTTTTTTTCTTAATTATTTTTTTATTGTGTAGATGAATGTATAATTTTCTTTAATTTTTCTTTACTTAATTGAATTGATTTAACTTTTTTATTTGAATTTGATTTATTTTTTGAACCTTCTTCATCATTATTTTTACCTTTTTTACTAAAATTAAAATTACGATTCATTTTCAATTTCTTAGCAAATGAAGTATATAAATTCATTTTTGCCATTATATTCTTATCCAGTAAATCTTTTTCTTTATATTTATTATTATTTGAAATTAATGCTGAAATATTGTTGTTCTTTTTTTTTATATTTGATTCTATTTTTTTATTTTTTTCATTTGAAAAACCTTCTTCAGATTTTTTTTTATTTTTTTCAACATATGTTCTTATTTTTGGATCTTCTATTTCATTATTATTATTATTATTATAAATATTATTATTAACAAAAGGTTGATTAGTAAAATTATCATAATTATTATTTCTATTTCTTGATTTTCTATTATTATTCTTATTAAAAAAAGAAAAAATATCACTTTCATCATCAATTCTATTTTCATTTTTTTCTTTTTTAATATTTTTTTTTTCTTTTATATTTTCTTCTTCTTCTTTTCTAATTTGAGCTAATATTTCTAATTTTTGATATAAAAATAAATAAGGAAAATGAGCTCCATATTCAAAAAATTTTCCTTCTTCATCATCATCAATATTATTTTCTAAAAAATAACCTTTATAATCATTAACATCATTAATTTGAGCATCAATTTCATCATTTGAATCATTATCATATTTATTATAATTATCATCAAACATAATATTATCCATAGACTTTAAAACAATTTAAAAAAATTAAAATTGAAAAAAATAAAAAAAATTCTTAAAATTAAATTATTTAAAATATTAATAATTATTATATTAAAATATTAAAAATTAATATAAACAAATAAAAATTCCATTTCTTTAACTTTAAATTTTTTCATCCCACCATTTAAAATAAAATCCCCAGGATTAGTATTATCTTTTTCAAAATCATAAGGGAAATTAGTATAACTAGAACTTTCGCTTAAAAAATTATTCCCTAAAAAAATATCTTGTCTCCCAAAAGAAGGAAAATTATCTTTTAATTCACCAATAGCAAATTCAGGATGAATAATATTATACATTTTTTTAGTATCAAAACTAAAAATAAAGGCAGATGAATCATAAACATAACCTTGTCCTCTTCCTTCAAAATTTAAAGCATTTGATGAATATGCTCCAAATCTATATCCATCACTTGTTTCTATTAACATTAATATTGGTGACAGAAATTCACATTTTCTTCTAAATTTTAATATGTCATTATCACCATCAATTGTTGCTTTGTAACATAATGAAAATTGAATTCTTGAATTTGGTGATATGAATTTTTTTAATAAGTTTAATTCATCTATTGTTTTTATTATATCAATATTTAATTCTTTATCTAATTGATATAATGATTTGTAATTTACTTCTATTTTACCATATAAAGTTTTTAATTCTGATAATTTTTCTAAGTTATCTTGATATTGTTCATATAATGATTCATGTTGTTTTAATTGGATTGATAATTCTGTGTTTAAGGAAAATAAAACCCATATAAATGTTATCATTATTATTATTAAAAGAATTATTGATAATTGATATTTTCTATATGGATGAACTAATTCTTTTTGTTTTTGACGTGATAAAAGTGTTTCGTCTTTTGAAGTATCTTTAATTGATGAATCAATATCTATCATTTTGTATTTTTTTTAATTGATTAATTTAATATTTGAAAAATATTTTATATTAAAAAAAATTATATGTATATCAAAATAATAATTAGAATATTTATTTAATTTATTTTTTTTTTATTTTTTTACATATCATCTATATCTTTATCGGATTGCAAATTTTCTATTTTTTTCTTTAATTCAATAATAATTAATTCTATTTTTTCATTAAATTTTTCAAAATCAAAAACATCAATTAAAGGTTTTGACATTTCAATATAAATAACAAGAAAATAACTAGAGATTTCATAACTAACAATAATATGAGAATCTCCTCTTGTAAAAGTTTCTTGTGCAGTTTCAAAACCTAGAATTTTAGCAGCTTTAGAAGTAGCAATTTTAAAATCTAAAGTTTTTTTTAAAATCTCATCTAATTTTTTTTTAACATCTCCTTGACTTAAAGAATGAATTTGATAATCAACAATATTACCATCAGAATCAACAAGAGATAAAAATGTAATATTATAATATTGACTAAATAATCTTCCTAATATTTGATTTACTTCAATTTTAAATGAAGTCAAATTACTGCTTGAACAACAATCACTCATATTTTTATTATTTTAATTTTATATTTGTTATAAAATATTTAAAATTAAAAAGAATTAATTTATTTTATTTATTTTTAAATATTATATAATAAATAATTACGTTACTAAAAAAATGGAAAATAATACATTTTGTTTTCGTTGTAAAGAAAATTATGAAAATCCATTAACATTATCATGTAAACATAATATATGTCCAAGATGCTTATGTCGTCAAATATTAAAAAAATTTTTATTAGACCTTCCAGAAAAAGATACATTAACATTTACTTGTAAATGTAAAAATGGAACATTAGGATTAAATTTAATAAAAATAGGAGAAATAATAAAAAATAATTTAGAAAGTTCATTTATTAAATGTAAAAAACATAATTCAGAAGCAATAAAATTTTGTAAAGAATGTAAAAATTATATGTGTGAAACATGTTTTAATGCACATGAACAATTATTTTCAGGTCATAATATTTCAGATGTAAATGAGCAAATAAGTCAAAATTTAATAAATACAGTATGTGATATTCATAATAAAGAATATGCATATTATTGTAAAAATTGTAAAATTTGTTTATGTAATGCATGTGTTCATGATAAAGAAATTATTAGTTCTCATAAAGAACATGTTGTTGAATCTTATAAAAATATTATTAATCTTATTAATGAACAAATTAATAAATTACAATTTGGTAATTATGAAAGTTTTATTGAATATATGAAAAAAATGGAAGATGAGTTTAACAATGTTTTTAATGAAAATTTAAATAAAACTGTTCAAAGTTTGGAAAGTATAATTTCAGTTTTAAGTAAAACTTTAGATGATTTTAAAAAGAAAATGGAAATTAAAATGAATAAAAAGAATTTAGTTATGTCTATTTTAAAAAAAGTATATGAAATTTATTATGATGATATTAAAAGAGTTAAAGATGGATATAAAAATATTTCAACTTTGAAATTTTTATCAAAAGAATATTCAGAATTTTCAGACATAAGTTTTAGATCAGATTTAGATTTAATAGTAAATAAATTAGAAAAAATAAAAGGTGCTTTAGAAAAAGAAGATGTTAACAATATAATAAGAATATCATATGCATATTTTGCAAAAAAAGAATTAAATTTAACAACAACAATAAAAGATGAAATAAAAGAACCTGTGACAGATATAATAGAATTAAAAGAAGGAAGAATAATAGTAGCATCAGAAGACAGTTTAATAAGAATATATGATGAAAAAGGTTCAATATTATTTACATTAAAAGGACATTCAAATGGTGTAAGATCATTATGTCAAATGAAAGATGGAAAATTAGCATCAGGAAGTTCAGATAAAACAATAAGAATATGGGATTTAAAACAAAATAAAACAATTAATATATTAAAAGAACATTCAAATCCAATAATATCATTAAATATTTTACATAATGATAAATTAGCATCTTGTTCTTTTAGAGATATAATAATATATGATGATAAATTAAAACCACAATATATATTACAAGATCATAGTAATTGGGTTAGAAATATTATACAACTTGATAAATTAAAATCTTGTTCAATTTCGGATGATGGTAGTATTAAAATTTATGATAAACATTTTAGAGTATTAAATTCTTTCAAAGATCATAATTGTCCTGTTTTATCTGTATGTTTATTAAGAGATGGAAGATTAGTTACAGGTGATAAAAAAGGGAAAATTATAATTTGGAATAAAAGTCTTACAAATACTCAAGAATTAAAACAACATAATTTAGGTATATTATCAATTAAACAAATAAAAGATGGAAGAATTTGTACTGCATCAATTGATAAAACTATTAAAATTTGGGATATTGATTTTAAAGGTTTGTTTGTTTTTAAGAATCATAGTGCACCAGTTAATTGTCTTTGTATATTAAAAGATGGAGGTTTAGCTTCTGGTGGTGCTGATGCCGTAATAAATATTTGGAGATAATTTATTAATATGTATTTATTATATTTAAGTATAAATTTTTTTTGTTTATTTTTTTTAATTTTTTAATTTTTATAATAATATTTTATTAAATATATATCATAAAATTTAATTATATTGATTTATTTTCTTCTTTCTCTATATCAAATATATCATAAATTTTTTCCATACATTCACCAATTATTATAATATCTTCTTTTGGAAGTTTTTCTTCAATATTTATATTTTCTTCTAAGAATTTAATTGTGAAAATGAGACATGATAACATAATTATCTTTGGATGATAATATAAACAAAGAGACCTTCTATAAGTATCATTAATTAAATTAAATAAAAAAGTTTTAATTTTTTCATTTCCAAAACTTTCCCCTTCTTTTGTTTTAATAAATCTATAGAATGAATTATAAGGAGTTTCAATATCTAAATCATAACCTAAAAAATAATAAAATTCCATTTCATATTTGATAAAATCAGGAGGTTCTTTTTTTCCATCTTTTATTTTATCTTTTTGAATATTATAAATTTTAATAACTTCTTCCATAGAAATATGTTCAAACTGAATTTTTCTTGCTAAATAAATACAAGCAACACTTAATTCTAAAGGATTAATTTCTCTTAACATTTTAAAATAAGTATAATAATGATATAAAGTCATTGCAATTCCATAAATTTCATGATTTAATTTTAAAGACACTATTATATTTCCTATTAAATCATATATTCTTTCTGTAAAATCTTTTACTTTTAATGGAGGAATTTCTATAGTTAATATAATAAAAATTTTTACTATCTCTTTTTGAAAAATCTATTTCCCATTCTTCTTTAAGGAGAAATCTCATTATTTGATATAATTTTTTTTACATTTTTTCTTATTTTAAATTATCAATATTTTTATTTATTTTTTTTGAATGTTTTTCTTATAATTCATATAATTGGAATGAAACTCAATTATTTTAAGGTTTATAGGATAAAAATTAAATAATTATATCATTTGATGATTTGAATTATAATATAATTATTAAGCTATTTTGAAAAAATAATTTCTACATATAAGAAATAAAACGATATTATATTAAGAAAATTTAATTTTTTTATTAAAAATATAAATAAAATTATATGATAAATTAAATTACTACTTTAATAATAAAATAATTATATAAAAATCTTTAATTTAATATAAGACTAATAATTAAAAAAAAACAAAAAATAATTTTTTTTTTTATTATACATTACTTTATTTATTAAATTTATTCAACGAAAATTTTACCTGAATCAACCTCTTCAGTGACAAAAAAACAATTTAAAAATTAAAAAAAATAAGTATATTAATTTGATAAAAGTCTATTTTAATTACAAAAAAAATCTTGAAATGTTTTTAAATATAAAATCAAGAATTTATGATGATTTACTATTAAGCAAAG
>Ga0256407_10002880_pt1 | contig 31767 bp, 58 predicted proteins | sample RumenRJG_04DNA_FD_193489 | JGI IMG/M metagenome (GOLD analysis project Ga0256407, IMG submission 193489) | Bovine rumen microbial communities from Lethbridge, Alberta, Canada - RJG_04 | ecosystem: Host-associated > Mammals > Digestive system > Stomach > Rumen | place: Canada: Alberta...
AAATTCCTCAAATTGAGAATAATCAAAACCATCTTTTGACATTAAACATCTGTCTCCATTTTCATTTCAACTGATTTCCTACTTTGAGCAACTCTAGGTTCTCCAACCAATCCCTTATAAGTTTCTAATATTTCTCCACTATTAGATAATTTATTGGCAATTACATAATCACCGTTTTGAATATCTACATCTAATGGACAATTTATTTTTAATCCTACAATTATTGGTTGAGTATCTGCTGTTGCTGAATCTGGATTATCAGCTGTTATGAATGCTATATGACAATATACATTGCTATACATAGGAACTAAACTACTTGTTTCACCTGTTGTTCCATCAGGATTTTGAATTTCAGTTCTTCTATATATATCCATCTTATCGGTATCAAATAATTTCATTGCTTCGCCAATAGGCTCAAAATTAATTTTGTTTTTCATAAGGACATACCACCTTATATAATAGTCTATATCGTTTTATCAATGTTTCATTATCGTTTAGTTTTTGTTGAATTAATAATTGCATTTTAGTTTGAGAAAAGCTACTAGCTCCAAAATTTACACTTCTACCATCTTCTGACATACTTTGAATAACATTATTTTCATCTGGATTTGTATCTGATAAGAATTGACCGTACATATCATTTACTATATCTATTGCTAAATATTTTAAATCCTCTGGAAATTTAGTTCTATTAGTTTTTATTATTATTTCTTGGCAAGTGCTATCAATAAATAAAGAAATTATATTAATTAATTTCTCATATTCCTCCGTTTGTTCTGGAGTAGCATTTTCAGGCAAATCCTCTATATTTCTTAAAGTTTTTATATTATTTAATATAAAATTAAATAGTTTATCATCTACTACATGATTACTCAAAATATATCACCTCAATTCTATTGTTGGTTTCTTCTTCCACGTCTTGAATTTGTTGATTCTTCAACTTTTTCTTCTACTTCTTTTTCAGGCTCTACTTCAGGATTTTCAACTTTTTCTTCAACTGGATTTTCTTCTACAACTTCTTCTTGTTTTACTTCTTCAGGTTGTGGTACAGGAACTTCTTCAACTTTTACTTCTTCTTTTACTATATTTTCAGGTTTCATTTCTTCTACTTGTTGCATTCTTCTTACTCTTTGAAATGCTGTTAAACTCATTTATTATTCCTCCTTTTATTAAAAATTCCCAATGATTAGCGAACTAATCATCTAATCATTGGGATTATATATGAATTGATTATGTTAAGATATCTTATGTTTAATTGCTACCAATCCAATATTCTTATCTTCATAAACTCTTTCCCAGTTAGTTCCAGTAGCAAGTTCTGCATTTGTTGGAGTAACTCCAGCTGGAGTACCTTTCCACTTAATTCCCATTGGATGTAATACAAAAGCACGTCTATTAATTAAGAAATCTTCTCCTGCTAATGAATCTCTATCTGTTTCTGTTGGTGTTAATGAAACTGGTGTTCCTTCACCTCTACCAATAGCACCTTTAGCAAATAGATAAGTTGTATATATTGGTGTTTGTCCAGATGTATCAACTGGCATTCCATCATCAGTGATAATTTGATATCCTAAATATGTAGGGAATGCTATTTTACCATCTGATGTAGTTGTATATTGAATTAAGTTTTGTTTTTGTAATTCAGTAAATACTGCTGAATGCATCATAATTGCTTGTAATTGGTCTGCACTATCTCCTAATAATTGTTTAGCATCTAGTACCATTGGACCATCAATTCCACTTGCTGCAGCTGATTTATCTAATGTATGCTTTGACATTGAAGCTGCTGCAAAAGCACCTGTTAATACTGATACAAGAGTTGCTTGTTCTCTTCTTGCCCAATAGTCAGATACTCTATCAGCTATTGCTGCCATTGGGTCATCTCCTGCAAGTGCTCCTGCAAGTTCATTAGCTCCCCAAGCTCTACCTCTTAATAGTAAGCAAGCAACATCTTTGTCTGCTCCAATTTTTCCAGGTGTTAATGGAGTTTGGTCTGATAATACCTCATCTGCTCCTGTTAAATCTTTCCAATATGGCATCTGCATTGTTGTACCGCCTGCAGTAACCAATTCATTTAATTTTGGATTAGCGATTGCTATTCCTGATGTTAATATTCTTGATTTCTCCGCTGTTTTTTCAATAACATATGGAGTAAATATTTCTGGAACTATAACATCTGCAATTTTTGTAACTGCCATTTTTTATTCCTCCTTTTAAAATTTTAAATTGACTCCAGCTTCTGCTGCTAATTTTTTAGCAAGCTCTGGATTTTGTCTAATTAATTGACCTTGTTTAGTAAGATTAATTTGACCAGCTTTAAAAGGATTATCTTGATTATCAATAATAACTTTTGAAGGTTGTTGAAGTGCCTGTCCTTTTGGCATATCAGGATTTGGTTCTACAACAGGTTCTACTGGTTTTTCAACATTAATCATTGAAATTACTTCTTTAATAGTATCCTCTATTGTATTATCCTCTGTTTTTAATCCTTTTGCCATTTTAACTATTTTTTCAACATCATCTTCTTTTTTACCTGTTAATTCAATTAATGCTTTTATTACATAGTCTTTTTCTTCTAAATCTTGTGTCAATTTTAGATTATCAGCTTGAAGTTCTTCCATAACTTGGTTTTTCTTTTCTTCATCTGATAAACTATCTTGATATGCTTGTTTATAAGCACTCAATTTTTCCATCTCATCATCTTTTAGACCTAATTCAGCTAAAATTTTTCTTTTAGTTTCTCTTTCAGCTGAACCTCTAGCTTTAGCAGCTATATTGTCCAAATCTTGTTGAGTGAAAGTTTTGCCCTCATCTTTCTTTACATCTACTTGAGGTTGAGTAGGTTGATTGCCCTCATTAACTTGAGGTTGATTGTTTAAATTTGCCCCATCATTTGGGTTTGCCTCAGGATTTGCTCCTTGAGTATTATCTAAAGTCATAAAAGACTCCTCCTTCAATAATAAATATTTACATTATATATTATATTAATGGAAAATAAATATTTTTATATTAATTTTCTATTCCATTTATACATATCTAAATTATTTTTTAAGAAATTTGTTGTTTCTGTAACTTCAGGATTAACAATACATCCTCTAAATGTAAAAGAATCATCCAATCCCCAATTACCATTATAATTCTGTCTAACTATATTAGCAAATATAAAACTATCATATCCACTTTCGCTTGTATATATAGTATCTTTATCTATAATTTGTTCTACTATTGCTACGTGACCTACTCCATCATCACCGTGTAGTTTATTTCCACCTTTCCAAACCATTATTCCTCCAAGAGTAGGTTCATCTGATATATGTAAACCTCTTTCTAATGCTTCTTCTATAAAGTTTTCTGCATTAGTTATTAATTGATATTCTATAAAAGGTTTTCCTATTATTTCGGCAAATCTTCCATTAGCATATCCAACACAATTTGCTAATACATCACAATCTCTATCTAATGGTTTACCTAATACAGCACTATTCCATCCTCCTGATTGAACTCTTATATAATATTTATTTCCTCTTTCTGGTTTTGTTAATCTTTGTTCAAACATTATTATCATCTCCTGTAAATACTATTTTGATAGATATAGGTTCCATCTTTATTTTTCTTTAAAGCATTTTTCCATTCTTCATAAGTTACATCTTCATCTATCTTATGCTTAATACCATTTCTATCTTTTATATATTGTTCTATTTCAGTATCAAATTCATCTGGTTCAAAATATGGAATAGTTGTTGTTCTACAATTTGGATGAAATGGTGGATAATTTACACCAACTTCTTTTTCTGATAATTTTATTATCTCCCCATCCATTTCCCTACATATATCTGAAGTTCTACTATCTAATGTTGCTAATATTTGATATTTTTCTATTCCAGCTTCTCTATATCCTTGAGCAGTAGCATCATTTAATATTAAATTATATTCAGTTCTAACTAATCTAACAGTAGAATTATATTTAGAACCTAATTGTTTAGAAGCTATATCAGCAACTTTTCTAGGATTATACCCTAAAATAATTCCTTGTGGTATTTGTTGATTTAATATATTTTCTAGATTTGTTTTATTCTTCCATAACACATCACTATAATTTTCTGTCATATAAGGAGTTGTTATAGCTTTTTCTATTGCTTTAGTATTTAACATAGCAAAATTATCTGAAAAACCTAAAAATTTTTGTTGGTTAAATATAGTTTCATAATATCCATCTTCAAAAGTATTCTGTAATTCTTCTCCAAGACTAGTATTAACATTGTTATATAATTTTTCTACTTCAAAATCTATTTTAGTTTTTAATTCATCTAATCTAGATATTCTTGATTTTGCTCTTAATATTTTTATTTTATTTTCAAAATCTTTATCTAATTTATGTTCTTTTACATAATCTGCTATATCTTTTATACTTTCTTTAAATGATTTTAATTCTTCTCTATTTAATAATTTTTTCAAATCTGCCATTGTATAGTTATTAGCTATTGCAAACTTACCATAAAATTTTTCTATTTCACCTTCAATTGCTTTACTAGCATTCATATATTGCTTTTTTAACTGCTCAACATAGTCTAAAATGTCTTTTTCACCATCTAGAAACAATTTTTCATTACGATTTTGCCAGTATTCCTTTTGTTTATTGTTAGGATTAATTTTAGCCATATTTCATCTCCTACATATAAAAGTATATTACTTTAAAATAAAAACGGCTTAAAATTGATTCTAATAAGTCGTTTTTACTCTAAAATTACGAATTTTCTTCATTTTTGTCATTTTCTTCAGGATTTTGTGGTTCATTCTCATCTTCATTTGGATTTCCATTCTGTTTTAATATTAATTCATTTCTTTCCATCTCTTTATCCAAATCTTCTTTTCTTCTTTTCTCTTCTTTTTCGTGATTTTCTACATAAGGGTTAAGCTCGTCTCTAGTTTCTTGAGATAATTCTGATTGAAGTTTAACTATATTATCTATAATTCCAGTTTCATCTATCATCATATCTCTATCTAATGTAAATGTTATTGGAGTTGCTTGTAATTCTTCAAAAGTTCCTAATCCACCTCTCCAAGCTAACCACTTATCAAAGAAATATTTTAAGTTTGACATCATAAATCTAAATTCTGTTTCATAACCATTTGCCCATTCATTTAAACTTTCATAGAAAGACCTCATTGCTGCACCTGATGGATTTGTACCTAATTGTATAGTAGTTAAATCGACTGTACTTGTATTATCTTGTATTTCTTTACCTATTAATTCTAGTTCTTGTGCTATTGCTGCTACATTAGCATCTATTTTAATAAATTTAGCATCTCCTCCAGGGTCAATTGACATTATTCTACTATTCTGTACTAATTTTCTAGCCCTTACAATTTCACCCATTTCTGCACTCATACCTTCTACAACCAATACAGCATCTATATCATCTAATAAACTATCTATTGATTTTGATTTAAGCATATCATAACTATCTACATCTGTTCTACATTCATTTAATAACGGTAATTCATCATCATTTCCTTTAAACCAAATAAAAGGTACTCTATCCCAACTTATTCCTTCACCTTTTGCTGTTTTCATATGAGTTTCTTGTATTGTAGCTCTCTCTTCTAATGTATCATCCAATTCATATTCTTTACCTGTATCAACTACTAAATCACCAGAACCTTCACCATCACCATAATCTATAAATTTTTCTACAATACTTCTATCCCAGAATTCAACTTTTCTAACATCTGAAGCAGTTTGATTATTATATTCTGTTACTTCATAATCTCTAACTAAAGCATCTAAATCCGTATGAGCTACATCTGCCCACGCTGGATAAATAGTTTCTGCTACCATATCTATTATATCTAATTCACCTTTTTCATTAATCCAAGGGTAAAGCCAACCAATACCTTTATTAATAGCACTTTTTCCTGTTCTTTTTATAACTGACCTATGTTTTTCATCTAAAAACTTTTCCCATTCTGCTTTATATCTATCATTATCACAACTAATAACAAAAGGTTTTGCTAATGCAAAGTTTAATTTTTGATTCAATGATTTTCTATATTTTGCTGTTTTACTTTTTGTATTTGCTAATGTATCATTTTGTATAATATGTCCATCTTCATCTTTATAACTTCTAGTCTTGCTATCTATTGTAGTATTTTGAACTAAACTATATTTATCAGCATCATTCATATCTTGTATTTTTTGACAGCCACGCCATTCATTTAATATATTTTGAGTTATTTCTTTATTTATAGTTCCTTTTGCTCCATATTCTATTTGAGCATTAATAATATCCATTTGACTGATTTGCATTAATTTTTCCTCCTAAACTATTTTAAGATTATCTACTTTAAAGGCTTCTTTTAAGAATTTAATTAAATCTTCTTTTAATATTTCCACAGTATAAGTTTTATCCTCCTCATAGTAACCTGCAAAAGTTAAATCTTGAAATTTCTTTTTCATTTCCTCTGACATAATATAAAACCTCCTATCCAAATTTTACTTTCATTCCAGTGTCTAATTCCTCTGCAATTGAAGTTACATTATCTTCTGCATCATCGTGTTCATTCTTACCTTGTCTCTGGTATTCATTCATACTGTTATAAAATTCTTTGTAACGAATATTCCAATCCATTGGAAAATATATATTATCTTGAACGAAAGTAGCATTACTTAATATTCTTGCCTCTTTATTTAATGTTTGTGTATATGGTTTAAATATAGTTTTATTACCACCAAATTGTTTATAAAATCTTTCAACTGACCTAGCCCAAGCTCTTCCACCATTATTTGATTCAGGTCTAAATACAAAAGGATTAAATTTTACTAATCGTCTAGCAGCTTCTGGTTCTGTTACTTCTCCACCTTCTTGTGTATAATATATATCTAATACATAAGCCTTTTTATCTGCTGTTACTCCATATATTATCATTGATAAATAATCTTCACCACTATCTGCCACATCTGCTCTAGCTCTAACTTCTCTAAATACAATTTTTCCATCAGGATTATCAATTGTTTTGATATCTGCTGGATTATATGTAAGAAATCTTTTATATAATTTACCTTTTAAATCAACAGGTTCTTGGTCATAATTGGCTCTAACTATATCCTCACCAATTGTTTGTACTAATAAATCATATTGATTTTTATTTAATATTGAAGGGTTTAACATTTTATCTAATTTAGAATCATAGGCTTTTTTAGTTATTAATCTATATTTTCTGCCTTGCTCCTCTAACATTTGCATTAATCTTCCTGCCATATCTCCAGTTGCCCATCTTGTCATTACTATTATTATTTTTCTTTTTCCTTCTAATCTGGAATATAGAGTATCTTGAAACCAATCTTCAAACAATGCTCTTAATAATTCTTTATGATAAGCTTCATATTTATTTTTAATAGTATCATCTAATATTAGAAAATCACAACCTATACCAGTTGAACCTGCACTTGGTGAAGTAGCTAGATAATTATCTTCATCACTTCCTGTAACTCCGCCAATTATCTATACTACCACTACCATCTTTTATTGTTACTTTTGGAAATACTTGTCTAAATACTATCTTGCCTTTTTCTTCTCTTTGTAATATTCTATTTCTTACTGCTTTACTACTTCTTCTAGATAATTGTGCATTATAACAACCTTCCATTATTTTATATTTTGGATTTTTACCTAATAACCAATCTACTGCATTATTTACCGTTCTTGTTTTACCGATGCCTAGGAGGCATACATATTATCAACGCTTCATTATCATCATTTTCAAATTCTTGTATTCCATCGCATATTTCTTTTAGATAAGGTGCCTGTTCTTCATCATAGAATTTTTCATCATCTACTATTTGACAATAACTAAATAAATCTTTTGAAGCTAATACCATTTTTAACTTATTTATTTGATTATCAGTTAATGTTTTTACCATTACTTACCTTTCTTTTTAAAATAATTTGAAATTTCTTTATCCTGATTAATGTTTTGATGGTCTAACAGAAATTTTTTAGTTTTAGCATCTAATTCATTAATATTTTTACAAGCTAATAATTTCTTACTTATTTCTGGATAATATATATTTGTATATCTAATAATTTTACTGACTTTTTTATCATAATCTTTATCCATCACTAAAAATCATCTTCTTTCTATTTAAAATTACTAAAACTCCTTGACGTTTATCAATAATAGCATCATAACCTAAAGTAGCTGCTAAATATCCACTATCGGATAAAATATGCATTGATTTATTATAGGAATCATTAGCTTTTGTATATAATTCTTTATTATTCTCATTAAAAGCTCTGTCAACTTGTTTATCTCTTTTTTGTGTTATGTTATCTAATATTGATTTTCTTTTATTTGCTATTTCATCATTACTTATTATTTTAGAATCGTTTTTTAGCATACATCTCATAATATGTTCGCCATATCCATGAGCACGTTCTTCAGCATTTTCTCCAACAAAAGCATAAATACCTCTACCAAAAGCAGAAGAACCAGAACCGCTTGTGTGTAATTCCCCTTCTTTGTATTGTTTCATATAACTTTCCATTCGGGTATCATCAGCTTCAATTCCTCTACATATTTCTCCTAAATTATTAGTTTTTAATTCTTTTTGATAAGCTTCTTTAGATATAACTTCAGGTTTATCTCCATAACCAAGCTTATTATAAAAATCATTTGCTATAGCTTGTCCTTTATCAGAAGAATTCTCATATTTAGAATCTTGAAACATACTATCTAATTCTTCACCTTTTTTAAGAACACTGTCTACCTCTGACTCTATACCACTTTTTTTAGTACCGGTTTTAGAAGATAATTTTGCAACTGTTTTTCCGTGTTTACTAGCATAATACTTTTTAGCAGCTTCAGCCTTTGTTTGTCCTTTCATTATTGGTATATGTGCTCCACCTTTTAAGGAAAACCAACCTACTATTTCAGCCATCTTATTCTCCTTTTTTACTAATACTTATTAATTGTTTTAACTCCTCAGCTGTTAATTTTTCCATTTCTTCTCTTTCTTCATCATCTTGATTTATTTCTACTTTTGTAATATCAAAGCCAAACATTCTATTTAATATTTTAGCTCCTTCATATATTCCGTGTGTATTAACAGCATTTATTCTTCTTATTTTTCTTAAATCTGACATCTCATCTAATAATTTATTAATATGTGCTTGAACATTTTTTGTATCTACATTATCTACTGTTAATAATTGAACCCATTGCTGTAATTCATAATCTTTTCTATCTAAATCTTGTTGATATGCTTGTTCTATTCTTTCCATATCTTGTTGGTGCATTTCCATTGCTTTATTTATTGTTTCTAATGCCTTTTGTCTTGTCCATACTACTTTTTTTAAATCTCTATATCCTATTTGCTCTAGTCTTAGTTTTACCTTAGTATCATTCATTAGTTTACTTGCATTCACATCTACTGCTTCTCTTTTCCAATTTTTTGCTTTTGGATATGCTGTTATATATGCTTCATATTGTGATTTTCCGCATTGCTATTTGTTGACAAAATTCTTCTTGTTTAGGAGTTAATCTTTGTTGTTCATAATTATCTTTATTGTATGCCATTTTGTTACTCACCTCTATTAATATTCAATACTTATTCTTATTATTTTATTTGAAGAATCATTATTTATAGCATTATATTCTAATTCCTCTACATCTTGTATATCTATTCCTAGATAATTTATATCATATTTATTTATGAATTCTTCTATATGTGTTTTTAATGATTTTAAATCATTTTCTTTATCCATTATATCTATCTCCTTATCTGTTTCTATATTTCGCTCTAATTGTTCAATATTTATATTATTTACTATTTTATCTAAGTCTTTTAAATAATGTTCTATATTTTTCATATTAATTATTATACTTCCTCCCTTGTTATTCCTTTTATTATCCAGAATTGTGCCTCTTCTAATTTTTGTAATCCTAATTCTATTTCTCTTGCTGGACTATTGTTACAATTTATATCTATTACATCATACATATTTGAAAATGAATTTCTTATTAAATCAATCTTATCTTCTTTTTCTTTATTTACAACTATATATTTCGCTCTTTTATTCATCTTTATATTTCACCTCCTCCATTAATACATTATATACTTTTTTATCGCCTACATATAACGGTATTTTGTCATCATTTTCTAATGCCCTTTTTGCTAAATCTATTAAATCATCTATAACACTTTTTAATCCGTTCTACTGTATCCATTCCATCATAATCATATCCTATATCTATTAGCATTTGTAAATATTTATTTTTTATTTCTATTTCTCTTTTTAAATCTTTATTCATTTATTGCCTCCATTATCTTTTACCTTATCACTATTTAATTTTCTTTTTGTTTCTCCTCTTTTTGCCATTACTAATGCTCTTGCTAAATCATCTATTAATTGATGTCTTAATTCTGATACTACCATACCATTATAATCTTGTTGAGTAAAACTTATTAATCCGAATTTTATATGTAATAATTCGTGAACTAATATTTGTTCAAAATCATATGCTTGTATTCTATCATTTCCGTGTTCTTCTTCACCTACTATTTTTATTGTTGCTGTTTTTATTGTATCTTCCCAATTTGTTTCTCCGCAACAATTATCTAATTCTAAATCTTCAAATTTACAATTATATCTTAATGTTATTAACCAATCTTGTAAACCTAATCTTTCTTGCCATTCATCTAATAATTTTTCTTCCATTTTTACTCCTTATATTTTGGCACCTGTTTAAGGATTTGAACCTCAACTAATGGTTTTGGAGACCATTGTGCTACCGTTACACCAAACAGATATATTGGCTCCCCTTCATAGACTCGAACTACGATTAACAAGGTCAAAGCCTGTTGTCCTACCATTAGACGAAAGGGGAATATATAATAGAAGTGCATTTCCTCAGATTTGCACTCCCCTGCTATGCAGAATTTAGTTATATTTTTAATCTTTGTCCAACATAAATTTTATTTGGATTGCTTATACCATTTTTTCTTGCTATTTCTTGATAAGTTGTATTATATTTTTTGGCAATGCCTGATAAGGTATCTCCTCTTTTTACTATATATATATTTTCTTTTTTAGGCTCTGGCTTTTTATAATTCAATATTTCATTTACTTTATTTTGTACTTCATTATAGTTATATCCAGCATTTTCTAGTCTTTGCTTTCTATCTTCACCATTACCCCATTGTCCATTTATAACCTCTCTTGCTATTTCATCAATAGATTTTTTATATTCTATTGGTCTTGTATTTCCAATTTCAGCAATTAAATCTCTGTACATATAGTTTGTATCAACTCCACCATTAATTCCGTCTATATGTCCATCTGATGAGTTTTGCCACATATCATATTCGCCCTCATATTTATTTGTTCCAGCACAATATGTTGCTATCCAAGTTGTATATCTACGTTTTATTTCATCTTTGTTTAGATAATTGTTAAACCAATCTCTATTAGCATATACTCCAGCCCAAAATCCGCCTTTTTCTATTTCTGTATTAAATGCTATTACAAGTTCTGTTAATCTAGTTCTTCCCTCAACTTTTATTTCTTTATCTTCCATATCAACATATACTGGTAGATTTAAAGATTTATCTTGAAGATATTTTACAACTTCTTGTCCTGCTAATCTTGCATTTTCAATAGAGTTTGTATAAGAATATACATATACTCCTACTGGTATATTTAATCTTTTACATTCATTATAATACGTTTCAAATTTATCATCCAGCCAAAATTTCTTGTTATCTCCACTATTTCCTAATTTTAAAATAATAAAATCCACTTGACTTTTTACTTTATTAAAATCAACATTTCCATTATGATGGCTAAGGTCTATTCCAAATTTACTCATAATTACTCTCCTTTCAATTTACTAAATAAATCATTTACAAAATTAGCTCCTCTTGATACTATTATTCCTGTTAATAAATATCCTATTACAGGAATAATTAAGTTTATTCCTACAATTTCAAAGATATTTATTTGAGCTAATGTACAGATAATCATAGATAAAAATAAACTTCCTATCATATTTATATTAAGTTTATTTTTATCCCAAATCATCTTTAAATTTTCCCATATTGACTCAACTAATATTGCTATGATAATTAATTGTGCATAATCCATAACTATTCTCCTTTACAATATAAAAATAGATAAATTTACTATTATTATATAAAGCAAACCTATCTATTTTTTATATTAATTTACATATACTTTCTAAAGAATCTGCCTCTTAAATCGTTTAAATCCTGTATATGAATAAAATTAGTTTCAATATCATTTTGTATTATGTTTATATGAGTTTTTAATGGATTTATTCTTATTTTAACATTCTTATCTTTTTTATATTTTTTTAATAAATCCCTTATTAAAATTTCAAATCTATGTCTATTTCCCACTACACCTATATTAGAAGATGTTGGACTTAATCTAGCATATAATTCATAAAATTTTATAATATCATCTCTATTTAACATTATTAATTCCTTCCTAATTCACCATATTTATAGAAAATCATTGCTGATTTATATACTATCTCTTTACGCATAACATATAATGTAGGCTCTTGAAGATTTAACTTTTCACTTAAATAAGAAAATAAAGTTGCATTTGTTGGATATCGATTTTTATAATCATATCTATGAATATAAAATACATCTAACAATTCCTTATAAAGAGGTATATTGAAAAAATCTTTTATTTCTATAATAGCATTATTCATATTATTGGTTAAATTTTCAAATTGTGTATAATTTCTTAAAAAATATTCTATCTTCTTATATTCATTACTTGATAGTAATTTCATTATTTACCTCCATATCAAATAAATAGGTCTTTTTTCTATTTAGATATTTTTTATAACAAACCGGACCAAAACCTAATTCTTTTGATTTATCATCTTTTAATCTACGATGACATCTTTTACAAATATCCTTATCATTAAATACATCTTTTTCCACTATCTCCACCATCTTTTCTCCAGCAAGTATAAGAACAATAATAATTTGTTTTTCCATATTTAGTTATCTTATATAAATGTTCTGCTGCAGGTATAAACATTTTTCCACATCTAAAACATTGTCTCATTAGTAAACTCATAATATTTCCTCCCTATAATATATTATTCAAAACATAATCAATAGAAATCTGCTCATCTATTTTTCCAGTTTTAATTCCTTCTTCTGTTTTTTGTATTATCCTCAAAGCTCTTACCAATTCTCCTATTGTATAATATCCTGTCTTATCTTTATTGTAATATACTTCATTACCTTTCAATCCTGTTGTTTTACATATATCATTTGATTTACAACTTTGTATTAATAATATTATTTTAAAATTATTATATAACAAACTTAATAATTTTATATTACTTTCACCTATCTGTTTCAATTGTTTTTGCAATTCATATACTTGCTTTATATCTCTTATTATTACTTTTTCTATAAATGTAAATGTTATATCTGATATTTCTTTATGAAATGCTCCTTGTTTTTCTAATGTAAAAAATAACCAATCAAAATTATTTTCATATTCATCTATAAAAACATTAAAATTTTTCACTTTATCCATTTCTAATAATATTTGATTATAACTACTGTTACAAATATTTATTAGCTTTTTACAATTACCTTCATTTAATGGAATTTCTTTCTGTATATACTTTGTTAATACATCATCAGATAATTTATTAAATTCTACTATTCTATTTTCAAATTGTTTATAAAATTTATTTCTTTTATCAAGATTATTGTATTTAAATATTATTATGTTTTCATTTGGATTTATTTCATTCCATACATTTTCTTGTTTCATTATATCTAAATCATCTAATATCACATATAATTTTTTTGTATTAAATAAATCATTTACATTCAAACTATTATGAATCTGTTTATATTCTTCTACATATTGTATTTCTAGATTTTTTATTTCTGCTATTTTATTTATATATATCTTTTGTATTGCTATTTCTTCTCCGTAAAAATATATATAAATTATCTAATTGTTTATCTTTTATCTGTTTTTGTAATTCTTGTATATTCATCTATTTCTCCTTATTATATAATTCCCAACAACCGAATGTATTATTAATATCTTTAACATATAAATCTTTATAAGTTATATTGATATCTATATTTCTATAAGCATAAGATTTACCTTCTCCTAATAGTTTAAATTCACTAACCATATCTGGAGTTACAGATATTTCTAACTCCTCAATATCATCTCTTTTAGATAAATTTTCCAAATATTTAATAACATCTTTTAATATTTCTTTATTTTTTAATTCCATTTATTTTCAACAACCTTTCCGCTCTTTGTTTGGTTTGTACATCAAATTTTAAAAAAGCTCCACTACTTCCATCCCATTCTTTAAACTGTTCATAATATTCTACATTTTTACTTGCTAGTGGATTTTCTTTCTGTAATTTAACTAATTCCATTGCCCATTTATCCCAAGTAGCATCATCTATTATATTTTTATCTAATTCATAATAAATATAACTATGAACTAGCATTTGCAATCTTCTTTGTTTTATTTTTTCTTCTATAGTTTGTAATGGTTTTTGTATTTCAAATAAACTCATATCTTACTCCTAAAATAATTGAATTGAATATATAGATGATATTGAAGTAGTTTCACAAATTTTAAATCCTAAATATGTTGGAGTTTTATTTTCATCATAGCCAACTAATTGTCTATTATAATGTCTTAATAATACGAAAACCCATAAAGGCATTTTTATATATTTTGGTTCTACTTTATGTGTTTGTATATATTCCCACTTTAATTTTTGAACTAAAACAAGAAGCTCTTCAACATCTAAAGTGTGTTCTTCACTTGAAACCACACCTTTAACATATTCACTCATTGTCTCCACTCCTTTCGTATATCTAATATCCACATATCTATAAGTGATTGTTTATTTATTCCGTTTATATTTAATTTATTCATATATACAGATGTTATACTTATACAATTTGATATTATCTTATAATCATAATTATTATCAAAATCATAACCTTCTTTTAAACTAATTAACTTATCCATACATACTTCTTCATACAACTTCCAAAACATTTCCAAATCATAGCCTTCTCCTGTATCTTTTAAATCTATCTTTTCTGCTATTTTAAAACTATTTGCACTTTGCACTTTATATATATTATTATATACTTTATCCACATAATCATAGAATTCTGAAGGTCCATATTTTAACAATAAACCTATTTGATATTTATTTTGACATACCTTAAATATAATTGCTCTATCTTCAGCCTTAACTACATCATAATAATACATATTTATTAATTTTTCTATTTCAGGTTCTTTATAATTTTCCATTTTTATTTGTTGACATCTACTTTTTATAGTATCTAATGTATTTTCTATTTGTTGTAATTCCATTATAAAATAGGCATTATTAGGTGGTTCCTCTATTACTTTTAATAAACTATTCTTTGCTCCTATGCTCATTTTATCTGCATTTTGAATTAAATATATAATAGGTTCTGTTTGTTTATATGCCATTTGTATCATTTCTCTAATTTCATCTATTTTAGTACCAACTTCTATCATATAGCAGCCACCTTTATCTGCTAATTCGTCTTTATAATAGTTATCTAATTTATGCATAATATATTTTGCTAATTCTGTTTTTCCTTGTCCTTTTTGTCCTATTATTACAGTAAATCTAGGAAATCCTTTTTCTATTAGATTATCTATTTGCTCTAATACTTTTTCTTGACCTATCATTAATTTCCACCTACATTTCTTATTCTAATTCCAAACTCTTTTCTTATCATATATACTTTTTGTTGTAATGCCTTCAAATTTTTTAATTCATATTTTTTAATCATATATTTACTATCGTGATTATCATAATCATTTAAGAATCTTCTTTTATCTTCAACACTCATTTTAGATTTACTTTTATTTGATTTCTTATCTTCTAATTTTATTTTTATGATACTATTTGGGTTTGATGCATTTGTTTGTATTTGTAATGGTTGTATTTCTAATTTTTTTACCTCAGTATCATTATTTTCTTTTATTTGTTTATTAGGTATTTCTATTAATCCTAATGCTATTGATATATTAATCTCTAATTTCTTTAATAATTCATCATCGGCTGTTCCAATATAATTAGTTAATTTATCTTTGTTTACACTCATCATATTTTCTGCTAATGCTGTTGATAAAGTGCCATCAAGCATAAATGATGTATGTGTAGGCATATTTTTCTTCTCTGCTGTTGTACAAGGTATTGCTAATAAACAATTAGAATTTTCATTTGCTAATTCATTTGACATAATTACTACTGGTCTTGTTTTTCCTTGAATGCTTCCATTATAATTATCACTGGTTTTATACCACCATATTTGACCTCTTTTAAATTTTTGAACTTTCATTACTATCTCCCTTTCTACATAACAATAATATTTTACTTTCTATTAATATTTTTGGATTTTGTTCATATTTTATTTGATTGCTTAAGTCTATTACTTCGTCTAATATATATAATAATTTATTATAATCTACATTTTTATATTCTTGTAAATTTATTGTATTTGGTATTTGTATATAATCATAATTGTTATATATTTGATACTTACATACATCTAATATAAATTGAATAAATTGTTTTATAAATAATTTTAAATCTTTTCCTTGATTATATATATTTTCTATATTGTTTATTGCTTCTTTTGTATGATTTTCCAGTATATTATGTAATAACCCGTGTAATGCTTCATAATCACTTATACCTAATGCTTTTACTACATTTTCTACTGTTATTTCATCGGAGTATGACATGCACTTCTCTAATAGTGAAATACCGTCACGCATACCACCTTCACAAATACGACTTATATATTTAATAGCTTCTATATCATAAGTTTTATTCATTAATATACCTCCATTTATAACCATTTAAAGTTTTATCTTTGCTACAATAATTTCTAATATTATTGTGACCATTATTAGTTTCATTTGCTGCTTGTAATACACTTGGAAATATTTTTATAATTTCATTTGTATTAGGGTCTATCATACAAACTTTCTTACCTTTACCATACATAGGATTATTTTTACCAGATACATCTGCGTGATTTTTCTTCATTTTTTGTTTAGTTTCTTCTGTATGATGTTTACCTTTCCATAAGTTAGTCATCATTTCTCTATATTCTAGATTTTCCCATTGCTTTTTAGCACTTAATTTTCTTCTAGTTACTTCCTTTTCAGAATTACAAGTAATTTTATTAGATTTACTTATTTTAGCTATCTGTTCTTGAGTAAATGTTTTACCTTTTCCAGCTATACTTATCTTTCTTTTAGTTTCTTCTGATAAATGCTTTCCTAAACGAGATTTACTAATCTTCTTCTTACTTTCATCTGATAATTGTCCTTTTGAACTAGCTTCTCGTTTATTATAATTACTTGTAGCATTAAACCCCCCATAATAGTCTATCCAATATTGCTCTCTTTCTGTTAAATTATCTTCTTCACACTCTTCTACAATTTCAAATTTAAAATTCTCTTCTCCATATTTATTCCAAGAATTTTGAAAATGTTTATTTATATGAATATTATTAGCTAAATGATTTCTATGTTCAGTTAATCTTCTAAAAATATCTATTGATTGACCAATATAAACTTTTCCATTTATTTTATTTAAAATTCTATAAATACCCACCATTATTTTCTTACATAACCTTCCTGATTTAATATATATTCAAGCCTATCAATAATACCTTGCTGACTTATTTTACAAAAATCATAACGCTGACATCTTGATAAAATTGTTTTAGGTATTTTTTGTGGGTCTGTTGTACATAATATAAATATTGTAGTTTTTGGAGGTTCTTCTAATAGTTTTAACATTGCATTCCAAGCACCGTTTGATAACATATGACATTCATCCATTATATATATTTTATATTTACTATCTAATGGTTTAAATTTTGCATCATCTATTATAACTCTTACTTGCTCTACTCCATTATTACTTGCTGCATCTACTTCTATTGGATTTCCTTGTCCTTCGTTTATCTTATTTGCAAATATTCTTGCCGATGTTGTTTTTCCCGTGCCGTGCCGGACCGTGTAAACAAATACGCATTTTTTATACTATTTGTTTCTATTTGATTTTCTAATATTACTTTTATATATTCCTGCTCTGTTAAATCTCCGCCAATCTCTAGGTCTATATTTTGTAGCCAAAGTTTGATTATTCATTTTTACCATTCTCCTTCCATTATTCGAAATAATATTCTTGCTACTATTTCGAACGGTAATAATATTATATCTAATATGAATACTAAAGGAATAAAAATTACAAACAATAAATAATCTAAATAAGTGGAATACATTTGCAAAATTGTACTATATAATAATAGCTGTGATAATATCATTTTACTACTTACCTTTCTTAAACTTATCTTTCTTTAATTTATTAAAACAAAATTTACAATAATAACTATCTGTAGCTTTTATCAATGTTACATTTGTCATTCCACATTCTTTACAACCAATAACCCTTATCTTTTCTTTAGTTTTAGGTTTTTCTTTTAGAGCTTCATCTAATGTTTTATTATTTGGATTTTCAATTGCTTCCAATCTATCACCTCCAATCCTTAAATCTATATCTTAAAATATTAATAGCTTTTCGGTAATCTCTACTTATCTGTGGTTGACTTACCCCTAATATTTCTCCGATTTGTTTCATTGTATGTCCTAATAAATGATATCTAATTACTTTACTTAATCTTCCAGGTAATATATCTATATATTCATTTAGATATTCAATTCCTATTTCATTTTCTGTCTCTTCAATTACATTAATTTTATCTGGTATTACATCTTGTAATTCACAATCATCATTTATATTAGAATAAATAGAAATATTATTAAAATGTTTTTTATTATCTCTTACATATTGTAGTATTTCATTTTTAATACATTGATAAGCATAAGTAGAAAACTTATTATTTAAAGAATTTTTATATGTTTTTGCTGCTTTTGTTATTCCTAAAAAAGCTAATGATTGTAATTCCTCAAGTTCTACAGAACCACCGAAACATTCTATAATATTTAAGAGCCAAGCTATAACATAAATTCATATTTTTGGTAACTAGTTCTTCCTCATCTGTACCCATAATGATTACCTCATTTCATCAAGTAAATTAAGAATTTGTTTAAATATCCTCTCATTTAATATATAGAAATTTTCATCGTTTTTTATACCGAAATTAAAAACTAATGAATAAAATTCTTTATTCATCGCGAAGGCTTCTTGTTTTAATTTATCTAACCATTCTTTCTTTATAGTAAATTGTTGTTGTTCCTTTATACAAGTTTTAGCTTCAAATAACCAATCCTCTGTTTTTATATCTCCTTTTGCAAATAAAGTAGCTCCGGCTATTTGGTTGCAATTTGCCGGAAACTGTTTTGGCTATTTTCTTTTCTTGTTTTGAACTATAATATCTAGTTGAATTTTTATTCATTATTTTCTTAACTCCTTATCAATTAAATTATAACATAACCATTTATATAAATTAAATTTAAAAACTCTATAACTTATTAATTGTATTAATAATCCTAATATAATTGCTCCTATTAAATATCCACTCCATAATATAATATCAAATAATAATACTATTAAATTTTCCATCTTATTTTATCTCCTTTACTAATTCTTTATATTCTTTTCTTAATTGTTTGTCCCATGTATTAGTACAAACATTTTCATATAACTTAACTGCTTCTTTAAATGTTTTTAGATTTACTTTCACCATACAACCAAAATCCTCATCTAAAATATAATAATTTTTATTTTCTATTCTTAAAACTTCTCCATTTATTATTACTCTTTTCATAATACTTACCTACCTTTCTATTTCTCTTATTTTTGCTTCTATTATATTTAATTTTTCTTGTACTTCTTCAAATTCTTCCATTGTTTGACATTCTTTATTTAATAATTTTGTTTTTTGTGCTTTTAAAGCTCTTAATTTATTCTTATTCATAACTACCATCTCCTTATTTTTCAATAAATATTTTAATTTCATTTTCTAATTCTTTTATATCTTTTTGTAATCTTTCAATTGTTATTAAATGTTTATCATCTTGTGTTTTTCCATATAATAATTCTTTAAATCTTAATTCAAATTTCATTGAACTTAATCTTTGTTTTGCATTTTCTAATACTTGATTTACTACTATTTCATCCTTCCTCATAATAATTACCAACCTTTCCAAAATTTATTTATTATTTATTATGCTTTTATTATAATATATTATAATAAAAAAGTCAAGGATTTTTTTAAAATTTATTAAAAAAAAATTAGAAGTTTTTATTCTTCTAATTTCTTCATTACTTGATTATATATTTTATTAAATAATTCTTTATTGTCTTTTAAATATTGTAATAATGCTGGTTTACCTTGAAACTTTAAATCTTCCATTCGTATTTCATTATTACCTGTAGCCATATTTTGTTGTAATATTTCACCTGTTTCTATATCTATAATATCAAACCAACTTCCTCTTTTTCTAATTATATCATAATAACCTGCTAATTCTATTGTATCATTAACTATATCTACACCACTATCATATTTCAATGTATAATAACCATTCAATCTATCCGGTTTTACTGCTTTATCTTTTACTATGGCTATTTCCACATAATTTCCAGCCGGACTTGTTGAACTTCTTTTTATATCATTATTATTCTCATCTATAAAATTGCCTTTTCTAAATATAAATCTAAAAGTACATAAATGTTTCCAACCTTTTCCTCCTGTTGTTATAACTCTATTAAATCCTGACATATCTTCTCTTACTTGATTTATACCTAATAATACACATCCTGTTCTAGCACATATCATTTGAGCTTTCTTACCAAATACTGTTAATGCTGCTGCTATTCCTCCATAAGTTTTATCTTGTACATCTTTATCATATGCTTGTTGACTTACCATTACTCCTAAACTATCTATTATTACTAATCCTACTTCTCCAGTTTGCATCATTTCTAGTAGCATATCAAATATTTCTTCTGCTGATTGTGCCATTGGTTTTAATAAAATCATTTCATCTGTATCTACTCCTAATTTTCTAGCCCAATCTTCTTTCAATGTATTTTCACAATCACAATATACTACTTTTTTCATTTCAACTTTATCGTCTTTTTGCAATTCTTCTTCATATTCTCTTTTAAATAATCTTTGAGCATTTGCTACTAAATCTAATGCTGTTGTGGTTTTTCCTCCATTTTCTTCTCCAGCAAATTCTATTACTGTTCCTTTTGGTATTCCTCCATAAGTCATATAATTAATTAATGGACTAGTAAAAGGAATATTTTTCCAATTTCTTTTTGGTATTCCTTTACTTACTATTGGTATATCTTCCTTTTTATTTAGCTTTTTAATAATTAAATCTAATTCAGACATATAATTACATTCCTTTCATATAAAAATTGTTTAAAATTGATTTTAATAAGAATTAAATGTATTTTTCTAATATTTTATAACCTTTTAAAACTAATAGACCAAAAACTTCCCAATCAATTCTTTTAGAATTTAATCTATCACAGCAACTGTTTAAACAATAACACATTTCATCTTCACAATAATCAAAACTTGCTATTGTATATCTACTTCCATCTGAATTAAATGCACAAATTTCTAAATCTGTTTCACATGGCTCTTTATGTATAAAGGTTTTATAACATAATGCTAGATTATCTATTTTCTTTATCAACCATTTTGGTTTAATTACGTCCTTTGAATCTCCCACTATCTACACCTCCCAATTCATATTCTGACATTCTTCTACTTATAACTTTCTTACAACTACTTAATAATTCATAGGCAGCATTCATTTTTTCTTTTACAATTTTGTACGCTCTATCATATATAATATGAGTTACAGTTTCACTTTGAGCTGCTAATTCGCTTTTTGCGGTTTTATCCGCTACTGTTCCTTTAACTTCTCTATAAATTTCATTATATTTCTCTTGCTTTACTGCTTTTGCTACATCGGTTTTAATTCCTAAATTTTCTTGAGCCTCTCCACAAAAATATAATAATACTGGTAAATTCATAACAATATCATCTAATTCTTGTGCTGTTGGTGGATGTTCATTATCTTCTAAAAGACTTTTAACAAAAGTTACATAATTATCTAATTGTTTACAATAATCTGCTACAAGTTTATTCGTTAAATCATTTATCATCTTACTATTACTATTTACTCTATCTTGTAATACTTCTATTTCTTTTTCTTCAAGTTCTTTTGCTAATAATTCACCTTTACCCATAACTCATCTCCTCTAGAAATTCTTCTAAATTATATTTAAAAAATACTCTTTGCTTTTTACCTTTTATTTCTATTGTAGGAACCACTTCAATTGATTTATTTATATTAAATGATTTATTGCCTTGCGTACGAAGTAAATCTAAATATTGTATATCTATAAATAAAGTTTTATCACAATCAATAAACCAAACTATTATTCCCGCATTTAAGCCACTTATATAAGAATATTCTAATAATTTATTCCATTGATTTTCCCTTATATGAGAATTAAAATTTAATGTATTTCCATGAATTGCTTTACATTCAAATAAATTCAAAGTTCCTTTTTTAAATACTATTAAATCACAAGGATTATTAATTTGTTTATAACCCATAGTAACATCATATAATCTTAAACAAAAGGTATCTGGTACTTTTTCAAATTGCTCCCTTAATTTATCTTCGAATTGCTTTCCTCTATTAATTCCGCATTTTTACCTCCATAAAAATATATTGTTTTACCAGTTTTTCTTATAAAACCCTGTATTTTATGCCCATCATTAAATTCAAAATATTCATACTCTGGAATTTGGTCTACAACTCTTCTACAATAATCTAACACTTCTTTATCAGGTAAATCTGTTTCATTATGTATTATAATTTTAGATTTCATCTAAATCTATTCCTGTTCCTTTCAATAAATTTTTAATATCTTCAGGATATAATCTTATAATTAATTTTTCTTCTCTTCTTACTACATCTTCATATATTGCCCATTCATTTCTATCTAATTGTAAAGTCTTTTCAGTATATCCTTTTTCTGGGTCAAAATCATAACTTAAAATTATTTCAACTTTATTATTCATTAATACATATCCTTTCCACATTGTTCTTTATATATACAATAACTACAAGTTTTCTTTGAAACATCTTGAGGTTTTGGTGGAGCTTTTAATTTTTTAACATAACTATCACAATATTCAATTCTACCTACAAGCTCCTCTTTCATTTCATTTGTAACTTCTCTTATATATGCTTTTTTATCAAGAGTATCTCTATTTTCATATACAAACAATACTTTATCTATTCCAAACGCTAATGAATATGCTGTTGCTTGATTATAATGACCTTCATCTACTCCATTTCTTTTATAAAATTTATTAGCAGTTTCTGTTTTAAATTCAAATATAAAATATTTACTTTTATATTTAATTATACCATCTGTCATAAAACTCATATTAAGTTTAGTATGATATAATTTTGTTTCCATACCACTTTGACCTTTTATTTCCAAATCAGGTATATTTCTTTGTTTTACAAAATCTGCTACATTTATATATTCACAATCTACATTCAATACATTTTTCATATTTTCAATTGCTTGCTGTATTCTTATATGTCTATCTGTTCCACTTTCACAAATACCTTCAAATTGATAACTTGCTTTTGATGGGTCTGGATTTATCCCTAATACTTGATATACCATTGCTCTATTACAATTCATACCACTTGGTTTATAAGTTTGACTAGGTTTACCTGCATTTAATTCTACTTGCTTTTCTATACTATTTGTTAAATCATTTAAAAATTGTTGTTCTATTGGTAATTCATTATTGGCTACATCTATAAGTCTCATTATATTTTTTAATGAATTTCTTGCCATTATCATTCCTCCTAAATAAATTAGACTGACTAGAACAGTCTATAATCAGTGAAAGTTGGTTAATTATTTCTTGGATTTCTTGCAGTGAAAATCATTAATACATTAACTAATCTAGTATTGTTAATATATTAATATGAGGGTTAGGATTTGCACCTAACATGAAATTCTATCTACTAGCCGACTACCCTTTCCTATAGAACTCTGCGGGACAAGCTTATCAAAATTAATAAGCCCTGATACATAACAGCGTCTACCTATTCCGCCACCTCATATTTATTAATTTTCTTTATCTAATAAAGATATAATATGAGTACAATTTCCATCTAATATTTTTATTGATTTTTCTTGTCCATAAGCTATTTCTACCTCTTCTGTTGAAATTGTTTCAATTTGAGATTTTAACATTTCTATATCTATTAAACAATCAAAAACATTTACATTATTTGTACCTGAAAATACTATAACCTCTCTAGCATTAGATTTTTGACTTGTAATATTTAATCCGTCTGGTGTAAATTCTAAAAATACCCCACCTTTATCATAATCACTTACAAATAAGCTCATTCTATCTAATACATTTAATAATTCTTGTTTATTTACTTTTACAGAATTGTTATATTCTAATGCAACTAAATTTTCTATGGGTTTTACTGGATACATTTCTTTACCTTCAAGTTCTTTACCAAAAATTGTATAGTCTCCATTATAAAATAATAATATATTATCTTTCTTTTCTAACTGTATAGATTCTGCACTTTCTACAAGTAATAACAATTCTGCCATCTCACTTGAAATTAGCATTGGTTCTTTTACTAGTTCTTTATCTATCTTGCACACTAATTGTCTATCAGTTGTTATTGTATTACCTGATATGTAATAACCTGTCAAACAAGGTACTTCCATTGTTTTTGCTACTGATGCTTTTGCTATTTTTATTGCTTCTTGCAAATTAGATAAATTTATTGAAACTGCACTATCTGCTACACGAGTTATTTCTGGAAATCTTACCATTTCTCCTTCTTCATTTATAGCTATTTCTAACTTATAAACACCATTTCCCTTTATTTCTAAATAATTTTCTTTATTTTCCAATTCTATAAATTCTTTAGTAGTTTTACCTGCTAACTTTGAAAAAGTTTCTGCATTAACTATTGTATAAAATTCTTGTGAATCTATTGGGCCATACATAGGGTCCAATTCTATTTTTTGCATAACCCTTAATTGATTACTTCCATCTGTTGTCATTAAAGTTAATTTTCCATTCTTTACCTCTACACCTATTAAACCAGTTATAGGTATCATTTTATTATTGCTAGCACCTTGTATAACTTTTGCCACCATTTTTTGTAATAATTCAGTTTTAATTTTCATTTTTAATTACCTCCCATATAATATATAGATAAATTTATATAATTTTATATATTTATCTCACAGTTTTCTATGCCCAACTATCCAAAATAAATCATTTGGTTGTAAATAATTTATACACTTTGCTTCATAAATTGGGTCTAATTCAATATTATTTATACTTACTTTTAGCTGTTTTTCGTAAGGTATATTACAATTCACTATTTTATGATTTAAAAATTTAAACATCGGACAATATTTAGCAATTAATTTAGTTGGGTCTTTCCCAACCTGTATTCCAATAACTTCTATATTATCTCTATTATATTTTTGTAAACCCTTTATAATTGAAACATAATTCATACCAGAACCAACTGCAACAACAATACGATTTATATCTTTTGGTAAATTTTTTACCTGCTTACTTGTAATAGCTATATTTTCAAAACACTCCATTCCAAATGGTATATAATAATAGCCATTCTCCTCTGCAAATTTTTTTGACCTAGCAATTAATACATTTGTATAAGCACCCTGTTTTAAATCCCTTATTAAAACTGTATTTTTATTATTTTTAATGTTTTTAATTATAGAAGTATCTATATTACTATTTGGCATAAATAAGTAACACTTACAGCCCAATTTTTCACAAATATTACTTATTATTTCACACTGGGGGCTAAACCTACTACCTACACTAACAAATGTATCAAACCCTTTTTCTATACCTTTTTGAATTATATATAAAGCGCTTCTCACTTTACTACCATTACAACCTGCAAATTCAAATAAATCGTCCCTTTTAATATAAATATTATTTATTTTTTGTATTGGTGTTAATTCTTGTAAATCCATTTAATTATACCTCAAAACTTCCAAATCGTTCTTTTATTTTATTTGGGTCCCCCTTATAAAAAACTAGTACTTGCTGATGTTGTTTACCAACCTTTCTACTAACGTTAAACTGTCTTGGCGCCCTTACTGGTAATGTCCCAACTACATTCACCAATATCATTTCATTATAATATATTAATCCAGCAGTTGAAAAAGCTCTTACCGTATCACCTACAAAATCATAATATCCACCATCTTTATGATTTCTCATATTACCTATAACTATTACTGCAAAGGAATTATCCTCTAACATATCACAAGCATTTTTTATTATTTGTTTATAGGTACTAATAAATTCTTCATAAGTTTCCTTATTAGATAAATCATTAGCCTTGTTGCTATAAACCTCTAAATCATAATAAGGTGGACATGTAAATAATAAATTATATTTACCGTTGGCTAATTCTTTACAATTTAGGCTATCACCATTTATCCAATTTGGTTCTATTATGCCGGTATATTTTTTACTTATTTCTTCGAACTGCTCTTTATTAGCTTCTATTTGTTTTTCACTTAAATCTATTCCAGTATAATTTCTTTTTAGCATTCCTGCTACTAAACCTCTTACGCTACCACCTGCAAACGGGTCTATTATAGCATCATTTTCTTTGCTAAACCACTTATAGGCTATCTCGCAAACTACTGGGTCAAAAATTGATGTAGACTCAGATTGTTTTTTACCATACTTTTCAAAATCAAATCCTTTTGGTAAACAATCAACATCCCTACCTTCCTCACTTTTAATGCCTAAACTTATCCAATTCCTTTTTCTATCTTGCCAATAGCCCTGTTTTGTATCAAGTATAGAAAATGGTGGTACTAAAAACCTATCACTTAATAAATTCGATGGTATTGGTTGTATTTCTATTTCAAATAAACTCATAAATATTTTATCCTTTCTTAAAATAATCCCCATTCAGCAAACTTTTCAAATCCACCTTGTTGTTTTATATATTCTCTCGCTATTTCCACTATTTCGCTATATGGTTTTCCATCTATTTCTTCATCTCCTATTGCACAACATAATTCTACTAGCTTTCCTGTTTCTTGTGCTTTTAAAAACGCATATATATTTACTGATACATCTGCCTTTGATAAATCTTTTCCATGTAGTCCTCCGCCTGTTACGCTATCTGCCATATCGCTACCTAGCTTTCTATTTGTTGCTCCTGTATCTACATCTATTCCACCTGTCCATTCTCCTAATGGATTTATAATAGCCTCTTTATATCCAGCAAATATTTGTTTTAGTTCTTCATTCTTTGCATTACTTTGACATATAATAATCTTATCTTTATCTAATATATATTTTCCATCAGAATTGTAGTCTTCAAATAAGTTTCTTGCTATTTTTGACAATGCTTTTTGTTCTTCTGTTAATGGCATTCCTTTAAATATGCCATTATCTCCGCATCTTATTTTTTCTTCTTGATTTTTAGCAAGTTCTATATCTTGTGGTACTGATATTATCTCTATATTTATATTATTTGTTTCTGTTATTCTGTATACTAAATCAAATAAATCTGTTTCATTAAATTTAACAGAGCTTTCTATTATTATTTTACAATGCCCATGCCCTATTAATACTTCAACTGCTATTTTAGGATTTTCTTCTTTTGTATATGCCAAATCTACTATTGCTCCTGCTATTCTATCTGCTATTTTATCTGGGTGTTTTGGATTTACTTTTTCTATCATATCAATTATCCTTTCTAAAGTAATATATTTATATATTATTTATTTTATTTTAAATCTATCGCTTATTATTTTTGGTACTGCCCTATCCCAATCTATTATATGATGTATTCTTTGGTGATTAGTAATCATTGCCGATATTTTAACACTAGATGGGCAACACATAACTGTATAAAAACTTTTTATATAAGTGCCTAAAGATAGATAACTGTCTGTTAACCCACCCAAATTAGCTTGTGTGTCTACCTGATTTATCATTACATCGGTAATAGTTAAAAATAGGTTTCCCTGACTTCCATATAAACAATAAGTATTTACATCCTCATTTATTCTTCCTATAAACGTAAAAGGATTTTGTACATCACAAAAAAATGTATTCATTGCTTTTCTTAAAATTCCCTGTTTATACTTTCCACCATCTAAACCGCCTATAAAATCTCCACCTTGTGCAAATGTAATAGTTTTAATACTTGGTAAATCTTTATAAAAATCAAGTACTGCGTCAAATATATCATCTAAAGATTTTGGGTGAGCTGAGCCTAGCTTATCTCCTTCTGGATACCTAAACAAAAAGGACTTATAATCATCGTCAAGTTCAAGAAAATATCTATAGCCTAATTTTTTCGCTATTTCATGGCAGCTATTTCTAGCAAATAAAACAATATTTCTTGCATCTAAATTGTCTAATGTATCACATTCTTTTGACTTGGCCAGCTTATCAAAAACAATAACTTTGTCTTTACCAAAATATCTATAATAGTCTTCCAATGTCTCATCTTCATTATCACATATAATATACCAATCACCAGTATATTTATACTTTTCAAGTGCTTTAATTGTATATACTCTATCTGCTCTTCCATGAGATAATATAAAAACAACAAAATCTTTATTTCTCATTTTTAGCCTCCTCAATTAGAGAAGAAAGTTTAGAATTTAATTTAACATATCCGTTTGCAATTGCATCCTTTATATCAATTATTACTAATGCTGATTTTTCCATCAACTCTTGCATTTCTTTACCGCTATGAGCATAATAATCTGCTATTTTTGAATAATTAAATACTAAATGGCGCTGTGCTGCCTTAATAAGAAAATCTTTTTCAGCATCTGTTACATTAGAATTTCTTATTTCCTGCATTAATTTATTTGTTTTTGTGTTATTATATAATTCCATTATATTTGGTTTTATATTTTTAGGCAAATATTGAGGAATACCAACTTTTTTAGTATATTTTTCATCTACTATTTTATTTATATCCATATCAAATAAATCCATTTAAATTTCCTCCAGTTCTATTTCATCCCCATACCATGCTCTTGTAACTTCTACATCGCAACTAATTGGCACTTGTAATCTATCTTTTGCTGCAATACTCATTAAATTTGCAAATCTTTCTTTACATCTTTTTGCATTTTCTAATGGGCACTGTGCTATTAATTCATCATGTACAGGTATTAATAATTTAAAACCTAATTCTTTAAGTTCTTTATCATTACCGACTAATATCATTGCTTTCTTTGTCATATCTGCTGCTGAACCTTGAATTCTAGCATTTACGCATTGTCTTTCAGCATCTGCAATGTATCCACCATTATCCTTAATTTCAATTCCTTCAGCTCTAGCTTTTGCTTTTACTTGTTCTTTTGCTACTCTCCCATAAGACCTATTCATCATTCTAGTATATTTATCCATTGCTTCATAATCTATAAATTCTTCTTGTTCATTTTCAAAATCCAGTGGATTAAAATTATTATTTTTTGCATTACTGAAATCAAATTCATATAATGGAAGTTGTATATTTGGTAATCTTCTTTTTCTACCCCATAAAGTAGTAACAAAACCTTTTTCCTTTGCCATATTTTTACTATCTTCTTCAAATTTTTGAATTGCTGGAAATCCTTTAAATATCTTATCCTGTATTTGCTGTGCCTTTTCTTTAGTTGTATGTAATTGTTCTGCTACTGAAGCTATACCTCTACCATATAAGATACCTAATAAAATACTTTTAGCTTGGGTTCTATATTCTTTTCCTTCTTTGTTTGTTTTGTCTGTTTTATTTCCATTTTCGTCTAAATAAAATTCCAAACAATCTTCATAAGTTCTATTAAATGCTAATGAAGCTATTTCTGAATATAAATCTCTTCCATTTCTATAAGCATTTAACATTTTTTCATCCCCGCACATTTGCGTCATTACTTTCGGTTCTTGTTGAGAATAGTCACTAGACATCAATACATATCCATCATCTGCTACAAACATTTTTCTAATCTCTTTATTATGTGAAGGAATATTTTGCATATTAGGGTCTTGACTTGAAAATCTACCTGTTGCTGCTCCATATTGATTAAATACGCAATGTACTTTTCCATCTTCAGGATTAATTATATTACGCATTTTATCAATATATGTTGTTATTAATTTTGCTACTTCTCTATAATCTAATATAGCTTGACAAAATTCATTATTCATTGCTTTCAACACTTCTTCGCCTGTTCCTCTAGAGGGTTGTCTAGGCACTGGTTTTTCTCCAAGTATATCATATAATAAAATTGCTATTTGAGTAGAACTTGCTATATTTATCATACTTCCTAATTTATTATTAGGATTTTTTCTTCTATAATCTTCAATTTTATTAGAATATTTGTCACACAATTTATAAAATTCTGCTTCCTTTTCTAATAATAATTTATTATATTTTTCAGATAAAATATTCAAATAATCTAAATCGACTTTTATTCCACTATCTTCCATATCTGCTACAATATTTATTAGGGGCATTTCTATATTCCAGAATACATTGGAAACTTCTAATAAATCTTTTTCAATACATTTTGAATTACTTGGGTCTAGGAATTGTTTTTGATAAGTATATAATTCATAAGTTACTTCTGCATCTCTTGCTGCATATATATAACCACTATTTATTGGAACTAAATTAAATGTTATTTTTTCAAATAAATCACTGAAAGCAAAAGCATCTTTTTCATTTTTAAGTACATATTTCTTATGAAGTGCTTTTAATCCATTCTCAGGTTCATTTTCGTTTAATAATTTTTGAGCTATATAGCCATCCCAATAAGCTGTTAGATATACTCCTATTTGATGTCTTAACACTCTTATATCAAATTTTGCATTGAACATTATTAATTTAACATTATTATTCGCTAACCTTTGTAATTGCTTCTTACAAATTTCTTTAGATAATTGATTATTTACTTTTGCATTTGTAATATAATCTATATGATTTATTGGAATATAAACTGCTTTTAATCCTAGTGTATATAAGGAAAACCCAACTATATCATCTAGCATAGGATTCAATCCTGTTGTTTCTGTATCTATTGCACATATCCCTTTTTCAACACATAAATCTATATATTTAACTAAATCATTTTCTTCTCTAATACAATCATATTTATCTTTATATTCCCCAAGATTTTCTTCAACTGACCTTTTTATATTAGCAATTCTTTCAGATAAACTTTTACCTACTTTTGCTACAACTTTTTTAGTTTTTTTAACTGTTTTATTTAATATATTCTTATCATCTTGTCTAGTTGCTGGAATTCCTGGTATAGTGAATAAATCCATTACTTATTCTCCCTATTAAAAACTTTCCTCATCATTATTGTATGTTGGTCTTCTCCTTACTGGTTGTGCTGGAGTTTCTCTTTGAGCTCTTCTTTCTACTGCTTGACTATTTCCAGCTTGTCTTGTTCCTCTTGCTACTTGATTATTTTGTTCTTTTGGAAATGTTCCGTGGTCTAAATAATAATTTAATTCATCTTCAGTCTTTACTTGAAAAGCTAATCCTTCAGCATCTATTTCAGGAAAATCT
>Ga0256407_10002881_pt1 | contig 31752 bp, 25 predicted proteins | sample RumenRJG_04DNA_FD_193489 | JGI IMG/M metagenome (GOLD analysis project Ga0256407, IMG submission 193489) | Bovine rumen microbial communities from Lethbridge, Alberta, Canada - RJG_04 | ecosystem: Host-associated > Mammals > Digestive system > Stomach > Rumen | place: Canada: Alberta...
TTGCAATTTCCGCGTGCGGCGTTGGCAAATTCCGCGTGCGGCGATTCGAATCCCCGCACGCGGCGTTTTCGTCTTCTACTTTTTCAAGAGTTTCCTGCCGCCCTGGATGACGATGCCCTTGTAGTCCTTGCCCACCTTCTGGCCGGCCAGGTTGTACATGGCGTCGTTAAGGTTAACGTCAGTGTTAATGTTGTTGATGCCATCGACATAGTCCTGATTGGCAATCATTACCCATTCGTTCGCAACGACAGTCCCGTTGGCTCTGACGATGTTGCCTTTCTCTTCGTCGTAGTAAGCACCTTCGGGCTGAATGTAGGTAAGACCGTCGGAAAGTGTGGGCTCAGAACCCACATAGGCACCATATCCAGACTTACCCTTCAGCATCACAATCGTTTCTCTGCCGCTTACTGAGAGGCTTCCGCCCAAGAATCCATACGCTTTAGTGCCTTCCAGCGAGACTAATGCGCCGCCGCTTATCGTGAGGCCACTTGTCCTGACACCAGTCGTACCCTTTACTATGAGCGAGCCCGGGCCTTCTATGGTGGTTCCCTTGAGGTTCATTCCCAGCCTTTCGCTTGCGATGTGGTTCTCGCCCACAAGTTTTATGTGGAGGTTCTTTTGTGCCAGAATTCCTACTGAAGCCGAATTGATGTCAACATTCTTGAGCGTCAGCGTGCCACCGGTGCTTGTGTCGAACGATACCTTGCCGTCGCCCAGGATGTCGTGCTTGTTGATGTTGAACACTTGTGTTCCGGCAATGAAGAGGTCGTAGGCGATGGGTGCCTCCTGGCTCGTTGTCACCAGGAAGGTTGCCCTGCCTTCCGCGTAATGGATGTTGGCCTCGCTGGTAGCGATGATTGTGGCGGTGCCTTCCTTCAGCATGGTTACCTTGCCCGTCGCAGCATCCACTCTGGCAATGGACTCGTCGGAACTCTTGTAGGTGACTGCCAGATTGCCAGGCGTCTTCAGCAGCTGGGGAGCCGCTACCGTTGCGCCCACGCTGGCCGTCACAATCTTCTCTTTGAATGTCAGGCTCGGCACGTTCTTCCTGTAGACGGCGCGCACGGTGACGTTGTTGGGCGACATGTATGTCCAGCGGTTTCCGTATGTCGGGCTAGACGATGAGTCCCATCCGTCAGTCCGCTCTACGTCGTGTTCGTTGCGCAACAGGTTGCTGGCATCTTCGACGACCTGCCAGTGTAGGAAGTCCTTCCTCCATTCATCTTCAGGCTCCAATCGTATGGGTACGCCACCACGCACTTGCAGCTTGTTGCCACAGTTCGTGTCGAGCACAAAGTTGTTTCCGACAAGGGTGCCTGTCGTGGCCACGCCGTCCTCGACGGTCAGCGTGTACTTCTCTTCCGTCTTCTTGACATGGCAGGACAGGTACATCTCGGGCGAGGAGATGTATATTTTCTCGCCATTCTCGTCGAGCGATTGTAGATCAAACGTTAGGGCACTCTCATAGTCATCCACGATATCTTTCGGTGTGATGGTGAGTGTCAAACCCTCGAAGCTCACATCTACCAAGCAGTTTTCCTCAATAGCATAGGTGAAGTTATGGATGTCGTTCCTACCTATCGACTTGAAAGTGATGGTCTGCGATGGGATGGGGTCGCCATAGGTCCACTCGAAGCGGAGCCTCGTCTTGTTGGGCTTCAGCCTGTAGTCAGGACCGCTATAGTCGGTGAGGCGAGTCTCGACATGTTCATCATCGTAGAGGCAATGGCGCTGCTCCATGCCCTTCACCGTTGTGGTAGCCTCGCGGATGGTTTCCCAGTCGCCCCAGTCGTGGCCGTGGCGCGGTTCTCGATGGCCTTTCTCGACGAGCTTGTTGCAGAAGTTGCAATAATAGTCGCCCGAGTAGCCATCCTTTGTGCAGGTTTCCCAGACTATGTTCCTCATAGTCATATACCCATGGCCTTCCTGAAGGTGACTTCCAGAGCTATCCACCCAGTAGCTGCCGTGCTTCTGGGGTGTCCTCTTACCTTTGACTCTCTCGCCGCAGCGGTTGCAAAGGAATTCGCCAGTGTAGCCGTATGTGCTCCAGGTGTTGATACGGCCCCCCGTCATGCAGTACTCCACGATTTCTGTGCCTGCAATCGGTGTGTCGGGCAGGTCGTGTCCGAGGGCAGGGATGCGTGCGCCTTCCTCCAGCACAGTATCGCAGTCCTTGCAGAGCGTGTGTGGCTCATGGCCAGGGCTTGAGCAAGTGGCTGCTACGCGCTTGCTCTGTTTGGTTCCGCCGGAGTGGTCGCATTCTTCGGTGTCTGCGAAGGCAACGGCAGGGCCGTCGGGCATGGTAAATGCATATAGGCCAGCAGTTCGATTGAATCGGAAGGTAAAGCTTTGGAGGCTGATGCTGTGTCGACCACCGTCCCACGGGATATTGTTCTCGCCCCCCGGAGCGTAACCACTAATCCACTGCTTGAACTTGACAGGCACATTATTAAAGGACAATTCCACCTGAGCTGCCTTCGGGTCGTAGGCGAGGAATATGGTCTCCCCCGGTTTGGCGTATGCAACTTCCTTAGATCTTATGATTCTTCCATTCCTTATGGTTATATCGTAAGCCTTGCCGCCAAGAACCATGATGGGCCAGGAGCCGAGGGGATAGAACTTCTCTTCGCAGTAGCCACAGATGTCGCAGTAGCGCACAAGCTTGCCGGGAATGGTGTCCGTACCAGAAATCTTGGCGTCTCTCGAGTTCTCCCACACCGGCCATACGTGCTTCTCGATATTCTTCTCGTCGCAAAGCTTGCACTTGACTGTGTGTGACTCGATGCCACGACTGCCCCTGTTCGGGTCTGGCACCAACCTGCCGTTGGCTCCCCAGATGAACATGTCGGGGTCGTTCCATGCGTACCACTCGTGCTCCGTATGCGGCAGTTTGTCGGTCTTCTCTGTCTTCGAGAAGCCACAGGCGGAGCAGATGAGTTTGTTCTCGCCAGTCTTCTTCACGGTAGGCTCTGTGATGACTTCAGTCTCGTCGAAGTTGTGGTCTTGTGGAGGCTCGGGGCTTGAGATGCCGCACTTGCAGACGAACCAGTGCTGCGTGATGCTGTACTTTGCAATGTCGTAAGAGTGAACGTGGCCAGGCTCTACCTTCGGGATGACTTCGCTGTTCTTATACTGGCAGTCCAAGCAGGTCTGTTCGCGCAGGCCCGTCTCTTCGGAAGTGGCAGGACGAACGAGTGTCCACTCTGTGAAGCGGTGCTTGGAGACTTCCTTCATCGCGCTGCACTCGCCGAAGCAGTAGTTCTCGTGCGTTTCGCTGTCCTTTGACCTGTAGCGACCGAAGACGTGCTGTGCTTTAATTGTGACGACGTCGGACGTTACGCTGCCATGCTCGTTCGAGATGACGCAGTAGTACTTATTGTATTGTTGCTTATAGTCATCGCAGGCATCGGTAAGAACGACTGCCTTCAATGTTGCTGTCTGTGCGCCGGCATGTTGGTAGAAGCCGTCTTCGTCGGGCGTGTCGTCCGTGACAGCAATATAGCCGCTGACTGTCTTCTTGTACCACTGATAGCTCAGGTTCGCACCGCCTGCCTTCACCTTGAATGTGGCATAGCGTTGAGGCACATCAAGATAAGCGGAGGTGTTGGTCTTGCCTGTGTAGTCGGTAGGCTGGCTGAGGATGTATGGCTTGCCGTCGGCAGCTACCTCAACGTATGGAATGGAGATGATGCTCATCCTGTAGTTGCAGACTTCGCAGTTCACCTGAGCCGTTCCGTTGGTGTGTGTGCTGGGGTTGGGCGCAGTCAGGGTGACGGGCGTTCCCTCGGAATGGATGGCTTTGTTCAAGGCGATGCCGCAGTCCTCGCAAACGTTCCAGTGAGCGTTGGCGTCTTTCCTCCAAGTTGTGCTCACGTTGAGGTGCTGGCATTCTGCGTCGTGCTCACAGAGTTCGAGGCACTGGTCGTCCTCGTAGCACCAATGCTCGGCAAATTCGTCGCTCTCGATGCAGAGGTCGTGGTCGCAGCCTACAGAAGACGTGTTGTCGGCGCAGCAGTCGAGGCAGAGCTCGCAGATGTCGCAACGCTCTTCACCTTCGTAGCAGTCGCCGCACTGGTCGCAGATGAAGTGGCCGCCGAAGTCGTCGTCGCTCTCCGGGCAGACGTCGTGCTCGCAATGTTCGCGGCAATCCTCGCAGAGTCCGCAGTATTCGCAACGCTCGCCCTCGTCGAAGCATTCGCCGCAATCGGGGCAGACGTGGTCGTCCCAGTCGGAACCGTCGGGACAGAGCTCGTGCTCGCAGTGATAGTCTGCCTGACAATTGAGACACAGGCCGCAGTACTCGCATTCTTCATCCTGCGGGCATGCTCCGCACTCGGGGCAGAGATGGTCTTCGTAGTCGGCGGAAGCGATGCAGTAGCCATGTTCGCAGCCCTCCGACTCGCTGTTGCTGTGGCAGCATTCTTCGCAAAGTTCACAATCAGAGCAAAGGTCGAGGCCGGCTCCTTCGGTGCACTTGCCGCATTGCGGACACTTCCAGTCGTTCTCTTCGCAGCAATGTATGCAATGTTCGCCGCCAAACTCACACCAGATTACTTCGTCGCCGAAGCACTCTCCGCACTCGGGGCAGTGTTCCTCATAGTCGGCGCAACTCTCGCAGAGTCCGCATTCGTCGCAGACATCCTCGTCGCACATGAAACATTGTCGGCAGTGCACCTGGTCCTCGGCAGCCGCGTTTTCCATACATGAGCTGCAAATTTCGTGTTCCACGCAGGCATCGCCTCCCGCAGCATCGGTCTCTTCTCCATCGATGACCAAGCACGTGTTGCACATATCGCATTGCACTTCGCTGCAGTCCGTGCAGTGGGGGATGAACGTCGAGTACCCGCAGTCGCACTCTATGGCACCTTCGCCGAACAATTCGTGGCAATAGTGACAGGCATCAATTTCCCCGACTTCGATTAATTCGTCGGCGCAGTCGTAGCAGATTCTCATGTCGGTCTGGTTGTAGATGCCGTCGTGGTATTCGCCGTCGGCAATGCAGCTTTCGCAGAAGCGGCAGTGGTGCTCATGCCAGCAGTCGGAATTGACATCTGCCGTGCAGCAGCCGCAGTCCGAGCAGAAGAGATCTTCGGCTGCTGCCTCTGCTTCGGCAGAACTTTCGGCATAGATGGTGTACTGGGATCCGCACTCTTCGCACCAGGCGACGGCTTCGCCCCAGGTGTCAGTCCACTCCCAGTCCCAGTCGGCATGGGCTTTGAGCAGTGGGAACATCACTATGGCCAGCGCCATAATCATTCTCATTGTGGTGTGATACGTTTTCATAATTGCGTATTTTTATATTATAATAATGTATTTTGTTGCAAAAGTAAAAAAAATATTTCAAGAAGACAAATGTTCTTGAATCTTTCGTTCTATCATCTCTTCCAGCTGAGGCTGCATTTTTTGCCACTTCCGCTCGAACATTCTGCCCAGCAAAGCCTCTTGTTGGGTCAGATAATTAAGATAGTCTGATGCAAGCCTGTGAGCCGCTTTTTGTTTTTCCGATAGTTCCATCGTCGTTTTTTATGATTTCTGCTGCAAAGGTACGATGATTCTGTGGAAGGACACTTGTCATTTTCTTCCAAAATTTGCCCTTTCATTTGTTATTTTCTTCCAAAATGCACATGATGTGTCGGCGCAAATTATAAAAAATGCCCATTTCATCGCAAAAATTCGTTTTTTGCCGATGAAAAGCCTGACAACGGCATTTTACTAGATCGACACGTGGATTTGACGAAATCGACACGTGGATTTGACGAAATCGACACGTGGATTTCGCAAAATTCACATGTGATGTTTGCAAAGTTGACACGTGTCGAGCTAAAACTTCTGCAGAGAAGTCCCCGATTTACTACAGAGAAGTTCTCGAATTACTGCAGAGAACCTTTCGAATTACTCAAGAGTGGTTTTGACATGATACGGGTTTCGTCACGAAACACCCTGTGTCAGAAGCCCGACCAGAACTGCCGCCAGTACTTCTTTGCAAGTTCGTCCCAGCGTCCAATCGTAGCATTGAAGAAGTCGGCTGTGTAGTTGTTCAGGAAAGCAGTCCGTTTCTTCTCGTCGGTGTTCCACCATGTCTGCTCCACGAAGGCCTGTTCCCGCTGTGCTTTATCAAGAAAATATTGTTGCGCCGACTGCAACGAAGTGCGCGTTTGTCCCCATTTCATCGAAGAAATTCGATTTGCCTCGCGGTAATGCCAGAGTGCAGCATCGTCGCGTTTTCTGTGCTGACCGCATACACCAAGCATCATGGGCAGCTCGGTGTTGCCGGCGAAAACAGGGAAGCGCGGCGACTGCCCCGGGTTGTCGAGTGCTATCCAAGCCACGCCGCCGATGTCGTCCGGCATCCACGAACGCAGCTGAATCACAGTACTATAAGCGCACCAAGAGACGCTGACAGTGCGTATGTTTGCCATCGTCGAGTCGTTGAGCAGTCCGGCATATCTCCTTATTTCGTCGGGCCGCATCCAAGGATTGCTTATCAGGGGCTTGCCTCCCTTGAGCTTTACTTCGCCGTTGCCCTTCGCCAAACTGTCAATTCTGTTCGACAGACTCAGGTCCGTTCCTTCGTAATATGAGCCCAAAAGCTTGCTGACCTTCTCAACAGAAAGTAACTCTCTAGGCTTGACCGAAAGCGGTAATTCGCCCATTTCATCGGAAAAATTGGCATCGGGAGCCAGCTGTTGCATGATGAAAAGTTCGCGCACGCTGTAGTTCTTCGGCTCGTTGAAATAATTGCCACCCGAGTAGGCTTTCCAGAAGGAGAACTCCTCCTTGCCGTCCCAAAGGCTGAGTTCTTTGGCGACGGCGAAGACGTTGTCCGATGCCATGAAATGATCTGTGTCGTTGAGGTCGAGCTTGCCAATGCGACAGATGTTTGCGCTGACGGCCACCTCGTCGTCGGGAATGCGTTGTGCAGCCCAGACGCCACCGATGCGCTTCGGTCCTTCGCCAAATACTTCGAAGATCCACACCTCGTTCTGGTCGGCGATGGTAAGGCACTCGCCGCTGTCGCCGTAGCCATATTGCTTGATGAGGCTGCCCATAAGGCGGATGGCTTGTCGTGCGGTCGTGCAACGTTGCAGTGCAACACGTTGCAGCTCTTCGATGAGGAAGAGTCCTTCTTTATTCTGCAACGTATCTCGGCCGCTGATAGTCGTTTCGCCCATGGCCAGTTGCTTTTCGTTGAGGCAAGGGTAGGCGGTGTTGATGAAGCGGTAAGTGTGTCGGGCTTGCGATATCGTGCCGCGTTCCTTGACACCTGTCCTGTCTGTGGCCGACTCGGTATGCATCAGTCCTTCATAGATGCTCATGATGGTGTCGCGAGGATAGTCGTGTGCAGGCTCGATGCTTATCCAGGTGCGATACCATGAGTCGCAAGTGTGGCTTGTCATGACCGAGCCATCGACGGAAGCTTTCTTGCCCACCATGATGCTGGTACAAGCATCTTTGGGCGTCTGTGCCGAGCTGGTGAGTGTCCAGCAGAATAAAGTAAGGAACGTAAGAAGAGCCGTGTGTCTCATTGCTTCAGGAGTTTTTTGCCATTTGTGATGTATAGGCCTTTCGACGGTACTCCCGACAGTTTCCTGCCGTCGAGGGAGAAGATTTGGCCGTTCAGGTCATTAGGGTCGTTCAGGTCTTCAGAGTCATTAATGTCGTCGATGCCGGTGGTGTATGAGTTCATCCTAACCTCCACCAGTACGGGGCGATGGTCGGAAGCAACAGGCTCGTTGAGCACTTGGCGCTTTCTGACAGAGCGGAACACCTTGCCGAAACTGGCGATGTAATCGATGATGCGGTTCGGCTTCCCCGCAGGGAAGGTGTAGTATGCACTGGTGATGCTTGTTGGATAGTTCAGCATGACGAAGCCGTTCTTCTTCATCGTCTTGATGAGTGTAGAGGTGGGCTCGTCGTTCCAGTCGCCACAAACGAAGAAAGGTTTGTCGCCCCAGCTCTGTGCCTCTTCCAGGATGATGGACAGCGAGGCGAGACGGTTCTCTTCCTCGAGGGCGAGGTGCGTGGTGGCGAAAACGTACTCCTGGAACTCGCAGACGAGTAGCGTTCGCTTTTCTTCTCCGGGAAGAGGGTAGTGGTGAACCGTCAGCGGCGGCTCCTTGCTCAGGATGGCGACGCCATATTTGCCGGAAGTCAGGGGAATGGCAGCACCGAACGTGCTGTACATGCCGAGTTTCTCTGCCAGGATAGCCGCTTCGGGGATGTAGCCCGAACGCTTCACGCAGCTATCGACCTCCTGCAATCCAACCACTTCTACGTTGGCACTTTGGATGACAGCAGCCTGCCTGTCGAGGTCGACGACGTCGTCTGTCCCTGCTCCGTGCCGGATGTTGTAGGTCAGCATACGCACCGAGATGATGCTGTCCTGCGAATAAGCCGTTCCGCAGAAAAGCAGAAGGCAAAGCGTCAAACATAAGAAGAGTGAACCGCGTACATTCATAGTTGTTTGGTTTTTGTGCGGATGTGGTCTCCGCATTCCTGAAATTCGAGTGTAAAGGTAGTGTTTTTTGCCTTTCGCACAAAGAAAAACGCAGAAAAACTTGGCTTTCCTTTTGTGTTGTGCTTGCTTATTCGTAACTTTGTCACCCCAAACATACTAAAAGACACAATGAGACAGATACTTTTGTTATTGGCACTTCTGCTGACTTTGCCCGCAATGGGGCAGAACGAGAGACGAACCATTCGCAGCGGCGAGATTTGGCCCGACGACACCGGCGTCCACATCAATGCCCACGGCGGAGGTATCATGAAGTACGGCGACACGTATTATTGGTTTGGCGAACACAAGTCCGACCATACGTCAGCAGCACTGGTAGGCGTCACCTGCTATGCCTCGAAAGACCTGCTCAACTGGCACAACTGCGGCGTGGCATTGAGTGTGAGCGACGAGAAGGACTCAGACATCGAGCGCGGTTGTGTCCTGGAACGTCCCAAAGTCATCTATAACCCCTTGACGAAGCAGTTCTGCATGTGGTTCCACCTTGAGCTGAAGGGGAAAGGCTACAATGCAGCTCGCTACGGAGTTGCCGTTGCCAATCGCCCGGAAGGACCATACCGTTTCCTCTATTCCCAACGTGCCAACGCCGGCACTTGGCCTATAGAATTCAGGGAGCAAGAGCTCGTCACAATCGATACGTTGAACGAAGCCAACTTCAGGGAGCAGTGGACACCAGCCTGGCTGAAGGCAGTAAACGAAGGGCTGTTCGTGAAACGCGATTTCGGCACAGGGCAGATGTCGCGCGACATGACACTTTACGTCGACGACGACGGCAAGGCTTACCACATCTTCAGTTCGGAGGAGAACCTCACACTTCATATCGCCGAACTTACGAATGATTACCTGCACCACACCGGCCGCTACACCAGAGTTGCGCCTGCAGGACACAACGAAGCACCAGCTATCTTCAAGCACGACGGCACGTATTGGATGATAACTTCCGGCTGCACAGGTTGGGCACCGAACGAGGCCCGCATGTTCTCGGCGCCGAGTATCTGGGGACCTTGGACGCAACATCCCAACCCTTGCCGTGGTCCGAAAGCAGAGCTGACGTTCGGCGGGCAGAGCACGTTCATATTGACAATAGACAACGGACAACAGACAGCAGAGGAAGGGCAACGGTCAGAAAATAGTCCGCAATATATTTTTATGGCCGACATCTGGCGTCCCCGACATCCCAGCGATGCCCGATACATCTGGCTCCCCATAGGGTTTGAAGACGGCAAACCAGTCATCCGTTGGCGCGATGAATGGGAACTCTTTTCACAAAAAACACATATTTAATAAGAAAAAAGCTGCAAAATGCTTGGCGGATTGAAAAATTGTCGTACCTTTGCAGCCGGTTTGGAAAAAGTCGTCTATTGGAATAGACTAAAAAGAGAAGAAATGTCTAAGATTTGTCAAATTACCGGTAAGAAGGCCATGATTGGCAATAACGTGTCACACTCCAAGCGTCGCACGAAGAGAACTTTCGACGTGAACCTGTTCACAAAGAAGTTCTACTATGTGGAAGAAGATTGCTGGATCAGCCTGAAAATCAGCGCTTCCGGTTTGCGCTACATCAATAAGGTAGGACTCGACGCCGCTCTGAAGAACGCAGTGGCTCAGGGTTATTGTGATTGGAAGGAAATTCGTGTAATCGGCTAACCGCTAAACATTCAGAAATTATGGCAAAGAAAGTTAAAGGCAACAGAGTCCAGGTGATTCTGGAATGCACAGAGATGAAGCAGAGCGGTCTGCCCGGTACATCTCGCTACATCACCACGAAGAACAGGAAGAATACTCCCGAGCGTCTCGAGCTCAAGAAGTACAACCCCATCTTGAAGAAGATGACTGTTCATAAGGAAATTAAGTAATAAACATTCAGAACTATGGCAAAGAAAGCAGTCGCTACCCTCCAGACAGGTAGAACCGAAGGTCGTTCATACACCAAGGTTATCAAGATGGTGAAGAACCCTCAGACAGGATCCTACTCTTTCGACGAGCAGATGGTTCCCAACGAGGCCGTTAAGGATTTCTTCAAGAACTAATAAGTTTTTAGTTATATGAGTGGAAGGCGGGGAGCGGAAGCGCTTCCCGCTTTCTTTTACAAAATGTTTCAGACGTTCTCCCTTCCACAAGGCCTCCGCATTGTCTGTGCTCCGGGACAGACGGATGTGGTGTATCTCGGTATTGCCGTCGATGCCGGGACGCGCGACGAACTGCCTCAGGAGAGCGGCATGGCGCACTTCACGGAGCACATGTCGTTCAAGGGAACCTTGCGCCGCTCGGCTCGGCAAGTCATCACGGCAATGGAGCGCGTGGGCGGTGACCTCAATGCGTTCACCGGCAAGGAAGAGACCGTCTATTACTGCACTTGCCTCAGTCAGCACGTCCCCCGAGCCATCGACCTCCTGCTCGACATCGCCTTCCAGAGCACCTATCCGCAGGAAGAGATGACGCGCGAGGCGGAAGTGGTCATCGACGAGATTGAGAGCTACAACGATCAGCCCTCCGAGCTCATCTACGACGAGTTCGAGAGCCTGATTTTCCCCGGCCATCCGCTCGGCCGGAACATCCTGGGCGATGCCGAAACGCTCCGCCTTTTCCGCTCTGCCGATATGCAACGCTATGCCCAGCGTCTTTATCATCCCGACAGAATGGTCCTCTACGTGCTTGGCAACGTGGAGCCCGAGCGGGTGTTCCGCCTCGTGGAGAAAAACGCCGCGTGCGGGGATGCCAAACGCCGCGTGCGGGGATTGCCAACGCCGCGTGCGGGGATTGCCAACGCCGCGTGCGGGGATTTTAACATTGTACGGGACAAGGGCACGCACCAAGCGCACGTCGTCGTCGGAGCGCAGGCTTTCGGAGCCAGCGACCCGCGCCAGCTGCACCTTTATTTCCTCAGCAACATGCTGGGCGGCCCGGCCATGAGCAGCCGCCTGAACCTCGCCCTGCGCGAACGCAACGGACTGGTCTATACCGTCGAGAGCAACTACACGGCCTATACCGATACGGGCATCTGGACGGTTTACTATGGTTGCGACGCAAATGACCGTGCCCGATGCCGCCGACTCGTTGCCCACGAATTGGACAAACTCACACAGCATCCGCTCTCCCAGCGCGCCCTCGACGCTGCCCGCCGTCAGCTCAAGGGGCAAATCGGTATTTCTTACGACAACTTCGAAAACGTAGCCATCGGAATGGCGAAACGTTACCTTCATTATGGCAAAACGCTCACCAAAGAAGCACTTTTCGAGCGACTCGATGCCATCACACCCGAAAATCTGCTCTCGACAGCACAATTTGTCTTCGCTCCTGAGCGACTTCTGACGTTAGAATACGTTTAAAAGCATTTTTCCCCCACCAATTTTGCAAATTGCGAAAAAAGTTTTCAACAGCATGTTATGATAAGTCATAATGTGCTGAAAGCCCTTTGTTTATGGGCTTTCGCAGAAGTGGGGCGCAATCGCTTTCGAGGGTTATCAACAATATTACCTAACATGCTAAGAAAAAAAAGTTTAGATAAATTGTGGGGAATTGTGGGGAATTGTGTATCTTTGCAGCAGAAATTGCAATAAAAGCCTAAAATCGATGAGATTTACAGGAAGCATAGATGCCAAGACAGACGAAAAAGGACGCGTTTTCGTGCCCAGCGTCTTCCGCAAAATCCTGCAGAAGGAAGAGGAGGAAGGGCTGGTGCTGCGCCGCGACCTCTTCGAGAACTGCCTTGTGCTCTACCCAAAGAGTGTGTGGGACGCTCAGGTCAATGCCGTCCGTGCCCGCACCAACACCTTCGACCGCCATCAGCGGCAAGGCTTGCGTCTCTTCACTGCCGACGCCGAGAACATCACACTCGACAGCGGCGGCCGCATGCTCATCCCTCGCCGGTACATGGAACACGCCGGCATCAAGAGCGACGTGCGCTTCATTGGCGTGGACGACACCATCGAGATCTGGAGCAAGCAGGCCGCCGAAGGTCTGCTCAGCAACCCCGAAGAGGTGGCCAGCATCTTGGAAGAGATGATGAAGGACGAAAACACATAGTATTATATAATAATATGTAATGTACGCGAAGTGTGAGGAATATCATGTGCCAGTGCTGCTCAGCGAAGCAGTCGACGGGCTCGACATCAAGCCCGAAGGCATCTATGTGGACCTCACATTCGGCGGAGGCGGACACAGCAGGGAGATACTCCGAAGGCTCAACGGCACAGGGCATCTCTACAGCTTCGACCAAGACGAGGACGCCATGGAGAATGCCAAAGCGCTGGAGGGCGAAAGCAACTTCACCTTCATCCGCAGCAACTTCCGCTTCCTCAAGAACTGGATGCTCTACTACGGGCACGATGGAGTCGACGGCATCCTTGCCGATCTGGGCGTCAGCAGCCATCACCTCGACGAGGAAGAGCGAGGCTTCAGCTTTCGCTTCGATGCGCCGCTCGACATGCGAATGAACCGAAAGGCAAGCCTCGACGCAAGGAAGATCGTGGAGGAATACAGCGAAGAGCAACTCTCAGACATCCTCTACCTCTACGGCGAGCTGAAGAACAGCCGTCGCATCGCAGCCGCCATCGTCAAGGCACGTCAGCAGAAACCCATCACCACGACGACAGAACTCGTTGAGGTGCTGAAGCCATTGATGGCTCGCGACAGCTGGTCGTCAAAAGGTGACCGCGAGAAGAAAGACTTGGCACGCGTCTTCCAGGCGCTCCGAATAGAGGTCAACGGCGAGATGATTGCTCTGAGGCAGATGCTCGATGCAGCCACAGAACTGCTCAAACCAGCAGGCAGGCTCAGCATCCTCACCTATCATTCCCTTGAGGACCGTATGGTGAAGAACATCGTCAAGGCCGGCAACGCAGAAGGAAAAGTAGAGACTGACCTCTTCGGACGCAGCAACGCGCCGCTCGAAGCCGTCAACAGAAACGTCATCGTTCCCAGTGACGAAGAGCAGGAAAGCAATCCCCGCAGCCGCTCAGCAAAGCTCCGAGTGGCTCGAAAGAGAGAAATATAAAAGGCGAATATGGCAGAGATTGAGATAGACAGCTTCGAAGAGCTGCAGGAAGTCGAAAAGATTCCAGAAGCAGAGGAAACCCCGAAGACTCCGGAGATTCCAGAAGAAAAGGAGCAAGTCAGCGACAAAGAGAAGCTGATGCGTTCCCTCGTCAGCGACGACGACGAGGTCGATGAGCTGACTATCGACAGTGTCCGTCAGATGCTCGACGCAGCACCGCGCTGGTTCCTCAGCCAGTGGAAGATGCTGCTCCTCGTCCTTGCCGGCATCTTCCTCTACATCACGAACGGCTATCAGGCTCAAGTCGAGATGATGAAGGAAAACGAGCTCGAGGCTGAGCTCAAAGACTGGCGCTACAGAAGCATCACGCGAGTCAGCGAACTGACACAGCTCTGCCGGCAGAGCCAGCTCGAACAGAAACTCCGCGAACAAGGCGACAGCACCTTGGCGCCCAGCAAGGTTGCACCGTATGTCATTAACGTCAAGGAATAGAGAAAAGAGATGAAGCAAACAGGCAAAGATAAAGCTCCAAGGCGATACATCGTTATCTTCGTCTTTATGTGCCTCGCTGGGTTGTACATCCTGGCCAAGGCCCTCTATACGATGTTGCCGCCCGAGAGTGACTACTGGAAAGAGGTGGGACGCAACAGCAAGACTGCCAGCATTCCTGCCAACCGCGGCAACATCTTGTCGTGCGACCGCCAGGTGCTCTCCGGAACGGTGCCCAAATACGCGCTTTACATGGACTTCGCTGTGCATGACCCCGACTCGAGCATCGAGGCAAAGACAAGAGCGTTCCGCGACTCAGCTTTCCGCGTTGACCTCGACAGCATAGCGCAAGGCTTGGCACGCATTTTCCCAGACCGTGAGGCCGAGTGGTTCCGTCAGCGTTTGCTTCAAGGAAAGGCGCGTGGCAAGTACTCGTGGCGCATCTATCCGAAGCTCGCCAGCTATGTCCAGTACCGTGCCTGCAAGGAGTTACCGCTCTTGAGGGAGACGATGTACAAGAGCGGCTTCCATGCCGACGAGATGCTGCTTCGCCTCAAGCCATACGGCGGGCTGGCAAGCCGCACCATCGGCGAGCTCTACAACGATACGAGCAGCAAGCCTAAGTGCGGCCTCGAACTGAGTTTCGACAGCATCCTGCGGGGGAAGCCGGGCTCGAAGCACTTCATTACCGTTCGCAACAGAAGAGTTCCCGTCATCGACACGCAGGCAGAGAACGGGCATGACTTGCTTACGACGATCGACATCAACATACAGGACTTTGCCGACCGCACCCTTCGCAGCAAGCTGAAGGAAGAACTGGTGAACGGCGAGGTGGGTGTCGTGGTCGTGATGGAGGTGAAGACTGGCGACGTGAAGGCCATCGTCAACCTGACAAGAGGCGAGGACGGCGAGTACTACGAAATGAAAAACAATGCTGTGAGCGACCTTTGGGAGCCGGGTTCGACGTTTAAAACCGCGAGCATTATGGTGGCACTCGAAGACGGCAAGATAGACTTGAACAAGACTGTGGATTGTGCTCCTGGCATTGTCAACATGCATGGTCGCAAGATGAAGGACCACAATTGGCATCGCGGCGGCTACGGCACGTTGAAGGTGGAGGACATCCTCGGACAGAGCAGCAACATCGGCGTGAGCAAGATTATCGATGAGGCCTACATAGACAATCCTTCTGCCTACGTTGATGGCTTGCATCGCGAAGGCGTGGGCATCCCATTGAACTTGCCCTTTGTGGGCAAGGGTGAACCCTACGTGCCGCATCCGAAGGACAAGAACCGCTATTGGAGCAAGCCTGACCTGCCATGGATGAGCATCGGCTACGTCACGATGCTGCCGCCCATCAGCACGCTGACGTTCTACAACGCCATTGCCAACGGCGGCAAGATGGTGAAGCCGCGCTTCGTGAAGGCTGAGCTCAAGGACGGCATGGTCATTCGCGAGTTTCCGACGGAGGTCATCAAGGAGCGCATCTGCAAGCCCTCGACATTGCGCGACATTCAATACTGCCTGGAGCACGTCGTGAGCGGCGGCCTGGGCAGGAAGGCCGGCAACGGCGGAAAGCTCTTCAAGGTGAGCGGAAAGACCGGCACTGCGCAGTTCAGCGAGAACGGCTCGTATGCCGGACGCAAATACATGGTCAGCTTCTGCGGCTACTTCCCAAGCGACGACCCGAAGTACAGTTGCATCGTCTGCATCCGCAAGAAGGGATTGCCTGCATCGGGCGGTGGCCAGTGCGGACCTGTCTTCAGCGAGATTTCGCAGTTCATCATGTCGAGGGATTCGATGCAGAATGCTGCTCTGGCAGCTGACACGAACTCCGTCTTCGTTCCTGAAGTGACGAAAGGCGACGTACGCAGAGCCAAAGCCATCGTCGAGGGCATGGGCTTGTCAAAAAAGCAGCTCGACCTCATCGATGCCGACACAGTGCCTTTGAACAAGGTGCCCGACGTAATCGGCATGGGCGTGAAGGACGCAGTCTATGCTTTGCAGCAACGCGGTCTGCGCGTCCGCATCAATGGCTGCGGAGAGATTACGAAGCAGGACATTCCTGCCGGTTCCGTTGCCGTCAAGGGCAACCATATCACATTAACCGCTTCATCAAAGAATTAAAGATAATGAATCTCAAGCAACTCATACAAGGCTGCGAACCACAACGCATCGTGGGCAGCATCGACAAGGAAGTGACGGGCATCGAAATCGATAGCCGCCGCATCGGACAAGGCGCTGCCTTCGTGGCCATGCGAGGCACGCAGGTTGACGGTCATACTTTCATCGGAAAGGCCATCGAGCTGGGCGCAACAGTCATTGTCTGCGAGCAGTTGCCCGAAGAGATGAAGGCCGACGTTACCTACCTCGTCTATCCCAATACGGAGGACGTTGTCGGCGTGCTTGCGACCCACTTCTTCGGCAATCCGACCGAGCGCATGCATCTCATCGGCGTCACCGGCACGAACGGCAAGACCACCATCGCTACCGTGCTCTACAACATCTTCCGCCAGCGCGGCTACAAGTGCGGATTGTGCAGCACCGTATGCAACTATATCGACGGCGAACCCGTTCCGACAGAAGTCACGACGCCCGATCCGATAACACTGAACCGCCTGCTGGGCAGGATGGCCGACGAAGGCTGTGCCTACGCCTTCATGGAGGTCAGCTCGCACAGCGTTGCCCAAAAGCGCATCGGCGGCCTCACGTTCAGTGGCGGCATCTTCACAAACCTGACGCGCGACCATCTGGACTATCACGGCACGTTCGAGAACTACCGCGACGCGAAGAAGTGCTTCTTCGACGCGTTGCCTGCCGATGCCTTCGCCATCATTAACGCTGACGATCGCAACGGCATGATCATGGTGCAGAACTGCAAGGCGAAGGTCAAGACGTACTCGCTCCACTCCGCCGCCGACTTCAAGGCGCGCATCATGGAGGAGAGTTTCGAAGGCATGGACCTGGAGATTGACGGCCGCGACGTCAGCGTGCAGTTCGTGGGGCGCTTCAACGTCAGCAACCTGCTTGCCGTCTATGGCGCCACCGTGATGCTCGGCGTCGAGCCGCAGGAGGCCCTCGTGCTGCTTAGTGCGCAGAAGCCTGTCAACGGCCGTTTCGAAGCCATCCGCTCGAAGGAAGGCGTGACGGCTATCGTTGACTACGCCCACACGCCCGATGCTCTCGTCAACGTCCTTACTACCATCAACGAGGTGTTGCAGGGCAAAGGCCAGTGCTGGACTGTTTGCGGAGCCGGCGGCAACCGCGACAAAGGCAAGCGCCCGCTGATGGCTCAGGAAGCCGTGAAGAACAGCGACCGCGTCATCATCACCAGCGACAACCCGCGCAACGAAGACCCGCAAGAGATCATCAACGACATGCTGGCAGGCCTCGACGCAGCGCAAAAGCGGAGCGTCATCAGCATCGTCGACCGCCGTGAAGCCATCCGCACAGCCTGCACGATGGCGCAACCAGGCGACGTCATACTCGTGGCCGGAAAGGGACACGAAGACTATCAGATCATCAAGGGTGTGAAACACCACTTCGACGACCACGAAGTGATACGCGAAGCATTCGGGGTCTGAAAACGCCGCACGCGGAAATGCCAAACGCCGCACGCGGAGATTGCCAACGCCGCACGCGGAAATTAAAACGCCGCCTGCGGGGATTGAAAACAGACAAAAGGAAATAAGCAAATATAACATACAGTCAACATCAACACATGCTATACTACCTGTTCAGATATTTAGGCGAGTTCGGCGTCTCGGGCGCCAACCTTTGGCACTACATCTCCTTCCGTGCGGTCCTCACGTTGGTCCTGAGTCTCATTATCTCCATGTGGTTCGGCGAGTACTTCGTCCGCTGGATGCGCAAGCACAACGCCAGCGAGGCACAGCGCGACGCCAGCATCGACCCATATGGCGTGGAGAAGAAAGGCGTGCCCACAATGGGCGGCATCATCATCATTGTCGCAACCCTCGTTCCCTGCCTGCTCCTGGGACGTCTCAGGAACATCTACATGCTCCTCATGCTCTTCACCACCGTATGGCTCGGAGCACTCGGTTTTGCCGATGACTACATCAAGATGAAAGTCACAAAGGACGGACTTCGCCCCATCTGGAAGCTGCTCGGGCAGGCAATGCTCGGACTGGTAGTAGGTCTGACGCTATGGATGAGCCCCGATGCCGTCATTCGTGAGAACATTCAGGTCGAGCGTCAGGGCACCGAACAAGTCGTCACGCACAAAAGCGAAGTGGTGAAAAGCACCATCACGACCATCCCGTTCGTCAAGAACAACAACCTCAACTACGCCGACATGTTCCGCTTCCTTGGTAAGCACAAGTCGGCAGCAGGATGGATCTTCTTCGTGTTCGTCACCACGTTCATCGTGATGGCAGTCAGCAACGGCTCGAATCTGAACGATGGAATGGACGGTTTGTGCGCAGGCAACGCTGCCATCATGTGCATTGCTCTCGGCATATTGGCATACGTCAGCAGCCACATCCACATGGCAGCTTACCTGAACATCATGTACATCCCGGGGTCGGAGGAACTCGTCATCTTCATCTGTGCCTTCGTAGGCGCGCTCATCGGCTTCCTCTGGTACAATGCCTATCCGGCGCAGGTCTTCATGGGCGACACGGGCAGCCTGGCCATCGGCGGCATCATCGGCGTCACAGCCATCATCATACACAAAGAACTGCTGCTGCCTTTGCTCTGCTTCGTCTTCCTCATGGAAAGCCTGAGCGTCATCCTGCAAACCAATTATGCCAAGATGGGCAACCGCAGAGGAAAGAAGTGGCGCGTCATTAAGCGGGCACCGCTGCACGACACCTTCCGCGTCAAGCCAGATCAGCTGCCGGCAGACTTCAAGGTGCTCATCAACTGGCCCAAGGGCTGTTGGCTCGAGTCGAAGATAACGGTCCGCTTCTGGATCGTGACAATTATCATGGCGGCACTCGCCATCGTAACACTTAAGATAAGGTAAAAAGATGAGAAGAATAGTAATACTAGGAGCCGCCGAGAGCGGCGTAGGAGCAGCAGCGCTGGCGAAAGTGAAAGGCTTCGACGTCTTCGTCAGCGATATGGGCAAGATAAAGGAGAACTACAAACAAGTGCTCCGCCAGTACGACGTGCCTTTTGAAGAAGGCCAGCACAGCGAAGACCTCATTCTGACGGCTTGCGAAGTCATCAAGAGCCCAGGCATTCCCGAAGACGCGCCGATGGTGCAGAAAGTGCGGAACGCTGGCATTCCCGTCATCAGCGAGATTGAGTTCGCCGGCCGCTACACCGATGCCAAGATGATCTGCATCACAGGCTCCAACGGCAAAACGACCACCACGAGCCTCATTTACCACATCTTCCAGAAGGCCGGCTACAACGTCGGGCTGGCTGGAAACATCGGCCGGAGCCTCGCACTCCAGATTGCCGAGGGCTGCACCTTCGAGTACTACATCATCGAACTCAGCAGTTTCCAGCTCGACAACATGTATGAATTCCGTGCGAACATTGCCATTCTGCTCAACATAACGCCCGACCATCTGGACCGCTACGAAGGTTCGATGCAGAAATATACCGATGCCAAAATGCGAATCGTGCAAAACCAGACAGAGGAAGATGCCTTCATCTACTGGAACGACGATCCCATCATCAGCGCAGAGCTCCGCAAGTATGGCATCAAAGCCAAGATGTGCCCCTTCAGCATCATCAAGAAGGAAGGCATGATAGGCTACATCGCCGACGGGCAGTACGTCATCGAGTACCCCACGCCCTTCAACATGGAGCAGGAAAGCCTGAGCCTGCGTGGCAAGCACAATATGTACAACAGCTTGGCAGCGGGTATCGCGGCACGCATCAGCGGCATCGACGATGCTTCGCTCCGCCAAAGCCTGAGCGACTTCGAAGGTGTCGAGCACCGTCTGCAGAAAGTGGCTCGAGTGGGAGGTGTGCAGTACATCAACGACTCGAAGGCCACCAACGTCGACGCCTGCTGGTATGCCCTGGAGAGCATGACCACGCCCACCATCCTCATCATCGGAGGCAAGGACAAAGGCAACGACTACAACGCCATCAAGGAACTCGTCCAGAAGAAGTGCGCCGGCCTCGTTTACCTGGGGGCTGACAACACGAAGCTGCACGAATTCTTCGATGGAATGGGCATTCCTGTCGCTGACACGAACAATATGAAGGACTGCGTAGCGGCCTGCAGCCGGATGGCAAAGCCAGGCTATACCGTCCTGCTCAGCCCGTGCTGTGCCAGCTTTGACCTCTTCAAGAATATGGAAGACCGCGGCGAACAGTTCTGCGAGCAAGTGAGAAACCTTTAACACCCAAGTGTCCTTTAAGCCCTTAATGGTTCTTAAGGTCACAAAACAGAGAAAAGAAGAATCGATGAAACTGAATAAGCTAAAAGACAAGACCTGGATACACGGCGACCTTGGCGTCTGGGCGGTGTTCATCATTCTGTGCGCCATATCGCTCATCGAGGTCTATAGTGCCAGCTCACGCATGACGTTTGCTTCTGGTGCGTACTGGGACCCCATCATGCAGCACGGCTCGTTCATGCTGATGGGCGTCTTCATTGCATGGCTCGTGCATCTCATCCCATGCAACTACTTCAAGTTGTTCTGTACCATAGGCATGTTCCTGTCGCTCTTCCTGCTGATAGCTGTGCTGGCGATAGGGCAGAAGACGAACGACGCTGGCCGCTGGATATCGATCGGCTTCATCAGATTCCAACCGAGCGAACTGGCGAAACTAAGTCTCGTTGGCTTCAGCGCATTTATCCTGTCCTCGCTTCGCGATGAGAAAGGGGCGAGTCCGATGGGCTTCAAGATAGTGGCGATGACGTCGTTCATCACAATACTGCTTATCTTCACGGAGAATGCCTCGACCGCCTTCATCATAGCTCTTGTGATGTACGGCATCTGCTTCTATGCGCAGATACGAAAGAAAATACTCATCGGTGCGCTGCTGCTTGGCATGCTCGGCATAGGCAGTGTCTTCGCTGTGGCGTATTCCATTCCCGAGAAGACGCTTACCGAATGGCAAATGTCGGAAGGACCTTTGCACCGTGTGCCGACGTGGATTCACCGCATCACGGACAAGCAGGAGCGACCCGAAGATCCCCGCCAGTACCGGCCGCAGGACAATCCGCAGAAGGCTTATGCCAAGGTTGCCATCGCCACGAGCAACGTCATCGGTCGCGGCCCCGGTAACAGTCGCCAGCGCGATTTCATCCCGCAGGCTTTCTCGGACTTCATCTACGCCATCATCATCGAGGAACTTGGTTTCCTCGGTGCCGTGACGGTGCTCGCCTTGTATCTCATCCTGATGTACCGCTCGATGCGCATCGCACAGAAATGCAAGGCGCTCTTCCCGTCCTATCTCGTGATGGGACTCGCCCTGATGATTGTGGTGCAAGCCATGATGAACATGGCGGTGGCTGTGGGCGCATTCCCCGTCACGGGCCAGCCCTTGCCGCTCGTCAGCCGAGGCGGCACGAGCCTGTTCATCACCTGTACCTACATCGGCATGATACTGAGCGTGAGCCACACGGCAAAGCGTAAACCCGAATATGAAAACAAACAGATGGAGGTGGCAGAAGCATGACGAAACCGGGCAGAGAGAGACATACCGAAAGGGGAGTTGCAAACGCCGCACGCGGGGATGCCAAACGCCGCACGCGGGGATGGTCAACGCCGCACGCGGGGATTGCAATCGCCGCACGCGGGGTTTTTCGATAAGGCTAACCTCATGAATAAATTATATATTAAATAATGTACATGAACGGACTGAGAGTTATAATAAGCGGCGGCGGCACGGGCGGACACATCTTTCCCGCCATCAGCATTGCCAATGCCCTGCGTGAAATATGCCCCGACGTGGAGATACTTTTCGTTGGAGCGGAAGGCAGAATGGAAATGCAGCGCGTGCCTGCAGCTGGTTACAAGATAATCGGCTTGCCGGTGCGCGGTTTGCTTCGTCCTCTGTGGAAGCCAGGCAACATCAGCATCCTGATGGACTTCCTCAAGAGCAAGCGCATGGTTAAGCAAACGCTGAAGGAGTTCAAGCCCCAAGTGGCGGTTGGCGTCGGCGGCTATGCAAGCTCTGCTACCCTCAACGCTGCCTACGAACTTGGCATCCCTTGTCTCATACAGGAGCAGAACAGCTTTGCAGGCTTGACCAATAAAACGCTCGCGAAGAAAGCGAAGAAGATTTGTGTGGCATACGAGGGCATGGAACGTTTCTTCCCGAAAGACCGCATCATGCTAACGGGAAATCCAGTGCGGCAGAGCTTGCTGAACGACGCCCTGACGCGCGAAGAGTGTGCCGCAGCCTTCGGCCTCAATCCAGCAAAGCCTACCGTCTTGCTCATCGGCGGAAGTCTGGGCGCACGCACTTTGAACGAAAGCGTTATCCGCAACCTCTCGCGCATTGCCGCCTCGCCTGTGCAGTTCATCTGGCAGACGGGAAGCTATTACAAGAAAGAAATCGAGCAGATGCTCGACGTGAAGGGCAAGCCGACGAACCTCGTCGTGACGGATTTCATCAGTCGAATGGACCAGGCGTACTGCCTGGCAGACCTCGTCATCAGTCGCGCCGGCGCCGGCAGCATCAGCGAGCTGTGCCTCCTGGGCAAGCCAAGCATCCTGGTGCCCAGTCCCAACGTGGCAGAAGACCACCAGACGCACAACGCGATGGCTTTGGTCAACAAGCACGCCGCCCTGTTTGTGCGTGATGCCGACGCCCCCGAGCAGCTCATCCCGCTTGCATTGGAGACAGTAGTCGATGCGGAGAAGCTCAAGGAGCTTGGCACGAATGCCGGTGCGATGGCATTGCGCGATTCGGCACGCATCATTGCCGAGGAAGTAATAAAACTTGCAGAAGAAAAGAAGTCATGACAGAGATAAAGGCAGTATATTTCGTTGGCATCGGCGGCATCGGCATGAGCGCCATCGCCCGCTACTTCTTGAGTCGCGGCTTGGTGGTCGCCGGCTATGACAAGACGCCGAGTGAACTCACGGAGCAGCTCCAGAAGGAGGGTGCGCTGGTCCATTACGAGGACAACGTGGACCGCATTCCAGCCCTCTGTCGCGACAAGGAGCACACGCTTGTGGTCTATACGCCGGCCATTCATCCCGCTGAGCACAGCGAGCTTTCTTTCTTCTGCGAGAATGGATTCGAAGTACAAAAGCGAGCCCAAGTGCTTGGCACATTGACGCGTTCGCTGAAGGGGCTTTGCGTGGCTGGCACGCATGGAAAGACGACGACCTCGAGCATGACGGCGCACGTGCTGCACCAAAGTCACATCGACTGCAACGCCTTCTTGGGTGGCATCACGAAGAACTACGGGACGAACTACATCCTGAGCCAGAAAAGCCCGTTCGTCGTCATCGAAGCCGACGAGTTCGACCGCTCTTTCCACTGGCTGACACCCTTCGCCAGTGTCATCACAGCGACAGACGCCGACCACCTCGACATCTATGGCACCGAGGAGGCTTACCTGGAGAGCTTCAGCAAATACAGCAGCCTGATACAGCCCGGCGGCTACCTCGTCATGCATACAGGGCTGAAGATGAAGCCGGCAGTGCGGGACGGTGTGACCGTCTATACCTATAGTCGCGAGGCGGGTGACTTCCATGCGGACAACGTGTGCATCGGCAACGGCCGCATCATGTTCGATCTCGTTTCACCGCTTGGCAACATCCCGGGCATCGAGCTTGGTGTGCCTGTCAGCGTGAACATCGAGAACGGCATTGCAGCAATGGCCTTGGCGCAGATAGCCGGGGCGACGCCGGACGAGATACGCAGAGGTATGGCGTCCTTCGCCGGCGTTGACCGCCGCTTCGATTTCCACATCAAGACCGACAAGATGGTTTACCTAAGCGACTATGCCCATCATCCCGAAGAGATACGCCACAGTCTGGCGAGCATTCGTGAACTCTACCAGGGCCGACGCATCAAGGCCATCTTCCAGCCGCATCTCTATACGCGAACGCGGGATTTCTACCGCGACTTCGCCGACGCGCTCTCCCTGCTCGACGATGTCTGTATCGTGGACATCTATCCGGCACGCGAGGCACCCATCCCTGGCGTTACGAGTGCGCTCATCTACGACAATCTGCGCCCGGGCATCAAGCGCCAAATGTGCAGCAAGGACGGCATCCTCGATGTGGTGCGCCAAGGCGGCTTCGACGTCCTCGTGACGCTCGGTGCAGGCGACATAGAAGACTATGTTCAACAGATAACTGAAATACTGCGACCTCTATCATGAAGACAGCGTTCAAGATATTTCTGCTTCTGGCAGTTGTGGGATACCTCGTGGTGGCCATCTGGAAGTTCGGTGGCGAGGCGGAGGACAGGACCTGCGAGGGCGTGCGTGTCGAGATCATCGACAGCATCCCCGACGGCTTCATTACCGACGACTACATCCGTTCCATCCTGACCAAGAACAAGATCTCGCCTCAGGGCATGAAGATAAGCGCCATCAACCTTGAACAGATAGAGCAACTGATGCTCGACGAGTCGCACATCGAGCGTGCCTCCTGCTACTACGACGCCGCTGGGCGCCTCTGCATCAAGGTCGTGCCGCAGCAGCCCATCCTGCACGTCATCAACCAGAAGGGTGAGGACTACTACCTCTCCAGCACAGGCCTGACGATGCCGACCGCCAGCTTCAACGTCGATCTCTGCGTGGCAACAGGCAACATCTCGAAGAAGTTCGCCTCAGAGCACCTGTTGGAGCTTGCCAAGTTTATCCACGACGACCTCTTCTGGAGCGAACAGATAGAGCAGATAAACGTTGTCGGGCCCGATGAAATCGAGCTTTATCCGCGCGTTGGACAGCACATCATCGAACTGGGCAGCGCCGATAACTTCCAAGAGAAACTCAGCCGCCTGCGCATCTTCTACCGCGAGGGTCTGGAGCGCGTAGGCTGGAACAAATACAAACGCATAAGTCTGGCATACGACGGGCAAGTCGTCTGCACTAAAACAGACACAAAAAAGTAGTGATGGAAACAGCAAAAATTGCCATTTTCCAAGTCGCTGATTTTCAGCTGGGCCGTCACGGCTCAAAACGCCGCACGCGGAAATGCCAAACGCCGCACGCGGGGATGGCCATCGCCGCACGCGGGGATTGAAACGCCGCCTGCGGAAATCTGATATAGCATCAACTAAAACATCAATAATATGGGAGCAGAAAAAGACATTATCATTGCAGTAGAGCTGGCATCGACAGCTATACGCGCCATCGCAGGCAAGAGGGAACCTGACGGCAGTATGCAGGTACTTGCCTTTGCCCAAGAAGAGTCGCCCAACACCATCCGTAAGGGCATCATCGACAACATCGACAAGACGACACAGGCACTGTCGCGCGTCATCGCCAAACTCAGCGACAAGCTGGGCGTCAAAATCAACAGCATCTATGTCGGCCTTGGCGGACAGTCGCTCAGGTCTGTCCACAACCGCGTGCTGCTGCAGTTCGACGGCCTGGAACTCCTTTCTCACAAGACCATCGACAAGATGCGCGACACGAACAGCGGCGTCGTCTATCCCAACGCGGAGATCAAGGAAGTCGTTCCGCAGGAGTTCACCATCGGCAGCCGCAGCGTCGTCGATCCCGTCGGCATGCAGGCAGAAGCTATCGAGGCCAACTTCATCAACATTATCGCACGCAACACCTTGGAGGAGAACATCCGCAAGTGTGTCAACGGCGCAGGCCTGGAAGTGCAGGAAGTGCTCATCTCGCCCCTGTGCGAAGCAAACGCCTTGCTCACTGCCAACGAGAAGCGCTCCGGCTGTGCACTAGTCGATATGGGCTCAGACACGACAACAGTCAGCGTCTACTTCAACAACATCCTGCGCCACCTCTGCGTCATTCCTCTCGGCGGCTCGAACGTGACGAGCGACATCACAAGTCTCAAGGTCGAAGCCGAAGAGGCAGAGGAACTCAAGAAGAAGTACGGCACCGCCTATCGCTCTGACAGCGAAGACAAGGCGGGCGAGAAGATCAGCCTGAGCTTCGACCGCACGGAAGACCTCGAGAAGCTGCAGGAAATTGTCGAAGCACGCTACGAGGAAATCATCGCCAACGTCTACCATCACATCGAGGCCTTCAAAGACAAGATCCTCTCCGGCATCATCGTCACGGGCGGCGCTTCACGCATTCCTGACATTCAGCAGGCGTTCGCACGGCAGACCGGCGGCGACATCAATGTCCGCATTATGAAAGGACATCCCGAGAGCGTCACCGTATCCTTCGGCGTGCAGATTACCGACCACGACCGCCTCAATACCCTCTACTCCCTCCTGCTGGCGGGCAAGGAGAACTGCGTAGGCGAGATTGCCAAGGCTCCAGAGCAAAACGAGTTCGTCTTCGAGCCCAAGCAGGATGAGCCGGAGCAGAATGCAGAGTCGGCTGCGCAGAACACTTCGGACGAGCCGGAGACTCCCGAGAAGCCTAAGGGCCCGTCAGCCCTCAGTCGCCTCTGGCGAACCTTCGAGAAGATGCTTTCCGATGATCCCGACGGCGACGACGAGAATGCTTAACCACATTACCTTGAATGATTAACAGATACAGCTATGGCAGAAGATAAGAACATACAGCCCTTCGGCGGCATTAACTTCAACGTAAAGAAGACAGAAAGCCCCTGCATCATCAAGGTAGTGGGCGTAGGCGGCGGCGGTGGCAACGCCATTAACCACATGTATCGTGAAGGCATACATGAGGTGACGTACGTCGTCTGCAACACGGATAAGAAAGCGCTCAACGACTCGCCCGTCCCCAACCATCTGCAGCTCGGCAAAGACGGCCTCGGCGCAGGCAACAACCCCGCAGTCGGAAAGGCCCGCGCAGAAGAAAGCATCGACGACATCCGCGATATGCTCAACGACGGCACACGCATGGTGTTCATCACCGCTGGCATGGGCGGCGGAACTGGCACAGGCGCAGCTCCCGTCATCGCACAGTGCGCAAAGGACGCAGGCATACTGACCGTCGGTATCGTCACCATTCCCTTTAAGTTCGAGGGTAACAAGAAAATCAATCAGGCGCTCGACGGCGTCGAAGAAATCGCCAAGCACGTCGATGCATTGCTCGTCATCAACAACGAGCGGTTGCGCGAGATTTATCCCGAGCTGACCGTCATCAACGCCTTCGCAAAGGCAGACGACACACTCAGCATCGCAGCCAAGAGCATCGCGGAAATCATCACGATGCATGGCACCATCAATCTCGACTTCCAGGACGTCACAACGGTCCTCAAGGACGGCGGCGTGGCCATCATGAGCACTGGCTACGGCGAAGGCGAGAACCGCGTCACAAAAGCCATACAGGAAGCCCTGAATAGCCCGCTGCTCAATAACAACGACATCTTCAACTCGAAGAAAGTCCTGCTCAACATCAACTTCTGTAGCGAGAACGAGACGGGAAACCTGATGATGGAGGAGATGAACGAAGTCAACGACTTCATGAGCCGCTTCCGCAAGGACGTGGAAACGAAGTGGGGCCTCGCAACCGACAGTTCGCTTGGCGACAAGGTGAAGATCACGCTGCTCGCAACCGGCTTCGGCCTTCAGAACGTGCCCGGCGTGCGCGGCATCGTAGAGCAGAAAGAACAGGAACAGACAGCTGTAGACCGTGAGCGCGAAGACTACAACGAGGAGCGTGCAGGCTTCTATTACGGCTCATCAACAGGTTCGCCCGTTCGCCGACGTCGTCACAACACCTACATCTTCACGGACGACGATCTTGACAACGACGACATCATCTCGATGGTCGATGCACGTCCTGCCTACAATCGCACGAAAGAAGAGGTGGGCAAGATAAAGGAGAAGAGCGAACCCGTTCAGGAGACTGACTCGCCGACGATGGGCGTCGCTTTCGAGCTGTAAGGCTCCTTGGGTGTTCCTTTCAGCGCTCCTTTCGGTACTCCCCATCGTGCTTTATTAGAGATAGCACAGAGATAAAGGGGCGTGTAAGGACAGTGTGCCGAAAGTGTTCGGATAGCGTAGTGAAAGCGTGATTCTACGCTAGAACTTCGCGCAGGACGGCAAGCGAGCGCAGGTCGCGGAACTCGGGGACGTGCAGTTTGTAGTATGCGGTCAGCACGTCCAGTATGCGGTTCCTTTGCTGCCGGTTCAGGCGGAAGCTGTGCATGTTGCGCACGTTCATTCGTAGCAGCAACGGTAGCTTTTCGACTTCCTCGCCCTTCAAGAAGAAGTTGTGTGCGGGCTCTGTGTCAACGGCAATACTGTCTTTCAGATCGAAGAAAGGCAGCATGTTCTTTTTGTCGATGTTCGGCCAGAAGCCCAGGTAGTAAGCCAATCGGATGAGGAAAGCGACGTGGAAGTTCGCAATGCCGGCGTTTGTTGCGTCGAACCACTGCATACTATATAATATATAATGGTATAGGTCGGGATTCTTTACCTCGCTCCTCAGCACGTTGTGCAGAAATTCGGACAGAAAGAGGGCAATCGTTTCCTTTGTCGGGTCGTAGGGTAGGGAAGTGTAGCAGTGCCCGATGTGCAGTTCCTGCAGCCTTTGCAGCGATGCTGACGGGCGATAGTCGAAGACGAGTTCAATGATGTTGAGGGGCCGCAGGAGCGTTGTGTGTAGGCTGCTCTTCCGTTGCTGGCGTCGGTCGCGGACAAGGAACGACAGGCTGCCTCGCGACTCCGTGAAGATGTCTACGATGGCACTGTCGTCGTTGTATCTGTTGTAGTGCAGCACGATGCCGCTCGTTGTCTCAAGCATGGTGTAAAGTTACACAAAATTGAGCACTTTGCGGACTAGAATGAAGAAAAAAGCAAAGAAAAGCACATTTTTCTTCGATTTTATTTTGTCAGTCTCGGAAAATGTTATACCTTTGCACCCGCAATTGAGCCCCGTGCTCAAAAGCATCGGCCGAATAGCGTTTGCTTAAGCCAAGGGTAAGGTCCCTTCGTCTATCGGTTAGGACGAGAGATTTTCATTCTCTAAAGAGGAGTTCGACTCTCCTAGGGACTACAAAGGAAACAAGTAATAAAATAAGATAGAAAAACAGATGGCAAATCACAAATCATCATTAAAGCGCATCCGTCAGGAGGAGAAGAGAAGACTCCACAACCGTTATTACGCTAAGACCATGCGTAATGCAGTGCGCAAGCTTCGTGCTACTACCGACAAGGCAGCAGCTATCGAGATGTACCCCAGTGTTCAGAAAGCACTTGACAAGCTCGCAAAGATCAATGTCATTCACAAGAACAAGGCTTCTAACCTGAAGTCCAAGTTGGCTCAGTACATCCAGAAGCTCGGCTAATCAAGCCACAATCTTTTCGCTATAACGTATAAGAGGCTGCTCAACAGAGCAGCCTCTTCTTTTTGGGTAATGAAATGTATGGGCTTAATGAACTTAATGGGCAATATGGGTTCAACAGGAGAAAAGATCCATAGTGCTCATTAGATTCATTAAGCCCATCAGGTCAATCTAATTAAGCGTCGATGTTTGCGAATGTTGCGTTCTTCTCGATAAATTCCCTTCGGGGACCCACATCTTCGCCCATGAGCATGGAGAAGACGTAGTCTGCCTCGGCAGCATCGTCGATAGTGACTTGCTTCAGTCGACGCTGTTCCGGGTCCATCGTGGTCTCCCACAATTGTTTGGGATTCATTTCGCCGAGACCTTTGTAGCGCTGTGTGTGGAGCTTCGTGTCGTCGGCATCGCCGTTGCAATAGGTCTGGATGAAGCGGATTCGCGCGTCCTCATCATAGCAATACTCCTCGATCTTGCCGTAGCTGCAGCGATAGAGCGGGGGAGTGGCGATGTAGAGGCGGCCGTCCTTGATGAGCTGGGGCATATAGCGGAAGAAGAGCGTCATGAGCAGCGTGTCGATGTGAGAGCCATCGACGTCGGCATCGGTCATGATGATGGTCTTGTAGTAGCGCAATTTGTCGTAGTTCGCTTCCTTGTAGTCGTCCGGGTTGAGGCCGAACTTCACGCCCAGTGCCTGTATAATATTGTTCACCTCTTCATGCTCGAACGCTTTGTTCCACATCACGCGCTCCACGTTGAAAATCTTACCGCGGATGGGCAGGATGGCTTGGAAGTGACGGTTGCGGCCTTGCTTAGCGGAGCCGCCTGCGGAGTCACCCTCGACGATGAACAGTTCTGCGTTTGCAGGGTCCTTGTCCGAGCAGTCGGCCAGTTTGCCAGGCAGTCCGCCGCCGCTCATCGGGCTCTTGCGCTGGACGTTCTCTCTTGCTTTGCGAGCTGCTACACGAGCTTGAGCTGCCAGCAGCACCTTATCCACGATGAGCTTTGCCTCACGCGGATGTTCCTCGAGATAGTTCGTCAGCGCTTCGCCCACAGCCTGCTGTACGGCGCCGGCCACTTCGCTGTTACCCAGCTTTGTCTTCGTCTGACCCTCAAACTGCGGCTCTGCTACCTTGATTGAGATAACGGCCGTGAGTCCCTCGCGGAAGTCTTCGCCGCTGATCTCGACGCTGTTCTTGGCAAGTTTCTCCAGCTCCTTGTCGTACTTCTCCTCGGCATACTTCTTGAGCACGCGAGTCAGTGCCATGCGGAAGCCCTGCAGGTGTGTGCCGCCTTCGATGGTGTTGATGTTGTTGACGTAGGAGTGGAGGTTCTCGGTATAAGCAGTGTTATACATGATGGCCACCTCGATGGGCGTGCCTTGCTTTTCTGTGTTCAGGTAGATGACGTCGTCGAAGAGATGCGTACGACTGCTGTCGATGTAGCGCACGAAGTCTTTAAGGCCACCCTCGCTGTGGAATTTCTCCGTCTTAGTGTTGCCTTCCTCGTCGGGACGCAGGTCAGTCAGCGTGATGGTGATGCCGGCATTGAGGTACGCCAGTTCGCGCATACGGTTGGCCAGGATGTCATATTTATATGTAGTGGTCGTGAAGATAGTCTTGTCGGGCCAGAACTGCTGGCGCGTGCCTCGCAGTTCGGTCGTGCCGATGACCTCGACGCCCGTCACGGGCTTGCCGATGCTGTACTCCTGCTGATAGATCTTGCCGTCGCGATAGACCTGGCTGATCATCTTGGAAGAAAGGGCGTTCACGCAACTTACGCCGACGCCGTGCAGACCGCCGCTGACCTTGTAGCTGCCCTTGTCGAACTTACCGCCGGCATGCAGCACAGTCATCACGACCTCGAGGGCACTCTTGTGCTCCTTCTCGTGCATATCGACGGGGATGCCACGTCCGTTGTCCTGAACGGTGATGCTGTTGTCCTCGTTGATGGTCACTTCGATGTGTGTACAGTAGCCAGCGAGAGCTTCGTCGATAGAGTTGTCTACGGTTTCATACACAAGGTGGTGCAATCCCTTCTCGCTGATGTCGCCAATGTACATCGCAGGGCGTTTGCGTACGGCTTCCAGTCCTTCCAGCACCTGTATGTTCGAGGCACTGTATTCCTGTTGTTTCTTTTCGATTTCTTCCATTGAGATTTGTTTGCTTTTCTTTTAATTCGGGCACAAAGGTACAACTTTTTTATCGTTTTTGCAAGCAAAAACGGAAGAAATTTTCAGCTCTGTCTGCCTGTTTTCCACATTAACCCCATTCTGCCCATAAGTCACATATAAAAGCAAGCAGAAATATTTTTACATTTCGCTTCTTTTTACAAGTTAGAATTACTGCGGGTATGGGATATGACTTTTCGATGAAATGGATTGAATTTGCGACGAAACCCCAACATGAGCACGTCAATATTTTTGCTTCCACCTTGTCCGAAATCCGAACATATCC
>Ga0256407_10002883_pt1 | contig 31735 bp, 32 predicted proteins | sample RumenRJG_04DNA_FD_193489 | JGI IMG/M metagenome (GOLD analysis project Ga0256407, IMG submission 193489) | Bovine rumen microbial communities from Lethbridge, Alberta, Canada - RJG_04 | ecosystem: Host-associated > Mammals > Digestive system > Stomach > Rumen | place: Canada: Alberta...
ACTATCCACTGTAAGATGATGAATTAGAGGTGAGAGGTAAGAGGTGAGAGGTTAGAGTTTACATTTATGGTAAAAAAGGCAAGGAGCACGATGCCCCTTGCCTATTTTTTAGTCCAGTCCGAAGAGGACCTTCAGGCCACCGTCAACGCCACTGAAACCCATGAAGGCCAGTGAGAGCAGTCCGGCAGAGAGCATGACGATAGCCATGCCGCGCATGCCCTTGGGAACGGTGCACAGCTCCAGCTGCTCGCGCATGCCGGCAAAGACGGTCAGTGCCAGTCCGAAGCCGATAGCCGTTGAGAAGGCATAGACCACCGACTGCAGCAGGTTGAAGTCTTTCTGGATGACCAGAATAGCCACACCCAGCACGGCACAGTTGGTGGTGATGAGTGGCAGGAAGATGCCCAGGGCCTGATAGAGGGCGGGCGACACCTTCTTGAGGATGATCTCGACCATCTGCACCAACGAGGCAATGACCAGGATGAAGGCGATGGTCTGCAGATATTGCAGTCCGAAGGCGTCGAGCACAAACTTCTGTACACACCACGTCACGATGGTAGCCAGCGTCAAGACGAAAGCCACAGCTGCCGACATACCCAGCGAGGTATCTACCTTCTTCGACACGCCGAGGAACGGACAGATGCCGAGGAACTGCGACAGAATGATATTGTTGACGAATATCGCGCTAATGAAAATCAATATATATTCCATAGTTGTCGTTATTTCGTTATTACGTTATATTGTTATTACGACCTTAGCTTATTAACAATCGCAATCAGGAATCCCAGCATGATGAAAGCACCCGGAGGGAGCACGAAGAGCAGGATGTTGTAGGTCTCAGGCAACAGCGTGAAGCCGAAGACAGAGCCGGAACCCAGAATCTCACGACAGATGCCCAGCAGGGTAAGACCCAGCGTGAAGCCCAGTCCGATGCCGATGCCGTCGAACAGCGAAGCAACGGGTGAGTTCTTGGCGGCAAAAGCCTCCGCACGACCCAGGATGACGCAGTTGACCACAATCAGCGGAATAAACAGACCCAGCGCGGCGTCGATATCGGGCAGGTAGGCCTTGATGACCAGCTGCAGGATGGTGACGAAAGCGGCGATGACTACGATGAATACAGGGATGCGCACCTTGTCGGGGGTGACAGACTTGAGGCACGATATCACGAAGTTGGTGCAGATGAGCACAGCCATCGTGGCCAGACCCATCGACATACCATTCATGGCACTGGTGGTAGTGGCCAGCGTGGGACACATACCCAGCATCAGGACGAACGTGGGGTTCTCCTTGACGATGCCGTTCTTGATGATACTTATATAATTCATGTTCTTTTCGTTATTTCGTTATCTCGATATTTCGATGTTTCGATATTTCGAGACATTATTCTTGTTTCGTTGCACCAGTCTCACCGTCTGTCGGCGTAACTTTATAGGCGTTGTAAGCATTGTTGACAGCCTTCAGGAAGGCACGTGAGGTGATGGTCGAGGCGGTGATGGCATCTACCTGTCCACCATCCTTCGAAACGGTCAGCGGTTCAGCAGGCGACTTACCGATGATGTCACCCTTCTGACCCTTCTGGAACCACTGGTCGGCCTTGGCACCCAGGCCTGGCGTCTCAGCATGCTCCAGCAGCGTGTAGCCGAGGATGTTGCCATCAGTATCAAAACCGACGAGCACCTTCAGGTCACCGCCAAAGCCCATGGTGGCAGACTGTACGGCAGCGCCGAGGTCCTTGCCCTGAGCGTCCTTTACATTATATATAATAAAGGTGTGCTCCTTGCCATCGATGTTCTGATTCACCTCCACAGGTTCTGCAACGACTAAATCGTTGCAAACCATAACGGTCTTGATACCGTCGGCCAGCGCTTTCGCTTTCTGTTCCTGGATAGGACCTTCGGTGAGATGGTTCACAAAGGCGAGGATACCACCCATGACAACTGCTACCAACGTGAGCACCAGCGTCATATTCGTTAAAGATGATTCTAACTTCTTCATAATTTTTAATCTTTAATTTTTCATCTTTAATTTATTTCGCAGGTACCTCCCCGAAACGTTTTGGTTTGACATAAGTGTTGATGAGCGGCGTGAAGGCGTTCATGATAAGAATAGCGAACGACATACCCTCAGGATAAGCACCCCAGTTGCGGATGACAACGGTCAGGAAACCGATGCAGACACCATAGATGAGCTGTCCCTTGGCGGTCATCGGCGAGGTGACGTAGTCGGTAGCCATGAAGATGGCACCGAGCATCAGACCACCCGAGAAGATGACGCTGATGGGGTCGGCATAGGCGGGACTGGCCAGATGGCAGATGCCGCTGAACACAAATACCGTAGCGATGATGCTGACGGGGATGTGCCAGGTGATAATCTTCTTCCAAAGCATATAGACCAGACCAAGCAGCAGAGCCAGCGCACAGATCTCGCCCATGGCACCGGCACCGTCGGGATGGTTGCCGAGGAAGAGGTCGAGCGACGAGGGCAGCTGGTCGAGAATAGAGGCGTCGCCATGCTTGATGGCATCCTGCATGATGGTCAGCGGAGTGGCACCGGTCTCAGCATCCAGATAAGACCAGTGCTGGCCAATCTTCGGCCACGTGGTCATCTGAGCGGGGAAAGCCACCAGCAAGGCACAACGGCCTACCAGCGCAGGATTGAAGAGGTTGTTGCCCAGACCGCCGAATGTCATCTTGGCCACACCGATGGCGAACAACGCACCGATGATGATGATCCAGATAGGCAGGTTGGAGGGCAGGTTCATGCCGAGCAGCAGACCTGTCAGGGCTGCCGAACCGTCCATGATGGTGTTACGCTCGTTCTTGAGGATGAATTTATTGATGGCCCACTCGAAGAAGACACAGGCCACGACGCTCGTTGCACAGACAATGGCCGAGCCAATGCCGAAGAACCAGAACGACACGAGGAGCGCAGGCACGAGAGCGATGATGACCCCGTACATGTTCTTCTCGACGGTATCCGTTCCGTGTGCGTGAGGCGATAATGAAACTATTAATTTTCCCATTGTTTTATTTCACAATTTGACTATTTCACAATTTGACTATTTCTTAGCCGCACGAGCGCGGATAATTCCCATTACAGTAGCCTTGGCCTGACGGATATTGTCGAGCAGCGGACGGTGGGCAGGACACGTGAACTGGCACGAGCCACACTCGATACAGCTGACGACCTCTTCCTTCTCGGCACGCTCCCAGTTCTTAACGGCAGCAAGCTTAGCCAACAGGTAGGGTTCCAAGCCCATTGGACAAGCGCTGACACACTTGGCACAGCGGATGCAGGGCTGTGGCTCCTTGCGGAAAGCCTCCTCATCGGAGATGATGGTCACAGAGTTAGTTCCCTTGCAGATGGGAACCTCGACGCTGGTCAAGGCCTTACCCATCATCGGACCACCAGCCAACAGTTTGTTGTCGCCCTCAGGCATACCGCCACAGGCATCGATGAGGTCTTTCATGGGCGTTCCCATACGAACGAGGAAGTTGCCGGGATTAGCCAACTTCTTACCCGTCACGGTGGTATAACGCTCGAACAGAGGCTTGCGCTTCATAACAGCCTCGTAGACGGCAAAGGCCGTACCAACGTTCTGCACAATGGCACCCACGTTGACGGGGATAGCGGGAGGAGCAGGCACCTGACGATTGATGACGGCATCTACGAGCTGTTTCTCACCGCCCTGCGGATAGCGCTGCTTCAGGGGAACAACCTCCACGCTGTATTCCGAGGCGGCAAACGCCTCGGCACACTTCTTGGTGAGCAGTTCGATGGCGGGCATCTTGTTGGTCTCGATACCGATATAGCCCTTGGTGACCTTCGCACCCTTCATCAACAGTTCCAAGCCAACCAGTATCTCGTCGGCATGTTCCATCATCAGGCGGTAGTCGGCGGTGATATAGGGCTCGCACTCTACAGCGTTGATGATGACACACTCTGCCTTGGCCGTGGGTGGCGGGCAGAGTTTGATGAAGGTGGGGAAACAGGCACCACCCATACCGACGACACCAGCCGTCTTGATGCGCTCAACGATTTCCTCGGGTGTCAGTTCGGGATGGTCCTTCACCAGTTCCAACTTGTCAGAACGGTCGATGGTCTCTTCCCACTCATCACCTTCTACATTAATAATAATCACGGGCTTGCGATAGCCAGTGGCATCGATGGCGGTATCAATCTTGAAAACGGTACCGCTAACCGATGAATAGATAGGAGCGGAAACAAAGCCGCCAGCCTCGGCAATCATCGTACCCACCTTCACCTTGTCACCCTTGGCAACAACGGGTTTGGCAGGTGCACCAATATGCTGACCCAATGGGAAGATAGCCTGCTTAGGAAGCGCAGCCACCTTGGTAGCCACCTCGTGCGTCAGCTTGTTCTCTTCGGGGTGTACACCACCGATACTAAATGTCTTTATATTCATGCTTCGGCCTCCTTTTCTTTAGTGGGGTTATCGCCAGCGACAGAATCGCTGGGCGCAGTCGTTTCTGGCTTAGGTTTAGGTGCGGGGAAATTCACGGCGTGGATAGAACCAGTGGGACAAACGGCCACACACTTACGGCACAGACGACACTTCGTGTGGTCAATGTACGACACGTTGTTCTCGACAGTAATAGCGCCAAACGGACACTCCTTCGCACACTTGCCACAACCGATACAAGCAGCCTTACAAGCCTTCATGGCTACAGGACCCTTGTCCTTGTTGACACAAGAGACGAACACTCTCCTACCCTTCGGGCCCTTCTTGCGCAGTTCGATGATGTTGCGCGGACAAGCCTTCACACAAGCGCCACAGGCCACACACTTCTCCTCGTCAACCTCAGGAAGTCCGGTCTCTGGGTTCATGTGGATGGCATCAAACTGACAAGCGGCAACACAGTCGCCACAACCCAGACAGCCAAAGCCACAGGCTGTCTCACCAGCACCACAAGAGTTCATCGCTGCACAAGTGCGCAGACCACTGTACTCTGCAATCTTCGGACGCAGGGCACATGTTCCGTTACAACGTACAACGGCAACCATAGGCTCACCATTGGCAATGGCCATTCCCAGCAGGTCGGCCACCTTGCCCATCACTTCTTGTCCGCCCACAGGACACATCAGTCCGTCGAGGCTACCGGCATCGGCACCTTTGACCAGTGCATCAGCCAAGCCGCCACATCCTGCGAAGCCGCATCCGCCACAGTTGGCTCCTGGCAATTGCTCAGTAACCTGGGCAATGCGCGGGTCTTCATAGACGTAGAACTTCTTGGAGCAGACAAACAGCACCAGGGCAGCTATCAGTCCGATGGCTCCCAATACTGCTACTGCAATTAACATAAAATCCATAAATCTTTAAATATTTGTTTTAGTTTGTTTATTTATTCAATTCGAAAGGCCAGTTGCTCGCGCATCTTGTCGCGCAACAGCCATAATATTATATAATAAGGTACAAGTGCAGCCAGGGCTCCCAGCGCTGCCCATCCCTCATTACCCGTCAGCAGCAACACCAGCACCAACACTACCATCAGTAAGACGAAAGGCACGCCGAAGGCCCACAACAGCGCCTTGGCAGCCACCTGTCCGGAGGTCGATACGATAACCAGCTGCCCTGTTCTGTATGCTGCGACATTGTCGCAGTAAACATCAATCATCTTCTCTTTCGACTCGGCGGCATTACAGTAGCTGGCAACCTTACAGGCTGCACAAGCAGAAGTCTGGACGATACGCACATGTACGCAACCGTCCTCCACGCTGTCAACTACCCCCGAATGAGTGATTCTTTGATTCATTAGTATTGCAATCTCGAGTTTGCAAATGCAAAGATACGAAGAAATCATGAATAATGAATTACTAATTACGAAAATTTTGAAAAAAAAGTCGTAATCGTTTGCAATTATCCACTAATTTATGTACTTTTGTATCGTCTAAACAATCCAAAGCTCATGAAAGCAACCGAACAAACATTGCAAGAGGCCGAACGTGCCATCCGTAAAACCATAGAGAAATTTCCTCCCGCTGAGGAAGCTACCCTGCTGACCGACATCCATTTGCGCGTCAATCAGGACACGGGAGAATTGATGTCGTTCGATGATGACGACAACGAGCTGAACCGTTGTGTCGTTGAGCAATGGATAGACAACAAGGACGACAAATTCTATCAGGAGGTTGCTACCACGCTGCGCACCACCCTAAACAAGCAGAAGGACAAGATTGAGCAGATGGCAATACTGAAGCCTTTCTCGTTTGTCTTGGAAGACGACGACAAGGAAAGCATCGAAGAGCTCTATCTGGTAGATGACGACACCGCCATCCTGAACGAAGAGCTGATGGTTGATCTCGACAAAGACCTCGATGACTTCCTTGACAAGTTGCTCAAGGACTGATTCTATTTCGTTTATCTGATTCTTAACGGGTCACCGAGTTGTATGACGTAGTCGGGCGACAGGTGATTCATCTTATACAGGTTCTTCAGGCGGATGCCAAAGCGCTGGGCGATGCTGTACATCGACTCGCCAGCCTCTACGCGATAAACATAACCCTTGTATTCCTTGGGCGCATGGCGACGCTTTTTCTTCAGCCACACATACTCGCCTTCTTCCAGAACATCGTCCTTGTCGCGTTCGTTGAACTTAGCCAATCGACGATAGTCCACACTCACGTCAGCACCAATAGAACGGAACGTGTCTCCCTGACGGGCAATGACATAATAATTATCATTGAACTGATTAACCTTATGAGAAGTCGTCGTTGAGGAGGACTGCTGAGCCAACGACGGCAGCACTTCAACAGCACCACTACCACCACCCTTGTCATACTTGTGCAGGCCATAAAGCTCAATGATTTCTATCAGACGCGTGGCATAGGTAGGACTGGTCGCATAGCCACAGGCTTTCAAACCCTTGGCCCACCCCTTATAGTCGGTCTTCTTCAACTGAAACAGACTACTATAACGCTTGCTGTTCTTCAGAAACAACGAGTGGTCCAGATAGCTATCAAGCACGTTGTCATAAGCACGGAAGCACTCATCGCGTTCATCGTCGTCATGATAGACTCTGTCTCCCGTCCATCCGTTATTACACTTGATGCCGAAATGGTTGTTGCTCTTCCGAGCCAGCTCACTCATGCCTGCTCCCGACTCCAGGACACCCTGCGCCAACGTGATGCTGGCAGGGATGCCGAACTCATGCATCTGACTGATGGCAACATCCTTATAATAGTCGAAATAGTCTTGGAAGGATTTGTTCCATGAAATAGCATGGGAAAAGGCCGGAAAGAGGCCTAAAATGAACAGAGAAACTAAAAATATAGCGCGATTCATGCTTTTTTCTTCAATTTTTGTGCAAAAGTAAAGAAAAATCATTATATTTGCAACAAAAATCGAAATATTATGAAAGAACTAGCCCTAAAATCCACTATCTACTCAGCCGATTTCTCTGAACTGACTGATCAGGAACGCGAGCTCATTGAACAAGCCAAGGCTTCAACTTATAACTCCTACGCGCCCTACTCTCACTTCCATGTGGGAGCTGCTCTTCTGCTGAAGAACGGTGTCATCGTTCCTGGCTGTAATCAGGAGAATGCAGCCTTCCCTGCTGGTATCTGTGCCGAGCGCAGCGCCTTGTTTGCCGCCGGTGCCCAGTATCCTGACCAGCCCGTTCTGATGCTGGCCATCGCCGTTCGTAACAGCAAGGGAGAGTTCCTGGCCGAGCCTGCCAGTCCATGTGGGCCCTGTCGTCAGGTGCTCATCGAGACAGAGACGCGCTTCAAGCATCCCGTCCGCATTCTGCTCTACGGTACAGACCACACCTATGTGATGGATGGCATCAAGGAACTGATGCCGCTGTCGTTTACTCAGATTTAGCTGCAGCCATCAAGGTTTCGATGGTGTGCAAGCCTTTTTCGGTACAGAATCCGCGCAAGGCTATCAGGAAACAGTTGGAGAACAGCTCTTCAACGGAATATTGCTGTATCAAGCTGTTGGAGAGAATATACTGTCCCAAGGCATCGAAGATATGAGGCACCAGTTCGTAGTTGACATCTGGACGGAAATAGCCATCATCCACTCCACGCTTCATAAATGCCAGGAACCCCTCGCGTGACTTCTGCTGTGCCTCCTTCATGTGTTCCGACAATTTCGGATATTTCATCAGGTCAAGATAGAAGTTGGGGTTTACTGCACGAACCTCCTCGACCTTCATGTGGTAGGCCTCCATGATGATGTCTATCACATCATGACCTTCCTCTGCATAGCTTTGCATGTACTCTCGCTTGCGGTCGCCATACACCTTGATACCTTCGAAGAGTAGTGTTTCCTTGTCTTCAAAGATTTCATACATTGTTCGTTTCGAGATACCGAGTGCCTTGGCCAGCGTGTCCATCTTCACAGCACGAATGCCATGCATTGAGAAATCCTGCATGGCTTTCTCAATGATGCGCTCACGTAAAGAGGCCCGATAGGCTGTTGTTTCTCTCAAAACTTGCATAAATATCAATTTCTGGGTGCAAAGTTACTAAAAAGATTAAAAAACCGCACGTTTTTGCAGAGTTTTTATTACTTTTGCGGAAAATTTTCTGAGTTGTCTCAAAACTACAAGTAATAATACACAACACAAAATGGTAAAGATCTCGAAAGAAGCAGCTTTGGCCTATCACGAAGCTGGCCGTCCTGGCAAAATTGAAGTCAAGCCCACCAAGGCTTATCGTACCCAAACAGACCTCTCGCTGGCTTACTCGCCTGGCGTCGCCTACCCCTGTCTGGAAATCCAGCAGAATCCCGACGATGCGTATAAGTACACAGACAAGGGCAACCTCGTGGCTGTTATCAGTAACGGTACGGCAGTATTGGGTCTGGGCGATATTGGTGCCATGAGCGGTAAACCCGTGATGGAAGGTAAAGGACTGCTCTTTAAGATCTATGGTGGTATCGATGTCTTCGATATCGAGGTGGCTGAGAAGGACCCAGAGAAGTTCTGCGAGGCCGTAGAGCGCATCGCCCCCACCTTTGGCGGTATCAACCTGGAGGACATCAAGGCCCCTGAGTGTTTCTATATCGAGGAGCGCCTGAAGAAGACTCTCGACATTCCCGTCATGCACGACGACCAGCACGGTACGGCCATCATCTCTGCTGCCGGACTGAAGAACGCCTTGGAGGTTATCAAGAAAGACATCAAGAAGGTGCGCATCGTCGTCAATGGTGCTGGTGCTGCTGCCATCTCGTGTACCAAACTGTATATGGCCATCGGCGCACAGAAAGAGAATATCGTCATGCTCGACTCGAAGGGTGTCATCTCTGTTGACCGTCAGGACCTGAACGAGCAGAAGAAGTTCTTTGCCACCTCTCGTACCGATATCCACACATTGGCAGAGGCCGTCAAGGATGCCGACGTCTTTGTCGGACTGTCGAAAGGTAACGTGCTCAGTCAGGATATGGTTCGTTCGATGGCTAAAGACCCCATCATCTTCGCCCTGGCAAACCCCGTACCTGAAATTTCTTACGAGGATGCTATGGAGGCTCGCCCCGACGTGCTGATGTCCACGGGTCGTACCGACTATCCCAATCAGATTAACAACGTCATCGGTTTCCCCTACATCTTCCGCGGAGCCCTCGACGTTCACGCCACAGCCATCAACGAAGAGATGAAGCTGGCTGCCGTTTACGCCATTGCCGACCTGGCCAAGAAGCCCGTCCCCGATGTCGTCAACGATGTCTATAAGGTCAACAACCTGAAGTTCGGTCGCAACTACTTTATTCCTAAGCCTGTTGACCCACGCCTCATTTCTGAGGTCAGCGCTGCCGTTGCCAAGGCAGCCATCGAGAGTGGCGTAGCCCGTAAGCCCATCAAGAACTGGAGCAAGTACAAGCAGTCACTCAGCGTACTGCTGGGTCAGGAAACCAAGCTCACCCAGAAGCTCTACACTACTGCTGCTGCCCATCCGCAGCGTGTAGTCTTTGCAGAGGCCGTACACCCCACCATGCTGAAAGCCGCCGTACAGGCCAAGGCCGAAGGCATCTGTCAGCCCATTTTGTTGGGTAACGACGAGGTCATTGCCAAGATGGCCAAGGAGATGGAACTCTCGCTGGAGGGCATCGAGATAGTCAATCTGCGCCACCCATCGGAGCAGGAGCGTCGCGAGCGCTATGCCCGCATTCTGGCCGAGAAGCGCCAACGCGAGGGTTACACCTATCAGGAGGCTAACGACAAGATGTTTGAGCGCAACTACTTCGGCATGATGATGGTAGAGACGGGCGAGGCTGATGCCTTCATCACCGGCCTCTACACCAAGTACTCCAACACCATCAAGGTCGTCAACGAGGTCATTGGCATCCGTCCTGAGTTCAAGCACTTCGGCACCATGCATATCATCAACTCACCAAAGGGCACCCTCTATATTGCTGACACGCTGGTCAACGAGAATCCCGATACCGACGCCCTTGTCGATATTGCCAAGCTGGCAGCAGGCAGCGTGCGCTTCTTCAACGAGAAGCCCGTTGTCGCCATGATGAGCCACTCTAACTTCGGTTCTTCACAGAGCGACGGCGCCAAGAAGGTTCGCCAGGCTGTGGAAATAATGCAACAGCAATTCCCCGACCTGCCCATTGATGGTGAATTGCAGTTAGGTTTTGCACTCGACCAGGAGCTGCGCGACGAGCAGTATCCCTTCACCCGTCTCTTCGGCAAGAACGTCAACACACTGGTATTCCCCAACCTGACATCAGCACGCTCCAGCTACAAGATGTTGCAGATGCTCGATGCCGACGTGGAAATTATCGGCCCGATCCAGATGGGACTGAACAAGCCCATCCACTTCATCGACTTCGGTGCTTCTGTCCGCGACGTCGTCAACATCGTGGCTGTAGCAGGCATCGACGCCTACGTCAACAAAATCAAGAACCGCATCAACGGAAAAAGATAATCCTTGATTTCACACAAAAGAATAAGGCGACCGACTACCACTGTCTGTCGCCTTATTTCTTTAGCTATTTCTCAGTCAACGATTGGTTGATTTGCTCTATATAGTTAAGCACATCATCGCGGCCGTCTTTCTTCTCTGAGGAGGTGATGAACATGGGAGGCAACTCTTCCCAGGTCTCCAACAGTTTCTTCTTGTAGGCTTCCATCGCCTGACGAGCCTTGTTGGGTGTCAGCTTGTCGGCCTTGGTAAAGATGATGGCAAAGGGAATGCTCGACACCCCCAACCACTCGATGAACTCCAAATCTATCTTCTGTGGCTCGAGACGAATGTCAACAAGTACAAAGACGTTGACCAGCTGCTCACGCTGCAGGATGTAGCCACGAATCATCTGGTCCAACTTGTCCACTTCCTTCTTCGAACGCTTCGCAAAGCCATAGCCGGGGAGGTCCACCAGATACCACTCCTTATTAATAATAAAGTGATTGATAAGCAACGTCTTACCTGGCGTGGATGATGTCTTCGCCAACTTCCTGTTGTTAGTCAGCATATTTATCAGACTCGACTTGCCCACATTCGAACGACCAATGAAGGCATATTCTGGCTTACTGTCCTTCGGACACATTGAGACCACAGGGGCCGATAGGGAGAATTCTGCTTGCTTTATTTCCATACCATTCTTCTATTTTGCCTGCGAAGTTACGAATAATTCTGCAAAACACCAAACAAACGCTATTTTTTATGTGCGTAAAATTCCTGCTTTTATAGGCCTAAAACACGCTACATTATCCACAAATAACCCTTCATTATTGGAAAATAAGGCAAGGTTATCGCCAAATAACGCAGGGTTATCATTCACAAAAGAAGGTCACAAAGTGACTATTGTGCCCTTTGGGATGCCGAAAACGACATCAGAAGGTGAGATATTTATGTGTATATACTAAAAAAGGGGGTAAAAAAGTTGGTAGTATCAGAAATAATGTGTACCTTTGCAAACGATTTTCTGAGAAATGTGCTTACATTCGTAAAACACTTCATTCCCAAAATTCCCAATTTTTACATTCGAATTTATAAACGATTTACTGTATACTTATATGTACACAAAGGAAGAATTAGAAAAGCTTTCTATCCCCGAACTCATGGAGATAGCCAGCGAACTGGGCGTCAAAGTGTCACAGAATGACGAACTGGAAAGCGTCATCTACGCCATTCTGGACAAGGCTGCTGAGAACTCTGCAGCAGGCCTGAACACCGCCAAGCGCAAGCGCACCCGCATCACCAAGAAGGATACCGACAAGGTATATACCGTTACTGGTTCTGAAGGTGAGAATCTGGACGCTAAGCCTGCCAAGAAGAAAAAGGCTGAGAAGAAGCCTACCATCGACAGCTTGTTTGCTGAACAGGAAGCTGCCGAACAAGCTGCTAAAGCAGAGCAGGAGAAAAGCGAAGAGCAAGAAAAGCCTGCTCCAAAGAAGCGTGGTCGCAAGTCGAAAAAAGAACTTGAAGCTATTGCTGCAGAAGAAGCTGCCAAGGCTGCTGAGCAGACTGTTGCTGAAGAAACATCAGAGGAGATGGCCACTATTCCAGAGGCTACCGCTATGGAGCCATCGGAACCCATTGAGGAAAACCTCATCAGCCAGTTGCAGGAGAAAATGTCGCAATACAATGCTGAGGCACCTGCAGAAGAGTCGGTCAATCCCGATGGTGTCTGGGAGGGTGATCCTGGCGACGGCACCGACTTCATCCCTGTTGTCGACCTGCCCATCGAAGACCAGGCTGCTATTCCCTCGCTCGACATCTTCGACCGTCCGATGACTCAGCAGCCCATACACAACATCGTTGAGAACCGCATTCCTGCTCCAGAAAACTATGCACGTAATGAGCATTTCGACTTCGAAGAGCTTATCAATGGTAATGGCGTGCTGGAAATCCTGCAGGACGGCTATGGATTCTTGCGTAGCAGCGACTACAACTACCTGTCATCTCCCGATGATATCTATGTGTCGCCCCAGCAGATTAAGAAGTATTACCTGAAGACTGGCGACGTTGTAGACTGCACCGTTCGCCCTCCACACGACAACGAGAAGTACTTTGCCCTGAGCACGGTGAAGACGATTAATGGCCGTCAGCCCCACGAGGTGCGTGACCGCGTCTCGTTCGAGCACCTGACACCGTTGTTCCCTGAGGAGAAGTTCACACTCTGTGGTGACCCTGCCACCACGAACCCCTCGGTGCGCATTGTCGACCTCTTTGCACCTATAGGTAAAGGTCAGCGTGCCCTTATCGTTGCTCAGCCCAAGACTGGTAAGACCATCCTGATGAAGGACATCGCCAACGCCATTGCCGCCAACCACCCGGAGGCTTACATCATGATGTTGCTCATCGACGAGCGTCCTGAGGAGGTAACGGATATGGCCCGCACCGTCAATGCCGAGGTGATAGCCTCAACGTTCGACGAGCCAGCCGACCGCCATGTGAAGATTGCCGGCATCGTGCTGGAGAAGGCAAAGCGAATGGTAGAATGTGGTCATGACGTGGTTATCTTCCTGGACTCTATCACTCGTCTGGCTCGTGCCTACAACACCGTCAGCCCTGCTTCTGGCAAGGTGCTCACAGGTGGTGTGGACGCCAACGCTCTGCAGAAGCCTAAGCGCTTCTTCGGTGCAGCCCGTAACATTGAGGGTGGTGGTTCGCTGACAATCATCGCTACAGCCCTGACAGATACTGGCAGTAAGATGGACGAGGTCATCTTCGAAGAGTTCAAGGGTACTGGTAACTCTGAGTTGCAGCTCGACCGCATGCTGGCTAACAAGCGCATCTTCCCGGCAGTCAACCTGGTACAGAGTTCTACTCGTCGTGATGACCTGCTGCAGGATCAGACTACGCTGAACCGCATGTGGATCATGCGCAAGTACATTGCCGAGATGAACCCCATCGAGGCCATGAACACCGTTCACGACCGCTTAGTACAGACCCGCAGCAACGAGGAGTTCCTGCTCTCAATGAATGGATAATTTTCGATATTTCGAAACATCGAAACCTCGAAATAATGACATGGAAATCATTCAGAAATATTTCCCCAACCTCAGCGTCGAGCAGCAGCAACAATTTGCTGCGCTCGACGCTTTGTATCGTGACTGGAACGCGAAGATTAACGTCATCTCGCGCAAGGACATTGACAACCTGTATGAGCACCACGTGCTGCACTCGCTGGCTATCGCCAAGATGCTTCCGTTCAAGGCGGGCACCAAGATTCTGGACTTCGGCACAGGAGGCGGTTTTCCTGGCATTCCCTTGGCCATTCTCTTCCCTGAATGTGAGTTTAAGCTCATCGACGGAACGGGTAAGAAAATTCGTGTAGCCCAGGAGGTGTGCAACGCCATAGGCCTGAAGAACTGTCACCCAGAGCACCTGCGTGGTGAAGATGAGAAGGGCAAGTACGACTTCATCGTCAGCCGTGCGGTGATGCCCCTACCCGACCTGGCGAAGATTGTGCGCAAAAATATAGCCAAAGAGCAACATAACGCATTGCCCAATGGCATTCTCTGTCTGAAGGGAGGTGACCTTCAAGCGGAACTGCAACCCTTCCGCCACATCACAGACTCGATGGAGCTGACACAGTGGTTCAAGGAGGAGTGGTTCAAGGAAAAATACGTGGTCTATCTGCCCTTATAAAGGCGACAGACCACGCAAAATGGCTTAAATCAGCGAGAAAGCGACATCCATCATATGGGTGAAGTTGTTCTGACGCTCCTCGGCAGTAGTCTCCTCACCCGTGAGGATATGGTCGGAGATGGTGCAGATACCCAGGGCACGATTGCCTGAGCGGGCAGCATTCATATAGAGCGCTGCAATCTCCATCTCGACAGCCAGCACACCCATATTGATCCACTTGTCGGTATGCGGGTTCTCATGATAGAACATGGACGACGAAAGGACGTTACCCACTTTGTAGTGGTAGCCGAACTTCTCGCACGACTCAGCAGCAGCACGCACCAAGTCGAAGCTGGCGATAGGCGCAAACTGACCAGGCAATTCATACTGAGCAGCATAGTTGCTGTTGGTGCAGGCACCCATAGCGATGGCGAGGTCGCCAATGTGCAGGTCGTTGTTGATAGAGCCGGCAGAGCCCACACGGATAATGGTCTTGACGTCGTAGAAGTTGTAGAGTTCGTAGGTATAGATGCCGATAGAGGCCATTCCCATGCCGTGACCCATCACACTGACACGCTTGCCCTTGTAGGTTCCCGTATAGCCCAGCATGCCACGCACCTGGTTGAAGCAAATGGGATTGTCAAGGAACTTCTCGGCCATGAGTTTCACACGCAGCGGATCGCCCGCCATGATGACAGTCTCGGCAATGTCGCCGTACTGAGCCCCAATGTGGGGAGTAGGAGTATTTTTCATAATCTTTAAATTGAATTAGTTAACAACTGATGTTGCAAAGATAGCAAATTCTTTTGAAATTAGAAACAAAAAACGGTAAAAATATTACGATGACAAAGAAACAACGATACGAAGCTATTCTCAGCTACTTCCGCCAAGAGATGCCTGAGGCCGATACGGAACTGGAGTTTGGCAGCATCTTCCAGCTACTGGTGGCTGTGGTGCTGAGTGCACAATGCACGGACAAGCGCATCAATCAGGTGACACCTGAACTGTTTCGCCAGTATCCTAATGCTAAGGCGATGGCGCAGGCAGAGGTTGACGAGGTGCTGGAGTATATCAAGAGTGTTTCCTACCCTAACTCCAAAGCAGAACATCTTGTGAAACTGGCGCGCATGCTTGTAGAGCGTCATGGAGGTGAGGTGCCTGAAGACATGAACCAGCTGCTGGACCTGCCTGGCGTTGGACGAAAGACGGCCAACGTCATCCAGTCGGTAGCTTTCGGCAAGTCAACGATGGCTGTTGATACCCACGTATTCCGTGTGAGTCATCGCTTAGGATTGGTTTCTACAAAGGCTGACAATCCCTTGAAGGTAGAACGAGAACTGGTAAAAAATATACCCGTGGAGGATATTCCACGGGCACATCATTGGTTATTGCTTCACGGTCGCTATGTCTGTACATCACGCCGTCCTCATTGCGAACGCTGCGGGCTTAACGGCGTTTGCCCTTCTGCCAGCCGTTACCATGCTGTTGCCAACCATTCTGCCAGCCTTTCATCATCTGGCGATGGAAGCGGTTCTCAGCCTGCATAATCTCATAGACCTTCGAGGCTGACACCATCTTGATCATCCGCTTGTGGTAGTCAACATCCAGCTGGCGCAGTTCCAGGTTCAGCTTGTCATACTCGACAATGGCCTGCTTGCAGGCTTCGTCGCCTACAGGCTTGTTCATGCCCAACTTGCGCATCTTGTCGTAGATGACGCGCTGCTTCTCGCGCAACTCGCGGAACACAGGATAGACCTTGTCGGCCTCCTGTGGCGTGAGCGATGCTTCCTTGGTGATATAGGCTTTCAGGTCGGCCTCAAACTTCTCTGGCGAGAAGCGCTTGTCCTGAGCGTTCACCATCATCGTCATTATCAGCAATAGGCTGATGGCTATAACCTTCTTCATCTTGTTAAGTCATTCGTTATTTGTTCACTTACTCCTCTGCCAGCAACTGGTAGATATCCATATTGTCCAGCATTGCATAGTCGGCAGCTTCGTCGATATACGACTCTGTGACGGCCATCTGCTGCTGGGGGGCGTCAACTTCGTGGAAATGGAAGGTGACGGCTGTGACGACCAAAGCTGCCACACAGGCAGCAGCATAGAACCAGTGACGGAAAGGCATAGCCACCTTCTTAGCAACAGGTTGCTGACTTTCAGCGTCAACGCGTGGTGCTTTGTCGGGCAACTGAGCCATGATATTTGCCGTAAACTGGTCGAAATACCCTTCTGGTGTACGGAAGGGATTCTCCTGCCCTACTCTTTCCTTAAGGTACTTTTCTTCGTTAGTCATTGACATAATCCTTATTAATTTATTGTTATGACGTTTCTAAATGTTGAAAGTTTAATCACGTAGCTTAAAAAATTCTGAAATCTTCTTAACGGCGATATGATACGATGCTTTCAGCGCTCCTTCTGAGGTATTGAGGAGCTTACTGATGTCGCTGTATTTCATATCGTCGAAATAGCGCAGATTGAACACGGTGCGCTGCACATCGGGCAACTGTGCGATAGCCTCCTGCAGGAGTGCCTGCGTCTGGTCGCCATCAAAATAGCGGTCGGCCATCAGCGTCTGCGAGACGCCCTGTGCCGTATCGTCAGCGCTCACTACCAGCTGGTTTTTCTGTCGACGCAAGAAATCAAGACTCTCATTGACAGCGATGCGATAGAGCCATGTGGAAATCTTGGCATCGTGATGGAAATCTTCCAAATGTGACCAAGCTTTCAGGAATACGTTCTGCATAACGTCGTTGGCATCCTCATGACTGAGCACCATACGGCGTACCTGCCAGTAGAGCTGTTCGCTATACTCGCGCACCAACCGCTCAAAAGCCTTCCGTTGCGTCTTAGGGTCAGTTAGTTGTTGCATCAGCAACTGTTCGTCTTCTTTCGTCATGGGAGGTATGGTTTCAGATGTTCCAACACTACTTTGTCGTAGCCGTAGATATCGGGCCACGTCTGCAAGGCACCGTTCTCATCGGGCCACAGCGTGTAGTATATTATATAAAGAGGTATATGAGGCTTGACGGGCACATAGCCTATGAGCTTGTGGTCTTCCTCATCCTGATGGGTGCGCAGATACTGGCGTCCCCGATCGGTTTCGGCTTTCAGTCCCATAGAGATGCGGATGCGGTCAAGGAGCCATTCGTCAGGTTGGTCGAGCACAAAGTGTGCTAATTCGAAAGGTCGTTCCACACGCACACAACCGTGGGAGACAGAACGTGAGTCACGCTTGAAGACCCAGGGTGTCGACGTATAATGCAGGAAGACAGAGAACTGGTTCTTGAAGCGGAACACGATGCGTCCTAAGGAGTTGTCATCTCCACTCTCTTGCGCCACACGGTATTTGCCGCTAAGCAGCATGCTCGCCGTCACCTCACCAATCTCCATTTGCTTGTTGGTAGCACGCTCAAAGATGTTATATTTGTTGCGAGCGAAATAAGCGCTGTCGCCAGCATGACGAACAACATCCTTCTCCAGGATGCTCTGTGGGATAATCCATTGCGGGTTCACCTCCATCCATTCCACTTCGCTCGTCAGCAGAGGCGTCTTCGTCTTCCATGCACCACAGACGATGCGCATATCCAGCACGCTATCGCCACCATAGGCATAAAGATGATAGGCAGGAAGATTGACGATGATGCACTTTCCTGTCTCAGGTATAGGATTGTGCAAACGCCAGCGAGTACGCTCCATATTACAGAGGATGCGCTGTCGCTGTTCGTCGGTAGTAGCATCTTTCAGCATGCCCTTCAGTTGGTTATAGAACTTGTCCTGCGACTCAATAGTTGTCAGATAGTCAGCGATACTATCATGCTTGACTTTGTTGATGACCAAGAGATGGTAGTCCGCAGGAGCCTTCTCCATATCCACATCGAAGAGTCCACGATAGCGAACAATATTGGGCGAGCCTTTCTTGTCGTCATCAATATCAAGGTGATTGAAGATGCGCGAGGGATTGATAAAACCGTAGCGGTAGCCATAGGCATAGCGCAGACAGGCCTTCGTGAGGTGATAGTCCAGTCGGGCTGCTACATGGTCGATATCACCATTGCCTTCAGTAAACTGCAGCTTGCGCAGTAACTGCATGTCACGTTCAATGACATCAACATAGAATGACTGCTCAGAGAAACCGATATTCCCCACCCGATGCAGGTAGGACAAGAGCGAGTCTGCACGACAGTCTATACCTGCTCTATCAATCCACAGCAATGGGGCATTAGGCTGTTCATAGTAGTCTCGCACCCGACGGTCAGCCTCTGTTACAGCACCTTCCTTCCTGGCTGTTTCACGAATCAATTGGGCTATTTGCTCGAAGTCAAAAACAAACGCAGGCGCCTTCATATCAGAAAACGCCTCCATTGTTATTTCCTTGTTCTTAAAAGTGTTATCCTTGCCACAGCCTGTCAAGAGCAGTACTGTCAAGGCGAGTAGTCCGATTAGCGAACAGAAACCTTTCTGACTACCTTTCCGATTTTTAAGATATAGCAACCTTTTGGTACATTTAGTTCAATCTTCTGTGCGGGACTCTCTACCTTTACCGACATAATGCAGCGACCTGTCAACGACACAACTTCCAATGTCTGTCCCTGTCCACCTGTTACGGTGACGGTCTGTCCATTGACGGTAATCGTGATATCCTCTTCTACAAATTCCTCTATGCCTGGAGCCACAGGAATTGCTGCTACCAAAGAAGGCACAGCAAGCATCATTGTGAGAGACAAAGATAATATGAGTAATGTTTTCTTCATAAGCAACAATCGATTATTTGGTGCAAAGATAGAAAAAAACTCCGTAGATTCCAAATTTTTAGGCAAAAAAATCATAGTCAGACATCAAAAACATCCATTTCGTTGGTCAGATGACTATTTTCGAATACTTCGCGGGCTTCGTCAAGCAATACTTCCTCTCGCTCATAGCGCGACGAATAGTGCCCCAACAACAACCGCCCCACTCCTGCTTCACGAGCCACCAGAGCTGCCTGTCGGGCTGTCGAATGGTTATATTTCTGAGCCATCAATAGGTTGTCTTCGCCATAGGTACTTTCATGGTAAAGCATATTCACACCTTGCAGACGTTCTGCCAGCGCAGGCAGATAACGGGTATCGCTGACATAGGCATAACTGCGGGGAGTATCGGCAGGTTCCACCAGTCGTTCATGGGCAATCTGATCTCCTTCCTCTGTCGTCCAACCTGCTCCTGCCTTGATGTTATTGAACTGACTAACAGGAATGCCATAGAAATCTGCTACGTCACGACGGATATGGGGCAACGAAGGCTTTTCACGGAACAGGTAACCACAACAATACACACGGTGCTCCAAAGGGAGTGTCTCTACAGTCAGCGAACGGTCATCATAAATGATTTGCTGCTTAGTAGTATCCACAGGAATAAACGCCACCTCATAGTCCAGGTCACGACAGAAGAAGTCTATCTGTCGCTGCAGAATATCAGAAAGTTCTGCTGGAGCATAGACAGTCAACTTGGCTGTACGTCCCAGCAGGCCAAAGGTACTCAGCATGCCGATAAGCCCAAAACAATGGTCGCCATGCAGATGAGTAATGAAAACGGCACTAATCTTTGTAAAGCGCAGACGTGAGCGGCGCAGTTGTATCTGCGTTCCCTCACCACAGTCGACAAGGAACAACTTACCACGCACCTCTACAACCTGTGCAGAAGGGAAATGTTTCAACGTTGGCAGCGCGCTGCCACAGCCCAATATATGTACTCGAAACGGTTCCAAGAGCTTATTACATCTTAAAGTCGTCGTAGGACGAGTCTTCCAGTTTCACATCTTCACCATAAGTCTCCTTTGGTTTCTGACGACTATATTCAAAGGTTTCTTCCTCATCCTTATATACTAGCGAGTCAGCCGTAAGCTTCACGATGTCATAGACACTCATTTCCTCAACGTCGTTGGCACCATCACGAACAAGGACAATCTCCAGACGTCCTCTGCTCAAACGCCATGTGCGGTATATAATGCTGCTTTGATCGATACTTTCGGCCACACCACCTTCCTTGATGCTGATACCAACCTCGTCGCTACCGTCAATAGGATTAGGCATAACCCAGTTACCCAACAATGTGGTCTGGTTGATAACCATCTTAGCCGCCGTCTTAGCATCGTTAGGCAGTACAGCCATACGATCACCCACCTGCAGACCGCCAAACACTCTATCCTTTTCCTTGGCTTTGGAAATGTCAAGCATCAGCGTGTCGCCTGTATCCGTGACCATCTGCAACATGTTCATCGAGGTGCCCTCACCACAGATGCCATACAAGGTAGAGTCAACGACCATGTTTATCGAATCACCATTATCAAACGGCACCTGCTGCGTCTTACTACCACAGCTGCCCATCATCAATACGACGGCAGCAACCAATAGAACAATACCTATCTTCTTCATATCTTTAAGCTTTTAAATCTTCACTATTTTTCTCCATTTGTTTCGCTTCATTCCAGAGGGCATCCATCTCTTCCAATGTCATCTCCGTCAATGGACGACCAGCCTTGATGCTGTGCTGTTCGATGTAGTTAAAACGACGAATAAACTTCTGGTTAGTCTTCTCCAATGCATTATCTGGATTCAGTTTATACAGGCGGGCAGCATTAATCACAGAGAACAAGAAGTCGCCTAGCTCCTCTTCGGAATGCTCGCGGTCGTTACGCTGCAGTTCATCCTCCAGTTCATGTAACTCCTCACGAACCTTGGTCCAAACATCCTTGCGGTCTTCCCAGTCAAAACCCACATGACGTGCCTTGTCCTGGATGCGGTAGGCTTTGATGAGCGAAGGCAGTGTGGCAGGAACACCAGCCAAAACGGTCTTGTTGCCACCCTTCTCTTTCTGCTTGATTTGCTCCCAGTTGTCGAGCACCTGTTCTACGTTATTGACCTTGGCAAATTCACGCTCCTCCTCATTCTCACCATAGGGCAATGGGCGTGGATTTTTGGCACCAATCTGCGAGGGATGATACACATGAGGATGGCGAAATACCAACTTATCAACCAGATGGTTACACACATCCGCTATATCGAATTGCGACTTCTCCTCACCTATCCTTGCATAGAAGGCAATATGCAGCAGAACATCGCCGAGTTCCTTGCAAATATCCTCCACATCATCCTTCATCAAGGCATCGCAGAGCTCATAGGTTTCCTCTATCGTATTAGGGCGCAGACTCTCATTAGTCTGCTTTCGGTCCCACGGACATTTCTCGCGTAGTGCATCCAATACGTCGAGCATGCGTCCGAAAGCCTCCATCTTCTCTTCACGGGTATGTCTTTGTTCCATAACTTTTGCAAAGGTACTACATTTTTGGGAAAACAGCAATTATTTGGCGAAAAAACACTATTATATTTTAAGGTCTTATGGATTACTCTGTTACTTGATATTTTGACTTGCGCTCACGCTTGGCCTTCTGGGGAATACCCGTAGGACCTGCTACAGAGTGGACGGTCTTGACACCCCGATAACCATTCCAGCGCTCATGGATACGACGTACATAGTCAACTGTCTCAAAGCCGCGCATATAACCATTGCGCACTACGGGATCGTTATAATACTCGGCACGCTGAAGTCCCAAGACAAACGGTTCCACATCACGCCAACGGGAAGCATCGCGACCATATTTGCGCGCCAAGGCCATCGCATCGCGAATATGATAGCCTCCACCGTTATAAGCTGCCAAAACGAACTTGGTACGCTCGGAGCGATCACGAATATCGGAGAACGACTGTTCCAGTTCTGATAAATATTTTACAGCGGCAGCAATATTCTTTTCAGGATTATAGATATCAGCACGTGCTAGACCCAGATGATCAGCGGTAGATGGCATGATCTGCATCAGACCACAAGCACCGGCCCACGAACGAGCCTGCGGATCAAAGGTTGACTCCTGATAACACTGGGCAGCCAGTAGTCGCCAATCCCAGCGAATCTGTGTGGCATAACGCAGGAAGTAAGCATCATAATGAGAAATAACACCTCCAGCACGATTGAGCATGGGTGCAAATACACGACGCTTGACACTTCTCGACGACAACAGGTAATCCTCTTGTTTCTTCACCTCAGTCATCAACGATGGTCGGTACCACTGCTGAAGTTCATTCTGCAAATCTTGCTTATCATCGCCTACAATCCAGCCTGCCCCCTTCTTCGTAAGAGGATAACAGATAAGGTCTGCCTCACCATCAGCCAGTCGTTGTCGCATCTCTGCAGTATCTCGGCAAACCTCCATGCGCAGACTGACACCCAACTGGTCGGCAAACCGCTGACAAAGCAGGTAATGGGTTCCCAAATGTTTACCACGGTAGTCGTAGTAGGTCTCTGGTCCTGTCAACGTGAGAGCAATGAGTTCACCATTCCGCTGGATGTCCTCCAAGTCGAAGTCTTCATCTATAGGAATGGTGTCTGTTATCTCTCCCCATGGAGTGACAACAGGTTCTTGCCGTTTCTGACCACAGGCGGATAGCAGTAGCAAAAAGGCGAAAAGTTGTATATATATGCTGTTTCTGCTCAATTTCTTTCGATTTTGGATGCAAAAGTAATCATTTTCTTGCAAATATCAACAAAAATATGTAATTTTGCACGCTTAAAGGGATAAAATCAATCGCAAATAGTTAAATACAAACATAAAGATGTTAAGAATTGCAGTACAATCGAAGGGCCGTCTTTTTGACGACACCATGAATCTGCTAACAGAGGCAGACATCAAGATTAGTTCAGGACGCAGAACATTGCTAGTGCAGTCAGGCAACTTCCCATTGGAGGTTCTTTACCTGCGCGACGACGATATTCCTCAAAGTGTGGCATCAGGTGTTGCAGACATTGGTGTTGTCGGCGAGAATGAGTTCATAGAGCGCAACGAGGATGCAGAGATTATCTCACGCCTAGGATTCTCAAAGTGCCGTCTGTCATTGGCCATCCCCAAGGATATCGATTATCGTGGTGTCAACTGGTTTAATGGTAAGAAGATTGCCACCAGCTATCCCCATATCCTGAAGAAGTTCCTCGACGAGCAGGGCATCAGTGCAGAAATACACGTGATTACCGGTTCTGTGGAGATTAGTCCGGGCATCGGACTGGCTGATGGCATCTTCGACATCGTCAGCAGTGGTTCAACGCTGGTCAGCAACAACCTCCGCGAGGTAGAAGTCGTCATGCAGAGCGAGGCTTTGCTCATTGGCAACAAGAACCTCAGCCGTGAGAAGCGCGCAACACTCGATGAGATGCTGTTCCGCTTCAAGGCCGTCAAAGATGCCGAGGACAAGAAATACGTTCGGATGAATGCTCCCAAGGCTCATCTGCAGGAGATTATCAATGTACTGCCGGGTTTGAAGAGTCCCACCATTATTCCATTGGCCGATGAGGAATGGTGCTCTGTACACACCGTACTCGACCAGAAGCGTTTCTGGGAAATCATTGGCAAACTGAAGGAGATGGGTGCTCAGGGCATCCTGGTAACCCCCATTGAAAAAATGATTCTATGAAAATCTACAGGTATCCGAAGCGCACACTGTGGGGCGAGATTACCTCTCGTCCACGACTGGATCTGACACAGTTGAACGAGACGGTAAGCACCGTTCTTAACGACGTACGCCAACGTGGCGATGAGGCCGTCAAGGAATATGAACTGAAATTCGATAAGGCAGCACTTGCCTCACTGGCTGTCAGCGAACACGAGATACAGGAGGCGGAACAGTTGGTAAGTGCCGAACTGAAAGCCGCCATAGAACTCGCTCATGAGAATATCTACAAATTCCATGCTGCCCAAAAATTTGAAGGTCAGAAGGTGAAGACACAGCCTGGCGTCAACTGCTGGCAGAAGAGTGTCGCTATCGAGCGTGTCGGATTGTATATTCCTGGCGGTACTGCCCCACTCTTCTCTACCGTATTAATGCTTGCCACCCCCGCAAAGATTGCTGGCTGCGGAGAGATTGTGCTGTGCACACCACCGAACCGTGAGGGCAAGGTCAATCCCGCTATTCTGGTAGCTGCCCGCATCGCTGGTGTTAGCAAAATCTTCAAGGCTGGCGGTGTACAGGCTATCGGTGCGATGGCATACGGTACGGAGTCTGTCCCCAAGGTCTTCAAGATTTTCGGTCCTGGCAACCAATATGTGATGGCTGCTAAACAACAGGTCAGCCTCGACGAGGTTGCTATCGATATGCCTGCAGGTCCCAGTGAGGTCTGTGTACTTGCCGACGATACCGCCAATGCAGAGTTCGTTGCTGCCGACCTCTTGTCGCAGGCAGCACACGGCATCGACTCGCAAGTGCTTTTCGTCACCACCTCAGAACAGAAGCTGCAGGAAGTACAGGCAGAAGTAGAACACCAGCTGACGCTGCTGCCCCGTCAGGAGATAGCCAAGAAGGCGCTTGACAACAGCCGCCTCGTACTCGTCAATTCCGTTGACGAGATGATGGCACTCTCTAACACCTATGCCCCTGAACACCTGATCATCCAGACTGCTGACTACGAACAGTTGGCAGAGCGCGTGGTGAATGCAGGTTCCGTATTCCTTGGACAATATGCTTGTGAGAGTGCTGGTGACTATGCTAGCGGTACTAACCACACATTGCCTACCCACGGCTATGCCACAGCCTACAACGGTGTGAATCTCGACTCATACTGCAGGAAGATTACCTTCCAACATCTTACAGAAGATGGCATACGCCACATTGGCCGTGCTGTAGAACTGATGGCAGAAGCTGAGCAGCTCGATGCCCACAAAAACGCCATGACAGTACGCATCAAATCCATAAAATAGTGTGTTCGACGGTTCCATCGTCGAAAAAAAACAAAGAAAAATGAAACCCTTAGAACAACTAGTACGTCCCAACATATGGTCGCTGGCACCCTATTCATCTGCCCGCGACGAATACTCTGGCAAGGAGGCCCATGTGTTTCTTGATGCCAACGAGAATCCGTATAATGCACCTTACAACCGCTATCCAGACCCACTACAGCGTGATGTGAAACAGTTGCTGGAGCGCGTCAAAGGTGTACCTGCAGAAAATATCTTCCTAGGCAACGGTAGCGACGAGGCCATTGACCTTCCCTATCGCATTTTCTGTGAACCTGGACACGACAATGTTGTAAGCATTGCGCCTACCTATGGCATGTATCAGGTGTGTGCTGACATCAACAACATTGAGTGTCGCCAAGTGTTGCTTGACGAGGGGTTTGCATTGAATGCCGACAAATTGCTCAATGCCTGCGATGCCCATACCAAGATTATTTGGCTCTGTTCGCCCAACAACCCCACTGGTAATTCGCTTGACCGCGACGAAATCATGAAGGTGGTAGAAGGTTTTGACGGTATTGTCATCGTTGACGAGGCCTATATCGATTTTGCCCACCAGATGTCCCTGCGTCAGGAGTTGCCCACACACCCCAACCTTATCATTCTGCAGACCATGTCGAAGGCCTGGGGCTCAGCAGCAATCCGTCTGGGTATGGCCTTTGCCTCCAAGGAGATTATCGCCATCTATAACAAGGTGAAGTATCCATACAACGTCAACCAGCTCACGCAGCAACAGGCTATCGAGATGTTGAAGGATCCCTTTGAGGTGGACAAGACCGTCAAGGTGTTGCTGCAAGAACGTAGCCGTCTGATGCAGGCATTCCTTGAGCTGCCCATCTGTGAACAGATATTTCCCACGGATGCCAACTTCTTCCTGACACGTGTTACCGACGCCACGAAGATATATAACTATCTGGTAGACAGAGGCATCATCGTCCGCAACCGTTCACGCATCCAACTCTGCCAGAACTGTCTACGCATCACCATTGGTACACGTTCAGAGAACAACGAGTTGCTCAGCGCCCTGCGTCAATACTGATTTCCACATCTCCATGATACCACGCCCCCATAGCCACTACAGGGTGTCTGTCATCGTATTGTTTCTGATGACGACGCTGACGGCATGGGGTGGCAACCGTATTTTCTCCTCGCGCGTAAAGTCGTTGACCAGCATTGTCAATGGCGACTGGAAGAATCGTCCAGTGATGATACTGAACAGCAGCGATGTGCTTGCTATTGGCTTTGACGAGTTCTCACACAACTATCATCGTCTCGTCTACCACATAGACCACTGCGAGGCAGACTGGAGCGTATCGGAAGATATCTTCGAGAGTGACTGGCTACACGGCTTCAACGATGAGCCTATCGACAACTACCTGAATTCTATCAATACGACCGTTCTCTACACACACTATCAACTGACCATTCCCAATGACCGTTGCCAGCTGACCATGAGCGGCAACTACCGTTTAACCATCTATGACGAAGACGATGCCAACGAAAAACTATTGGAGGTAGAATTTTACGTCGTAGAACCAGTGACGACTATCGGTATGGAGGTCACCACGAATACGGACATAGACCATAATGACAGTCATCAGCAATTGTCTGTCAGTCTTAGATATAATAATCTGCGCATTACCAATCGCGAAGAACAACTCTACACAGTGATGATGCAAAACTGGCAGGAGCGCAATGCGCAATATAACATCCAGCCCAACCACATCAGCGCACAGGGACTTCTCTGGCAACATAATCGTCAACTCATCTTCGACGGTGGTAACGAGTACCATAAGTTCGAGGTGCTAGACGTGAGCCACCCCACCATGGGTATTGACCACATCCGGTGGGACGGTAGCAACTATCAGGTCTATCCCTTCCCCGCCTTCACATTCAAGAACTATCTCACTGACAAAGATGCCGATGGCGCCTTCCTCATCCGCAACAGCGATAACTTCGAGTCAGACCATACCTGCGACTACGTTTGGATAAACTACGAACTGCAGGCTCCCTACCAGGGTGAACTTTATATCGACGGCCAATGGACGACAGATGCCGACAAAGAGCATTATCTCATGCGCTATGACGGAGAGCGGAAAGTTTACTATACCTCACTGTTACAAAAGCAAGGTTACTACAACTATTGCTTTGTGACAGCCGATGGAAAACTGGCCCCCTCAGAGGGCAATTTCTACCAGACAGAGAACTGCTATCAGGTGCTGGTATATTATAAAGAGGTAGGAGGCCGCACATGGCGACTGGTTGGTTACAAGTCACTAGAACTACGATAAGCGTCTGGCGTCTTGTGATAATGGTGATAGAAAGACGTCACGAAGTAGTTGGGCGAAACATAGTGCAGGGCATCAGCAACGTCTTCTACAGTCATATCAGTAGTAAGCAACATCAATGCCGCTTCCTGCAGGCGCAACTTCCCAATGAGCATACGTGGATTCTTATCGATATGATTAGCCAGCAATACATACAACTCCCCTTTACTCATCTCAGCCAGATCAGCGAGTAGTTGGAAACGGATATACTCCTTACGATGCTTTGCAACGAAAGGAACAATCTTCAGCATCACCTCGTCAAAAGCCTTGCTCTCTGGTGAATTATCATTGACAAAGCCATCATTATCGACAACGGTAGCAGGTGCCAACTGTTCATCATGCAGCTCAACACAGCGGTCTGCAAAGCCACGCACACGACGCATCATGTCTTCCTCATCGTTCATGCAACGCATACGCATCTTTGTATTGCGATTGAAGAAGATAAAGTTAACCGTTGCCAAGCCAAGCAACAGAAGAACCAATAGGATATAGAGTCCTGTGGTACGCCACCACGGTTGGTCAACATGGATAATCCACGTAAACGGTTCTACTGGCCATTTATCAGGCCACATAGACGCCTGCAGTTCAACAACATAGTCACCAGGTTTCAAAGCCACCAGTGGCAAATGAAGCATACCGTTTCTATCGACCATGCCTCCTGACTTTCCAAAAGAAAGAATACGCCAATTGTTAAAACCTGTCACGCCTTTTACACGTACTCTGTAATATGTCTGGACAGGACGCAGATAGTTCAGTCCAGAGAAAGTCAACGACAATGAATTCTGATCATAGTTGACATGGAACTCATGGGTACGCGAAGCACTACGCTCCAGAATCACCCCACCATCAATTTTAGTTCCTGGATCAATGAATACACCATTCACCATTAGTCTGACAAGTTTAGGGTAGATAATCACATCGCCCAAACGTTCACCTTGGAAGTTGGCAGGATTAAAAACCACCACATTATCAACGGTTTCCATCACAATAGTACCATCTGCCATCTTTGCAGCGCGTCCATTGAGGAAAGCATCATTAGGAATATTGTCCTGATTGATATAGACCTCCAAATGGTAGACACCGTCAGCGCGTACATAAAGACGGGCCACTCCATAGCTGGTAGATATCCATATATGGTGCTGATCATCTTCAATAACGGCGTGTATGACCTCGTTTATCAGTCCATCCTTGCGGGTAAACTTCTGATCAGGCTTACCTGGGCGTTGCAATGTCAGACCAACATAACTGCCTGTCCACAACCAGCCACGACTATCTCGCAACGCACAATTGGTCTTATAGGGTAACTCCTCACTCTTTTTCCCCTCTCGGTCAAGCAACTGAAGATATGGTCTTGCCTCTGGAGACTGCGAGGAATAGGAGAAGAAAGGACTGGGATAAGCCTTGGCATATAGCAGACCACGTGTAACAGTGCCCATCCATAAACCACCCTGGCGATCGAACACTAGCGAGTTAACATCTGGCGACATACTCCGACCCTTGGAGAGCTTTACTGTTTCATAGTGTTTCACTTCACCGGTCTTGTAGTAATAGACCAGATATCCACGTTCTGAGGCGATATATACCTTGTCGTCCTTCGGACAGAGGTCGTTCATCTGGAATGGTGTCTCCAATATCCGTGTCCATTGGCGGTCGCTGACGTCATAGCGCATCAGGACAGCAGACTCCTGGCCATTACGAATCTGGTAATACTGGTCACCAACGAGACATAAGATGGACGACTGGGCATAACGTTGTTTCTCTTCAGCGGTAGTAAACGCTTCGTCGTTATAGAGGTAACGTGAATGCTGATAATCGTATACACCCACCGAACCATCTGCATGAAACAACAATAGCAGACTGTCAGCATAGAGGTCAACGTCCTGAAGGATTGCATCTGTATGGATTGTAAATTCCTTGCCTACTTTGGGGTCAGAGAGTTGCTTTCCTGAGCGAAACCACATGTTACACTCACCATCACCAAAGATGTCATCGACAGGTTTCTTAACTCCCATCTCACGAAGCACCGCTTTTACATCTGGAATAAAACGTTCAGTAAGCAAGTCAACGCAGGCTAACTTGCCTAAATTCTTACCCCAAAGGTGATGATACTTGTCGAAAAACATCTGGTAGCCACCCTTATACCCTGGCAGATTAATAACATGACGCTCAGAGGGGTCGATATGAGTAAAGTTGTCACCAACGAAGAAGTTGATATGACCAATGGTAAAAATCAGTACCCTACCCGTCTTGGTGCATCTTACAATCTGTACGCTGTTATCAGCCAAGCCATTGGAAGCATCATAAGAATTGAAGACCAGATTCTCGTCACCTGCCACAGCGTTGACACTCATCAGCAATGCCAACAACATCATACAAAAGGTACGGTAGAGATTCTTACGCATTTTAGGTCTTCATTATCTTTAGTGCTGGCAAAGATAAGGAAAAAAATGCAAATCTCCAAATATTTTGCGATAAACTTACACCTTCGGCAGATGGAACTGGTAGTTTTGGTCGAAGACTTCCTTGACTGTATTCACCTCCAGGAACTTGGTAGCGCCACCCGCACCGATATTACCACTAAGGTATGCTATCTTGTCATCAAGGTCTACATATCCCTTCTGACGTAGCATACGTACTGCCGCAAGGAAGAGACGTTCCGAATCGATGTGGTCTTTCTGGTAGACAGGAATGACACCATACGAAAGGTTCAACAGACGCTGTAGTTTGTCCTTATAACAGATGGCCAACACTGGATGAGGGCCACGGAAAGCAGCAAGTGCACGGGCGGTGATACCCGTGGTAGAATCGGTAATGATACCCTTAACACCCAACTTCTCAGTAGCCTCAATGGCAGCATGTGCCATGAAGTCACGCACATCACAGTTGGTAGACAAGGGGGCAACAAGTGTGTGCTGCATACGGTCCAGCTCTGCCTGTTCGGCAATAGAGGCCATTGTCTGTACAGCTTCCACAGGATACTTGCCACTGGCTGTCTCGCCAGAAAGCATCAAGGCGTCGGTGCTGGAATAGACAGCGTTGGCAATATCGGTCACCTCAGCACGTGTAGGTCGCGGATTATGTATCATCGTATGCAGCATCTGGGTAGCCACAATAACGGGTTTCTTCTTCTCGATACACTTACGGATTATCTTGCGCTGGATACCGGGAATACGCTCAATGGGCACCTCGATACCCAAATCACCACGTGCAATCATAATACCATATGAGGCATCGATAATCTCGTCAATATTATCTACACCCTCCTGGTTCTCAATCTTGGAAATAATCTTGATATCGGAATTATATGCATCAAGGATGGCCTGCACAGCACGGACATCAGCAGCAGAGCGCACAAAACTGTGAGCAATGAAGTCGATATCCTGGTCAATAGCCAGCATGATATTCTTGCGATCCTTGGCTGTCAAGGCTGGCAGGTCGATATGTCGACCAGGTACATTCACACTCTTATGAGCCCCCAACACACCATCGTTCTGCACCTGTGCAATGACAGCAGGGCCATTGATGCCTATCACCAGCATGTCGAGAGCACCATCGTCGAAGAGCACGTGGTCACCCTCCTGAATATCTGCCGCAAAGTTCTGGTACGATAGGTTAACGATATCATGCGTAGAGTCTATCTCCGGACGGCCAAAGAGCTTGACGACGTCACCCGTCTTATACTCAATAGGCTCAGCACAACCTGTCGTACGCACCTCCGGACCTTTGGTATCTATCAGTATGCCAATATGACGACTTACCTCGCGCACGTTCCTTATTATAATCTTTATCCCTTCCTCCGATGCATGAGCCGTATTCATTCTAACCACATTCATGCCAGCATTATACAGTTGGCGGATGAAGTCTACATCACAGCGACGGTCACTGACCGAGGCAACAATCTTTGTTTGTTTCATAGTAACTTTCTCATTAATTTTCTGCAAAGTTACGAAAAAAGCTTGTAAAAGCGAAGCGATTTTGGAAGATTAACGCAATTCGGCCTGAAATAAAGGCAAGACGGGGAAGAACGAGGAAGCTCAATTTGGGG
>Ga0256407_10002885_pt1 | contig 31729 bp, 27 predicted proteins | sample RumenRJG_04DNA_FD_193489 | JGI IMG/M metagenome (GOLD analysis project Ga0256407, IMG submission 193489) | Bovine rumen microbial communities from Lethbridge, Alberta, Canada - RJG_04 | ecosystem: Host-associated > Mammals > Digestive system > Stomach > Rumen | place: Canada: Alberta...
AAAGGGGTATCCGACATTCATAGTCAACCAGGCGGTAATGCAAAGTGCTACTTGAAACATGCTTTCGAATGCAACCGTGCTGAGCCTGCGCCGTAAAAGTGTTAAATATGGGATTGTCGGCTCCGGACAACAAGATTGGTATTTGATCAATATCAAGAGTTTGTTTGGTTCGCCCTATCAATGCGGATTCCCCTGTTTTTCCTATATCAGTTCGGTGGTGAAATTCAATGCTTGTATTTCAATGTCCAACTTTCTGAGTTGGGCAGAATAGTCGTCAATAAGTTTGCCAAGAGACTTCACATCGATGACCGTGACCATCTTAATCTCTGAACGGGAATAACGGTCCTGACCCATAGAAGCCTTGTCGAAAATATTGCGCAAGGTGTTGATACGCAATGTGAGTATCTCCTTCTGAGCCATGAGTTGGGTGACGGTCTTTCCCTCCGCATTCTTTGTCTTCATGTTAGTGGTGTTGATACGCCACACCAAATCTTCGAGTTGCTTGAGACAGATGTCGAGTTCCTTCATCAACTCCTCTGGTTTTTCTGAAGGCTCATCCCCCTCCTGCACCTTGACATTGTACTGAATACGCTGTCCCAACTGTTGGATGCGTTTCTGAAGGTCCTTCCGGATACTTAATGCTTCTGCCAAATTCATATTATTCTTTGTTTTTAGTTAAACTTCGTCTTGATTGTAAAAAAGGGATGTCTGTACCTATGAACCTGCTTCTTCCTATCAAGGGAAAATACAGCCATTCAGGTATCTCAACGACAAAGATATGCTATTTTTTTCAATCGCCCAACTATTTTATACGTATAAAAACTCTCCACGCCCTGTATAGTCACTTTCGCTGCACGAGACCAGTGTCATGGTAGTTATACAAAGACATGTAGGTGAAAAGTCCATCACTTCATTACAACGCGGAAGGATTTTTTTGAACTGAACTTAGGCGAGGAGACGGTAATATTGACCATGCCTTTTTCTTCTTGTGGTTGGATAATCAGGAGAGCCTGACCGCGGAAGGACGTAGGTGTGAGTGAGCGGAAGGAACGGAGGTCATAGGGAAGACCCGTGCCGGCAACCGCAATATGACGTGCGCCTTAGGGAGATTGTCACTTTGATTCTTCATATTTCTTTCCATCGACAATATGATTGATTATCAGACTTGCGATTGCCATACCAAAAGTAGCAGTGACGTGGCAGAGAGAACCATTGATTTGTGCCTTTAACGAGCACCATTCATGCTCTACCAGGCGCTGGTCGCCTGGTGCATCGTAGACGGCAGTGTCGGTTCCGCGCTGACCACTAAGAAGTTTTGCTTTAGGACATAGACAGACATTAGTTCCACATGCTTTATTAACGCCCATGTTCTGCATAGGAGATTCTTCGCTATAAACGCACTGGAACTTCCTTGAAGGAAAGACCTTCATGCGCTTGAATTTATTGCGTATAGCCCTTGCCAGTGGGTCGCCTTTTACCTTCCAGAACTCCGCTTTCCTCACCATGAAGGAGTCACGCCTTAATGCTGCTCCCATGGAGGATATAAACGTGATATGTTTGGGCAAAGCCGTAGCACGAAGAATAAGATCCACCTTGTCTTTAAGCGAATCAATGGCATCAACAATAAAGTCGTATTCCTCCATGTGGAAACTATCTGCTGTCTCTGCCTCATAGATTTTCTGCAAGCATACAATATTGGCATCAGGGTTGATTTCCAGCAGTCGGTCACGCAGCGCCTCCACCTTCACCTGGCCGAGAGTTTTGCTGGTTGCCATCAACTGACGGTTACAATTGGTGATGCAGATGCGGTCGGAGTCAACAAGGGTGAGATTCCTTAAACCACTGCGTACCAGACTTTCTGCGCACCATGACCCAACGCCACCAAGTCCAAATATCAATACTTTGGCTTGCTGAATCCTATTGAGGTTATCCTCCCCGAGGAGCAATTCTGTACGGCGTTGCATACCACGCTCCATTGTTGTTATTCTGCTGTCCATCATTTTATTCCAAAGATGCCGAGATCTTTACTTTATTTATCTGATTACTTTTGCAAAAGTAACACTTTTTTCGATGAATCCGCTCGGAGAAGCACACATTTGTTGCTTACATACTGTAGTTTCACATCTTTATTACACGAGATTTGTCGAAGACCCACTGACCGAAGGGAGGCAATCTACCGAATCACACGAATCCAAGGAGTAAGTTCTTGCAAAAAATCGCAAGCGAATGGACGAATCTCACTCTGTTCTGCCCAGAAAGGGCAGAAAACGGTGGCTGGTTGATTCTTAATATGAAAAAGCGCATTGAAAATGCTTATACTCAGTGCGGGCGAATTGCAAATTCGCCCGAACGAAGACCCACTGACCGAAGGGAGGCAATCTACCGAATCACACGAATCCAAGGAACAAGTTCTTGCAAAAAGTCGCAAGCGACTGAACGAACCACGCTCTGCTATATGATATTCGCTGAAAAAGTGTTACCTTTGCAAGTAGGTCAGTAAATACGGATAAAGGATATGAATAATACGAGCAAAAAGGGGGAAACCATGGTGTCGTTGCTGTTCATGCACTTCAGCATCATTTTCACCGTGTGTCTGATTGCATCCAACATCCTCGAAACGAAACAGATGGTGTTTGGGCCGCTTCATCTCACTGGTGGGTTGCTGATTTTCCCTGTTTCCTATATCATCAACGATGTGGTGTGCGAGGTATGGGGCTATCGTCGTGCTGGAATCTTGATTTGGACAGGGTTCGTTATCAACTTTGCCTTTATGATGGTGGCATGCATTGCTGATGCCATCCCCGGGGCGCCATACTGGGATAACGAGGCAGGTTTTCATGCCATCTTCGGTCTGACGCCACGCATTGCTCTGGCATCTTTCGTTTCATTCATCGCAGGTAGTTTCGTCAACGCATACGTCATGAGCCGGATGAAGATTAACGACAAAGGCAAGCGATTCCCCTTACGGGCCATCATGAGTACTGTCTGGGGCGAGGGAGCCGATTCGCTTATCTTTTTTCCATTGGCCTTCTATGGCGTTTTGTCCAACCAAGAATTGCCACTGATGATGCTTTCACAACTCGTGCTGAAAACCGTATACGAAATCATCGTTCTGCCCATTACCATCCGTGTGGTCAACTGGGTCAAGGTAAGAGAGGGTGAGGATGTGTACGACAATAACGTCAGTTACAATATCTTCTCTGTATTTAACAAACGACAAGAAGAATGAGGGTGAACATGACGACAAGGACAACCTAGACGCAGCCAAAGCGAAGATGGTACTTGCATAATTAAAGACCAGGCTGACATCCATCCTCAATTTCGTATAGTAAACCTCCGATTCCAGCAATTGAGAATCGGAGGTTTTTCTTAGAGTGAGGCGTCGGATTCGAACCGACAAATGTACGTCATGTCGGCAGAGGATTACATTTTCTTTTTTACTTCAGGTTCTTATTGAAGAACTCTGCGAGTTTATCCCACGGAATGAGGTTCTTCGGTTCGCCTTTGCCTACCAATTCGGTATACCCACCATCATAGAGGTCGCAATGAGTGGCACCTGGAATGATGAGCAGTTCCTTGTTCTCTGGATTGGGATTAGGCTTGCCCACGACATTATATCCCTCGGCCCTGCCTTCCACCATATACTTATAGGCAGCCTCGCCGAAGTAGCGGGAATGGGCTTTCTCGCCGTGCATGACGAGGACCGCCGAGCGAATCTCGTTGATATAATAGAGGAAACGGGCGTTGGCGAATGCCTGTGTGCCTATCGTGCGCCAGCCGTCGTTAGAGTTGCCGCTGCGCTTGTGGTAGCCACGCGCGGTGATGTAGTAGTCGTAGTAGTCTTTCACAAACTGAGGAGCATCAGCAGGCAGCGGGTTCACCACTCCGCCAGCCATCGCCATCGGGTCGGCCAGACGCTGCTTTGCCATAGCCTCACGGGCAGCATGGCGCGACTCCTCCTTGTCCTCGCTGTCGAAGTAGCCGTTGCCACTGACGCGGGTCATATCGTACATAGTGCTTGCGACGGTAGCCTTGATGCGGGTGTCGGCTGCGGCAGCATTGAGGGCAATGCCTCCCCATCCGCAGATGCCGATGATGCCTATCTTCGCGGCATCCACATTCTCCTGTTTCGACAGGAAATCCACAGCAGCCATGAAGTCCTCGGTGTTGATGTCGGGTGATGCCGTGCGGCGGGGTTCGCCACTGCTTTCACCCGTGTAAGAGGGATCGAAGGCCAGGGCTACAAAGCCACGCTCTGCCATGCGCATCGCGTAGAGTCCGCTCGACTGCTCCTTGCAGGCTCCAAACGGGCCGCTGACGGCGATGGCAGCCAACTTGCCCTGAGCATCCTTCGGCACATAGAGATCAGCCGCGAGCGTCAATCCGTACTGTGTTTCAAACGTCACCTTGCGGTGGTTCACCTTGTCGCTCAGAGGGAACACCTTGTCCCACTCCTGCGTTAATTCTAACTTCTGCATATTATCTTCTGATTTGGTTTGATTGTCATTCTGATGGCATGCTGTCAGTACACCTACTACAAGCAATGCTGCAAATAATGCCTTCTTCATTGTCTTCCTTTATTTATTATTTACTTGATACCTTACCCATATGATACCGTCTTGTTCTTCCACACTCTTGAAAGAGAGTCGGACCGGTTTGCGGTCCATCGGCCTGCCATCGAAGGCAGCCGCCATTCCCTTGCGTCCGTCAATTCCATAGCCGTACATCATGCTCACCTCGTCAATCATGCCAAGGTCGAGCATCGAGCCGTTGATGTTTCCGCCGCCAACCACTGCCAGACGTTCCACGCCGAAAACAGTGCGCAGCGTTTCCATTGCCGCAGTGAGGTCGATGCCGTTTCGGCCTGTGGTGATATAAGAAATGTGCTTGCTTTTCAGGTAGTCAAGATACTCCTGGCTGGCCTCTTCCGAGAGGATCATCAGCAAGGGACGGCCAAAGATTTCAGTGGTGTTGTCATCCCATAGCAATGTGCCATGAGTGTCAACGCCGATAGCATAGCCCGTCGCTTCCACCGCCTTGTAAAGTTGCTGCCCGGCATCTTCATGGGGCATGCGTTGTTGGAACACGCCATCCTGCGCATAATGCATTGCAAGGGTCGTCTTACCCTCCAGTGTCGAAGAGCAGCCGAGTTGGGCTAAAGCTTCATAGTAATGATTGGTGTCGTCTATCTGCTCGGTCATTTCGCAGTCTATCCTGCCGTCAAGCGAAGCCATCATGTGGCAAATAACGTATGGTCTCATTTCCGTCGTGTTTTTAAATCCGCTACAAAGGTACGGCGAATGGTCCGTAACTTGTATAGACAGATTGCGGACAAAACTACCAAAAAAAGGGAATGTTACTTATTAGGTGTGTTCTATCAATTCTGTTTATCTATAACCCCGTATTCTATAGATTTATTTCGGTCGCTTTTTGTTTTTATTCGGCACATAGTGTCAAGTCTCATCGGTCGTATAGCCCGCTATACTCCCTTTTCGACTTACACTCTGCTCTCGACTAAAAATCAAAAATCGTCTCGACATAATTAATAGAACCCACCTTTACGTTGATTGTCGAAGAATTCTCTCGGAGTCAGGCCCGTTGTGTTCTTGAACATTCGGGTGAAGTGCTGGGGATATTCAAACCCCAGTTCTTCAGCAACCTGGACTATGGCCTTTCCGCTAAGAATGAGATTCTTGGCGCGTAAAACGACGAAGTTGCGTATGTAGTCCTTCGGACTTTCGCCAAGGGCATCTCTTATGATGTCGCCAAAGTAACCTGGTGAAAGACACAGTTCGCTGGCACAGTATTTTACGCTTGGCAGTCCATTGGTCTTTTGCATACCATGAGCATAATAGTCGGTCAGTACTTGCTGGAATCGACTGAGGATGTCGCTGCCTTCAGCTGCCATTTCATTGAATTGGCGAAAATAGAAGCGGTTGCAGTAATCGAGGATTAACAGGATGTAGTTCCTGACGATGTCATCATGTCCGAACGATTGAGACTGTGTTTCCAACTCCTGTCGAAGCTTTGCCATGAGCCGGTCGAGAATGTCCTTTTCCTCCGGAGTCAAGATGAGTGCCTCATTAGAATTGTAGGAGAAGAATTGATAGCCGTCGAGTTTCTGTTCGATGGCTGTACCTTGGATAAACTCATTGTCAAACAGCAGTACCCAACCGTGATACTGCCGTCGTGTGCCGTCGTCCTGCTTGCCGCCTATCTGCCCTGGGGAAAATGCCATCAGTGAGCCGTCGCCTTCATGATAGGTGCCGATGCCATAAGTCAGGCCTTCAGGGAACTCCTGCTGAAGGAAAATACCATAGCAGTAGATTCTGTTCAACGTATGGCGTATCTCCCCCACCTCGTCATAGTGTATCACCGAGACGTGGGGGTGATAGACTGGCGCACCTATATCATGTGCGTAGTCATTGGCTTTGTTGATATACAAGTCTATGGTCATGGCAAGTTCTAAGGTACGCAATTTCTTCTCCAGGTGTCTTGGAATGCCTTGACCAACTGCACAATACCCGGGGTTTTGCCACCCTGTGGCACTTTGATGTTGTGTGACATCCATTGGTCGCGTATTTCTTCCAACGAATGATAATCAGTGGCCATCGCATATATGCTGGTCGTCACAGCCAAAAGTATCAACAGATATTTTTTCATAGTCTTCCGTTTTTTCTGTTACAAAAATACAATTAAAAATGGAGACGCCAACTGATTATTCTTAAAAATCAACAAATCAATACGAAAAGTATGTTTTTCGCTGATTTTCGTCAGTGTTTCCAAGGGTTTCCTGCCATTCGTTAATGACCAACATTTTTCATCGGGAAGGCGAGGCGGCCTGGGATGAGTAAAAAATACCACATACCAATGTCAGGTATTCTGGAATCAAGTGTCCCCTACTCCACTTGATTTCAAGTCCGAGCAATTGCTTGGCAGTTTTTCCCATGTCGAATCCGAACGCCTCAAGCGAAGGCCTAACCTTGTCGGGATGCCTGCATGGTTTCCCTTCAATCCTTGCGCAAGGGGTGCCGCCGCAGTATGGGCAAGAACCGACAAAACCGAAACTCATGCCGCCCAAAGCCTTCTCCATTTCCAGAAGTTCCTTATTCAACTCATTAGTCACAGGTTCCATCAAAGTGTTTGCGGCTTCCAATGGCAATGTCTTGTCAAAGGGAATAATCTTCACACCAATGATACGCACGTTGTCGTATGTTTCAATGACCGACAGCGGATCGAAATCAAAAGGAGGACATCCATACCTGCGGCCATAGTTTCCACATTGTTGGCAGAACTTGATGAAATAGTCTGCATCATGGAAGTCCTTAATATAGGCGGCAGCACCTATCTCTGCCGTATATCTTTCTATCGTGTATGCTGTTTCGTTGGGTGTAGCGTCCATTTCTTCTTTTCCTCTGGTTTTCACTTGATGGGGTCGGCGCAATAATCCCGGCGTCCACATTCCTTACAGAACTTTCCCATCCACACGTTGTCGAACTGCCCGATGGCTGCTTCCACCATCTCCGGGTCATCCGTCAGGATGCCCGCCTCGAAATTTCGCTTTCTTGGCGATTTCATGCCCATTCCGGCACCCGTCAGGTTGGCGGAGCCGACGTAGGCTATGGTGGAGTCGATAATAATGAGTTTGAAATGGACTCTCGGACAGAGCACCCGCTCCATACCATCATAGAGAATGGGATGCCTCTCGTGGTCATCCCTCCAAGCAGTCCCGGGTTCCTTGGCATGGATGAGCCTTACTTCCACACCCTTTTTGAGCAGGGAGGCAAGCAGCGATAGAAACGGCTTGTCGTCGACATACAAATCCTTGATGTCTGCCGTTCCCAACCACACCGTCCGCTTGGCTTGGCCGACCAGCATCAGAACATCCTTGTAATGGCACTCGTCGGCGATGTATTTGATGAAACTCATGGCTTTTCTTTCTTGCCGGATTTCCCTTGCTTTTTCCTTTGTGCACGAGTTTCATCGTTTTCAAAGAGATCCACAGCAATGTCTGTCAGTTCCGAAGACATGACATTCCCGCTTTTCTGAATGTCGGCCCAAGGACAAAGTGTGGCATAGTTTTCGTCAATGACCATATCGGTTGGCGGTCCGATGGGATTGTCTTGGCTATAATAGAGATGCCGTCCGGAGTGAATCAGTTCATCTGCAGAAACGTCAGGATTACCCAGTTGGTTGTAGATTTCCTCATTTATCTCGTAGAGGTCGAAATCACCTCTCCACGACGTTTTTGCCGTATAGAGATTTCTCTCATCGTCATAGCAGGCCTTCCAGCCTATTCCGTGTTTAAAATGTAACATATTATCAGTTTTATCAATATATGACCTTAGGTATAATGAATGTTTATGTCCAAAGGCTGGTGATAAACATCGGGCTTGCATCTTCAGACTTCTTGAATCCACAGGACTGATAGAAATCCAACTCGGCATTATAGGCAATCACCGCAACGCGAAGGTAATCTGAATAGTGCTCTTTCATCATCTCTACAAGTTGGTGTCCGATGCCTTGCTGGTGATAATCTGGGCGCACCAGCAGATAATGGAGGTAAGCATTCATAATGCCATCATCCATGGCGCACACCATTCCGACAAGTTTCGCGCCATCCCATGCCGAATATACTGTTTTGAAATTTCTCATGGCAATGACCAACTTCTCTGGGAAATGGCCTGAAGACCATTCCACAGACAGGAACAAATCTTCCAAGTCTTCTTTCTTGAACTCGTGAATGTCTTTGTATGCTATTTCCATAAAACCCGATTTATATGATTTAATCATGCAAAGATAACATTTTTTTGATGAATCTTCTTGGTACGAAACAGATTTGCATCTTGCGCATCATCTTTTATGCGCTTTCCCCAAGACTCCAGGGAGGTGCCATCGTCTATCTTACGTTTCTTACCTATCGTTATTTCAAGGACAAATGAAATTCTACAATCAGTCATGAAAAAGAAAATCATTTATTTCATTTCATTTATTTTGGTTAGTTGCATAAGTGGCTATTTCCTCTGCAAGCATGATAACTATGTATATACACTATTATACATCCTTTCCATTATGCTTGCGAGTTATCTGCTATATAAGGCTTTTCCTATCAACTATAAGAAAGAAGAAAACGACAATGATGGACAAGAATAATCCTTCATCACCATCTTCCTGTCCTCACATTGAGGACAGGTTCTCATGGTGATGCTCCATCTTCAAAAAAAAGCAAAAATGTCTTGTCTTACAGACCGGCTTCCAATAGTTGTTCGCAAATGCTCTTCATCCCATTTATTGACGGATGGCCGTTCTGCTTCTCGATATCGTGCAATTCAACGAGTTTCACATTATAGTGATTGCAGATTTCACGCATTGACTCATTGACTGTCTCTTTCAACTCCGAGTTGAGAATGAAGCAGAATTCTGCATTGGGATAACGCTGCTTGAGCATATCAATAAGGCAAGCCACTGCCGGACGGAAATTCTTGCAATCCTCTTTTGTCCAATCCGAGTACTGATACTCGCCCATAGGGGAGTTGGCCCAAGCATCGTTGGTGCCACCGAAAACAAAAATGAGGTCGGGATTGCCAAGACTGTCCACGCGTGAAATGAAGTTGTTGCGCGAAGCATCCATTCTACCATACCCTGTGCCACAGATGGTAGTGCCACCCCACGAATCGTTCTTCTCCAACGTGTAGCCTTTTGCCTGGATATACAGGCTCCACCATGTCTGTCCTATCTCAGTGACATCATTTCTGTCATTGGGATAGAAACTAGAATAATTGGCTGGAATGATTCCAATAAAAGTAGAGTAAGAATCACCAAGAATAGACACTTTCTTCGACTGAGCCGATACACAGGCAAACGTCGCCACCATCAGAATGAGTAATACAATTTTTTTCATCACTTTAAAGATATTATTTATTCACATTTATCATTTTCCTGCTTCACATCCAATCTTTTCACAGTTCACTTGGCAAAGTAACAATATTTCCATGAAACCACCAAGGGTCAAAGGCCAAATTATAAGGAAAATTACCCTTTGTGTAGGGAAATTGTCAGTTATTTCGTATATTTGCAGTCTAATAGATATCAAACTAACAATTATGAGAAAATCGTTTGGCTTTTTTGTATGGGTTGTCGTTTTCTGTATGACAATCATTTCATGCAAGGAGAATTACTCGATTGGAGAGAAAGTGGGTACGCTCACAGAGTTTGCCCAGTCGGGCTTGTTTTGGGACTCTTGGGATGGCCGTTTGAACCTGACACAGACAGGAATGAATACAGCAGGAGAACCTTTTGAGTTTTCATTCGACAATGACCGGAATGACCAGGACAGTCTTATCAGCATGTTTCAGCAAGCACAGGTTGAAGGTTGGAAAATCAAAATCAAATACCACAGGGTAAAAGGTTGGAACTGGTTTCAAAACCGTGGTCGTTTCGACTATTTCGTGGATGGCATGGAGGTGCTGGATAAGAATTTCGCCAATGTTCTTCGTACAGGCAGCAATCCCCAAGGACATGTCATTGACACCATCTATGTGGTGATTGACAAATCAGAAGTTAGAAAAGTACTGGAGAAATAAATGCTCCCGGTAAAACGATGAAAAAGCAAACATCATTTCTTAAACTGAAGGTGAAATATGAAAATCTTTTTGTATTTTTGCATGTATTTTTTGCAACCCTCGAGGTGAAGTTAACCAATTAGAAAATCCTTATTGAAAAACTGTTTTTACGTATGATGAAAAAGACCCTCATTTCAATGATGCTGGTATTCGCAGCAATTACCGCATCGGCACAGACATCGACGGTGTATCTCACGAAAGAGATTACTCCTGAGTCGTTAGTGAAAATCTACAAGGCGCTGGGCGTGGAAGCCAAAGGCCGTGTAGCAGTAAAAGTATCTACAGGCGAAGGCAGCAATCCCAACTATCTGAAACCCGAATTGATTAAGGACTTGGTATGGGAAGTGGATGGTACCATAGTAGAATGTAATACTGCCTACGGCAACGGTCCTGCCGACAAAAAGGACGAGCGCAACACGTCGGCCAACCACTGGAAGGTGATAGAGCGTCATGGATTTCTGAACTATTTCCCCGTTGACATCATGGATGAGTATGATGAGATGCGCATCCCTGTCAAGGACCAGTCGAACATCAAGTACGACATCGTTGGCGGTCACATGGCCAACTACGACTTCATGATTGCCCTCAACCACTTCAAGGGTCATCCCATGGGCGGCTACGGTGGTGCACTGAAAAACCTTTCCATCGGATGCGCCAGCCAGAACGGCAAAGCCTATATCCATTCTGCCGGAAAGATGGAGAAACTTGACATGAGTAAACTCTGGACACCTGAATACATCGGCAATCAGGACGGTTTTCTGGAAAGCATGGCTGCAGCGGCTCAGGCCGTGGTGAACTACTTCAATAAGAAGCAGGGCATCATTTATATCAGCGTGATGAACAACATGTCGATTGACTGTGACTGCGTAGACCATCCCGAACCCGTAAAACTGGAGGACTACGGCATCCTCGCCTCTACAGACCCTGTGGCCCTCGACCAAGCCTGCATCGACATCATCAATCAGCAGAAGGTGACCGCCAAGAATGACCCCACCGACCTGTTGAACCGCATCAACAAACAACACGGCACACACACCATCGACCATGCGGAAAAGATTGGCCTCGGTTCGAAGAAGTACACCATCGTGAACCTTGACAAATAGAACTTATCGGAAATGCACGAGGAAGATAGCCCATTTTCCCATTCCTGAGGAGTGGACAGCCAACGTTTGTTTTGGCGGAAAAGAGCGTAATATTCTTTTTATCACCGCATCGAAATCCGTTTATACCATGAAAATGCTTGTCCATGGAGTGAAATGATGTGAATAACCAAGAACAAAATAGACTATGAAGAAAATCATCTTTTTATTGCTGATATCGCTTACCGCTCTTTTTGCACAGGCACAAACGATTCGTGTAGGTCAGAAGTTCTGGGACGGTGAAAGCCTATACACCGTCAAGGAAATAAGGATGAGGAAATACTTCTATATGACCACCAGTCATGGCGACGAACTGACACTGGAGATGGTCAAGAAGGGAGAGTATATGATTATTCCCAGCCGTCAGGCCGACGACTGTCCCTTCGGTGCAGAGTTTGGCTGGAAGGTGCAGCATATCAATCAGGAGGGTGTGAACTTCCTTGCCATCCGCAAGCCCAACGGTGATGCGATGTGGACGATGGAATTGACTACCGTCAATGAGAAGGAATGTGAGGAACGTCAGCAGATGATGGGCCAGGAGGAACCCTGGAACGCCGTCAACGGTATTCTGCTCAACCGTGCCTACTTGCAGAGTTGTGTCGCCACCAAGAGCGAGTTGCGCCTGTTACGCAACAAGATCCTTGCCTATCATGGCTATCGTTTCCAGTCGAAGGACTTACAGGAATACTTCGGTAACGTGCGTTGGTACAAGCCTGTCAGTGACAATGGTTGGAGAAGAGCCACGATCCTTCTGGCAGCCTTTTAGTTAGAATGGAAAATTATATCAACAAATAGCATTATGAAAAAAATCATGATTATGCTGTTGCTTTGTGTTATTACATCAGCCTCATGCAACAGCAAGCAGAGACAAACATTGACAGGGAGTACGGGTGTAGTAGCCGATGACCCAACGGCTGTGAAGGCCAAGGAAGATATCGCCGGCCGCATCAAGAACCTGTATGCCAAAATAGCCCAAAGAGAAGAAGGCATTGAAAGTTTTGCCTGTCACACTTGGTGGAACACTGTTGCAGCGGTTGATAAGAAAGACGCCGAAGCAGAAGAAATCGGTTTCTTCAACGATGACCTGTGGACCCAGATGCAGGATGAAAATCCCGATGATTTTGAGGTCCGCGACATGAAGTTTCTGCAACTGGACGTTGAAAAAGGCACGGCTTTGGTAGATTTCGTGCTATGGAGTTCCGTTCAGACCATTCACCAGAAGTTTGCTTTCTGCCGTGAGGACGGCGACTGGCGCGTACACAATATCATCAGGTGCGACACCGATTTCGACGGCCATGAGACTGAGACAGACATGATGCAAGCCATGCAAGACTATCTTGCAGAATCTCAGGAAGGAACATCAGAGTTGACTTACGCCAATATGGAAGGCATATATGACAGCCTTGATGAAAACATGAACAGCGAGAGCCGTTTCTGTCTGAATGCAGATGGCACTGCCACATGGGGTATGATAGGAAGTCTGCACTATACAGAGTATACCTACACCATCAGGGGCAATACCATCTGCCTGAAGCCCAAGGATGTGGACACAGAAGAAGACTGCTATGAGTATGACGATGACACCCGTACCCTGAAAAACGAGCAGGGAGCGGTCTATTATCGTCAGATTGTAGATTGAAACAGCAGAACAGGGGCAGTCACCTTATCCCGTTACCATTTGTCATGTGTCCGTATGTCGTCTGCCCAACGGTGGTCTTTCGGGAAAGCCTGTCCGCCCCATGCCTTCACCTGTGTCCATGGCTGCGGTTCATCGGTCCAGAACGGATGATTGGCAGGCAGGCCAAGGGGCATGAAAGCAAGACTCGTCATGTAGAGCGAACCATTGTTGGTATACCAGTCGGCTGTCTCAGGCTGTGAGCCACAGAAGCCGATGGTGAGATAACCGGCATCGTTGAAGTTGTTTTGGATGTCGAACATACGGTGCAGCACCTTGGTCAGCGCCGCTCTTACCTGTCCGTTAGAGAGGTCGGAAGGCAACTTCTGGTACCATGCCATCAGTGCCAGTGGCTGCATGGCTGCCATTCGGTATGGCGTGGAGCGGCCGATGACGGGGAAGGTGCCTTCGGGAGAGATAAAGCGCTCTAGGATGATGGCAAACTTTTGTGCGCGCTTCAGTGCCCGGTCGTGGTATTTCTGATAGTCGAGGCGAGAGTTCACCTTAGCATCGACCATCGCCTGAAGAGTCTCCAGGTACATCGCATGGAAGACATAACTTGAATAGTAGTCGAACGCGAAGACAGGGCCATCGGCATACCAACCATCTCCCACATACCATTCCTCCACCTTTCGGCAGGCAGTGTTGACACGGAACTCATCGAACTGGGCACCAGCCTTAGCCAACAGGCTCTCGATGGTAGATGAGAAAAGGAACCAATTGGTATAAGGCGGGTCTATCCTGCGCAAAGCCTGGAACTCCTTGATATACCGCTGTCGGGTAACCTCATCAAGTGGCAGCCAGAGGGTGTCCCATGCCCTGAGGAAAGACTCGGCAATATAGGCGGCATCGACGAGGTTCTGCCCCGCCTTGCCCCAGCAGAGATAGTCGGGAGAGTCGGGGTCGACTGCATTTTTATATGCAGCCAATGCCATTTCGCGGAGTTGTTTGCGCAGCTTTCCCTCTGCCGTGTCATCATCGGGCAGCGTGAGCCAAGGTGCGATGCCTGCCATCAGCCTTCCGAATGTTTCCATGTATACCACACTGCGGTCACGGTTGTCGAAAGAGGGTGAGAATTCCGTCTTCATGTTCTTCTGCAACTCTCCCTTAGCCATATTCTCGAGTACGGGCAGTGCCATTTTATACGCCAAGGCGCTCCAATACTCTCGGTCGGAGGTCGGTTGTTTTGTTTTCTTGGCAGCCTGTAGAGGCATAAGCAACATAAGTGCCGCCATCAAGGTAATAAGTCTCTTCATAGGATGGTGTGATTGATGATGTTTAAGGTCAAGGTTGGATTTATATAGGGCGATGCCAAACGACGGCTGAATCTTAGGGCTATGGCCTTTACTTTTCGATGTATCTCACATACTCGCAAGCTGCGAGCAGGAAAGCCCCTACGCCAAAGTTGGCCTGCGAGTTGGCATCCACCTTCTGTCCGGGTATAGCCCGTTCTCCGATAGGCTGCACGTAGCCAATCTTTCCGTCGGCCTGCAAAGCAGTCCTCGTCAGGTATTTCCATGCCTTCTTCACGGTAGGCGCAAACTCTTTCTTGGAGAGATAACCATTGTTAATACCCCAGAGCAACCCATAGCAGAAGAAAGCGGTTCCAGAGGTCTCCGGTCCGGGAGCCTGTTTTGGATCCATCATCGAGCGGGTCCAGTAACCCTTAGGTTGTTGGGTCTTTGCCACAGCGCGTGCCAAGCGGATGAATTTCTCACGAAAGAAAGGCTGATGGGCATAGTCTTCCGGCATATCCTGAAGAACCTTTGCCAGTCCGGCGAGCACCCATCCATCGCCACGTGCCCAGAAATCCTTCTTTCCATTGTCGGTCTTGTGGTTCGGATAGATGTATTTGCCGTCACGGAAATAGAGTCCGGTCTCGGCATCTAGCATGATGCTGTCGCTGTAGAGGATATTCTCATAGAGTTTATCCAAGTATTTGGTGTCGCCTGTCAACTTATACATTTTTGTCATCACAGGCATCACCATATAAAGTGCATCCGCCCACCACCAGTAGTCGTGCGCTTTGGAGTCGGCTTCATAACCCATCACCTCTTTCGCACGTGCCACCTTCTTCTCGTCGGGTGCAAGGTTATAGAGGTCGATATAAGTCTGGAAACAAATCTGCCAATCGCCGAAGAGCACATAATCTTGCCCCTCGCCATACCTTTTATACTTCCATTTGGCGGGGTCGGGTTCGGTTGCGCCTTTCCAGTGATTATGCTCAGCCCATCGTATGCTGTAGTCGAGCATTTGCTGGTTGTGAAGCAATTGGTATACCTCCATATTGCCTGTATGATAAGCAGCATTGTCCCAGAATGCCCGTACTTCCGCAGGATTGTTGTTCTGCCAGTAGTTGTTCACTCGCATGATGACTTCCCTCACCTGATTGCCCGACCATGAGCGGGCCTGACTTGCCACTGCCGACAGCAATGCTAAGCAAAATATGATTCTCCTCATTTCAAATAGTCTTTCTTGGTGTAAAGTGGGGGCAGTCTACTCAGCGCAGACTGTCCCCTCCGAAAAAAAGCTAAATTACCTAATATATAACCATGTATGAACCAAAGTATTCAATCAAGTATCGCTTTCGTCGTACAGACAATTTACACACTTCATCTTTACCTATGAAAGATGAGGTCTTAATTTGCCATTTCCTCATCAGCAACGGCATCCTCCCAGTTTGTCCACATGGGGATAGACTCGTCGTAGCCGTCGTAACCATAGTTCTGTCGCAGTTGTCCCTTGTTGTTGGCCGTGATGGCTGAGTTGGGAACAGGCCAGAACAGGTTGTGCTTGTTGATCTTGTACTCGTAAGTTTGGTTACCCTGCTGACCTTTGCCATAGGGGTGGTTGAACACGTTGTAGGTGGTGCAGCGGCGATACCAGTAACTACCTCCGTTGAGGTCGGTACCCTCCTGCTTGTCCCAAGTGTTCAGGTCGTAGGTATTGCCCCACTCGTCGGGTTTTCCGCTGCGGGCAAGGCACCAACTCACGCGCACCATCTCGGCCTGGCGGAACTCCTCGAGGTAGAGTTCGCGGGCACGCTCTGACATGATGTCGCCGATGGTAACGGTAGTATACATTTTCTTGGCATTGGCACGCTGGCGGATGATGTTCAGGTCATTGGCTGCCTCAGCATTCTTGCCCTGATAGAAACGTGCTTCGGCACGCAACAGATAAGTCTCTGCCAGGCGGAAAAGATACATATCGCCATTGGCACCTTTGCCTGACGCACCCTGGAACTGGTTGGCACCCATATTCTGCTCATTGGGAGTGTCGAGGATGTAGAGTTGGTAAAGAGGTGTGGGATACCAACTGCGGATGGTGTCGGAGCAGAGGATATCGCCCTTGTGGACGAGGATTTTTGAAGGATCGGAAGGATCGGCATAATCCTCGGTGGCATAGAGTTGGTAGTTCTGCCCGTAGCAGTCGGACTTGCGGTTGTTGTATTTGAAGTCTTCCATCTCCATCCAGTTGCCCACCTCGCGGTTGTGTCTCAGGTCCTGCCAGTCATACTCACCCTTCTCATCCATCCAGATGGTCTTGTTATAGTAGTAAGAAGTGCGGTTCAGTGCGATGCCACGTCCGGCCACTCTCACCCAGTCGAGTTCCTCATTGTAGTCCTTGTTGTTTCGGGCGATGTTCTGTCCGGGGCCACCCAGTCCGTGCGGGTCGCGGATGATACCATTGCTCCAGTGTGCGAAGCAGGCACGCATGATGTTATAGGTAGTGAAATCCTGGTCGTTGCTGTTGGAGATCATCATGATGGTCTCTTTGTTGGATGGGTCGGCGATGTTGGGTGTGCGGTGCAGGTCCCAAATCACGTTGCGTGTCACCTTCCAAGTCTTCTCATTGCCAGAAGGCTGCCAAGTGCCGAAAGGCTCTGTCATGAGTTGCAGACCATGATTGCTGATCAGGTCGGTGGCCATTGCCTCGGCCTTTGCATACTCACCTACAGCCAGATAGCACTTGATGAGCAAATGCATACAGCCTTCCTGGTTCACCTGTCCCATATAACTCATCTTTGCCTGTGAGGGCACATGCTGAACGGCAAACTCCAGGTCGTTGACCAGCATTTTGAAAATGGCCTCCTTGCTTGCAGAGGTATAGTTGCGTTTGGGCACGCTGATGAGTTTGGTGACCAACGGAATGTCGCCGAACTGCAGTGCCAGGTTGTAATATGCATAGGCACGGTGGAAATAGGCACGGCCCTTGTAGGCATTACGTGTGGCTTCATCGAGGCCTTTCACCTGGTCGACATACGAGAGGATGGAGTTGGCATATTTCACCATGCTGTAGCCCTGGTCCCAGAAGCGCTGCATGTAGTTGCCGTCGCCGCCGCCAGCCATACCTGAAGTCGGTGTCAGTTTGGCGTCGAAGTTGTCTTGGAATCCTCCGCCCATATCGGTCTTGGCATACATGCCGACATCCGACATGAGATAGTTGGTAAAGACGCCCACGTTGTTCCAGTTGCCGTCGATACGGTAGGTTTTCAATTGCTTGTCGCACTGTGCGAGGGCGGCCTGCAGACCGGCCTCTGTGCTGTATGTGGTTGCCGGCTCATAGAATGACAGCGGGTCTTGCTCCAGGAATGAGTCACCGCATCCGACCAACATCGAGGCCATTGCTATTACTGCCACTCCACCCTTTAATATATTCTTGTTGTTCATATCTTTCTTATTTTTTTTCGTAATCAAAACTCCTAATTACTGATTTCCAATATCTTTAGAGTGTCACGTTCAGACCGAAGTGGAACTGACGGTTGGCAAATCCACCTGTCTCGGGGTCGCCGTATTCCCAACTGTCGATGGTAAACACGTTGTTGATGCCGGCAGTAAGATGTACACGCTGTACACCAATCTTGCTGGTCAACTCCACGGGGAGGGTGTAGCCGAGTGTGATGTTGTCGAGACGAACAAAACTACGGTTATATACCTTTTCTATACCTGTAACGCCAGAGGGACCCACTGCGTTCAGACGACCGTAGTCGTTGGTTGGGTTGTCGGGAGTCCAGTATTCCTTCTTGTAGGTGTTGCAAGTCTGGGTGAACATTGAACCGGAGTTGTCGCCGTTGAGCCAGTAGCCTGCGCGGCTCTTGTGGCCCATGTAACTGTACATCGAGAACGAGAAGGTGAAGTTCTTGAAGAAGGTGAAGTCGTTGCGCATGCTCCAGTAGACTGGCGGCTGGGTAGTGCCTTGGTAGGTTCTATCCTTGTCGTTGTAAACGGGAACGCGTGTGCCATCGTCGAGAATTTTGTCATCCTCAGTATAGACGTTGACTACTTTCGGGTCACCAGGCTTCTGGTTCACCAGGGCAGCCTGCTCGGCCTCGTTGGCCTGCCAGATGCCGTCGGTCTCCCAGTACCAGATTTCGCCAATAGGCTTGCCAATGAACCATCCATTGCTGGTGTCGTCCATTTCCTTGCCATCCTCGTCGTACTCATAGTAGAGGTGCTTGATCTTGTTCTTATTGTAAGAGAAGCCCAGCGAGGTATTCCACTTGAAGTTCTCCGTATCGATGTTGCGGGTGTTCAGAGTGAGTTCGAAACCAGTGTTGGTCACTTCGCCGAGGTTGGTGGTGATGCTGCTGAAACCTGTGAAGTTGGGCAGGCGCTGTGCCATAATCATGTCGTGCGTGCGCTTGTGGTAGATATCGAGGCTACCCGAGATGCGACGGTTGATGAAAGAGAAGTCGATACCGAAGTTCCAAGATGAGGTCTTCTCCCACTCCAGATTCGGGTTGCCCAGACGGCTTACCTGAAGGGCATTGAGCACTTCCTGTGAGGTAGAGCCATATTTATAGTATGCGTAGAGGCCACCATTGGCCAGGTTGGACAGGGCGAGGTAGGTGTCGCTGAGCGAACGGTTACCATTAGTACCGTAACTGAGGCGCAGTTTAGCCATGTCGAGCCAATTCCAGTTTTGCGCGAACTTCTCCTCAGAGAGTACCCAACTGGCACCCAGTGACCAGAAGTTGGCCCATGGGTTGTTCTGTCCGAAAGCAGAATAACCGTCGCGGCGCACGGTAGCGGTCAGCATGTAGCGGTCCATGAATCCATAGAACAGACGTCCCAGATAAGCAGCGGCGGTATAGTGAGTGTCGTTGGTCTTGAATGAACTCTGCTCTTTGTTGGCACCCTCAATGTAGTGGAATCCCAGCACATCGGTAGGTGTGATATTGCGGGCATGAATCTCATCGTACCAGTAACGGTTCTCCTCAGCCTCCTGTACGAGTGTTACGGTGAAGTGGTGCAGGTCGTTGAACGTGCGGTCCCAAGTCAGCGTATTGTTCAGGTTCCAGTTGAAAGTCTTTGAAGTGTTGCGGTTGGAGCCACGGTCGGCAGCCTTACTGTCGGGCAGTTCTGCCGACATCCAGTAACGGTCGTAGAACCACTGGAAACGGGGAGCGATATTGAACTGATAGGTGAAGCCATAAGGCAGTGTCACCTTTGCATTGAAGATGGTGTTGAGCACAGTATATCCCTTATCCAGGTCGATATACTGCTGCTGGAAGTGATAATTATATCCACCATTGGTGGGGTTTCCTGTACGTGGATACTGCATCTCGTTGCCATCGGCATCGTATCTGGAGGCGTATGGAGACTCGCGCAATTGGTTGTCATCCCAGTAGTTGCTGCCCAGAGGCACCTTCTGCGAGATGTCGCTACGGTCCTGGAAGTTGACGTTTCCTCCCACCTCGAGCCAATCAGTGATTTTGGCATTCAGTTTCATGTTGGCACGATAGGTATGATAGTTGTCGCCCTGAATGGCACCCTGATTGTTCAGATAGCCGAATCCCATGTAGTAGTTGATACGGTCTGTGGCTCCCGAGATACTGGCGTTGTAGTCTTGGTTGAAGCCATTGCGGAAAACGGCGTCCTCCCAGTCGTAGGTCCTGCCTGCCAGGAAGTTTTCCATCACGATGGCTGCATCGGCATCGAAGCCCATGCGTCGTGCATAGAGGCTAAGCAGCGACTCTCCTGCCTGTGAGGTCTTTGGTCCGTTGCTGGCCCACTGTTCCTGCGAGATGCCATATTGTGAGAGACTATTGTAATTGTCGTAGTAGCCCACAGGTATTCCGCTGTCCTTGCCATAATAGCCCCATGTGCCGTCTTCACGATATCCGTAGGTCTGTGCCTTGTACCAGTCTTCGCGGTAGGTCATATACTCGCTGGGGCTGAACACGTCGCGATAGGCAGCCTTGGTATTGGAGGCCAGGTTCATGCTGAGATTGATGACGGGTTTGCCTTCCTTACCTTTTTTAGTGGTGATGATGATGACGCCACTGGCAGCCTTTGCACCATAGATGGCAGCCGATGAGGCATCCTTCAGCACATCAATCTGCCCGATATCATCGGGGTTGATTTCCGAGAGGCTACCTGCGAACTGCATACCGTCGAGAATGATCAGCGGAGAGTTGTGCGAGCCATCGGTATAGAGAGAGTTCTGACCGCGCAACTGTATGCTGGCGTTGGCCTGAGCATCAGAACTGAATCCGATTTGCAAGCCCGGTGTGCCACGCAGCAAGTCCTGCACGGTGCCAGGGTTCTGGTCGGCAATCTTATTGGGGTCGATTTGTACGACAGAACCCGTCAGGTCCTTCTTGCGCATCGTACCATAACCTACCACCACCACGGTTTGGAGGGTTTCAGAATCCTCTTCGAGGATGACATTCACCGTCTGACCGTTCTTGAAGGCAATTTCCTTGGTGGCATAGCCAATGTAAGTGATAACAAGCGTACCCTGTTGTGGAACGTCTCTTAATTCATAATTGCCGTCAAAGTCTGTTACGGTGCCTACGGCAGCGGCATCTTTCACCTTCACGGTGGCACCGATAATCGGCTCACCGGTTTTGTCTGTTACCTGGCCCTTCACGACAGCGCTCTGCTGTATGGCATGAACAGCCGGCTCTGCCATTGTCGGCAATGGGAATGCCATCATTCCTGCTGCCAGCACCATGGCGAAACATAGTTTCTTAGATGGAAGAATTAAATGAGCATAGTTCATTTGGTAAGGTTTTTAAATTATTTTTTTGGTTGAAATGAAAAATAGTAGCGAAGAATAGTTCAGTATCAATGATTGTTAGGATAGGTTAGTATGAAATCAAGAAGCAAACGCCTATGAAATCTGTGTGCAAAGATACGGTGGCTGGTGATAATCGGTGTCCCCTTATCGTTATTTTAGGAGAACAAATCATTATTTTTTCTCCAATTCACGAAGATTCCACCCGCTGCGCCACCTGATTACCGGCTTACCATCCTCAAACTCTATGGGCAGCCAGATGTATCTGGCATCGCTCGGATGCCTGGGACGCCAAATGTCGGCCATGAAGATGAATTGGTCGCCAACGGGAAGGATGAAGGTAGACTGTCCACCAAACGTGATTTCCTGTTTTGGCCCTCGGCAGGGATTGGGATGCTGCGTCCAAGGTCCCCAGATAGAGGGAGCAGAAAACATACGTGCTTCGTTGGGTTCCCATCCAGTGCATCCCGATGTGATCATCCAGTAAGTGCCGTCTTTCTTGAAGATGGCAGGAGCCTCGTTCTGTCCACCGGGCGCCATGCGGGTGTAGCGGCCAGTATGATGCAGATAATCATTGGTCAGTTCTGCGATGTGCATGGTGAGATTGTCTTCAGAAGAAAAGATGTGGTAGGCCTTGCCGTCGTCATCTACATATAGAGTCATATCACGCGCCATCTGTCCGGTAGCGAAGTCACGCTTCAGGAAAAGTCCCTTGGCAATGGCCTCTCGCCAGGTGGGAGTCCACCATTCTTTGAAGTTATCCAAATTGAGCGTATCGATGACTGCCATCTCGTGTTTGCCGATGGGGGCAATCCCCTTTCCGTCGGCCGAAGGCACTACAGGATAAGTGCCCGGATTGGCTCGCTGAGAATAGAGGAACTTATATGGGCCTTCTGGGCGGTCGCTGACAGCCACGCCATATCGGGCGGCACTATATCCCTTACCCTTTAGTTCAAGGTGAAACCACATGCAGAATTTGCCTGTCACTTTATTATAAATTACCTTCGGGCGCTCCAGGATGCAGCCCCGCTCGATATCTGCCCCCTTCTCGTCGGAAACCGACAGTGCCACACCCAGATTCCTCCAGTTCACGAGGTCCTCAGAAGCATAGCACATCACCCCTATCATAGCACTCGACGTGGTGTCGGCCTTATGCTCCCCAAACCAATAGTAAGTATCACCATACTTCATGATGCCACCACCGTGGGCATTGATATGCCTGCCGCTGTCATCGAGCCACAGTTCACCGCTCCTGATGTCGGTCTGTTCAGGTTGACTGGCCCAGTATTGCTCCAGACGCTTGGCCTCGGCTTTGGTGATGTGGATAACAGACCCATGTTTTGGAGAGACGAAATTGGCTGCTTTCATCACCCCCTCGTTAAATCGTCCGAGCGGCTTGAAGGTCTTGAAATCGCTGGTCTCCACAAATCCGAAGTTATGGGGAGTTACACTGTAGATATCATACATGATGACCCACTTGTTCTCACCGATGCGCTTCCACACGTTGGGCGCCTCGCAGCCGCGGTTCTCACTGTCGATCTGTTCGGGATGATAATCGTTGAACTGGTTGATACGGTCGGAAATCATATACTTGATGCCGCCGGGACTCTCCTGAGCCACATACGTCATAAAATATCGTCCATCAGGCATCGGACAGATGTCGGCGTCGAGCGTCTGAATATTCCCGTCGGGATATTCAAAGAGCAGTTGCGGCTCTGTCTCCAAAGTGGTGAAGGCCTCGTCGGCATAACTGTAGTAAACCTTTGTGCGTGCTCCAGGCTGCTGACGGATGGTGAAATATACCATTGGCTTGTTGACATCAGGATCCCAAATGGTTTGAGGGGCCCAGGCACATCCTATATCACCGAATTTCTCAGGAAAGAGTTTGTCGATACGTGCCTCGTGATGGGTCCAGTGAATCAGGTCGTCGGAAGCCATCAGCACCAGACCGCGATTGTTGCCCCAGTCATACTTCTGCGGCCGCTCCCATTGCGTGGTGCGCAACCCCTTCTGTTTGCCGAAGACGTGCAAGTCGGTCATGACGATATAGAACTTCCCATTGGGGGCACGATAGATGTGTGGGTCGCGGATGCCACGCTGTTCGGCGATGGAATCGCCGGCGATGACCGGTTTGTTGCCGTTGACCGCCGTGAACGTGTAGCCATCATAACTGATGGCCATGAAGAGCGAGTGCGTGGGATCGTTGAAATACGTGAAGAGATAGGCACCCATGTCTTTCTCCGACGGCTGTTTTTGTTTTTTAGCCTCACCTGTTGTTGCCCATGCTGCGAATAACGCAATCAAGAGTACGATGTTTTTCATACAGTGATAGTTTGATATGCCGCAAAGTTACGCCCTTTCTGCCATAAGTAAGTCGCCATATCGTGATTTTAGGGTAACAAATCATTAAATATGCTATCACCTACCCCATCGGTTTGAAATGGCAAGTTATACAATTGGGCATGAATACCGTTTTGCTCATCGAATGTTTTTTATTGTACCTTTGTTACAAATTCAAATAAAATGTGTATATTTGCAACACAAAAGAATCAACAATCTAATATCGGATGACAAGAAAGTTACTGTTGTTATTCTTTGTATTTGTCGGTCATGTAATGGCAGCACAGCATGTGCCGCTGAGAATAATGTCGCAGATGCCCGTCCAAGGTATCGAAGACGCCCGTTGCCTGATGTTCGACCACTATGGACTCATGTGGATAGGAACCGACCAGGGCCTTCGTTCTTTCGACGGCTACCATTTCAAGTCCTATCGCAGCAATGCCTATTCGCCGGGCATTCTTCCCAACAACTATGTCAGATGCATGTCTGAAGACAAGTCAGGCGGCCTTTGGATAGGAACGCGTGACGGACTAGTACGCTACGACAGGAAACATGGACATTTTAAGACCTACCATCTCAGTAGCGACCAGGCCCGTTCGGTCAATGTGCTTTTCACCTCGGCCGACGGAACGGTATGGGTAGGAACAGACACAGGCTTCTCACGTTTTGATGCCAAAAAAGATATCTTTGTCAATATAAGTATACCTGCCGGTGTACACTCCTTTGCCGAGGATGCCAGAGGCAACCTGTATATTGGCACCTGGGAGGGCGGTCTGTTCAGGATGGACAAGAAAAGCGGCAAGATGGTGAACTACCCCAGGCTGTGCGAGCGCAACACCGCCTCGTCGCTATTGGTAGACAGCAGAGGGCGTCTCTGGGTAGGCACTTGGGAAAACGGCATCGTATGCCTGGAGCATCCTGAGAACGAACATGCCCCAGAAGCCCATCATATCAATGAAGGAAGGCGCGACTTCCGCACCTTCCACCAGTTGTTGGAAGACCCCGTAAGTCATTCTGTTTGGGGGTGTTGCATAGAAGGACTAACCCGTGTGGGGCTCGACAACCTGACGGAGGTGGAAAACTTTTCGGACCTTAATTTCTGCTATGACATGCAGACCGACGGTAAGGGAAATCTATGGGTTATCACACGCAACCAGGGCATTGTGCACCTTAGCACCATGCCGTCTGCTTTCCGTTTCTGCTATCTCAACCCCACTGGCAGAGAACTGCCTGTGAACCGCATCCAAACTGTTTTCACTTCCGACGGCCGATGGTTTTGGTTAGGACTTCAGCCTTATGGCCTTGCCCACTACGACCGTGTGGGTAACCAGGTGACCTACAACAGCCAGATTCCCGGATTCAGCGGGATGACTGACAATACCGGCATTCATGCCCAAACTATCTTTTCCGTGCTGGACAGAGGTGACGGAGAACTATGGTTTGGCAGTTCACGCGGCATCATATCCTGGAAGGAAGGACAGCAGGCACAACTCCTCGACTATCGCAACACGCCATATCTCAGAGACACCGACGTGAAAGACTTCTTCCGACAGCGTGACGGCACGGTATGGATAGCCCAGAACAATGGCATATCGATAGTTTTCCCCGACGGCAAGGGCAGGATGCTCAAGATGAGTGAGGCTGGCCGTGATTTCAGCAATTGCGATGTGCAAACCATCAGGGAGGACCACCAGCACAGACTGTGGATAGCCACGGAGAATGCCGGAATCCTCCGCGTCAGTGGTGATGCGCGCCAGCCACAGTCGCTGCGTTTCCACCAATATGCCCCCGCCAACAACAACTATCCCCTCGACGATGCCTTGGCCTGCTATGAGGATGCGGAACATCGGCTTTGGGCTATCGCCAGCAGCGGCGGACTGTTTCTCTACGATGCGGGAAAAGACGCCTTTGAGCCTGTCAACCACCGTTTCCATATCAATGTGAACAGCATCTATTCTATCGATGGCGACACCAAAGGAGGGCTGTGGCTCTCCACTGACAAGGGACTGCTGCGTCTGAAAGGCGACAACAATAACAAATCCGTGACCTACTATGGTGCGGAAGACGGCCTTGATATGCCACACTTCTCCCCCAACGGCTCTTTCCGCTATAGCAAGGAACTCTTCTACGGCAATGTGAGCGGTTTCTTTTCCTTTGAGCCCAGCCAGATAGAGAAGTATCACCAAGAAGGTTCTGCACCACTGATTGTCTCGGATTTGTTGATTGACGACGTGCCGTATGACTGGCTTGACTCTACATTTCAAAAAAAGATTTCCGCTTGCCAGCCATTCTTCACGAAAGAGATAACCATACCGTCGAGTGTCGACAAATTCTCTGTCGGCTTCTCTCTCCTTACCTACCAGAGTCAGCATCAGTGCCGTTACGCCTACCGCTTGGAGAATTACGACCGAGAGTGGCACTATACCGATGCGGACAACCGGATGGCCACCTATCAGAACCTGCCTGCCGGCACATACTACCTGAAACTGAAGGCCATCGACAGTTATGGACACCAAACAGAGATGCCCTATAGTATAAAGGTGAGGGTGCTGCCTCCATGGTATCTTACCTGGTGGGCCTATCTGATTTACGCCGCACTGCTGGCTGGAGCCATCTATGGGGGGATATGCTGGTATAAGAACTACCTGAAAACAAAGAACCGTCTGGCCATGGCTGTGGTATTCACCAACATCACCCATGAACTGCTCACCCCACTAACCATCATTTCCGCCTCTATCGATGAATTACGGCAGAAAGCGCCGCAGTTCAGTGCCAATTATGGATTGATTCAGCACAATATCCAGCGACTCACCCGTCTGCTGCGCCAGATACTCGAGGTGAGGAAGTCGCAGGCCGGACAACTGAAACTATTGGTGGCCCGTGGCGACCTCTCTCAGTTTGTGACCAAGGAATGCGAGAGCATATGTCCGATGGCAGGCTCAAAAAACGAGGAACTGATTGTAGCGTGTCCTACCGAAGGTATCGATGCGTGGTTTGACAAAGACAAGATTGACAAAATACTCTATAACCTGCTGTCGAATGCCGTGAAATACAACAAGGAAGGCGGTCGCATTACAGTGACGCTGAGCGCCGACAAGCACCAAGCCACCCTGAAAGTGAGCGATGAGGGCATCGGCATCTCCAAGGACAAGATGAAGCACCTCTACACCAGGTTTCTCGATGGCGACTACCGGCGGATGAACACCCACGGAACAGGCATCGGCCTCTCGCTGACGCGCAACCTGGTAGTGCTACATCACGGAAAGATAGACTGCCAAAGCCAGGAAGGTGAGGGCACCACGTTCACTGTCACCTTCCCTATTACGAGAACGGCTTATAGCGAAGACGAGATAGACCTGACAGCCGACAACTGGGCCATTGATGCTCAGCAGACCGACCAGATGGAGGAGCAGTTGCTGCTCGCCGACAATGAGTCGGAAAGCGAAGACAACGCCATGGAGAAAGACTACTCGATGCTGATTGTGGAAGACAACCACGAACTCCTGGAACTCATGCGCAAACTCTTTGTTCAGCGCTATCATGTGTATACGGCACGCAACGGCAAACAGGCCCTGAATACGATTTACAAACGCGATCTCGATATTGTGATTACCGATGTCATGATGCCTATTATGGACGGCATTGAACTGACGCGCAAGATCAAGGATTCAGACGACTATGCCCAGTTGCCTGTTGTCATGCTGACGGCGAAGACCACCGACGAAGACAAGAATGTAGGATATGAGACGGGAGCCGATGCCTACATCACCAAGCCCTTCAGGATGGGAGACCTGCAGTTGCGTATCGACAACATCATCCGCAACCGGGAGCGCATCCGCAAGAAATTCAGCAGCCAGACCGACTTCAAGGTGGAAGAGCAGCATTATTCCTCGCCCGACGAAGTGTTTATCCAAAAGGCCATCGACTGCGTGAAACAGCACCTCGACGATGCCGACTACGACCGTGAGCGGTTCGCTTCCGACATGTGCGTCTCGTCGTCGACCCTATACAATAAACTGCGGGCACTCACCGGACAGTCGGTCACCGGGTTCATCAACAGCATCCGTCTGAAAGAGGCATGCCGCATCATGCGTCAGCAGCCCGGCATCAAGATGACCGAACTCTCCATGGAGGTGGGCTTCAACACACCGAAGTATTTCACCAAACTCTTCAAGAAAGAGTTCGGCATGCTGCCCAGTGAGTATATCAATGATTCAAAGGGATAGGATGCTATAGACTTGTGCCCATATCGGTGGAATATATGGTATGACGAAGATATTGATTCATCACATACGTGCGACCATAAGATAATCATTTTTTGATGTTACAATCATTACAACGCCTGAGTCGATGGCTCGCTGCCCATGCCTCACTTTTCGTTACGGCCATTGCCGTACTTACCTTCTTCGTGCCCGACCTTTTCGAATGGGTACGAGGAACGACACAGACCGTCATTCTCGGCATCATCATGCTTACGATGGGACTGACACTCACCACCAAAGACTTCAGGATACTGGCACGACGTCCGCTCGACATTCTCATTGGCACCTGCGCGCAATTTCTCATCATGCCCTGCGTGGCCTATCTTTTGGTGCATGTGTTTCATCTTGAACCGGCATTGGCGTTGGGCATCCTGCTTGTGGGTTGTTGCCCTGGAGGAGTGTCAAGCAACATTATGTCGTACCTCTGCCACGGCGACGTGGCCTTCTCGGTGGGAATGACCTGTGCCTCTACCCTCCTCGCGCCCGTGATGACTCCACTGTTGATGCAGTTGACCGCTGGTGAGATTATCGAAATCGATGCCATCGGCATGTTCCTCAACATCCTTATCGTTACCATTATCCCCGTCGGGCTGGGTTGTTTTCTCAATTACACCTATTCCAACCGTTCCAGTTTCCCCACCATCCAGTCACTGATGCCCGGCCTCAGTGTTGTCTGTCTGGCATGCATTGTGGGCGGGGTAATCAGCACTGTGCACGACGACCTCATCGCCCGCGGCCTAATGCTGTTTGTATGGACCTTTGCTGTGGTGTTCTGCCATAACTCCATAGGTTACCTGCTGGGATGGACCGCCGGGAGGTTGGCGGGGTTCAACAAGGCCAAGAAGCGCACCATCTCCATAGAGGTGGGCATGCAGAACGCCGGACTCGCCACCGTACTTGCCGGCACCTTCTTTGCAGCCCAGCCTCTCTCTGTCCTACCCTGTGCCATCTCCTGCGCATGGCACAGCATCAGCGGAACGATTCTGGCTGGTCTTTTCCTAAAGTCAGACGGCAAGGAAGGAGTGAGCGCCACCTAATTTCTTGTTGTCCATGTCCTGATTGATACTTTTGCCCCCATAGACAACGGCCCCCATGTTCATCACATGGAGGCCGTATAGTTTCTAAGACTAAAAGGTATAAGATTTTCCAGTCTTATTTTTTCACATACTTTTTGCCGTTCTTGATAACAATACCACGATAGTTGTCATCTACAGGCATGCCCATGAGATTATAGGCCGGTGTCTTTGGCTCTTCGCCAACAAGCGTATCGATGTCAGTTGGCGTGTCGCTGGTAACCCGCAGTTGTTGCACAGCAGACATTTTTTCCTTGCCATCGGCATGGACAGCAATAGCCATGATGTCATAATTGCGCTTCTCTGTTGGCTTAAATGTAAACTCATAGGGTTTCACTGTCGAAGTGCCAATATACAAATTGTCGGCATAGAACCTCACCTCACTTACGGTGCTGTTTCTCGATGTAGCCTTGACAGATATTGTAACATTGTCGCCCACGCCATATGTGCCATTAAAGGCTTTCACCATACACGACCCCTCAGCCTCCTCAAAGCGGTTGAAAGTGATGTCCTTGATGTTGAATCCACCCTGGTCTACCAGTAGGGTGAACACATGGCGGCCAGCCTTCAGTTCCGTCTTCAGGACACCGTGCAATGTCTTCCATTCTGTATCGCCACCCGTCGTTGGCACCTCTGCCAGTTCGGTGAGGAACGATAGGCTGTCGAGACCATATTCAGCCAAGTGGAACCTGCCATTGGAAGAACTCGATGCCACAGTGGCATCGAACGAATAGAGTCCGTCTTCCTTCACATCTACCGTATAATCCATCCATTGGCCGGTCTTTACAGCCGTAGCACTATTGCGGGAAGTATTGTAGTATGACACACCCGAAACGCCCTTGTCGTATTCATCAATATTGATGGTGCCTGGCAATTGAGGCACCTCACCGAAGGGCTCGCGCTTGGTATTGCCGCTCACCACACTGAAACGTCCATAACGCTCATAGGTAGAGCCGTCGGTAGCAGTAACCACAGCCCTCGTTGTCCTCCAACCCGATGAGCCATGTGCCGGCACCTCATACTCTGTCACATAAGGAGCCTCGGTCATCGTGGCAACGAGGTCGTCATCTACATAGAGTTCTACTTTCTGAATGGTCTTGGTGGCCAACCGAGCATGTACCTTGATGGGCAGCACATCGCCCCTTACCACTTTTAGGGAAGCAGGACGGATATAGACAGAAGCCTCTTTCTTCATACCGGGGAAAGGACTCACGGCATTCTTGGCTTCATCACTGGCCATATACTCCTTTATCCAGGTCATTGCAGGGCGCTCAACACCATTCCTATAGAGGCCAGAGTTGTCAACCCATGTAGCCCCAAGGATATATCCCCAAAGGGTAACGCCAGCGCAATAAGGTGCTTCCCACATCAGCGGCAACACCCTCTGATACTGTGCCTTTTGCTGGTTGTCATCTGCTTTGTCTATGTCCAACTCAGTGATATACATTGGCATGTGCAGCGTCTCCTGCTGCCTCTGCAGCACATTGCTCAATTCATTGGCACTGATATCACCCAGTTCGTGCGACTGGTTGCCATAGGCGTCGATAGGCGCACCGGCATCGCGCAGCGTCTGCACCAAGGTGAGGTAGTTGTCTACATCCCAGCGTATGGAGTTATAGTCGTTGTAAATCAGAATGGCATCGGGCCAGCGCTGACCTGCCATGTCGAAGGCCTTGATGAGCCAGTCGTAACCAGTCTTTCCGCCGCCTCCCAGTGACTCTTTCATCATGGAATTGCCATCCTGATGGTTACCCACAGCCTCGTTCACCACGTCGATAAGGGGCAGGGTATTGTATTTCGCCTTCACGTTGTCGAACCAGTTGGTGATGGCGTTGAAACGCTCCTTGGGAGTCAGGTTCGGCAACCAGTTAGGATACTGTGCTCCCCAAACCAGAGCGTGGAACTTGTAGGTAAAACCATGCTGTTGGGCATAATTGAAAGCCCTGTCGCATCCCCAATTGAAAACGCCACGATTTCCCTCTACAGAACCCCATTTCGACTCATTCTCACAAGTGATCTGGTTCCATAGTAGATAATAGTTGGGTACACCATTACCGGCATCCACATTCGACCTTGTTGTGATGTTTCCCAAAAACTTGTCCGGGTTGGAAGACAACTGGGCAAATGAAGCCATTGGCAGCAACACAGCCAACAGCAAAAGACCTTTTTTGATTTTTCCCTGCATCGTTTTCTTTTAGCCTAGATTACGCAGCACATGAGTTGAATAAAAGTGATAGAGTGTGAGAACATCAATAAGATATCCTTGATTATGTCATGTCTGATTTCCACTAATCTTGGTGCTGCAATTCAAGAATAGGCAAAATCATCAATGTTTTCGCAATCAATTGCAAAGGTAAGCAATTATTCTGAGATATCCACTCGAATATGGAATTTTTCTTGAGGTGGAATCATTTAGTCATTTTGGAAGTCTGTATTTATCGTATATAGACAAGTCTTTTATGTATTAAGACTAACCTAAATAATTCATAGAGGCATAAAAAAGAAGCGCTTTTCCTTTGTCGTCTCGACAAAAATGAGTACCTTTATATTGCTAAAAATCAAGGTCTTAAAAACGCTTCTCATGTGCAAAGATACA
>Ga0256407_10002887_pt1 | contig 31724 bp, 30 predicted proteins | sample RumenRJG_04DNA_FD_193489 | JGI IMG/M metagenome (GOLD analysis project Ga0256407, IMG submission 193489) | Bovine rumen microbial communities from Lethbridge, Alberta, Canada - RJG_04 | ecosystem: Host-associated > Mammals > Digestive system > Stomach > Rumen | place: Canada: Alberta...
CCGTCCTTGATAACGTTTACGGTGATCTTGTGGTCTATGAAACCAAGCACATCAAGATCGAGCATATCGATGCTGCATTCGACTTTCAGTATGTCTTTTTTGCCCATCTTTTCACTCTTTGCGTTCATGATCATGGCGACTGTACACTCAAGCTCGTCAAGCTTCAGATCATGATATATCTGCAGGCTCTCGCCTGCGTTCATATGGTCAAGAACAAATCCTTCTTCAATTTTTCCTACGTTTAACATCGGTTGCCTCCTTATTCGATCTCAAGCAGCGTGAGTATGAGTGCCATTCTTATGTACATTCCGTATTTGACCTGTTTGAAGTACATGGCACGTTCATCCTCATCGACCTCGACGGATATCTCGTTAACCCTCGGAAGAGGATGCAGTACCATCATGTCCTTTTTGGCAAGTGCCATCTTTTCCTTGTTCAGTATGTAGAAATCTTTGAGTCTTACGTAATCTTCCTCGTTGAAGAATCTTTCACGCTGTACTCTTGTCATGTACAGTATGTCGAGCTCAGGCATAACATCGTCAAGTTTAATAACTTCTTTGAAATCGATATTGTTTTTGATGAGTACATCATCTCTTATATAATCGGGAATCCGAAGCTCAGGCGGTGAGATGAATACGAACGACACGTTCTCATAGCGGCAGAGCGCATTGATGAGAGAGTGTACGGTACGACCGAATTTCAGGTCACCGCACAGACCGATCGTCATGTTAGAAAGACTGCCTTTCAATGACCTTATGGTCATAAGATCGGTAAGAGTCTGAGTCGGATGCTGGTGTCCTCCGTCGCCGGCGTTGATCACCGGGATCCATGATTTTGAGGCTGCGACCATGGGAGCGCCTTCCTTCGGATGTCTCATCGCGCATATGTCGGCGTAGCTAGAGATGATCCTGATCGTGTCCGAAACGCTCTCACCCTTGGCGGCCGAAGACGAATCGGCGGTCGCGAAGCCGAGAACCTGTCCTCCGAGTCTCAGCATTGCGGATTCAAACGACAAACGCGTTCTCGTTGACGGTTCGTAAAAGCATGTTGCAAGTATCCGGCCGTCGCATTTATGTGCATATTTTGCCGGATCTTTTTGGATCTTATCGGCAAGATCCATCAGCCCTTCAAGCTCTTCCACGGTAAAATCCATGGGACTCATTAAATGTCGCATTTTCTGTTCCTCCCGGTTTATATTCTAAAAAAAGGAGCTCCCTGAAAAGGGAACTCCAAAATGATCACTTGTAAGTGAGCAGATCCGAAACGGTTTTTCTTTTGGGCATTTCGGGTGACTCAGCCGGATGACCGATGCAGATGATGTTGACGAGCTCTCTGTCATCGGGAATCTCAAGAACATCTGACAACGTGTCATCAAATATTCCCATGATCACGGTACCGAGTCCGTACTCATGAGACGCAAGACAGAACGTCTGTGAAGCGATACCCGCATCGAACATCTGCCATGTATCCTTACGTGATGTCGTGTAGGAACCGTCTTTCTCGAAACCGCATCTTCCTTTGATAACCGTAACGGCAATCAGCATCGGAGCCGATTCCATTGTTCCTGCATTGTAAGTAAAACCTGTCGTGCATTCCTTAGCTATTTTTGCTTTAAGAGCAGGATCGTCAACAGCTATGTAACGCACGATCTGTGTATTCTTCCATGAAGGTGACCATGAAGCTGCTTCAACTATCTTCTCAAGAGTTGCATGGTCAACAGGCTCGTCAGTGAACTTGCGGATACTTCTTCTTGTGCGGATATTCTCAAGTGTTTCCATAGGCTCCTCCTTCTGATCGCTACATATTGTGGTCGGATGATTTTCAAAACATATCTTAACAAATCCTTATTTGAATTGCAACGTTTATTCTTTCGGTATATTATGTCTGATGGGAGTGAAACGATAAGGGATCATACAAGGAATGAAAATGAAGCGATTTTACACATACAGGATAATTAAAATCACATCCGGTCTGTTGGCGGCGGCAATGATTTTCAACGCCTCTGCACATGTATGCATGGCGGACGATTATGAGGATCAGATCGCAAACATGCAGAATGAGGAACAGCAGACGCAGGAGATGATCACCAATCTGGAGAAACAGACCAAGGCAACGAAGGATTCCATCGCGCTTTTGCAGGAGCAGAAGAAGGCTACCGAGAGCAATGTAAGCCAGCTGAGCGGTCAGAGTGCGGCACTCAAAAGCGAGATCGAAGGATATACGGGTAAGCTTGATGCTCTTGACGGTGAGATTGAGAAAGCTGAAAACGAACTGTCGAAAGTTTCGGCGCAGATCGTAAGTCTTAACGATGAACTCGGAGATCTTCGCCGTGAGCTTGAAGATAAGCAGCAGCTTCTTAAGAAACGTATCAAGAATGTGTATGAAAAAGGCGGCTCGAAAGGGATGCTCAGAACCATTCTTGAGGCGAATTCCTTCAGGGATATTCTGAACAGATACGAGTATACGAATGCCATGATAAGGTATGACAGGCAGAAGATCGCCGAATGTCGCGAAATGGAAAAACAGCTCGAAGAGAAGGTTGCTGCGGTTGAGGCCAAGGAATCGGAGCTTGACGCATATCAGGATGATCTTGACGATAAGTATGCGCAGCTCGAGAATCTTACCGATGAGGTGCAGGGTAAGCTTGATATGACCAACAGCAGCATCTCGCTAGAAAAAGGAAAGCTGAAGGATTTTGACGAGAAGCTTGTACAGCTTGATAAGACTATGAAGTCGCTCGAGTCGCAGACGGCTGCTGCACAGGCGCGTCTGGCACAACAGGTCGCACAGCGTCTTGCAATGAAGAAGGAGGATACATCCGGATCGTATACGGCGAGCGGTTCCGAGCTTGAATGGCTGGCTGCGACGATACAGGCCGAAGCGGGCGGAGAATCGTATACGGGTAAGCTTGCCGTAGGTTCCGTTATCATGAACAGAGTCAAGAGCTCGGCGTTTCCAAATGATATCAAGAGTGTTATCACGCAGAACATGCAGTTTGCATCATACCGTTCGGGAAAGGTCGAACTGATCATCGCGAACGGTCCCAACTCAACCTGCGTAAGTGCGGCCGAAGAAGTTCTGGGAGGTGCGCGTGTCGGCGACTATTTGTTCTTTATGACCAAACATTATGCCGATTACTACGGTATCAGCGATTATACGATGATCGGTAATCATGCGTTCTTCTATAAATGGGATACTAAAAAGAAGAGCTCGAATGATGCCGAAGAAGAAAGCTCTCATGAGGAAGAGCACTCCGAAGAGAGTACATCATCGGAAGAATCATCCGAACATAGCGATGACAACGAAGATGACGAAGATGATGATGACGATGACGACGAAGATGAAGACTGACGATTTTCTGACGGGTTGTTTGCAAAATATCGCTATGATATAGTGTAATTCAAATGTTTGATACTAAAGCGACTGTAAGATCAGCCGACGAATAAATTTGGAGGGAAAAATGGCAGAAGAGAAAAATATCATTGAGGAAGTAAGGGATCATAAGGATTCAACTGAGCCGGAGCTTAAATATCAGGACGAGGTACCGGTGTTTACCGAACGCAAGAGATGGCTCCTGTTCGGTCTTCCGTGGACATTTACGAAATATTTGTTAAAGGACGAGATACTGACTACACAGTCGGGATTTTTCAACACGTTTATCAACGACTGTTATATGTACAAGATTGTTGATGTTCAGCTTGAAAAATCACTGTTAGAGAAGATGGTCGGACTTGGAACGGTCGTATGTTACACATCCGATACAACGGACAAGGTGCTGAAAATCACACATGTCAGGCACGCCGAACAGATCAAGAATTTCATTCTTGAGAAGTCGGAGAAGATGCGTATGAAGCGCAGGACGCTTACGACCATGAGTCTTAATTCCGATGCGGACGGTGCTGATGACATTGGCTGATGTTTTTGACTATGATAAAGCATGCAGGTATATAGAAGAGTCTGCAAAGCTCGGCAGCAGACCTGGGTTGGAGCGGATAAAAGATCTGTGTGCAAGACTTGGTAATCCCGAATCAAATCTTCGGTTCATACACATAGCGGGAACAAACGGAAAGGGCAGTACCGGCGCCATGATCGCGTCTGTCCTTTCGGAAGCCGGTCTTGTTGTAGGTATGTATTATTCGCCGGCAATTTCCGGCATTACCGATCATTACACAATAAATGGCAAGCTCATTTCCGACAGGGAATGGGCTTCATGTGTATCAGCCGTTGCCGCCGCCAATGAAAGCATGATTGACGAAACGGGAGAAAGCGCGACGCAGTTTGAACTTGAGACCGCGCTTGCATATGTATATTTCTGTAACAACCACTGCGACGTTGTCGTTCTTGAATGCGGAATGGGCGGGCGCGATGACGCAACGAATACGGTCACGGATAAAATATGCTGCGTGATCACATCCATATCGGACGACCACATGCAGTACCTCGGAGATACGGTTGATAAGATCGCCGGGGTAAAGGCCGGAATAATAACATCGGACTGTCCGGTAATAGCGTTTTTGTCTTCGCCGGAAGTTATCGAAGTGATAAAGAAAAAGTGCGGTGAAACCGGAAGTGAGCTATATACGGTCAAACCGGATAATATCGAAAGAATAGCCGCATTTCCGATAGGACAGGCTGTAAGCTACGAAGAGTATCAGAGAGTGGCTGTAAGTCTTAACGGTTCATATCAGGCTTATAATGCCGCAATGGCGCTGCGTGCGGTTTCGGTTATAAGAGATCATAATCTTATCGACGGTCTTGAGCTTTCTGACGATACGATAAGAAGCGGAATTAAAAATGCGCACTGGCCATACAGGTTTGAATGTATCAATGAAGATCCGCTTGTGTTTGTTGACGGCGCTCACAATGCGGATGCGGCAGTAAAGCTTGCAGACACGATCAGAAGCGATCTTGCCGGATATAAGATAGTTCTCGTGCTCGGTATGTTTGCCGACAAGGAATACGACAAAGTAGTTCGTACACTGGCTGAATGCGCCGAAATAATATTTACGGTACAGACACCAAACAATCCGAGAGCACTTGCGGCAGATGAGCTTGCCGAATGCGCGCGTCGATACTGCGACAACGTCCGCGCCTGCGATTCCATCAAAGAAGCATATGAACTGTCCGTGCAGACGGCACGTGATTTTGGCGCGGATGCTCCGTCTGCCGTCATCGCGTGTGGCTCGCTGTCATACCTACACGAATTCAAGATGTGTAAGCTCTGATCGCCAGTATAATTCCCGCGCGTAACTCGTGGAGGCGTTTGCGCTTGACGAGGTTTTATCGAGTCTAGCGTCAATTACGCCGGAACAAGAGCGGGAGCGGGTGAGCGCGGAAAATATACTGGCGCTCTGAGCGTAACTGGAAAAATATAACATGGAGACAAGAAATGCGCGTACGCAACACAAACTTCGACTTCGCGAAAACCACATACGTCATGGGCATATTGAACGTCACTCCGGATTCATTCTCGGATGGTGGTTTACATAATTCAACAAACGCAGCCGTTGAGCATGCGCTTAAAATGATAGAGGATGGTGCCGCGATCATTGATATCGGCGGTGAATCCACAAGACCGGGGCATACGAAGGTGAGCGTTGACGAAGAACTTTCAAGAGTAGTTCCGGTGATTGAAGCGCTCAGGAAGAAGAGTGATATTCCGATATCCATAGACACTACCAAATCCGAAGTTGCATCGGCTGCAGTTGCCGCAGGCGCCGACATTATCAATACCGTTGAAGGTATAGGTGCGCCGAAAGAGATGATAACCGTAGTCAAAGATACTGGCGCTCCGTTTATAATGACATACGAAAATAGTTATGTTAACCAATTTGGTGAAGCACTTATCGGCATGGCCGAGTCCGCGATAGAAGCGGGAATATCTGCAGACAAGATAATTGTCGATCCCGGCGTCGGATTCGGCAAGACGCAGGAAGATAATCTCAAGGTTATTAACGACCTTCCGCTCATTGCTCAGATAGGTTATCCGGTTCTGCTCGGATGTTCGAGGAAGAGCGTTATCGGCAACGTTCTTGAAGTTCCTACCGAAAAGCGCCTCCCGGGAACGCTTGTTACGACGACCCTGGCAGCCCTTGCCGGGATCGGAATAGTTCGCGTTCACGATGTGGCCGAAAACGTTATGGCAATCAAAATGTTAAAGAGCATATGTGAGGTATAACACATGGACTGCATGAGAATAGAAAACCTGGAAGTGTTTGCAAATCACGGCGTGTTTGAAGAAGAAGCGAATCTCGGTCAGAAGTTTTTGGTTTCCGCATCGATGTATTTTGACGCGTCAGCGGCGGGCAAGACCGACGACCTGTCGAAGTCCGTTAATTACGCGGACACGTGCGCCGAAATCACTCAGTGGATGAAGACGAACAGATGCAAGCTCATTGAAACCGTTGCGGAGCGTCTTGCAACCAAGCTTCTTACGGACAATAGAATTATTCGTGAGGTCAAAGTCACGGTCAAAAAACCTTGGGCACCGATAGGTCTTCCGCTCGAATGCGTCAGCATCACAATTGACCGTAAATGGCATACGGCGTATTTGTCGATCGGATCCAATATGGGGGATAGGAAAAAATACCTTGATGACGGTATAGAATATATCAAAAAGAACACGAGTGTTCGTGTTCTTAAAGTGTCTGAGTATATTGAGACCAAGCCTTACGGCAAAACCGATCAGGATGATTTTCTCAACGGAGCTGTTAAGCTCGAGACGCTACTTACTCCGCATGAGCTTCTTGACCTGTTACATGATGCGGAAAACGCAGCCGGAAGAGAGCGCATAGAACACTGGGGTCCCAGAACCCTCGATATGGATATACTTCTGTACGACGATATTACACTGGCTGACGAAGATCTTATCATCCCGCATCCGGACATGATGAACCGCGATTTCGTACTTACGCCTCTGCGTGAAATCGCCCCCGGCATTGTATGAAACTCACGGATTAAAAAGCGCCGACTCCCCGTTGCCACCTGACGTGTACGTCATGTATGTCTTCTGTTCTTTGAACGGCGAGTAGAACGTGAAGTTGCTCGTGCAGTTTATATTCTCGTAATTCCCTTCCGCAATTATGACAGCGCCGGAACCGTCTGCGGCAACACGTATGAGCGCGGGATTCTGATTGCGCTGATAGAAAATCATTCCGCCGTACACATTAAACGTATCCACGCGATCCTCGGTTATCTTTGTAAGAGTCGAGTCGGACATTGAATACCTGTACAGGCAGTAGTTGTCGTTCATGTTCATGAAGTACAGATTCCCGTTATCATACACCGGATTGTACACCGCGTATTCCATGAAGATGCGCCCCTCCTTGTCACCGGGACGGTATATCTTGAGTATCTGGGAATCCTGTTCGCTGTAATAGATCGTACCGTTTATAACGCAAGCGGGATTGATGATCTCCGAAACCGCAAGTCCTTTGTCCTTTCCGTTAAGGCCGCAGTGATACAGCTCCATACCGTTCGTATTATCATAGTGCTCGTAGTATAGAGTGCTTCCGATCAGGTTCACAACTCCGGAAGTGCATTTGTCAAGACATACGAAATCTTTTTCGCCCTTCTTCAAGCGGTATACGCCGCTCATCCTTCCTGCAATACCCATGAACTTCGTCCCGCCGGGATCGTCAAAATAGAAGTACAGGTAGTCGCCGGCGGAGTTGATGTATGACACCGGAACATCCACGAGCTTCTCGGCATTGCGCCCGCTTGTGTCCATTCTGTACAGATAATTGTTGTCGTATATGTTGGAAAAATAGATGTAGCCGTCGCTCTCGCAGTACAGCCCTTTGTTGTTGAGATTACCCGAGGTGTTGCCGATTGTCTCCGGAGGATTGTCCGGGATACGAGACAGAACTTTGCTGAGCACAACGCCACCGATGATCCCGCCGATTACGAGAACAGTTACGATTATCGCTATAACCCGCTTTTTCATGCACATCACCTCCCTCAAATATATTATAACACATTTTCCTCAAATTCATGACACAGTTTGAACACATATTCCCTTTATCATTCCAAATGTTTACAGCGCGCCTGCGCAAAAATCACGAGGAAGAAGAACATGGGATACGAAACAAGGTTCAGGCATGAACAAAAATACGAAGTCGATTACGGACAGTATTTGTGCATACGCCAGCGACTTCGTGCAATATGCGAAAGCGATCCGCATGCGGGAAGCGATGGTACATATCTTATCAGAAGCGTCTACTTTGACAACATGGATGACAAGGCACTCTGCGAGAAAATAAGCGGAAAGAGCCGTCGAGAAAAATTTCGCATCAGGTATTACAACGACGATCTTGATTACATCACACTTGAGAAAAAACAGAAGATAAATGATTTGTGCAAGAAGGTTGAATGTCCTCTTACCAAAGATGAGATGTGCGATATTTTAAGCGGCGACACAGCGTTCATGAGAGATCATCCCGCAGGACTTGTCAAGGAGCTTTACAGCGCGATGACGACTCAGCTTCTTGCACCGAAGGTTCTCGTCAGCTACAGGAGAGAGCCGTACATATACGGTCCGGGAAACGTAAGAGTGACTTTTGATTTCGGGATCAAGACGACGGTGTTTTCCAAAAACTTCATCGGCGACATCCATGAGGTATCGGCTACGGACAATGCACGGCAGATGATCATGGAAGTAAAATATGATGATTTTCTCCCCGAGATCATCGCATGTATAGTTAACGACGGGAATATAAGACAGCAGAGCTTTTCCAAATATGAGGCATGCCGCAGATACGGCTGAATAATATAAAACGGAGGTAATAAAATGGGTTTTTCAGATGTGTTCAAGTCAAGCTTTCTTGAGAGTATCGAATCGTTTACGGTAACGGACGTGGCGATCGCAATGCTGTTTGCGGTGGTGATCAGTCTGTTCATCTTCTGGGTGTACAAGAAGACGTTTACGGGAATAATGTACAGCCCGGGATTTTCGCTGACGCTCATAGGACTGTGTCTTGTAACGACGCTTGTTATCATTGCGGTAACATCGAACGTTGTATTATCACTCGGTATGGTCGGCGCTCTTTCAATCGTAAGATTCCGTGCCGCAATCAAGGATCCGATGGAGATAGTATTCCTGTTCTGGTCGATAGCAGCCGGAATAGTAATCGGCGCGGGAATGATACCGCTTGCGCTTATGGGTTCGGTGATAATCGGTGTGATTTTAATGATATTTGCAAACCGCAAGCAGATCAACGCACCTTATATTCTGATCATCAACTGTTCCGACGAGACAGCCGAAGAGAAGGCAATCGCTTCCGCAAAATCATCGGTTTCAAAGTTTGTAACCAAGGCGAAGACTGTGAATTCTTCAGGCATCGAGCTGACCGCGCAGGTACGCCTTAAAGATGCGGCAACGTCTTTTGTCAACGCGATTAGCAGTATCGACGGAGTAAGTAACGCAACTCTTGTAAGCTATAACGGCGAATACGCTTCATAGATGAAGCTTGGGGAATAATATGACCGAAAACAAACATGTTGGAAAAATCATATACGCATTGGTTGCGACAGCACTTGCGGTTTTGATGTTCATATCGGCTGCGGTCAAGGGGCTGTTAGGCCTTGATGATACGGCACTCGGTGCCAAAATCGCAAAGGCCGCAACGAACACCGGGATCACACAGGAGTACGAATCGAAGTTGTTTGCCACGTCGGACATCATTACGGTTGATATTATAATGTCGGATGAAAAATGGCAGGAGCTTCTTGACAATGCAATTATGGAAGAATACTTCGAATGCGATGTGGTCATAAACGGTGAAACGTTCAAAAATGTCGGCATAAGAGCAAAAGGAAACACATCGCTTACGAACATCGCGAAAGACGATACGAACGACAGATACAGTTTCAAGCTCAAGTTTGATGAGTTTGTTGAAGGGCAGACATGTTACGGGCTTGATAAGCTTGTGCTTAACAACAACTACGCCGATGCAACGAACATGAAAGAAGCGGTCGTATACGATATGTATGCGTACCTCGGTGCGGACGCATCATTATATAACTATTCGAAGATCAGCGTGAACGGAGAATACATCGGAGTATATCTTGCGCTTGAAGGTGTTGAGGACAGCTTTATTCTTCGCAACTACGGAACGCAGAGGGGACAGTTGTATAAGCCCGAGAATATGGACTTCGGAGACGGCCCTTCGGACAAGAGAAAATCAGACTGGAAGCCCGATTGGGAAAAGGACGGAGATTTCGGCGAAGGTCAGAATATGCCTGAAGGTTTCAAACCACCGGAAGGATTTCCGGGTGGCGAAAAAGGTGATTTTGCAGGCAAGGGTCCGGGTGGCGGAGGTTCCGGAGGTTTTGGCAGTGGCGGAGGATCAAATCTTGAGTATACTGATGACGATCTTGACAGCTATTCAACCATATGGAACGGCGAGATCAATTCCACATCCAAGAAAGACCATCAACGTGTCGTAAAGGCTCTGAAGGCAATATCGGAAGGTGATCTGTCAACTATAGAAGAGTATATGGATGTGGATAATCTGCTCAAGTACATGGCCGTTCATGAGTTTGCCGTAAACGGTGATTCGCTTAGCGGTAACATGGCTCACAATTATTACCTGTATGAAAGTGAGGGAAGACTCAACATAATTCCGTGGGATTATAATTTATCCTGGGGTGGAATGTTTGGTGGAGGCGGACCCGGCAAACCGCGAGATCTCATCACCGAAGGTGATTCTAATGATCGAGCACCCTCAGCTGCGTCCTCGGCTGAGTCCTCTGACGCGACTTCCATGATCAATGATCCCATCGATGATTCATGGCAGAGCACGAATTTCTTCGATATTCTGCTTGAGAATGAGGAGTACAACAAGCAGTATCATGAGTATCTTCAGATGCTTGTGGATTATGTTGAAAACGGCGGCTATGAATCACTTACATCAAGGCTTCACGAGCAGATCGACGGACTTGTGGCAACCGATCCGACAGCATTTTACACATACGATGAGTATGAGGCTGCAACCGAAATGCTTGATAACGTGATAGCACTTCGTGCAAAGAGTATTCAGGGGCAGATCGACGGAACGATTCCATCAACATCCGACGGGCAAAACAAAGAGTCCGGAGCCCTTGTGGATGGTAGCGGAATAGATACATCCGTGATGGGAAGAATGGACAACCATTAAATGATTTTGGCGGAAACTTTCGTTTCCGCCTTGTATTTTTTATCACAATATCATATATTCTACATATGGAACAAATAAATCTTATCAAACTCATAGTCGTTATCGGTGTCGGTATTATTATTCTTACCGGCATGCGTTTATTTTCCAGGAAATATGTCAAAAAGAGCGATAAGATCCACAGGAGATTTCTCGGAAAACTGCTTAACCTTACAGTGATCATTATCGTTCTTGTGTATGTGCTCGATTACTTAAGTCCCGGTACGAATCTCATGTCAACAATACTTAAGGGATCTGCCATCATCGTAGCTATACTCGGTTTTGCGGCGCAGACTGCAATTGCCGATGTAATATGCGGATTCCTTATCAGTATGAACAAGCCGTTTGAGATCGGAGACCGTATCATTGTTGATGGGATCGATCCCGGAATAGTTGAGGATATTACTCTTCGACATACGGTTATCAGAATATATGACGGACTTCGTATCATCGTGCCCAACAGTGTTCTTAACGGCAAGACCGTTGTTAATACAACAAGGGGAGATGAGAGAGGTATTCACATGCAGTTTTCGGTAAGCTATGATACCGATGTTCATCAAGCTGCGGAAGCCATCAGAGATTGCGTTGCGGCAAGCCCTTACACTCTTCCTGTCGAAACCAACGGTATCATGGAAGATTCGGGTCCTGTTTATTTCCTCAAGTTTGCTGACAGTGCACTGATCCTTGAGACGACCATCTGGATCAGGAAAGAATCCAACAGCTATATCGCCGTTACGGATATCAATATAAGAGTCAATGAAATGTTCAAACAGCTTGGCATCGAGATACCGTACAACTTTGTTAACGTTGTGGAACGCAAGTACACCGCCGCCGACAGTGATATTGTTCATAAAAAGAAGACTGCTCCTTCAAAAAGGAATTACCGGACAGATACGGCAAGAGTTACGGCCGATGCCGAAAAGCTCGAGGAGAGCCTTGAGACAGCGCGTGTATTTGCAAAGAAGCAGAGGCTTGATGCCAAGTCGGCAACTCAGCTTGAGCTTATGACCGAAGAAGTGATCGGTATCATGGGAGCAATTTCGGAGGGAGCCAAAGCAAGACTCTGGATAGACGGAAGCGGACTTAAATACAGAATACATCTTTCTTTCCCGGCTTCGGTAGGCACCGATGAATATAAGAAGCTCCTGTCGTTGTCTTCATCGGGCAAGAACGAAGCTGTCAACTCGCTCAAGACTAAGATTATTGAGACGATGGCAACCGGACTGATATCGAGTAACAGTCCGGGTTCCAAAGATTCCGGATTTGAGTGGTCCATACTCGATGAGCCTAATGCTGCACAGATCGGAGAATCGCTGCTCATGGCGCTTGCCGATGACATCAAAGTCACCGTTACGCGTGAGACGGTTACGCTTGTTGTAATCAAGACACTACAGCAGTAAATGACATATCGATTTATATTGACACAGCTTATGTATGTGGCTAATATGAATATGAACTGACATGGATCAACCGCATTTCAAGCCCGTTTTCGGGCGTAGAATTCCATTTTTGTTAATTTAAAGATTTTTTATCAAAATCATGTTGACAAAATCGAACAAATGTTTTATGCTCTTACACAGAACAGATGTTCTCTTGTAGGGGCAGTGATTAATAAGGATAAGGAGATTTAATTATGGAACGCGAAGATAAGTTGAAAGCACTTGATGCGGCTCTGGCACAGATAGAGAGACAGTTTGGCAAAGGTTCTGTCATGAAGCTCGGCGATCCCGGCACACAGATGAACGTTGAGACGATCCCTACAGGATCACTCAGCCTTGATATTGCACTTGGACTTGGCGGAATACCGAAGGGAAGGATCATTGAGATATACGGTCCCGAGAGTAGCGGTAAGACAACAGTTACGCTCCATATGATCGCTGAAGTCCAGAAGCGTGGCGGAATTGCCGGATTTATTGATGCAGAGCATGCACTTGACCCCGTATATGCGAAGAACATCGGTGTTGATATTGATAATCTTTATATTTCACAGCCGGATAACGGCGAACAGGCTCTTGAGATCACAGAGACAATGGTAAGATCGGGAGCGATAGATATAGTAGTTGTTGACTCGGTTGCGGCGCTTGTTCCGAAGGCCGAAATAGACGGCGAGATGGGTGATTCCCACGTGGGACTCCAGGCGAGACTTATGTCACAGGCTCTCCGTAAGCTGACCGCAGTCATCAGCAAGTCCAATTGTACGGTAATATTTATCAACCAGCTGCGCGAGAAGGTCGGGATCATGTTTGGTAATCCGGAGACGACCACAGGCGGAAGGGCACTGAAGTTCTATTCGTCGGTAAGGCTTGATGTGCGTCGTATCGAGGCACTCAAGCAGGCCGGCGAGGTAATAGGTAACCGTACAAGGGTCAAGGTTGTTAAGAACAAGATCGCGCCTCCGTTCAAGGAAGCTGAATTTGATATTATGTTCGGCAAGGGCATATCAAGAGAAGGCGATCTTCTTGATCTGGCTGCCAACGCCAATATCATTGTCAAGTCCGGAGCATGGTATGCATACAAGGGACAGAAGATAGGTCAGGGACGTGAGAATGCCAAGCAGTATCTTCTTGAGAATCCCGAGGTATACGCAGAACTTGAGAAGACAGTAAGGGATCACTATTTCGCGGCTGAGAATGCTACTGAAGAGAACAACGGAGCTAAGGCAGGTAAGGCTGCAGCCAAGGATGCCCCCAAGGATGAATGATAACCATAAGCGCGCTATCAAGCGCGGAATGAACCTTCTGATGACAAGAGACAGGACTGAAGCGGATGTCCGCAGGAAGCTTGAAGCAGACGAGTATCCCGAGGATGCAATAGATGCTGCTATAGAATACCTGATCTCATACAAGTACATAGACGATAACAGGTACGCATGTGAATATATCAGATTCAAGTCAGCGTCCATGAGCAGGAAGCAGATTGCTAAGAAGCTTACCGACAAAGGTGTTGACAAGAATGTGATAGAGGAAGCCTTTGACACATATGAAGCCGAGTGGGGCGAAGAAGCGGTCGAAGCAGAGCGTACCCTTATTCGGAAGCTCATTTGTAAGCGATGCCCGGACGGTGTGTCCGGGCTCGATTATGCTGCAAAACAGAAGCTTTTTGCATATCTGTACGGCAAGGGTTTTTCCATATCTGATATTGAGAGCGTGTATTCACAGATGCTTTGAACAGAGATACTACTTGACATAACTTGGCCAAATGGGTATTATTTAAATGTTGTATTATTGCAAGTACATGTATACAATTATATATTTTTCTGTACTATGACAATTTTATAAGGAGGTAAACCGTGCAGATATCAGCTCTAATTGCCGGTGTGATCGTTCTGGTGGTCGCCGCCGTATGTTTTGTTGTAGCATATAAGATCGGATACAACGCCCGGAGTAAAGCCGACGAGGGCAAGATCGGAAATGCTGAACAGAAAGCGCGCGAGATCATCGATGATGCACTCAAGACTGCAGAGACGAAAAAGCGCGAGTCACTTCTGGAGATCAAAGAAGAGTCAATCAAGACAAAAAATGAGCTCGAGAAAGAGACCAAAGAGCGCAGAGCCGAGTTATCCAGGAACGAGCGAAGACTTCAGCAGAAGGAAGAGAACGTTGACAAGAAGCTCGAGCAGATCGAACGTCGTGAGCAGTCTCTTGCATCAAGAGAAGATTCACTGGCCAAGAAAAAGGAAGAAGTTAACAAGCTTAATGAGCAAAGGACACGGGAACTTGAAAGGATTTCAGGTTTAACCTCTGAACAGGCAAAAGAGTATCTGTTAAAAGTCGTTGAAGAAGAAGTAAAGCACGAGACCGCTGTCAAGATCAAAGAGATGGACATGCGTGTCAAGGAAGAATCAGGCAAGAAGGCAAGGGAGTATGTGGTCAATGCGATACAGAGATGTGCGGTTGATCATGTTGCCGAATCAACTATCTCGGTTGTTCAGCTTCCGAGTGATGAGATGAAAGGCCGAATCATTGGTCGTGAGGGTAGGAATATCCGTACTCTCGAGACTATGACAGGTATCGATCTTATCGTTGATGACACTCCGGAAGCAGTCGTATTGTCAGGCTTCGATCCGATAAGAAGAGAAGTCGCAAGGATCGCTTTAGAGAAGCTTATCGTTGACGGACGTATTCATCCGTCGAGGATTGAGGAAATGGTTGAGAAGGCTGAGAAGGAAGTCGAGAACGGCATCCGCGAAGCCGGAGAGGCCGCTACGCTTGAGACGGGCGTACACGGAGTACATCCCGAACTAATCAAGCTTCTCGGACGCATGAAGTTCCGTACTAGTTACGGACAGAACGCACTCAAACATTCAATCGAGGTATCGCTCCTTGCAGGGCTCCTCGCACAGGAAGTCGGAGTGGATGTTCGTATGGCAAAGCGTGCGGGACTGTTGCATGATATAGGTAAAGCGGTCGATCATGAGATGGAAGGTACTCATATCCAGCTTGGTGTTGAGCTTTGTAAGAAGTACAAAGAGTCACCGATTGTTATCAATTCGGTTGAGTCACACCACGGCGATGTTGAACCCCAGTCATTGATCGCTTGTCTTATCCAGGCAGCCGATGCGATCAGCGCGGCTCGTCCCGGAGCAAGAAGAGAAACACTTGAGACTTATACAAACAGATTACAACAACTTGAAGATATTACAAACGGCTTCAAAGGAGTCGATAAATCTTTTGCTATTCAGGCAGGTAGAGAGATCCGCGTAATGGTAGTTCCCGATCAGGTTAACGATTCGGACATGGTACTTCTGGCAAGGGATATCAGCAAGCAGATAGAAGCTGAGCTCGAATATCCGGGTCAGATCAAGGTAAGTGTCATAAGAGAGAGTCGCGTGACTGATTACGCAAAGTAAACAAAATCAAAGTTCCGGCCGTAATGGCCGGAACTTTTTACGTTTAGTACAGATATATGCTTCCTTATATCTTACATGTAAGGAGCAAGCTTAACCTTTGCGGCTGCAAGATAAGCTTCCTTTGCTGCTGTATCAGCAACAGCTGCATCGTACTGAGCCTGAGCCTGATTGATCTCGTTAGAAGTAATGGTTCCGTGAAGTGACTTGAACCAGTTGAGCTGATCAAGACGTGTCTTCTCGATGGCCTTTGCTTCGTTAACGATCTTTGTAAGGCATTCGATGTGGTTCTCTGCACATTCCTTGTTGACAGATGCAATCTTTGCATTAACGAGAGCTGTCTGGCTTGCGATAACTGCATCAGCGTTAGGTCCGCACTGAACCTTGATGAAATCGCTAAGTTCATTGTTCAGCTTGTTAGCATTGTTGTTAAGAAGAACAATGAGGTAATCAGTATTCTCTGCTGAGAAGCTGACTTCCTTAGCCATAACAGGCATAGCGAATACCATTGCAAGGATCGCTGATACGATCAACAGTTTTGTGATCTTCTTCATTGGATAATCCTCCTGTGTTATTTGTTTGCAATTTGGATATTGCTTTAATCATTCTAAAATATTTTGAAGAGCATTTCAATCAGTTTTGACAATTGATAATATGCAGATTTGCATGAATCAAAACAATGTGATAAAATTATGTAAACTAATTTGAAAGGATGAGAAAAATGAACGTTGTATGTTTAGACCTTGAGGGTGTATTAGTACCCGAAATTTGGATCGCTTTTTCAAAGGAGAGCGGTATAGATGAGCTTAAGAGAACGACCCGTGATGAGCCTGATTACGACAAGCTCATGAAGTGGCGCATAGGTGTACTTAAGGAGCATGGGCTTGGACTTCCGCAGATACAGGATACAATAGCGAAGATCGATCCGCTTCCTGGTGCAAAGGAGTTCCTTGATGAGCTCAGAAGCCTTACGCAGGTCATAATCATAAGTGACACGTTTGAGCAGTTTGCGACACCTCTTATGAAGAAGCTCGGATGGCCGACACTGTTTTGTAATACGCTCGAGGTCGGATCCGACGGTATGATAACGGGATACAGGATGCGTTGCCCTCAGTCCAAGCTGACTACGGTTAAGGCACTTCAGTCTATTGGATTTGATACGATCGCAAGCGGAGACAGCTTCAACGATCTGGCTATGATACAGGCCGGTAAGAAGGGATTCCTGTTCAGAACAACGGAACAGATCAAGAAGGATTATCCCGATCTTCAGGCGTTTGAAGAGTATGACGACCTTCTTGCAGCTATTAAAGAGGTGATTTTGTAAGTGTCTGTCAATATTGCGGTGAACATACAAAGCAGTATTCGGATAAGTGGTTCGAAGACTTTATATTTTGACCCTTGGCAGATCGATGGGGAGCCTCATGATGGTGATTACGTTTTCATCACGCATGAGCACTATGATCATTTCTCGCCGGAGGATATAAGGAAAGCCGTTAAGTTAGACGGCTATCTTGTTGTACCGTCTTCGATGACACATATGATGGGGGATATCACGACGATTCCGAGCAGCCACATAATATCTGTACGCCCGGGAGAAAAACGCGAGATTGTCCGCCTTATGGTTGAGGTATTCCCGGCATACAACATGGGTAAACCGTTCCATAACAAGAAAAACGGATGGGTCGGATATGTGATCACAATGGATGCCGACAGATACTATGTAGCGGGTGATACGGATGCGATACCGGAAATGAAAGATATCAAGTGCGACGTGGCTTTCCTGCCGATCGGAGGAACTTACACCATGGACGCTTCGGAGGCCGCGCACGTAACAAGAATCATACATCCGAGGGTAGTGATACCGACGCACTACGGAAGCGTGGTCGGAAGCCCCGTGGATGGTGATTTTTTCCAGGGGCTGCTTCCGAGAGACCAAAGGTGTGAGCTGCTGCTGTAAAGACAATCACATTCAAAGAACGTAGAAATATATGGCGAAGAATTGCAGAATAGAGCCTGCAAGTACGAATAAATGGAAAATGGAGTGCATATACCGTTTTCCTTTTTTCTTGCCCAGAGAGTATAGCACAGCACCGATCGTGTAAGATATTCCGCCGCCGAGTATCCAGATGATCGCAGCCAGGCCGATGGCTTCGATTGTAGGCTTTGCAGCAATGACAATACACCAGCCTATGGCTATGTAGCATATCATGGAAAGCTTTCTGTACTTGTTGTGATCGATTGCAGTAAAGACAGCTGCCGCAACAGACAGTCCCCATACGAGTCCGAACATGCTCCAGGCCCATCCGGGATGGACTCTGCGAACCCCCGCAAGCATTATAGCCGTATATGTTCCGCCAATGAGATAGTAGATCGTGCAGTGATCTATGACCTGCATGACTTTTTTTCCCATGTTTCTGTGAAGGCCATGATAAACACTGCTTACCGTATACAGCAATATAAGAGAAGAACCGTATATGGATGATGATACAACACCGTATGTGTCTCCTTTCATGGCAGACTTGACAACACACAGTACAAGAGCAGCAATTCCAAGTGCGCCGCCGACAATGTGGCTCACCATGTTGAAAATCTCTTCGCCCTTTGTATAATCCGGAAGAACCCTGTCCTTAAGCTTTGTTCTCGGTTGCCTTAATCTCGATACTGCTTCACCCATGTTACGCCCCTTTCGAACCTGAATGATAATTTTCAAAATCACTACATCTAATATAACACATTAGATAGTGCTTCGCAACATGTTATTATAATCTGCGAAAATATGAATATTTTTTGCATCTGTTTTGCCAATATCTTTGCTGTATATACTTGTTTATTACATTCTCATACTTTATAATATTTCCGAAAAAATCCACGGAGGACACCATCTCATGAAAAAATATACCGAACTTAGTAAAGATGAGCTGATCGAGCTTGAGCAGAAACTGTTTCTTCAATATGAAGATATGAAAGCCCGCGGCCTTAAGCTTAACATGGCACGGGGACTCCCTTCTGCCGAGCAGCTTGACATGGAAGCGGATTTCTTTGGGATACTTTATCCGGATTCCGATTTTATTTCCGAGGAAGGAAAAGACTGCCGCAACTATGGCGAGCTTACCGGAATTCATGAAGCAAGAAGACTGATGGGACAGATGATGGAGATCCCTGAAGACAACGTTATAGTGTTCGGTAATTCAAGCCTTAATGTTATGTACGATACCGTTGCACGTTCAATGATACTCGGTGTGTGCGGATCAACCCCCTGGTGCAAGCTGGACAAGATCAAGTTCCTGTGCCCGGTTCCCGGCTACGACAGGCACTTTGCAATAACCGAACAGTTTGGAATTGAGATGATAAACATTCCCATGACTGACGAAGGCCCTGACATGGATCTTGTTGAGAAGTATGTCAATAACGATCCTGCGGTAAAGGGAATCTGGTGCGTTCCCAAGTACTCCAATCCGGGTGGTGTCACATACTCCGACGATACAGTCAGAAGATTTGCAGCGCTTACACCTGCTGCCGAAGATTTCAGGATATTCTGGGACAACGCATACTGTATCCATCATCTGTATGAAGATAAACAGGACAAGCTCATTGAGATCATAAAAGCGTGCGAGGACGCCGGCCATCCGGATATGGTATACAAGTTCTGTTCCACAAGCAAAGTGACTTTCCCCGGAAGCGGACTTGCGGCGCTTGGCAGCAGCAAGAGAAACCTTGATTACATAAAGAGTGTGATAACGATCCAGACGATAGGACCGGACAAGCTCAACCAGCTGCGTCATGTGCGTTACTTCAAGAATATTGAGGGCATGAGAAATCACATGAAAAAGCATGCGGCCATACTGCGTCCCAAGTTTGAACTTGTTCAGAAACGTCTTGCCGACGAGCTTGGCGGACTTGGTATCGGTACATGGTCCAATCCCGTCGGAGGATACTTTGTTTCTTTTAATACTATCGAAGGATGCGCGAAAGCGGTTGTCCAGATGTGCAAGGATGCCGGTGTAACAATGACCGGCGCCGGTGCTACATATCCGTACAAGAAGGATCCCGATGATTCGAATATCAGGATTGCTCCGACGTTCCCGCCTATAGATGAACTTGACAAGGCACTCGATGTGTTTACGTTGTGCGTTAAGCTTGCAAGCGTGCGCAAACTGTTGGGCAAGGGGTGATACGGCATGTTACCAAGACCCGAACGTATCGGACGCACCCTCATACACAACGGCGCGATAGTAGACATATATCAGGATCGTATGCAGCTCCCCGACGGAAGCGAAGAAAATTTTGATTTTATTAAGCATAAAGGCGCGGCAGCAGTGATTCCCGTTATGGACGACGGCAGGATCATCATGGTGCGCCAGTACCGGAACGCCATAGATTCGTATACTCTCGAGATTCCCGCGGGAGGGCTTAACGGTGCGGATGAGCCTACAAAAGTCGCCGCGCACCGTGAGCTGGAAGAGGAGACCGGTTATTATGCGGAAATGGAAGACGTGGAGTTTCTTCTGTCGTTGTATACGACGGTAGCTTTCTGCAACGAGAAGATAGATATCTACGTTGCCCGGAATCTCAAGAAGACAGAGCAGCACCTTGACGATGACGAGTTTATAGATGTAGAGATTTTTACGATCGATGAGCTTACAAACCTTGTTCTTGAGGGAAAAATCGTTGACGCCAAAACGATAGCCGGTCTTATGAGTTACAAGGCAAAGTTTCAAGTAAACTGATTATGTAAAAAAATTATTGTAAACTTTTCACAACATCTAGTAACGCTCCAAAACGGGTTTAGCGATATGTTGTGTCAAGTGCCCAAAAGTCTGAAAAATGCGATAAAATCAAGGAATTTTGAGGTTGATTTTATCCCTGAATCTGCTTATAATAAAACGCGTAGCGCAAATTTTACGCAGTTGCCGAAACGTTAAAAAGAGGCAGATTTTTTCTATGGAACAAGCAATTCAAGGATTCATAACTTATTTACATAACGTCAAAAAGAAATCCCTGAACACGGAACTTTCATATAAGAGAGACCTGACTAAGATGCTTGATTATTTTGCGAGTGTCGGAATCAGCGATCTTAAAGATGTATCAGATACAGCACTTTCAAGATATGTACAGCATCTCAACGAGAGCGGTTTTGCCGCTGCTACGGTGTCAAGATCCGTGGCATCGGCCAAGGCGTTCTTTCATTATTGCGCCAACGAAGGTCTGATCACGAAAGATCCGACCGGCGTACTCAAGGCTCCCAAGATAGAAAAGAAGATGCCTGAGATACTCACGATGGAAGAGGTTACAAGGCTTCTTGAACAGCCCAGGGGCGATTCTCCCAAGGAGATCCGCGACAAGGCCATGCTCGAGCTTTTGTATGCTACGGGTATAAGGGTTTCGGAGCTTATCAATCTTGAGATAGGCGATGTAAACATGCAGATGTGCTATATTACATGCAAAGACGCTTCCAAGGAGCGTGTGATCCCGTTTGGACGCGAGGCCAAGCATGCGCTCACAAGATATCTTGACGGCGGAAGAGCAGCGATTGTGGAAGATCAGACATCAAAAGTACTGTTCGCAAACTGCTCCGGGCAGAAGATGAGCCGCCAGGGATTCTGGAAGCTAATCAAATATTATGCAAAGAAAGCAAAAATAACAGCTGATATTACACCGCATACGTTAAGACATTCGTTTGCTGCGCATCTTGTAGAGAACGGTGCCGATCTTCGTGCGGTTCAGGAGATGCTTGGACACTCCGATATTTCCACAACGCAGATATACGCGACGATGAACCACAACAAGATCAGGGAAGTGTATGCGAAGGCTCATCCGAGAGGATAGAACTCGGGAGTTCTGTTTATAAATATCGCATGATATTTAAAGCTGCATTCAACAAGAAGTGCCTCCACACGGGCAAAATCATTACATAGGAACTTCGTCTTGTGAGCGTCAGATCCGACAGTTATGATCTCACCTCCGAGCTCTTTATAACGTAATATGATATCTTTACAGGGATTCGGCTCGCCGAGTCCCGCTTCATATCCTTTAGTATTTACTTCAAGCGCGATTCCCTTATCAATGATGAACTTAAGTATCGGATCGATGTAATCCGAGTACTTTCTGTATGAATAGTTTTTGTTTTTGTTTGGACCGTATCTGACAACGTAATCCATGTGTCCTAAGGTGTCAAAGTCCGAAAACAGCCTGATGTTTGTCAGTGTCTCTTCAAAGTATTCGGTATATGCTGCCTCTTCCGAACGCCCCTCAAAATAAGCCGGGTAGTACGGATCAACGTTTTTGGGATTGTGCTCGGAGCCGATCACATAGTCAAACGGATATTGGTTTACATAATTATATAACCATTCGGCAAGATGCGGCTGCAAGCCAACCTCGACACCGAAGAGAAGTCTTATTTTATCTGCATATTTATCCTTCATCTCGAGATATTTTTCGCGGTATGCATCTGTATCAAGCCAGAACTCGCGCGGAAGAGACGGATCGCGATCCGGATATATCGGGTAGTCTTTATCCATGTGCTCGGTAAAACACAAAGTTTCAAGGCCGAGAGATATGGCCTTTTCTATTTGATTTTCCATCTTCTCGTCGCAGTCCGTCGAGAACGAAGTATGAATGTGTATGTCTGATCTGATCATTTGCTGCTACCTTTCAAGCTTAAGATTACAGATTTTGATTTTAGCATATTTATTACTTAAAATCACTACATGCGAGCGGAAATTTGGTATTATATAATCCGATGTTTAAACTCTGATCAATAATCGAAAGGCTATTCGTTATGATAAAAAACAGTCTTAACATTTGTTTTGCGGTAGCAGTTGTTGCACTGTGTCTGTGCGGATGCAAAGAAGAGAAGGCCGATACGGCAGGGTTTGAAAAACTAAAAAACAAAATGGAACAGCTGCAGCCTGCAGCAAATCAAACGGAAGAAGTCAGACAAAACAGCGAAGCGGATAACGCAGACTCAGAAGAAGAGATCAATTGGGGACTGTTTGAAAAGGCATTTCATGACGGACAGATAGAGAACAACGGAGGGATGTTTATAAGGGTTGCAAACCGTGTGTATTACAGGGTCTATTCTCCGCATGCCGTTGAACTTACAGTCATCGGATTACCCAATGTTGATGAAGTTGATGCAAACCAACCGTCAAAGCTGATGTATTACGATCTTGATGCCGAAGAAAGCATTGAGGTATGTGAGTTAAAAGGTATTGGAAGCCTGTATGCCACCATCGACGGAATATGCATAGATTCCTATCCGGACGGAACACCTTCGACGACACTTGTGGATGAAAACGGAAATGTTAATGAGTATTATCTTAACGGGAACATTATGGGAGTATCCGATGATGGCAGAAGTGTTGTTGTTGGTGAAAGAGACGATAATGACTACATTATCCCGTGCGTATACCGCGACGGGAAAAGGATAGGGATCCCGAGTGATGACGGAGGCAAAGGCAGATACAGTTCTTTGGGCTTTGCAGGAACCTTCCTGATCATGAATGCAGGATCCGCTTCGAATGATGTTGACAGCATTTATTCATATGATGAAAACGGTGCATTGGTTAAACTTGGTGATATAGAGCCGCTTGACATGGAAACCTACACACTGTCTCCGATAATTGAGGAAATGACACCTGATAGTGACGGCGGATATATATCAGTCAGTTTCAGGGACGGTACAGCCAATGCACTCGTCGGATGGAAGGTGTATTCGTTTGCTAGTGCATCTTCGGGCAGTCTTGAGATATTTGACGAGGGAGATCCGGCGGATAAGTTTAATTACGAGGTGCCCGAGATTTCGGTAAATTCCAAGGACGAGCCGATACTATCGAGGCATAAAGCAGGAGAGATCTATCTGTCAGAGAACACTTACGGTGATCTGATGTGTTCATTCCCCGAAAGCAATGATGTTGTGATCAGAAAAGATTACGTATTTGAACAGGATGAGAATCTGACATACGTCACTCAGATAGACAAGGGATACTGCTTTGACGATAATGCAGCCTTCTTTCTCGAGATCAGCGGTCAGAGGAGTCCTGATGAGGATGTCGGATGGAGATGGGCGTATGAACTGACGGAAATTGATTACCGTATGTTCAGGTTCGACCGGGATCATATCGATGAAAACGGATGGCCCAAATCGGAGATACTTGAATATCTGCGTTCTGTCGGATGGAATAAAGGTGATATCGAATATGACCGTCTTGTCGGAGAATGGAAAGCCGACTCTTATAATGTCGAAGGAGAATACCGTATCGCCGAGCAGGAGAACGGAGTGAATGATGAGATGATACGTTTTGATGAAAACGGTGATGCTCTGATCTTTTTCAAGGATCGCGGAAGCGGCAAGATTTCAAAAGAAAGACGGATGCATCAGGCAGGACCGGATGATCTTATGGGCGGTGACTATGCTTATATCTATCATTCCGAGGATGAGGATCCGCTTCGTGCCGGTGTTGCATACATTTCCCACAATGTGCTGAAGATATACTACCTGTATCATTTTGACGGTGGTTCAACGGGGTGGTATGAGATACGTTACCAAAGAGCTGAGTGAGGAATGAAGTAATGAAAATGACAAGAGCATTAACTGTCATACTTCTTGCAATCGTTGCCGGGCTGTGCGCCGGATGTTTTCCAAAAGGGTATACGGCCGCCGAAGAAAAAGACCAGCTGGCTCATGCAATTGCACTTGCCCGTATATATCAGGAAAAATATGCGCCGAACGCAAGACTGAAGGAAAGTACATTCCATGTATATGATGCAATGCGTGAAGGTGAACATGATCTTAAATTGACGGACTGGGTATACGGAAAGTATCTCGACGGTGGAGAATACAACATGTATATCAACACCAATGCGAATAAGATCTATTCTGACAAAGAGTGGACATCTGTTGAGTCGTATGGCAGAAGAATTGCAGGTGATCTGTACGGTCTTGACGAAAACAAAATGACAGTTGATGTATTGGGATCCACTAAACTTCCGTTTCGCGCAGATGATGCAGCATTCGGAATGATTACACTTTCCAATATGATCCCTGCAACGGATACGGTTGATGAAGGCTATATCAGAAGACTGCTGGAAAACGAAGATTACCGTTTCGGATACCGTATAGACGTAAAAAAAGATGTTGATATGGATCTTTTCAAATCACCTGATACCAAACCTCTCGGTAAAAACGTCAGCATCAATGTCAGGAAGTTCTCTGATGAAGCCTTTACCGACCGCAAATATCATCCGGAAAAAAGGAACATTGCCGATAAGGAAGGCTTGATCGATGAGTATTATTCGGACATGGAGAAAGATACAGAGGAGAAGAAGGAATCGAATAAATCCAAGAAAGTCAAAGGAGAAGCCGGAGAATACGACGGCACATGGTATGCTCAGGATGAAAGCGGCGCAGTCCTTACGATGGATAAGGGCCTGATTGCGCTTGAATATGGAGATATCGAAGATGAGGCATACTTTGAACCGAAGGAAGAGGGCGATCGTATCGTGCTTGTCGAAGTGCCTGAAGATGATATTCCATTCTGGTTCTACGAGATCAATTACTATCCTGACGATGAACGTATAGAAGCATTTACCCAGCCGATGCTTGATGATGACGGCGGCTATAAGCGGACCATATTCAAACGTGATGAATATGAACCGGGTGATGAGAAGATGCTGGAACTTCTTTACGGTGACTGGGAGATCATGGATGACGGAGAATTGATACAGGAGCCGGGAATGCAGCGCGACAGGCTGCGATTTTCACTGCCGCAGTATCATACTGTGAGGTTTATTACCGCCGGTTCAGATATGGAGACCTTCAACATTGAGCTTACGGATGTATTCGAAGAAACCGGTAATACTTATGACAGGCTCACTCTTTCGAACCGCCCGGGATCGGGAAAGTATGACTGGGATGAGGTAAGGCCTGAACAGTCATTTCAAATAATGATCGCGAACAACCTTGGACATGATTACATGATGCTCAGAGAACTCGGAGATGAGCGGACCGGATTTGCAACCAATGGTCTTAAATACGACAGGAGCATATCGGGAACCTGGATGCTGCGCCGACCTGATCCTAACGACTATGAAGAAGAGCTTGCGGCCGAAGCTACAACTCCGTCAACAGTAGGAATCGAGGATGAGATAAGGCAGAAAGATACTTCATTCCACGCGATCAAATGGATGGAGTTCGGAAACAGCTGCACATTGCAGCGTGTTGAGACAATACCGACAACAGTTGATCTGGGTGGGACCTCCTATGACGGTCTCAAGTACTTCCTTCCTGAAGACGAGTACGCATACTCAGCAGTAAATTACGAATACAAGGGAATGGAAAATATGGCGCATGGCGGATACTTTGATCCGGCACTCGTATACGTTACAACCGACAAAGAAGGCCGGATCGTCGGTATGTCAAAACTTGACTATGCAGTGGACGGAGCCTATTACGACACCGGAGAGATGGTCTTTTGGCAATAATCATGCGTGACGATAAAATCATTCAAGGGAGGATAATATGACACAACAGGAAAAAGATGAAATGAACAGGCGTCGAATCGATAATCTTGCAAAGGAGCGAAAGAGCAAGATCATATTGGCGATAGCACTTCCCGTTGCCGCGATCGTGTTAACGCTCATAATCGGTGCGATCGGTGCGAAAAAGCAGGGCGATATAGCAGATGCCACTGTTCTTGATAACATGACGATAGGTGATTTTCTCGATTCGGAAGGAAGCGGTGCTGCCATATACACCGGCACCGCACGTGCAGTCGATCCCGTTACGGATAAAGATGAGGGCGGCGAGTATATAAAGATTCGCAGAAGAGTCGAACAGATACAGAGAGTCCGTAACGAAAAAGAAGATAAATATGAGGAGGAGACGACTGAATTATCCGACAGAAGCGCACACTGCGAAGAGATAGAACTCGATGACATGATCATTGTCTACGATGTATTTCATTCGCTTCCGGAGGTGACCAAGAGTAACAGCGAAGGTCCCGAGAGCAACGAGTTTCGGACAGAATATACATATATCCCGTCGATCGTTGAAGGGACGTTCTACATCAAATGCAGCAACGGAGACGTCGATTCCATAGATTATTATGAATCGGAGGATGTCGGGCAACAGAGCAAGAGCCGATTCGGTCTGGTCATTGTGCTGATCTGGCTTGCTGTAATCGTAATCGAGGTTATTGCGATCGTTCGGATAGTTAAGCTTGGCGGTATAGTGAAAGCACAGTCAGCGAAGCAAGGTTGAGAATAACATGACAGGAGAGACAGAATGAAACATAACAGACTATTTAAGAAAATCACGTCCCCCGTGCTTGTGGCAGCTATGTTGGTATCCATGCTTACCGGATGCGGAAATGACAGTGATGCCGCGTCGAATTTCGCCTCGAAGATGGCGGATGCGACCGGACAAAATGAAGCGGCAAAAGATGAGGGCGATAAGGATGCCGCATCAACGAAAGAAACAGCTTCCGATTCCGAAACGGAAGTACCGGTGACTGTTGATGAGGACGTTGACGAGAAATGGATCGAGGTACTCAAAGAGAACGGAACGTTCTATGATGCATTTTACAATTATCCTAAGATAATGAAGGAAGAGGAGCCCAATCATCCCGATAACGTCAAGATGCCAAATGGCATCATCAAAGAAAACAATGATTACTATATTCCGAACATGGAGGAGCCGGAAACAGAGGCTGTGGAAATGTCGGAACTGTATGGCAGGTGGATCCCGGTCAGTGCAATATACCAGGATATAAAAACCGATTATACATGGGCAAGGGAAGCCGGTGTTGAGTTTCATTTGGATCTGAATGAGGACGGAACATGCTCCTGCAATATATTTGACGGAGAACAAAAAGGAACATGGAATGAGAAGGCCATTCCTTTACACGGACAGGATTACGCTTACGGAATGAATGGCGACAATCTCGTACTTCACAAAGACATGGGTCTCGGTACGGAGATGAGCTATATATTTGAAAGAGATAATAAGTCAAATGCCATGGTAAGAGCTCATGAGGATGATGAGTCGGAGTATCTTGGACACAATCTTGAGAATGCAAAAGTGTACAGACTTGCGCGCATATTTGAGGGCTCGAAGGAAACGAAGGTTTCAGAAGATGATCTTGAGACATCACCCAAGGATCATTTTGTTGTCATGGTCGAGACCGACGAAGAAAATCATAACGGTTATGGTTACATCCGGGAAGGTATATCGGATACTGCGATTTACTATCAGGGTGACAGAGGTATTGTCAAGTATATAGACGAGGATACAACGAACAGAAGTGATCGGGGACGAACTAAGTTCGAGATGGAAGATGACGATAAGCTCCTTCGGATGTGGCCCGGATTCATGGGCTCTCCCGACAAGTATTATGAATACGAACTGACAAATGAGGAGCATGCTCCGATCAGTCATTTGGCTGTAGGCCCCAATCCCGACCGCAATTTCGAGATTCCCCAGGGGACACACGAGAAGGCTGGGTTCTACAGACTCGACAAAGTATACGCTTATTTATACAATGCGAATGATCCCTTATTCCAGACAGATACCTTTAATGATTTTGATGATACCGTATTCGGAACGGATTCGCGCAAATACGATGCCGATGTCTGGTATGTCCTCAAAGAAGACGGCACCGGATATATGAAAGTATGGAACAGGTACTTTGAGGTCGTGTGGGACGATGACACACAGTATTATTATGACATCTCCGGCAGACATCAGCTGGGAACGATCGTCGGTGAAATCGATTACGACAGAACGTTCATGAGGATGTTCAAGGATGAGATCAACGAAGTGCCGGAATATCCTGATGAACTGAAAGATAAATGAGAAAGGCAGAGAAGATGAAGAAGAAACAAAAATGTTTCGCATATCTTACAGTGTGCATTACACTTGCAGGAATGCTCGCGGGTTGCGGCAAGAGTGAACCCGATCCAAACAGCGGGTTGTATGAGGCAGTCAGCGCAACGATGATGGGAATGGAGATTGACGTTTCGGACATATACAAGAACGGCGTTTCATTCGATCTTCAGGACGGAGGTAAATGCATCGCCAATATGGATGGTGATAAAGCAAAGATCAAGTGGTCGACGGACGGAGATTCGATCCATTTTGAAGGCGCAGGTGTCGAGCTCGACGGAACCATAGGCGGTGGTGATATGACGCTTGTCAACATGATGGATATGGGAGTGGACATGAAGTTCCACTGCAACGAGCTCCTTCATGCCGACCTTGAAAGCGAAGATGCACAGTCAGCCCCAAATGCCAGGAAGAAGGACTCGGATTCCAAATCAGGCGGCAGTGTTCTTGCAAGGCTTAAGGATGCCAAGGCCGGAAAGGATGTTTATGGCGGATCAGGTTCGACAGCATCTGCATCACCTTCGAATGATGATAGCAGAGCACGATGACGGTTATATTCTTGTGACGGTAACCGCACCATCGGATGATAGCAGCATTGATGTTACATCGCCGGAATTTTCTGCAATACTGGCCAGTGTTGAGACAAAATAAAAAGGAGCGATCATGATCATGAAGAATCATATTGTAAGAATAACCGTATGCTCTCTTGTAATTGCCGCTTCCATTGTGATGCTTGCGGGATGCGGCAGCAAAAAGGTATCTGAAGGATACTGGGTGCTTTCGGAGGTTCGGGAAGGCAAAGAGACTGTCAAAGAGAAAGACCTTGATGATTACGGTCTTGAAGAAGCATATATTGTGACGGAAGCAAATGGCAGCGGATATGCTGTGCTCTTCGGTATCCCGGCTGATTTTGCGATCAACGAGGATAAGGGAAGCATGTCATTTGAAAGCGGAAAAGTTGATTATTCTCTGTCGGGAGATAAGCTGACGCTTGCCGATTCCAACATCTCGATGGTATTTGAAAAGAGTAAAGACGATGCACCGGCCAAACCCCGGGATATCGGCTTTGGAAAAGATACCGTAGCCTCCTCGGAAGATGCTCAATCTTCTAAGCAGGAAAAGACAGAGTCGGCAGATGAAGCATTTGCACAAAAAGCAGACGACAACAACAAGGAAGAGGAAACCTCAAAAGATCCGCTTGATCTTTCGTACAGCAATCCTCGTGAATACTTTGAAGGCGACTGGTACGGCTGGATGAAGGTCGATGCCAGAACGGATTTCTGGAAGAAGATCGACGGTGAGGTATATGATGCCGTTTGCAGAGTTGAGATGAAGGACGATGAGCATGCCAAAGTGACGATATGGGATGCATACTCATCTTACGAGGAACCGTTTGCACAGGTAGACTGCTATGTTACCGCCATGGGATCCGATCCCCAAAAGGGAATGATGTACTCGGATACCACAGGTTTCTTCCTGGACGGAAACTTCAAAGAGAACAGCTGGACCATAGATCCGGGATCGTTCGAATGGTCTAATTACATGATGATCGCGTCGACATATGTTGACGGAAGCAGTGTTGAAGCCATGGATTATGTTTTCCATTTCAAAAAGTGGGGGGACGACTGGAGTGATTTTTCGCAGAGACCGCCTCATTATGACTGGTACAAGAAACTGATAGATGCAGGCGAGGCGATGCCTGATAAGATTCCCGAGAACTAGAAGCTGATAGGAGGATTATAAAATGGCGTTTTGTATAAATTGCGGGAACCAGCTTCCCGACGGAGCGAAGTTCTGTATGAACTGCGGCACACCGGTGCCATCCGTACCCGAACCCGCCCCGGAACCTGATTCAGAAACTGTTCCCGAACCGGTTACCGAACCCGTGGCACCCAACCCCCCGAAACAGCCCCGACAGGGCGGAATATCCCGGAAGACCATGATTATCGCCGTAGGCGGCGTTGTTGCGCTGGCGGTAGTGATCACGGCAGTTATTCTTATTATAAAGGCTGTCGGCGGATCATCAAAAAAAGCCGAAGGAACCGGAACGGCTCTTACCACGCTTCTTGATGATGCAGCGAGGACATACTACACCGGAAGCTCATTATCCGAACCTTCTTCAAAGCCTTCGGCTAATGACGATGCGACCGGAAATGACGGAAATGCCGCCGAGACAGAAAATGCCGGTTCTGCAAAGTCCGATGCAAAGACAAGCACTACGCTTCACCAGGGATGGTATTATGCGGACTATCCGGCAGGATATGAACCGTTTTCGGAAGAAGAGAATTCTTTCAGTGACGGAACAGGTAAACACCAGATATCTGCGGATATCACCTACAGAACATCATCTGAGCCTGATGCGAAGGCCAAGGCACAGGCTGAAGTTGATATGTGGAACGGAGAGAGACAATTGGGTCCCGTTCTCAATCTCGGAGAGTATGAATGGCATACCGTATTATATGATGCTCAAGGCAAGCCGGTCACATATGCCTATGCGGATGCCACGGATGAAGTTGTTGCATACTTCATTGCGGAGGGTCTGGCGGTTGACGATCAGGAGCTTCTGGATCTTCTCGCCTCGTTCAAAGCGGTTGATGATCCGGAAAGTGCACGTGATGAATACTTAAGTAAATTTGAGTGAAAAATAATAGAAAAAAAAGTTGTATTTTCCGATTGATGTGTGTAAAATAGACGTGCTGGTTATTGGAGTGCATTGCACTTTATCACAATATTTCATTGTTTAGGAGGATTTAAACATGGCAGTAAAAGTAGCAATTAACGGTTTTGGCCGTATCGGCCGTCT